>Ga0316198_10002209_pt1 | contig 11723 bp, 9 predicted proteins | sample OudBieAanoxic_MG_FD_204935 | JGI IMG/M metagenome (GOLD analysis project Ga0316198, IMG submission 204935) | Coastal sediment microbial communities from Oude Bieten Haven, Netherlands - site A anoxic | ecosystem: Environmental > Aquatic > Marine > Coastal > Sediment | place: Netherlands... | reverse complement strand
GACTCCCCCGACGAGGATCGGGCACTCCTCGCAATGGTGCTGGCCTCCGACGCCGAGCCCCATGGCGACTCCGGTGATCCGCTCGAAGTTGGTCTCTATGAGCATGCAGCTCGACGCGGCATGCATCCTGGCGACACTCGCATCCGGTATCCACGCGAATCGGTGCTGCCGTTCGACTCGGAATGGAAGTACATGCGGGTGACCGTTCGGGAGGACGACGGGCTCGTGTCCTATCTCAAGGGCGCGCCCGAGGTGTTGATGGAGCGCGCCGGCCTTGCGGCCGAGGAGCGGTCGTCTTGGACGGCGAAGATCGACGCCGCAGCCGCAAATGGCTATCGAGTGCTTGGACTGGCGTGGACACGCGGCGACCCGGAATCCAGCGTCGAGTGGCTCGGCACCGTCTCGCTCTGGGATCCTCCCAGGCCCGAAGTTGCAGGCGCCATCGAAGCCACCCAGAACGCCGGCGTCCGCGTCCTCATGATCACGGGCGATCACCCCGCCACCGCAGTGGCGATCGCCAACGCGGTCGGTATCGCATCCAACGCAGGTGCGACGGGGACGCAGCTCGATTGCATGGACACCGAGGAACTGGAACGGACCGTAGCCAACGTCGGAGTCTTCGCCCGGGTCGGGCCCGAGCACAAACTTGCGATCGTCGAAGCCCTCGAGGCACAAGGCGAAATCGTGGCCATGACGGGGGACGGTGTCAATGACGCCCCGGCCCTGAAACGAGCCGACATCGGCGTCGCTATGGGGCAGCGAGGGAGCGATGTGAGTCGAGAGGTGGCTGATCTCGTACTCCTCGACGACAACTTCGCAACGATCACAGCTGCGATCGAAGAAGGCCGCAGCATCTATGCCAACATCCTCAAGTTCATCCGATTCCTGTTCTCCACCAACGTGGCGCTCGTGCTGCTGATCGCGATCGGCGTCATGGGAGCCGCTGCACTCGGCCTGCAAGACGACGCAGGCAACCTCCTCGTTCCCCTCCTTGCGGTCCAGCTGCTCTGGATCAACATCATCGCCGACGGACCACCCGCCCTGGCACTCGCAATGGATCGCAATCCCGGGATGATGGCGCAGCGCCCCCGACCACCCTCAGCCCCACTCCTCTCGCGAACCGGTGTTCGCTTCATCCTCACCACCGGAATACTCAAAGCCGTGATGGGCCTCATAGTGTTCTTCACACTTCCAGCGCTCGCTTTCGCCGGAAGCACCACACAGACGGCAGTCTTCCTCTACGAATCCCTTGCCCAGCTTGCGTTCGTCTACCCGGCGCGCCGGCTGACCAGCAAGTCCCTTCCGAACAAGACGCTCAATCTCATCATCGTCGCCAGCGTCGCACTCCAGATCCTCACCATCACCGTCCCGGGCCTCCGCACAATGCTCGGCCTCGTCCCCCTCGAACGATCCGTCCTCGCCTTCGTTGCCGGAGCTCTCATCATCACCGTCGTCGGAGCCGAGGTCTGGTCACGCCGAATGCTCCGCAAGGGAGACTGCTCATGAGAAGCCCACACGCCCAGCGGTTGTCGCGCGGACCACCGGGAAACGCCGGAATCCTGGGCCCTTCGGCAAGCCAAGACCAGAGAGGATCCACATGACGTATCACACCGGAAGCACAATCCTCGTCGGCGTTGATGGATCGCCCGATGCCTGCATCGCTGCAGCATGGGCAGTCGATGTTGGACGCCGTATGAACGCATCGGTCAAGGCCATAGCTGCGTGGTCAGATGTGCCTCCGCCGTACGACGATGCCTTGTATGACCACACCGCGGAGATCGACGCCCACATTGCAAACGTCGCGGCCCAATCCCTTCACAGGGATGGACTCGAAGACATCGAAGTCACCGCCGCTCAGGGGCCGATCGCGAAGACACTGCTCGAAGCAGCCGACGCGTCGAACACATCGATGCTCGTAGTAGGCACGCGAGGACTTGGCCCGCTATCCGGACTGCTCCTTGGCTCCATCAGCCGACGGCTCCTATTCACCACCCACGTACCCCTCATTGTCGTCCCGCACCGGTCCACTCTCGAACCCGAGAGGCTGACCCGCGTCCTCGTCGGTGTGGACTGCTCCGGAGTTGCCCGACGGGTCCTGTCCTGGGCAGCCAGCTTCTGCGCGGCTGTCGGAGTGCCGGCAACAATCGCTCGGTGCGCAGACCCCGGCTGCGAACGGCCGCCCGGGTACGTAGAACGCTTCGACGATCGCACGACGTCCGACATCGACCAGGAGCTGAAACCACTCCGCGATCTCGAGGTGGAATACACCGTCGCCATTGCCCACTGCGACCCGCGCGTCGCGCTCCCCGAAACCGCAACGCGCGATGAGGCCGGTCTGATCGTGATCGGAACCAGCGGAGCAGGCCGCTTCCGCGGGCTCGGTGGCACCGCCTCCTACCTCGCACGCCACTCACCAGTACCAATCGCCGTCATCCCTTGATTCACCAAAGGAGCCCTCATGAGTACACCGAAAGAGGTGAAGGTAATCCAGACGCCCCTGCCCGGCATCGGGCTACGGCTCGAATTCGTCACCGCCGCCGGGCAGCGCGTTGGCGTCGTCCAGCGCCAGCAGGGAAACCTCGAGCTGTTCATCAGCCACGCCGACGACCCAGACTTGGCCGCTACATCATTGAATCTCACGGAGAACGAAGTTTCCACGCTCACTGGGCTTCTCGGTGGATCGGCGTTCTCTCACGAACTGTCACACCTCCAGGAAGCGGCCGGCAGCATCGCCGTCGACTGGCTTCCGATCAAAGCGCGGACCCGGTACGCGGAGCGTCGGCTGGGCGATACACACCTCCGAGCTCACACGGGTGTTTCGGTGGTGGCTGTGATCCGCAAAGGCGCCGCGGTCCCTTCACCTTCTCCCGAGTTCACATTCGCCGCCGGTGATGTCATCGTGGCGGTCGGGACCGCCGAGGGTCTCGCTGAAGCTGCACTGATCCTTCAGTCCGAGCCGTAGATGAGGGGCGCCCTCCTTCTCGAACTTGGGGCGGTGATGCTCTCTTTGACCGTCCTGGCCAGAGTGGCGGCGCGCTACTCATTCTCGCCAATCCCGCTCTATCTGGGACTGGGTCTCCTCCTGAGCGAACACGGCGTCGTCTCGCTCGACGTGAGCCGGGAGTTCATCCACGCCGGCGCCGAGATCGGTGCCATCCTGCTGCTGTTTCTGCTCGGAGTCGAGTACTCCGTTGGCGAGCTGGCCGCCGGAGTCAAGCGGGCCCCAGTATCCGGAACGGTCGATTTCGGATTGAACTTCTTCCCGGGATTCATTGCGGGGTGGGCGCTCGGCTGGCCGCTCACCGCTGCTTTCCTGTTGGGTGGCGTCACATACATCTCGTCGTCGGGGATCGCTGCGAAGCTGATACGGGACCTTGGGTGGCTCGGCAATCGCGAGACCCCTGCGGTGCTCTCGATCCTGGTCATCGAGGACTTGGTCATGGCGCTCTACCTCGGCGTCGCCGCCGCTCTGGTGCTCGGTGCCAGCGCCGGAGGGATTGCGTGGTCGATTCTCGGAGCCGTCGCAGTCGTTGGTGCAGTCTTGGTTGTGGCCAGCCGATTCGGTGGTCACATCAGTCGCATGGTGTTCGGCCAGTCGGATGAAACGGTACTCCTCGGCTTGCTGGGAATGGTCCTGCTCGTAGCCGGAATCGCGGAACAGGTCGGCGTATCCGCAGCCGTTGGAGCATTCCTCGTCGGATTGGCCATCTCGGGCGAGGCAGCCCGACGCGCCGACCGACTGCTCGGACCACTCCGAGACCTGTTCGGAGCAATCTTCTTCGTGTTCTTCGGGCTCCAGGTCGACCCATCGACGATTCCACCGGTTCTGGTACCGGCACTTGTGCTCGTTGTTGCAGCCGCAGTCGGGAAGCTGATCACCGGATCGGTCGCAGGCCGGCGCATCGGAGCAAGCAAGGGGAGCCGCCTGCGAGCCGGATCGCTGCTGATTGCGCGGGGAGAGTTTTCAATCATCATCGCCGAACTCGGAGTCGAGGCGGGCCTGGAGCCACAACTGGCACCACTCGCAACAGCCGTGGTCTTCGGCCTCGCCGTTCTGGGACCTGTGGCGGTGCACGTCGCTGGCGCGACCCACCGTCACACACCGAGTAGCCCGATCAGATCACCGTAACGCCGCCGCGCCACACCGCTTCAGGAGCCAAGGGCGACATGACACTCGATCCCCTGCCCCACTGACTGCCAGCCATGAACGAGACGGCCGGAACGACCTCGAGTCCCGCGGAAGCGTCGCGGATCCCCGATTCGACGGCGAGAACACCCAGGAAACCATGCGGGTCAAGCTTGAGACCTGTTGGGGATGCCGCAGGCACCTTGAATGTGATGTGTTGTTGCGTTTGGTAGTCCTGGCTACCGACCAATCGCGGTCTCGACGCCCGCTGGCTTGCGTCCAAGCCCGTCCTGTCCGGCGCGGCGTCGCGCGGCGATCCAGGTGGCTCGTTCGACGATGTCGGTGCTTGGCGGTGGCGGCGCGGCATTCTGGTCGATGGCGGCGGTCTGGACCGAGGTTCGGCCGAGGGATGTGACCAGCCGGTCGATCGGGTCTCTCCATTCTGGATGCGCGAGGTGTATGCATTCTTCGTCGCCTGGGGTGAGGTTGGCGAGGTAGAGCGTGTTGGCCTTGCGTCCTCGACTCAACGCGACGTAGGCCCATTCCCGGTCGGTGCTTGCGGTGAACACGGCGAAGGTGCGGCTCGTGGTGACGCCTTGGGCCTTGTGCCCGGTCAGGGCGTAGCCGTAGTCGACGTGGCCGTCGTTGAGGTACCAGGCGGGCAGTTCCCGGGGTTCGGGGTCACGGTCGAGACGAACTGTCGCACTGCCTGCGTCTGGGTTGACGGTGGTGACGGTTCCGAGGTCGCCGTTGTGTACGTCGAGGCGGGCCTGGTTCCTGAGACAGAGGATCCGGTCACCAGCCTGGAAGGTGTGCTCCCCGGTTGTGAGGATTGGTCCGGTGAGGCGCCGGGACGCAGCGAGTCGGGTGCGGGCCTTGTCGTTGAGGTCAGCGACGGTCTGGTTGTCGGCAGCGATGAGCAGGCCCGCAGTCGGATCGCCGGAGGCGACTACGTGCCGATACCAGTCGTCGACGGCACGGGCAATCGTGGCCCGTCGGTCTTGTCCCACAACAAGCCGCTTGTGCTCCCGGTATGCGTCGATCGCTCTGTCGGTTGATCCGTCGCGGAGTTCGGTGAGGGCGACCCGTTCCCACTCGTGTTCTTGGCGAACGTTGTCGGTGAGTTCGATCGTGGGGAGGCGCCGGGTGAGGGCCCCGAAGAGGCCTCCAGCGTCGATCTCGGGGAGCTGGTGAGCATCACCGATGAGGATCAGCTTCCCTGCTGCTTGTTCAACGAGGTCGCATACGGCAGCGAGGTGTCGGGTGCCCACCATTCCTGCTTCGTCGACCACGACCACGGCTCCTGTGGGGAGGCCGGGCTCCTCGCCGGACCGGTGGAGGAGTCGGGTCACGGTGGCGGAGGGGATCCCGGTGGCTTCTTCGAGCCCGGAGGCGGTCCTGGCGGCGAGCGCCGCACCGACGATCGGGGTGCCGCTCAGCATTGCGAGTTGGCTGATCACAGCCATGACGGCGGTCTTGCCGCTCCCCGCCGGGCCGATCCCGACATCCACGACGTTGCCCGACGTGGCGAAGCTGCGCACCATGTCGCGTTGCCCGTCGGTCAGGTCCGGGTAGCATCGAAGGCTGGTGTCGACGAGACGCCGGGGAACGACCCAACGCCCAGCATCGAGCCCGCGGGTGGCGTGGTCGATGACACGCTGCTCTGCGGTGAGCAGCTCCTTCGTCGTATACAGGCGGCTCGCAACACCGGGGAACACGGATCCATCGCGGCGGCGCATCACCCGAACCGGCCCAGATCCCGCGGCCGCTTTGTCCAGCGCATCGGGCTCGTCGAGCGCATTCGGCTCTTCGAGTGCCTCGGTTCCCGCGGGGGTGGGGTCCTCGAAGGCGTCGGACCGTGCGCCGTCTCGTTTGGGGAGCATCGGTACGACGTCACGAGTGGCGACGAACGCGGCCGCGAGGGCTTCGATCTCTCCCCGAGTCCCGCCGTCGGGGAGTGTCCCAGCAATCTCCTTGACGACCTCCGCTGTGGCGAACGTCGACGCCTGCGCCGTCAACCCCTCGGATGAGGCAAGAGCCTTGAATAGCGTCTGCGGGTCGGGAGGTGTGACGCGCCGGTGGCGGCCGGTGAGCGAAGCGACACACCTCGGAGTGAGACCGACCTCTTCGGCCCTGCTGCGCCATTCGGCTTCGAGATCCTCGAGCCGACGGTCTCCTTTGGGGTTCCGGGTGGCGAGCACAGCGGCCTGCCGCGCCGCCGCCGTGTCCGAGAGACCGTGCACCTGGCGCCATGCCTCTGCCTGACGGCGCCGCTTCGAGAACGCACCGATCTGGTGACGGGTGAAACCTTCAATGTCGGCCATGCCGTTGGCCACGGGCTGCCACCCCACCCCCAATCGTCGAGTGAGTTCTCGTCTGAGGACGGCTTCGTGGAGGTAGCCGGCGGCGAGTTGATGGCGAAACAACAGGCGACCATCGACACTCCGCCACACCCCATCTTCGCCTTTCACCTTGTTCGCAACCACCACGTGGGTATGGAGCTGAGGGTCGTCGGCGCGGGACGTGAACTCGGTGAACGACGCCGCCACAAACCCCGACGTCTCAATCGGCCACGTCTCCGCCCGAAACCTCTGCATCCCGCTGGCGTTGAGGACGGGTTCGCCGTTGTCGTCGAGGATCCGGGTCTTCGCCGCGCCCCTTGTCGCCGACGCCACCGACTCCAAATACCCGAACGCCGACGACGTCGCCTCCTCAAACGCCTCGAGGACGTGTTGGCGGACCGGTTCGTCGCCGAGGGCCCACAACAACGACACCGACTTGTCCGCCGAGAACGTCACATCCCACGCCGCCACCCCGTCCCTCCTGAGTCGACGACCCAACTGCACACCGGTGCTCGGGTGCAGACCGTCGAACAGGCGCACCAGACCCTCAGAAGACACCGAGCCTGCCAGACCCTGGTCGGTGGCGCCGCTCCCCCGCCACACACCCGTGGCTTGGCCGCCGCGCAGGTAGTAGTCCTCACGCGGCGAGATCTCGCCCAACTTCTGGAGGTAGTAGTCCTTCGCAGCCTTGGCCAAACTCAACACCAGCCACCCCCGCAGCGAGTCATCGGTAGACCGGGAGCAACTGGTTGCAGATGCGTGTGTGATTTGACAGGGTTGGCGCGCGAACGCGGTGACAAGGTCGACACGACGTTCGCGAACCCTGTTCTGGTGACGGGGCGGTTCGCCATGGCGTTCCTCCTCGGGATCTGGTCCATGTGACGGATTGTGGAATAGGACCCTTGGCGCAGAGCTAGCCGAACATCGATATCCGGACTCTCCACGGAGAATTCGGGTTCTTCGTTGCCGGCGAGATCTCGACCGTCACGGATACTGGTTGCGTGCTCCATTGCTACCGAATAGACACGACAACCCTCTCAGCAGAGTGTCAACAGCCCTGTCAACCGGATCCCAAACGAGTCGCCAGAACCCCGAAACCCGTTGCACCGCAACGCTTCTCGCAGCATTGTCGAACATCCGAATGAAATCTCTTGGACCCCCCGTTCCGGGGCCGTCTCGACCCGCTGCCAAGGATCCGCCAATCGTTTGCAGCTCTGCGCCAAGGATCAGGAGCGACGATCACACCAACGAACCCGGCGGCGGTCCGAGAGGAAAGGCCTGTCATCAACCCTCCAACCGGCAACAGACCAACCGGACGACATCGAACAGTGATTCCCTGACCGGTCGGCTGCCTCGAACCCTCTCACCAGAGTGTCAACAACCCTCTCATCAGAGTGTCAAGAACCCTCCAACTGCAGGTCAGACGCAACGTCAGCGGACTCGAGAATGCCTCACTGCCGGCCACACCCGAAAACAGAGAACGTCGAGAATGGCAGCGAAATGACACTCTGGTGACAGGGTCGACCCGCATGATCCGACCATGAACAACAGGAACGACCGTCTCCTCACCGCAGAAGAACTCGCCGACTTCCTCGACGTCCCAATCAAGACCCTCTACACATGGCGCTGCCGAGGCGAAGGCCCCGTCGGCTTCCGAGTCGGCCGACACATCCGCTACCGCTGGGTCGACGTCGAGTTGTGGATCGAAGACCGCATCGCCGACACGTGTCACCCCCGGGTGGCACAATCGCCGCAGAGCCATCGAGGTCGCTGATTCGAGGAGGTTGCATCGTGGCATGGGTAGAAAAGACACCAAAGGACAAGGGCCACGCCTGGCGCGTCGGCTACCGGGGCCCCGACCGGCGTCAACGGTACAAGACGTTCACCCGCAAAGCCGACGCCGACCTGTTCGCTGCGACCGTCGAGACCGACATGTCACGCGGCGAGTGGACCGACCCCCACCTCGGCAGGATCACCGTCACCGAATGGGCCTATCAGGTCGAAGCCAGCCGCCTGAATCGCCGCCCGTCGACGATTGTTCGCGACGACTCATATCTGCGCAACCTCATCCTCCCCACCTTCGCCGACCACACGCTGATCCAGGTCCAGCCCGTCGCGGTCCAGCAGTGGGTCGCCAAGCTCAACACCGCCAGGTATGCAGCGGCGACGATCCGCAAGGCCTACGAGCTCCTCGCCCGGATCTTCACCGCAGCCGTCGACTCGGGTCTGATCGCCCGCACACCGTGTCGGGGTGTCAAGTTGCCGAAGATCGAGCAGAGCGACAAGCGGTACCTCACCCCGACTGAGATTCAGCAGCTCGCCGACGTCATCGACCCCCGCTTCCAGGCCCTTGTGCTCACCGCTGCGTACAGCGGTGCCCGATATGGGGAGCTCGCCGGTCTCGGAGTCGAGCACTACGAACCGCTCAAACGAGCAATCCGCATCGAACGCAACCTCACCGAAGTCTCCGGACACCTCGCCTATGGAGAGACCAAGACCCGCGCAGCCCGACGCACCGTCTCGATTCCCACGTGGCTCGTCGACGTCCTCGCCCAACACATCGCCGCCTACCCCGGCGACGATGGCTTGATCTTCACCGCACCCGCAGGCGGACCGCTGCGTCGCACCAGCTTCCGCACCCGCTTCTGGAAACCCGCAGTGCAATCCGCCGTCGGCGAACCGTGCCGGTTCCACGACATGAGACATACCCATGTGGCGCTCCTCATCGACCAAGGAGCACACCCCTCAGTGATCGCCTCCCGGCTCGGTCACACGTCGGTGCGGACCGTTCTCGACGTCTACGGACACCTCTTCGAAGGCCTCGACCGCGACATCGCCGATGCCCTCGACGCGCCCTCCGACGCACCTGCTGCCTACTTTCTGCCTACTTCGGAACAGAGCAAGGTCATCGACTTCCCCCAACAATAGCTGAAACCCTTGCAGGACAAGGGTTTCAGGAGTGGGCGTTGACGGGCTCGAACCGCCGACCTCTGCCTTGTAAGGGCAGCGCTCTCCCAACTGAGCTAAACGCCCGGAGCGGGCATGGTAACGCCGGCCGCGTTCAGACGACGCGCGGAAGTGAGAGGCGGGAGCCGGATCGTGTGGAACGGGGCGTGTTGGTCCGCTGGGTCCAGCCGGTGCCGTCGACTTCCACGTTGGTGTTGTCACAGCCGCCGGCCGAGCGATCCTGGTAGTTCACCGACACGGTCGTCACCGGAAACGTCTGCGCTTCCTCCCCCGTCGCGGTCAAGTTGCTCCATCGCGCCGCAACCGGGGGGTGGTCGCAGCGAGCGAACGACTCGGTCCACACGACGGGACTCCTCAGATACTCACCACGGCTGTAGAGGTCGCGTACCACTGCGATCTCACCAGTGTGCAGATCCTCGATTGTGCCGCGCCACGCGAAAAAACCGACCGGCGCCGCGTCGGGGGACCTCCCTATCACCAGGCGATACGGTCGTTGCGGGAGCCAGAGGAAGTCTCGGGTGTTTAGATCGTTCGGTGTCGACGCCAGCGGCGACGCTGAGCCATCCAAAAGGCCGCCCTCGTCCGGGGGTGCGTAGCCGCCCCAGTTTGCTGCAGACGCTGCCGGGTATCTCCGGTTGTGCTGGAGCCCGAGATGCGCTCCTCCCCCGCCCGGATTGACGAACGAGACCTGCAGCGCCCAGAACACGAGCCGATCCACGGTGGGCTCGTCAACGACCTCGAGTGTGGCCGCGATCTCCGCGAAACGCCGGCCGGACGGCACCTCCCACCAGAGATGGAACGAAGACGCGCCGTTTCCACTTCTCGGTTCTCCGGAAGTCCGAAGTGCCTCCGTACTGCGGCCCAAGAGCCGGTCGAGCCATGTCATCGACCTAATGTACCGCCGATCCGACGAGCTGTCGGCGCACATTGGCGGTACGCTTCCGCCCTGATGACCATTGCCGAGAGCCGCGTGCTCCGTTCGATCTTCCTTGTTCTCGGGTTCTTCTTCCTGGGGGTGGCGTTCGTTGGCGTGGCCGTGCCGCTCATCCCTACCGTGGGACCGGTCTTGCTTGCAGCGTTCTTCTTCTCGAAGTCTTCGGAACGCTTCGATCACTGGCTAGTCAACAACCGTCTGTTCGGCGGGATCGTCAGGGACTGGCGGGCAGGGCTTGGTTTCACGATTCGGGCCAAGACGATCGCGATCGTCGCCATCATCGTGACCTTCACCATCTCGGTGGCGTTCGTCGTCGAGCCGACGCCCATCCGTGTCGGGTTGATCGCCCTCGCATCAATACTCGTGGTCTACATCTCACAGCTTCCCACGAAACGAACCGTGTCCGAGACGGCGTAGGACGAGGTCCAGCCGAGGGCGCGCAGGTCGCTCTTCCACCTCTGGTTGAAAGCGGGACACGCTCGGCATCGTGCCTCGAGGATCTCAGCCTTCTGAGTTCGTCGTCGGGAGTTCATCGGGCATCAGCGGATTGGGCCGATTGCGGTGGTACCGATCGAGGGCCTCGGCATCACATGCCGAGCAGAGGTACACGATGCGGGTTCCGACCACCGAAAGCTGTGTTCCCCTCCCCTTCTCAACGATCGCAAGCGGAACCGACTGCATGTCGTCACCACCGCAGTGCCGGCACTGCGGAGACAAGTCCCGACTCCACGACGCACCACACGATCCGCAGGTGATGGTGATCCTGTCACCGGACCGCCTGCCGGCAACGTCGTCTGCTTCGCCGCACTTTGGACAGGAGAGGCTGTTCACAAGGAGGTGAGGGCGCTGTCCACCGCACGCCCAACAGTGAAGGGAAGTCCTCCCGTGACGATGGCGGCGCCGGCCGCCTTCTCGCCACCGGGCAATTCGACGAGCACGGTCACCACGGTAGTGCCGTCGATCTCCCGGGTGTTGGTCGCCGTCCGCAACGGTGAAGGGAACCCGAGAAGGCGGGCGACCGAGGAGGCAACGGCAACCGTGAGTCCATCCGCTCCCGGCCCGACGGCGGCCTCCGTCTCTCGCCCGAGGTCGTCGACGGCTCGCACGTCGACGCCATCCGAGCTCTCCTCGATCGCGAGTCTGAGGAATCGCCCGACGCCGGTTCTGTCGGGGACCGTCTGGGTGGCGAGGTGGGACGGGGCCGTCTCTGCAAAGGCGCCGGGCAGGGTCTCGCCAAGCGTCTTTCCAAGGCCGACCCGCCGTTTGGCAGGTCTGGCCGCAGGGACATCATCGACGAAGCCGGGACCATCATCGGCCGGCGGTTCCGCGATCGGCTCTGGTGCGGTCGCCTCGG
>Ga0316198_10002208_pt1 | contig 11723 bp, 6 predicted proteins | sample OudBieAanoxic_MG_FD_204935 | JGI IMG/M metagenome (GOLD analysis project Ga0316198, IMG submission 204935) | Coastal sediment microbial communities from Oude Bieten Haven, Netherlands - site A anoxic | ecosystem: Environmental > Aquatic > Marine > Coastal > Sediment | place: Netherlands... | reverse complement strand
TTAAACTACAAGTTAGGGGAGGTGTTGCGAATCCGTCGCCACCGGTTGGACCCGCTTTAGGTGCTGCCGGCGTTAACATCATGGAGTTCTGTAAGCAGTTTAATGCGCGTACACAGGACAAACAAGGTAAAATTCTACCTGTTGTTATCACCGTATTTAAGGACAAATCATTTGATTTTGTTGTTAAAACACCTCCGGCGGCAGTGCAACTTTTGGAAGCGGCTAAGATTAAGAAAGGATCTGGCGAACCTAATCGAGTAAAATCAGGGAATGTTTCTTGGGACCAGGTAAAAAGTATTGCGGAGGACAAAATGGTAGACCTTAATGCTTTTACCGTAGAATCCGCAATGTCCATGGTGGCAGGTACTGCCAGATCTATGGGATTGAAAGTTTCAGGAAAAAGACCTTTTTAAAATCTTAAAAGCAATTTTTAACATGGCAAAATTAACTAGAAAGCAAAAAGAAGCATATGCTAAGATAGAAAAAGATAAACTCTATTCTGTTGTAGAAGCTTCTGCGCTTGTAAAAGAGATAACCAAAACAAAGTTTGATGCAAGCATCGACTTGGCAGTTAGATTAGGGGTAGACCCACGTAAAGCCAATCAAATGGTTCGTGGTGTTGTGACATTGCCTCATGGTACCGGTAAAGATGTAAAAGTTCTTGCTTTGGTAACCCCTGATAAAGAGTCCGAAGCTAAAGAAGCAGGTGCTGACTTTGTTGGATTGGATGAGTATTTGGATAAAATTAAAGGCGGTTGGACAGATGTAGATGTAATTATCACAATGCCAAGTGTCATGGGCAAATTAGGACCTTTAGGACGAGTTTTAGGTCCAAGAGGATTAATGCCCAATCCAAAAACAGGTACGGTGACAATGGATGTGGCTAAGGCAATATCTGATGTAAAAGCAGGTAAAATAGATTTTAAAGTAGACAAAACCGGGATAGTACATGCGGCCATAGGAAAGGCTTCCTTTTCTGCCGATAAAATAGCCGGTAATGCCCAGGAACTGCTGGATACTTTAAATAGATTAAAACCGGCTGCTGCCAAAGGTATATATATGAAAAGTATATACATGTCCAGTACAATGAGTCCTAGTCTCCAATTAGATCCTAAAGCAGTTTAACTGTAAACGTTTAAAATCATGACAAAAGAAGAAAAAGCAATCGTTATAGAAGATTTGACGGCTCAGTTAGCTGATAATTCAACGATTTATTTGGCAGATATTTCTGGATTGGATGCATTGGCAACCTCAGCATTAAGAAGAGCTTGTTTTAAAGCAAACATAAAATTGTCTGTAGTAAAGAATACTTTACTGGCAAAGGCAATGGAAGCTTCTGAAAAAGAATTCGGAGAGTTGCCTGAAACGTTAAAGGGAAATACGTCTTTAATGTTTTCAGAAACTGGTAATGGGCCAGCAAAGCTTATTAAAAGTTTTCGAAAAAAATCAGACAAACCTTTATTAAAAGGCGCTTTTGTAGAAGAAGCAATTTTTGTAGGTGATGAAAATTTAGATACTTTGGTAAGTATTAAATCCAAGGAGGAAGTTATAGGCGAGATTATTGGTCTATTGCAATCCCCGGCCAAGAATGTTATTTCCGGTTTAAAATCCGGAGGTGGAAAACTGGCAGGAATCCTCAAAACATTATCTGAAAAATAACTAATACGCACTAATAACAAGAATAATTTAAGAATTTTATTAAACGATAGAAAAATGGCAGATTTAAAAGATTTCGCAGAACAATTGGTTAACTTAACAGTAAAAGAAGTAAATGAGTTAGCTGATATATTAAAAGAAGAGTATGGCATAGAGCCCGCTGCTGCTGCTGTTGCAGTTGCCGCAGGTGGAGGCGCCGCAGGAGGTGAAGCTGAGGCCGCTGAAGAAAAAACAGAATTTGATGTTGTTTTAACAGCAGCTGGAGGTTCTAAACTGGCAGTAGTTAAATTGGTAAAAGAATTAACTGGCCTTGGATTAAAAGATGCTAAAGATATCGTTGATAGCGCACCTAAAGCTGTAAAAGAAGGTGTGTCTAAAGACGAAGCTGAAGGAATTAAAAAATCATTGGAAGAAGCTGGAGCAGAAGTTGAGCTTAAATAATAGCGACAACCATACGGTTTTGGTTTAGGTCTTTCCGCCTTATTGGTGGCTAGACCTAAACCCTTTTATATGTAATATATAGTATATGATGTAATATACGGCCCATTTTAGGTATTCACGTTCAAAATTTTGTCCATTGATGTTCACAAAACAGACTGAAAGAGTAAACTTCGCATCCGCTAAGAACATTCCGAACTATCCGGATTTCTTGGACATTCAGATTAAATCATTTCAAGATTTTTTTCAACTTGAAACCAAATCTGACGAAAGGGGCAATGAGGGTTTGTACAACACCTTCATGGAAAACTTTCCAATAACAGACACAAGAAATCAATTTGTACTCGAATTTCTTGATTATTTTATAGATCCTCCGAGATATTCCATCCAGGAGTGTATAGAAAGAGGCCTAACGTATAGCGTCCCTCTAAAAGCAAGATTAAAACTTTATTGTACCGATCCGGAACACGAAGATTTTGAAACTATCGTACAGGATGTTTATTTAGGTACTATTCCTTATATGACACCTAGCGGTACATTCGTTATTAACGGAGCAGAGCGTGTAGTTGTTTCTCAGTTGCACCGTTCACCAGGAGTTTTCTTTGGCCAATCTTTTCATGCAAATGGCACCAAATTATACTCGGCAAGGGTAATTCCTTTTAAAGGATCCTGGATAGAATTTGCCACTGATATCAATAGCGTGATGTATGCTTACATTGACAGGAAGAAAAAGTTACCTGTTACAACTTTATTTAGAGCTATAGGTTTTGAAAGGGATAAAGATATTCTTGAGATTTTTGACCTCTCTGAAGAAGTTAAAGTTTCAAAAACCGGGTTGAAAAAGTTCTTAGGACGCAAACTTGCTGCAAGGGTTCTAAATACCTGGCATGAAGATTTTGTTGATGAAGACACAGGAGAAGTTGTTTCTATTGAAAGAAATGAAATAGTCCTGGATCGTGATACTGTTCTTGAAAAAGAGCACATTGATGAAATTATTGAGGCAGATGTCAAAACCATTCTGCTTCACAAAGAGAATAATGCCCAAAGTGATTATGCAATTATTCATAACACTTTGCAAAAAGATCCTACAAATTCTGAAAAGGAAGCTGTAGAACATATTTATCGTCAGCTGCGTAATGCTGAACCACCAGATGAGGAAACTGCACGTGGAATCATTGATAAATTGTTTTTCTCTGATCAGCGCTATAATCTGGGCGAAGTTGGCAGATATAGAATGAACAAAAAACTTGGTTTGGATATTGGTATGGACAAACAGGTTCTTACCAAGGAAGATATCATTACCATAATCAAGTATTTAATTGAACTTATCAATTCTAAAGCAGAAATTGATGATATTGACCACCTTTCTAACAGACGTGTAAGAACTGTTGGAGAGCAATTATCATCTCAATTTGGTGTTGGTTTGGCGCGTATGGCAAGGACTATTCGCGAACGTATGAATGTAAGAGATAATGAGGTATTTACTCCAATTGATCTGATAAATGCCAAAACATTGTCTTCTGTGATAAATTCATTTTTTGGTACCAACCAACTATCACAGTTTATGGATCAGACCAACCCTCTTGCTGAAATAACACACAAGAGAAGATTATCTGCTCTCGGGCCAGGTGGACTTTCCAGGGAACGAGCAGGATTTGAAGTTCGTGACGTACACTATACGCATTACGGAAGACTTTGTCCGATTGAAACTCCGGAAGGACCTAATATTGGACTTATTTCATCTCTTGCAGTATTTGCCAAAGTAAACCCTATGGGATTCTTGGAAACCCCATATCGAAAAGTTGGCAATGGCAAGGTAGATACTAAAGATTTTGTATACCTGAGCGCGGAGGAAGAAGAAGGCATGAAAATATCTCAGGCCAATATTCCACTCAAGGATAATGGAGCAATAGATCAGGAAAAAGTTATTGCAAGGGAAGAAGGAGATTTTCCTGTTGTTGATCCCAAAGAAGTCAATTATACAGACGTTGCACCTAACCAGATTGCATCTATATCGGCTTCATTAATTCCATTCCTTGAACATGATGATGCAAACAGGGCTTTGATGGGTTCTAACATGATGCGCCAGGCTGTTCCTTTATTGAAGCCACAATCTCCTATTGTGGGTACAGGATTGGAAAGACAAGTTGCATCAGACTCAAGAGTACTTATAAATGCAGAAGGCGATGGAGTGATTGAATATGTAGATTCTAAAAAGATCACTATTAATTACAAACGAAGCGAGAATGAGAAACTAGTAAGTTTTGAAGAAGATTCCAAGACTTATGAATTGGTTAAATTCAGAAAAACGAACCAGGGTACCAGCATTAATCTTAAACCAATTGTTCAAAAGGGCGATAAGGTTAAAAAAGGACAGGTACTTTGCGAGGGATATGCTACAGAAGGCGGTGAATTGGCCTTGGGTAGAAACCTCAAGGTTGCATTTATGCCATGGAAAGGCTATAACTTTGAAGATGCAATCGTAATCTCCGAAAAAGTAGTCCGCGAAGATATCTTTACTTCTATACATATAGATGAGTATGCTCTTGAAGTTAGAGATACCAAATTGGGAGCTGAAGAATTAACCAATGATATTCCTAATGTTTCTGAAGAGGCTACCAAAGACCTTGATGAACACGGAATGATTCGGATTGGTGCGGAAGTAAAACCAGGGGATATCCTAATAGGTAAGATTACTCCAAAAGGAGAATCGGATCCTACACCGGAAGAAAAACTGCTTCGTGCTATTTTTGGAGATAAAGCCGGGGACGTTAAGGATGCATCTTTGAAAGCTTCACCATCCTTGCGTGGAGTGGTCATTGATAAAAAGTTATTCTCTCGTTCTATTAAGGATAAGCGTAAACGTTCTGAAGACAAGGAAGCAATTTCTAGTCTGGAACTGGAATATGAAGTAAAATTCCAGGAACTTAAAGATGTCCTGGTTGAGAAATTGTTTAAACTTATCAATGGTAAGACATCTCAGGGTGTATTAAATGATCTTGGTGAAGAGGTTTTACCAAAGGGTAAAAAATATACCATGAAAATGCTTAATTCAGTGGATGATTTTGCCCACCTTGTTGGGGGTAGTTGGACCACTGATAAGAACACAAATGTTTTGGTTGCAGACCTGCTTCACAACTATAAAATTAAGTTAAACGATCTTCAGGGGAACCTTAGAAGAGATAAGTTCACTATATCTGTTGGGGATGAATTACCTGCAGGTATTATGAAGCTTGCAAAAGTCTATATCGCCAAAAAGCGTAAACTTAAGGTTGGGGATAAAATGGCAGGCCGTCATGGTAACAAAGGTATTGTTGCCCGTATTGTAAGACATGAAGACATGCCGTTTCTGGAAGATGGAACTCCTGTAGACATTGTATTAAACCCATTAGGGGTACCATCTCGTATGAACATTGGACAGATTTATGAAACCGTTCTTGGATGGGCGGGTCAAAACCTTGATAGGAAATTCGCAACACCAATTTTTGATGGTGCTACTCTTGATGAGATTAATGAATTTACCGATGAAGCCGGGATCCCAAGATTTGGCCATACGTATCTCTATGACGGAGGAACCGGGCAGCGCTTCGACCAGGCTGCGACTGTTGGCGTAATCTATATGTTAAAATTAGGACATATGGTGGATGATAAAATGCATGCGCGTTCCATTGGGCCATATTCGTTGATTACACAGCAACCTTTAGGAGGTAAAGCACAGTTTGGTGGGCAACGTTTTGGAGAAATGGAGGTTTGGGCCTTAGAGGCATATGGTGCATCTGCTACCCTTCGTGAGATTTTGACTGTAAAATCTGATGATGTAATTGGACGTGCCAAAACCTATGAATCGATTGTAAAAGGCGAAACCATGCCTGAACCTGGCTTGCCAGAATCTTTCAATGTATTAATGCATGAACTTAAGGGATTAGGTTTGGATATTAGACTTGAAGAATAATAGTTTTTTTTACATATTTTAAATTTACTATCACCATATTATAATGGCTAGAATAAAAGATAATACCGCAATAAAAAGGTTTGATAAAATTTCAATTGGATTGGCTTCTCCCGAATCAATTTTGGGCGAATCCCGAGGTGAGGTTTTAAAACCTGAAACTATTAATTATAGAACACATAAACCAGAGCGTGACGGATTGTTCTGTGAGCGTATTTTTGGTCCTGTAAAGGATTATGAATGTGCATGCGGAAAGTACAAGCGTATTCGCTATAGAGGAATTGTTTGTGACAGATGTGGCGTTGAAGTAACTGAAAAGAAAGTTCGTCGTGACAGGGTAGGTCATATAAATTTAGTTGTTCCTGTTGCTCATATATGGTACTTCCGTTCCTTGCCAAATAAAATTGGCTACCTCTTGGGATTACCCTCCAAGAAGCTGGATATGATCATTTATTATGAGCGTTATGTGGTAATTCAGCCGGGTATTGCTCAGGGACCTGAGGGAGAGGAGATTCAAAAACTTGATTTCCTAACAGAAGAGGAGTATTTGAACATCCTTGATACTATCCCGCCAGAAAATCAGTATTTGGAAGATTCAGATCCCAATAAATTTATTGCAAAGATGGGCGCGGAATGCCTTATCGATTTGCTTGCACGAATTGATCTGCAACAACTATCCTATGATTTAAGGCATAAAGCCAATACGGAGACTTCAAAACAACGTAAAACAGAGGCCTTAAAAAGACTTCAGGTTGTTGAAGCACTAAGAGAATCTCAGGATAACAGGGATAACAAACCAGAATGGATGATTATGAAAGTAGTTCCGGTTATTCCACCAGAGTTACGTCCATTGGTTCCTTTAGATGGAGGCCGCTTTGCGACTTCAGACTTGAATGATCTGTACAGGCGAGTAATTATAAGGAATAATCGTCTGAAGCGATTAATGGAAATTAAGGCACCTGAAGTTATCTTAAGAAATGAGAAACGAATGCTTCAGGAATCGGTTGACTCTCTTTTTGATAATACACGTAAAGCTTCAGCAGTTAAAACGGAATCAAACAGACCTTTAAAATCACTTTCGGATTCCTTGAAAGGAAAACAAGGACGTTTCCGTCAAAACCTATTGGGTAAAAGGGTAGATTATTCTGCTCGTTCCGTGATTGTCGTAGGACCCGAGATGAGTCTATATGAATGTGGTCTGCCAAAAGATATGGCTGCAGAGCTATACAAACCTTTTGTGATCAGAAAATTGATCGAAAGAGGTATTGTTAAAACGGTGAAGTCAGCCAAAAAGATAATTGATAAAAAAGAACCGGTAGTTTGGGACATTTTAGAAAATGTTTTAAAAGGACATCCTGTCTTGCTTAACAGAGCTCCCACATTGCACAGATTGGGGATACAGGCATTTCAACCCAAACTAATAGAAGGAAAAGCAATTCGTTTGCACCCTCTTGTTTGTACGGCGTTTAACGCGGATTTTGATGGGGATCAAATGGCGGTGCATCTTCCTTTGGGTCCTGAAGCTATATTGGAATCCCAACTTTTGATGTTGGCTTCTCACAATATATTAAATCCGGCAAATGGATCGCCTATTACTGTACCTTCACAGGATATGGTTCTGGGGTTATATTATATGACAAAGGAGCGCAAATCCACTAAGGAAATGCCCGTTAAAGGAGAAGGCTTAACTTTTTACTCCTATGAAGAGGTAGTAATTGCATTTAATGAAGGCAAAGTAGAACTGAATGCCGCAATTAAGGTTAGGGCTAAAGACTTTAACGAGGAAGGCGAGTTAGTAAATCAGATTATCCCTACTACTGTTGGTAGAGTACTCTTTAACATGGTTGTACCGGAAGAAGCGGGATATGTAAACGAAGTACTGAACAAAAAATCTTTACGTGATATTATCGGAAAGATTCTTGCGGTTACAGATGTGCCCACTACGGCTACTTTTCTTGATTTGATTAAAACCATGGGTTATGATTTTGCCTTTAAAGGAGGCTTGTCATTTAGCCTTGGAGATATTATAATTCCACAGGAAAAGCACACTATGATTGCAGATGCCAATGAACAGGTAGATGGCATCATGATGAATTATAACATGGGGCTTATCACAAACAATGAGCGATACAATCAGGTGATTGATGTCTGGACTTCAACAAATGCCATGTTAACTGAGTTGGCGATGAAGCGTATCAGGGAAGATCAACAAGGATTTAACTCGGTATATATGATGTTAGATTCTGGTGCAAGGGGTTCAAAAGAACAGATAAGACAGTTAACCGGTATGCGTGGATTAATGGCTAAGCCAAAGAAATCTACTGCAGGTGGAGGTGAGATCATAGAAAATCCAATTCTTTCCAACTTTAAAGAAGGATTGTCAATTTTGGAATACTTTATCTCTACACACGGTGCTCGTAAAGGACTTGCAGATACGGCTCTTAAAACGGCCGATGCAGGATATCTTACAAGACGCCTGGTTGATGTTTCCCAGGATGTGATCGTTAATATAGATGATTGTGGAACGCTTAGAGGAATAGAGGTAGAATCTTTAAAGAAAAATGAAGAAATTGTTGAAACCCTTGGAGAGCGTATATTAGGAAGAGTTTCATTACATGATGTTTACAACCCTTTAACTGAAGAACTGTTATTAACAGCAGGACAACAGATAATGGAAAGCGACGTTAAGAAAATTGAGGCTTCACCTATTGAAAAAGTTGAAGTTCGCTCTGCACTTACTTGTGAAGCTGCAAAGGGAATATGTGCCAAGTGTTATGGAAGAAACCTTTCTACCAATAAAATGGTACAACGGGGTGAAGCCGTTGGCGTTGTGGCAGCACAGTCTATTGGAGAGCCTGGAACACAGCTAACATTGCGTACATTCCATGTTGGAGGTATTGCCGGTAACATTTCAGAGGAGAGTAAACTTGTAGCCAAATTTGATGGTATCGCAGAAATTGAAGATTTGCGAATTGTCAAAGGTGAGAATGCCGAAGGTAAAATTTCGGATATAGTAATTTCAAGAACGTCAGAGATCAAAGTGGTTGATGCCAAAACCGGAATTACACTTAGTACCAACAATATTCCTTATGGTTCGCAAATTTTTGTTAAGAATGGTAGCAAGATATCTAGTTCAGATGTAATTTGCCAATGGGATCCATACAACGGAGTTATAGTTTCAGAGTTCCCCGGTAAAATAGCTTATGAGAATATTGAGCAGGGAATTACTTATCAGGTAGAGATTGATGAACAAACAGGATTTCAGGAAAAGGTAATATCTGAATCCAGAAATAAAAAGTTGATTCCTACCTTATTGATTAAAAATGCGAAGGATGAGGTTTTACGTTCATATAACCTTCCTGTTGGTTCACATTTAATGGTGGATGACAATGATAAGATTAAAGAGGGTAAAATATTAGTTAAAATTCCTCGTAAATCGGCCAAAGCCGGAGATATTACCGGTGGTTTGCCAAGGGTAACGGAACTTTTTGAGGCACGTAATCCATCTAATCCTGCAGTTGTAACCGAAATAGACGGAGTCGTTTCTTTTGGTAAGATCAAAAGAGGAAATAGAGAAATTATTATTGAATCTAAACTTGGAGAGATAAAGAAATATTTGGTTAAACTTTCAAACCAGATATTAGTTCAGGAAAACGACTATGTGAGGGCTGGGATGCCTTTATCTGATGGCTCAATTACACCTGAAGATATTCTTTCCATTAAAGGACCTTCAGCGGTACAACAGTATCTTGTAAATGAAGTACAGGAAGTTTACCGTCTCCAGGGGGTAAAGATTAATGATAAGCATTTTGAAGTTGTTGTGCGACAGATGATGCGTAAGGTGCGAATTCAGGATTCTGGTGATACTACCTTCCTCGAGAATCAATTGGTTCACAAGGACGACTTTATCAAAGAAAACGATGAGATTTTTGGTAAAAAAGTAGTTGAGGAAGCCGGTGAATCAGAAAACCTTAAAGCAGGTCAGATTATTTCCGCCCGTGAATTGAGAGATGAGAATTCAATCTTAAAGCGTGCAGATAAGAATTTGGTATCTGCCCGGGATGCGGTCGCAGCGACAGCTACACCAATTTTACAGGGTATTACAAGAGCATCATTACAGACCAAATCGTTTATTTCCGCAGCCTCGTTCCAGGAAACAACAAAGGTTTTAAATGAAGCTGCTGTAAGTGGTAAAATTGATTACCTAGAAGGATTAAAAGAGAATGTTATTGTAGGTCATAAAATTCCTGCCGGTACCGGTATGAGGGATTATGAAAATATCATTGTAGGATCGAAAGAGGAGTACGATGAAATTATGGCTCGCAAAGAGGAATTGAAGTTTTAAAATCATTAACCCTCAATTTTCTAATTGAGGGTTTTTGTTTATGATATTGGATTATTTTTTGAATTGAATAATGGAAGAAAAAAATAAGAAACAACAACAGATAAATATAGAGCTGGATGAAAAAATAGCCGAAGGTATCTATTCTAATTTAGCCATAATCAATCACTCTGTTTCAGAATTTGTTGTCGATTTTATAAGTATGATGCCCGGAGCACCAAAGGCAAAAGTGAAGAGTAGGATTGTACTCACTCCTCAGCATGCGAAGAAATTTTTAAAAGCGCTGAATGATAATGTAAGTCGTTTTGAAAAGGCTCACGGGACAATTAAAGATTACGAACAACCTCCAATTCCGATTAATTTTGGACCTACCGGAGAGGCTTAATTAAAAACCCTTGAATTATTAAATTCAAGGGTTTTTAAATTTTAGTATAAAGTATGCCCTGCTTATGAAAATTCTGAAGTAAAATGCAGCTTTACAGTCGGATATTTCTGTTGTGTCATTTGCAATGAAAATTGTGAATCAGCTAAAAAGACTAATTGTCCGCGCTTATCTTTAGCCAGGAACTTCTGTTTCACTCTCACAAATTCTTTGAACTCATCATTATTGGGATCTTCAGGATCAACCCAGCAGGCTTTGTGAGCCGGAAAATTTTCATAGGTACACTTTGCACCATACTCATGTTCTAATCTGTATTGAATTACCTCATATTGCAGAGCCCCTACAGTGCCTATAACTTTTCTGCCATTGAGTTCTAACGTAAACAGCTGTGCAACACCTTCATCCATTAACTGGTCAATTCCCTTATTTAACTGTTTGGATTTCATTGGATCTGCATTGTTAATATACCTGAAATGTTCGGGAGAAAAGTTGGGGATACCTTTATAATGCAAAATTTCACCTTCGGTTAATGTATCCCCTATTTTAAAATTACCGGTATCATGTAATCCTACAATATCACCTGGATACGATTTATCTACAATTTGCTTTTTTTCAGCAAAAAAGGCATTTGGACTTGAAAACTTTAGTTTCTTATTATGCCTAACATGCAGATAAGGTTTGTTGCGTTCAAATGTTCCCGAAACAATTTTCACAAATGCTAAACGATCCCTGTGTTTGGGATCCATATTGGCGTGGATTTTAAATACAAAACCGGAAAGCTCATTTTCATTTGCTTTAACCAGACGTTCTTCGGCACTCTTTGATTCCGGATATGGAGCAATTTCAATAAAACAATCCAGAAGTTCTTTTACTCCAAAATTATTCAATGCCGAACCGAAAAAAACAGGTTGAAGAGCCCCTTCCAGATATTTTTGTTTGTCAAAAGGTGGATATAC
>Ga0316198_10002206_pt1 | contig 11724 bp, 4 predicted proteins | sample OudBieAanoxic_MG_FD_204935 | JGI IMG/M metagenome (GOLD analysis project Ga0316198, IMG submission 204935) | Coastal sediment microbial communities from Oude Bieten Haven, Netherlands - site A anoxic | ecosystem: Environmental > Aquatic > Marine > Coastal > Sediment | place: Netherlands... | reverse complement strand
GACGGCTCCCTGGCCCAGGTGGCGACTCTGGTCGAGGAGATCCGCCACGAAGGTGACGGAACCGTCCTCGTGCTCGATTCGGGCGACACCATCCAGGGCACGCCGCTTGAGCAGTTCCCCCATGTCCGCTGGTCCGAACCGAGCCCAACCATCGCCGCCATGAATCTCATCGGCTACGACGCCATGGCGGTGGGCAACCACGAGTTCAACTTCGGGCTCGAGGTCCTCCGCCGGGCCGAGGAACAGGCGGACTTCCCATTTCTGTCGGCCAACACCATCGCCGAGACGACCGGAACACCGGCGTTCCAGACCCACATGGTCATCAAAGCCGGTGACATTCGCGTCGGAGTCATCGGGATGGTGACCCCGAACATTCCGGGCTGGGAGCGACCCGAACACTACCGGGGTCTCATCTTCCGTCCCATGGACGAGGTCGCCCGCGAGCAGGTCCGTCTGCTGCGCGACAAGGAAGACTGCGACCTGATCGTCCTCCTCGCCCACACCGGATTCGAAAAGGACCTCGATGACGGCGCCTCCTCCGGAACCGAGCACGAAGACTTCGCCTGGCGACTGGCGCAGATTCCCGGAGTCGATGTTCTCCTCACCGGCCACACCCACCGGGACATCCCCCCCCGGAAGGTCGGCGGCGCCATCGTTTCGCAACCGAGGGCCCGCGCCCGCCTACTGACCCGAATCGACCTCGATTTTGAACACGGGACCGATGGTTGGCGGATCGCCTCGTGGGAAGGCCGCAACCTCCCGCTGATCGATGTCGTGCCGGATGAAACGATCAAGGCCTCCATGGCCGAACTTCACCACCGTGTCGCCAAGGCCCTCGATGGACCCGTGGGCAACGTCACCGAGGCTTTGAGCGTGGCCGGTTGCCGGCTCCGCGATTGCGCCGCTCTCGATCTCATCCATCGGGTCCAGCTCGAAGCGTCGGGGGCGGATCTCTCCCTCGCCTCACTGCTCACCGACCGCACCCCGGATCTCCCGGCAGGGCCGGTGACCTGGCGCTGGATCTACGCGTTCTACGTCTATCCCAATACCCTTGTGAAGGTTGCGGTCAGCGGAGCAGAAATCAAAGACATTCTCGAGCACGCGGCACGTTATTACGACGGGCTCGATTGCGCCTCGAACACCGGCTGCACGCTATTGACAGACGCCACCATCCCGCACTACAACGTGGACACGATGGCGGGGGTTTCCTATCGTTTGGACCCCACCCGGGAGGTGGGCCACCGGGTGCGTGATATGCGGATCCAAGGCCATGCCGTCGATCTTCATCAGGTCTTCACCCTCGTCTGCAACAACTACCGCGCGGCCGGAGGCGGGGGTTACCCGCACCTCGCGGAGACCGAAGTCGTCTGGCAGTCTTCCGACGAGATGACCGATCTCATCGGAGACTTCATCGCCCGAAACGGTTCATGGCAACCGGAAATCGACAACAACTGGTGGATCGCACCCGCATTGACCACGGAAAGCACAACAGTGGTGACCCCATGACGTGGGCGCCGAAGATTTTTTCACGGGTTTTCATATAGGTAGGAAGGAAGGGAGTGTGGAATGAAAGGTCATCGATTTATCGGCGGACTCTTGGTGTTGGCGCTGGTCGCGCTGGCGCCTCAAACCCTCTTGGCGCAGTCGGACTCTTCAACGGGTCAGCTCTTCGGTACCGTGACCGACCCCAATGGAGCGATCATGCCGGGCGCCACCATCGAGATCAAGAACACGGAGACCGGTTTCACCCGGCGGGCGGTCTCGGACGGGAGCGGTTTCTACCGCCTCACCCTGATCCCGGTGGGCGCGTACGAGATCAAATCCACCCTGGCCGGGTTCAAAACCTCCATCTATCGCGGTATCAGCATCGGTCTGGGCTCATCGGTCCGGATCGACTTCGCCCTCGAGCTCTCCGCCGTCGAGGAGGAGATCGTCGTCACTGCCGAAGCTCCGGTGGTGGAGACCACGAACCCCAACGCGTCGGCGAAAGTCAGCGATGAGCAGATCGCCAACCTGCCCCTGCAGGGCCGCGACTTCACCGACTTCGCACTGCTGACCCCGGGTGCCACCTATGGTGACACCGATGCCGTTCAGGGCGCCCGTGGCGGCCTCAACGTCGGCGCCCGAGCGATCCAGAACTCGTTCAACATCGATGGCGCCAACAACCAGTCGAGCTTCTTCGGTGAGGAGCGCGGCGGCACCCGCCCGCCCTTCACCTTCTCGCAGGCAGCCATCAAAGAGCTCCAGGTCATCAAATCCGACTATGGCACCCAGTTCAGCTCCTCGGGTGCGGTGATCAACGCGATCACAAAGTCGGGCACCAACAGCTTCCGCGGTGAGCTCTGGACCTACTACACCAACGACTCCATGGTCGGCAGCACCGCCGGCAACGACCAGGTCGATCCTCGCGACCCGACCGAGCAATCGCAACTCCAGTACGGTTTCGCCCTCGGCGGCCCGATCGTCCGTGACAAGCTGCACTTCTTCACCTCGGTGGATGCGCAGGACTTCGAGATCCCGTACTTTGTCCAGTTCCGCGATTTCCCCTTTGACCGGACGGCCGACTGGGAAGCACTCACGGGTCTCGACTTCGCGACGGAGACCGGCGGCCAGACCACGCAGTCAGACTTCGGTGAGATCCCGACCACCAACGACGCGCTGGTCTTCCTCATCAAGCTCGACTGGCAGCTCAGCGACAACCACCTGCTGACCATTCGCGACAACTATTCCACCCAGGAAGGCAAGAACCTGACCTCGACCTTCTCCAACACGGGCCTTTCCAACAATGGTCTCGAGGAGAACAGCTTCAACTCGCTGGTCGGCACCCTCAACTCGGTCTTCTCCGACTCCATGTTCAACGAGGCATATCTCCAGTGGTCGGTGGAAGAGCGCCCGCGCGGCGCCAACAACACCGATATCCCGGAAGTCGGGATCTTCCGTTTCCGCGCCAGCTCGGGCCAGAACCAGTTCCTGCCCAACTTTCTGGATGAGAATCGGATCCAGCTCATCGACAATCTGACCTTCTACAAAGGCCAACACACCTTCAAGGTCGGCGCCAATCTCGACTTCGTCAGCTTTGACGACGGGTTCTTCCGCTATGGCGGTGGTTCCTACTCCTACAACGATTGGGAAGGCGAAGAGGACGGGTTCCTCGACGACGGCACGCCGTTCAGCTACACCCAGAGCTTCTCCGACTACGACGGTGCGGTGAAGTTCACCAACAACTACTATGCGGCCTACTTCCAGGACGAGTGGCGGGCGGCGCCGAACTTCACCCTGACCTACGGTCTGCGCTATGAGTTTCAGCAGCACGACAAGCCCAAAGAGACCAACCCGCTCTATCCGCTCACCGGTCAGATCCCCAACGACTCCAACAACTTCGCGCCCCGGGTCGGCTTTGCCTGGGACATCGGCGGCGACGGCAAATCGGTGCTTCGCGGCGGCATCGGGATGTTCTACGACAACACCCCGACCCTGCTCGACGCCAACGCCATGCTCACCAACGGCATCCGCGTGGTCCGCTACTCGGTGCGTTGCTTCGACAACCCCGGCGTCTGCCCTGATTTTCCCAACACCTGGAACTCGCCTGAGGATGCCGGAGACGCGGTCCGACCCGACATCTTCGTCTACGACCCGTCCTTCGAGAACCCCGAGACCCTTCGCATGTCCCTCGGCTACGAGCGCGAGATCGTCCGCAACTTCTCCCTCGGGATCAGCGCGATCTGGCAGGACACCAAGAAGCTCCAGCGCAAGTGGGACCAGAACATCCGTCCCGATGGCGGGACCACCCCCGATGGTCGCCCGACCTATGTCGATGGCGATGTCTACGAAGACTTCGATCAGATCATCCATGCAGACCAGGAGTACCGCGCGGTGATCCTCCATGGTCGCAAGCGCTTCGCCGACAACTGGTTCATCGACTTCTCCTACACCTGGTCGAGCTCCAAGGATCACGACTCCAACGAGCGTTCGGTGTCGTCGTCCAGCGACTTCCCCCAGGATCAGTTCGATCTTTCCTACAGCTGGGGCTACTCGAACTTCGACGCCCGCCACAAGTTCGTGACCTCCTTCGGTTGGCAGCTGCCCGCCAACTTCCTCGTCTCGGGCATCTACACCTGGCGGAGCGGCTTCCCGTACTCGGCCGAGGATCCCGACGACAACAACGGTGACGGCTACCGCAACGAGACCGCCATGGTCGAGGTCGCCCCCGGTGTTTTCGAACTCTTCGACCGCAACACCGAAAGGCAGCCCAACTTCACCACCTTCGATCTCCGTCTGAGCTGGACCGCCAACCTCGGCAAACGGATGCAGCTCGAGCTCATCGCCGAGGTCTTCAACCTCTTCGACGCCTCCAACTGGCTCACCGACGAGTTCGACTACTTCGACGATGACTTCGGCGCGAACAATCTTCCAGGCACCCCGCGAACCTACCAGGTCGGCGCCAAGTTCCGGTTCTAAAGAACGTATTCATCATCAACCCAAAAGGGGCCCCTCGCGGGGCCCCTTTTGTTGGAAGCGCCAACGTCCGTGCCCGTTCCCGTGGCGACCCTCGCGGCAAAACGATCCGGTGCATCTGTTCCAGTTCGGAAGGAGGCCGCCGCTCGCGCGCTCAGTTCTCGCCGACGACAGTGCTCCACATCCCGCAGCTGCCGATTTCAAAGCCATCGGCGAAGAGCGGGCTCACAGTGCCGCAGGGCACGCCGCCCTCGACGACGACATCGTCGATGTTCCAGCCACAGTAGTTCCAGAGGCCATCCGCCGACCCGTAGGTCCATTGGATCCGTACCTGGTTCTGGCCGACCGCCTGCGGAAGTTCGATGACCTGCTCGATCCACGCCTGATCATCAATGGTTGTGCTGCCGTTCTCCCAGGCCGCCTGCCAGCTGTTGCCACCGTCAAGGGACAACCGAACCCGCGCGTGATCGTAGATGTTCTGCTCGACACCCAGCCAGCGCCGGAAGCGAAGCCGGACCGAGGTCGCCGCGGACAGATCGATCACCGGCGTCGTGAGCTTGATCTCGTTGTCACCAACGTTTGCCGGCGCGTCGCCTTCGAGGTTGACGCCGTAGACATCGACGCCCGTGAAACCGGCCGTCGGATCGGGCCCGCCGTAGTTGTCCTGACCGGATCCGGTGGGCTCGCCGAATGCCCATCCGGTCGTCGAGAAGCTGCCGTTGTCGATGGTCCAACCCGGGTCGGAGTCAAAAGTCTCGCTGAAGAAGCTCGCCCAGCCGGCCGTGTCCACCCGGTGGAAAGCGCCACCGTTGCTGTCGCTGGTCAGATTGTTCAGCGCGTCGGCGGATCGGACTTCGAAGAGGTAGGTCGTACACGGCGAAACACCGTCGATGGTGATCTGGTGATCGGTCGTCAAGGTGTCGTCGCTGACGACGGAGCTCGGCGGTGCGGTCTCCCCGTAGACCACGACCGTGGTGCCCGGTTCGTCGGTTGTGTAACTGAAGCTGACCGACGACTCAACGGCCGTCGCCTGGATGTCGGTAATGACCGGACCCAAACAGTCAACCCCCGCGTCTGCGGTTCGCGAGATGTTCACGCCGCCATCGCCATCATCCGCGTCGATGTAGGTGGCAACGAGGGTGTCGCCGTTGCCGACGGCGAGATCGGTCCCGAGGACCGCGGTGCCGACGAAGATGTCGCGGTCGGCGGCCACCTCGGTGAGCGTCACCGTGTGCGTCGCGCCGCCCGTCGCCAGCTCGGCGGTCGTCGTGTCGATGGTTCCCGGGCTCGAACCGGGGATGTTGCTGTCGGCCACCCGCAGGGTGACCGTGTCGGCGCAGGCGTAGGCCGCACCGTCGAGGGAGATCCGACCGGCCTCGCGGGCGCCGAGCTCGAAGGAGGTCGGGATCAGATTCTGGCCGTGAATGTGACAGTGGGTCGGGTCTCCCGTCACGGTGGCCGTCACCACGCCGTTGTCGTCGATCAGGCCCGAACCCACGACATCGACCCCTCCGGTTGAATCGTAGAACGAAACGATGGCGGCACCGGCCTTGACGAGAGGGGCTCCACCCACTTTCACGGTGAGCGAAACGACGCCACCTGCCGAGCTGAAATCGTCTGGTTCGTCCGGGCTGACCGCCGGCAGGGTGCGCATCCAGGTCGTGCACGAGCCGAAGAGTGCCGACTGCTCCACCCACTTGTTGCCCTCCGAGGAGTTGCTATCGCCATGGAGATCCATGACGCCCTGTTTGCCCGCCATGTGCTGCCCACCCGTGGTGAAGGCGGTCTCGAGCCGCAGCGCATCGACGATGGCGCGCTGGGCATCGCAGGGAGGCACCCATGACTCGGTGGTTGTGCCGCCCTCGAAGCTGACCGCGCCGCCGGCATCGCTGCGCAGCCACGCCTCCGCGAAGCACTCGGTGACGGTGAACTCGCCGTTGTTGCACGCCACCGACCAGATAGTCGGCAACATTTCGGAGTTGGTCAGATTGTGTGCGCTGGTGGTGTTGAAACCCGTGGTGACCCATCCGCTGCTCGAACCGTGGCCGATGTAGAGGCCCATGCTCCGGCCCTCATTGACCGCGGTGGACACCTGAGCCGCGGTGGCGCTTGAGTGATAGATCTGGTCGAACTCGGTGTAGGTGTAGACGGGTTCCATGAGATCACCGCGCAGCAGCTCGATCCGTTCCCAGTCCGCCAGCCCGGTTCCTCCCGTGTCATCCGACCCGATCCCGAACCCCGCCTGATACCAGGCGCCGGCCGATCCGATGTCCGGCTGTTGCTCGTACGCAAGGATCTTCGACACCTGAACCGTCACCTGGTCCCCATCCACGGCGGAGATCCGGGAGATCGCGGCGTCCGCCCGGTTGTCAGCACCCTCGAGCCTGGTGTAGCAGGCATCACACGGCGAATGTTGGCTGTGAACCCCGGTCAAAGTCGGAATCTGTGGTGAGTCCCCCACCAGGATGATCCAGGCCAACCCTTCGGGCTCGTCGTAAACCGATTGAATAAAGGCCTTGATCGAGGTCGTGGTGTTTCCGGTCACCGCGGTGGACACGACGGTGGTCGGATAGCCGACCAAGGTCTCCCACTCGGCCAGCGGTGCGATTTCGTCGAGAAAGTCGGGATCGGCGATGATCAACAGCCGTCCAGTCTCGACAAACGACAAGGTCCGGCCGCGGAAGGACTCGTAGTTGACGGCGTGGAGTCGTGCGGACGCTTCGAAGAGCCCGGTCAGCGGACGGTCCGGTCCGACCCGCGGGTTGCCGGCGTTGGTCAGATCAACCACCCGGAACCACGCTTCCTCGACCACCGAGAGGGTATTGGTATCGGGACGCCAATGGGCCAGGGGGAATCGCAGAGTCTGACCGCGCAGGGGCCCCGCGATGTGGGGCCCATCAACCCACACATCCTCCCTCGGGTACCTCGCGGCTCCTTGGTAGACCTTGTCGTCAAAGGTCCAGGGCACGCTTTCTGGATCGACGTTCCGATCGAAATGCCCCTTGGAGGGCGCGACACCGTCCATGCCACGGGCGCCGAGGTCGATCTCACGGAGCTTGAGGCTGACCAGCTCGACTTCGATACCGCCGGTCCGATCCAGAAGGTACTCGCTGCTCAAATACGGCAACGACGGGAGGCCTCGATCCATCAAATTGTGGCCACCGGGCACTTGAACGATCGTCCAGTCGGCGCCGCCGATTTCGATGTGATCAAGCCGCACTTCGGAGACCCGAAGGTGGAGGATCTCGTCCTCGCCGACTTCGAAAACGAGACCGGTCGTCGCCGGGTTGAGCGTGATCACCTCGGAAGCGCCCACCGGAATCGATCCACCGAAAACCACAGTCGCCACCATCGCCACCATCGCCACCATCGCCAGCCTGATCGAAGTTCTCATCAACATCCTCCGGGGAGCGTCGTCGCCAACCCTCAGACGGTACCACTCAAGTCCTTACAGAGCAATAAAATAAGAACCGATCTCAATTGAACCAAGAATCCCGGATCCCGCCATCGACCACCACTCCGTGTACCATGGCTCCATGACTGCCAATCTCGACGTCAAGTCAGGACGGGGCGACTACAGGACGATTGTGGGACCCGGAAGCCTCGAGAGACTGGGCGAGATTCTCAACGGCGAGAATCTCGCCCTTCCGCGCTCCATCGTCACCGACACGACGGTGGGACCGCTCCATGGTCGGAAGCTGGCCGCCGCCCTCGGGTTGGATCTCCTGGAGCTGCCCGGCGGCGAGACCAACAAGACTTGGGCCACCGTCGAAAGAACCTGCCGACACTGGCTCGGAAACGGTCTCGATCGCGGTGGTTCGGCGCTCGCGATCGGCGGCGGGATCATCACCGACACCGTGGGCTTCGCCGCCGCCACGTATCTTCGCGGCATCGCCTGGATCGCCGCACCCACGACCCTCCTCGGGATGGTCGACGCCGCCGTCGGCGGCAAGACCGGGGTCAACCTGCCGGAGGGCAAGAATCTGGTCGGCGCCTTCTGGCCTCCCCGCCTGGTCATCGCCGACACCAACACCCTCTCGACTCTGCCCGCCCGCGAGCTCCGGGCAGGTCTCGCCGAGGTCGTCAAGGCTGCATGGATCAACGACCGATCGCTTCTGGACCTGGCGCCGGAGGCGATCGAGATGGGCTACGACTCGATGTCTCCACAGGCGTGGGAGGCCCTCGTCGCTCGGTCGGTAGCCATCAAGGCCGAGGTCGTCGCCGAAGACGAGCGCGAAGCCGGCCGCCGCAAGGCTCTCAACCTCGGCCACACCATGGGCCACGCCCTCGAGGCGGCCACCCGCTACGAACGATTTCTCCACGGCGAGGCGGTGGCGTGGGGCCTCGAAGCCGCGGCGATCCTCGGGCGACGACACGGACTGCTCTCGGCCGACGGCGAGAAGGAACTTCGCACCGCCTCCCGAAAGCTCGGCGAGCGCCCAGGCATCGCCGATCTCGATGCCGGGGCGGTCTGCTCCTACATCGCGGTGGACAAGAAACGCGACGCCGACGGGATCGCGTGGGTTCTCCCCACCGATGACGGGGTCGTCCTCGATCAGCGGGTCGAAACCGCCGAGGCGGTCGAGGTTTTGCGGGAACTACAGAAGGGTTGAGCCGCAAAGGCGCCAAGGTCGCGTCGCAGGTTCACCGCAAAGACCGCCACGAACGCCAAGAACATCGCAAAGGCCATCGCATTGTTATCCCATCGCACACTTGCGTGGCAGGAAATTCCTTGACGGGAATTCAAGAAATCAGGACCGTAGCACTGCAAAAACATCGCAGAGCGGTTGGCAGATCGCCGCAAACACGAAGTCGGTCACCTCATCGGTATCCAGGCGACGGCATCTGCGACAATCGGCGTCTCGTCGACGGCGCATGCCTGAATCGGGCTGCCGGCAGCTTTCCCGGTCGCTTCTCGTTCGATAGCGACTGCGATCCCGATAGCGATGGACCGGCATCCGGGAACGGGATCGGGAACGGGATCGGGATCGGATACGGACACGAATACCGGTTCGGGCCCGTACCGCGATTCGGTTGATGTAGGATGGTTGGCCCATGAGCAGCAACCCATCCGACGTGATCCGATCCGGCCCACCGATGGTCGAGCGCCTGCCGTACGAGCCCGAGGCCGAGCGCGCCGTTCTCGGCGCCATCCTCCTCGACCCCAACGCGCTGCTCATGGTCCTCGAGAAGGTCCGCGAGGACGAGTTCTACATCGAGGCCCACCGCCTCATCTACTCCACCTGCATCGCCCTGCAGGAACACGGTCAGGCGGTGGATCTCCTGACGGTGACCAACCACCTGCGCGAGCAGGGCCAGCTCGAGAGGGTCGGTGGGGCGGCCTATCTGTCATCCATGGTCGATGCGTTGCCCGATGTGGCCAATGTCACCCACTATGGTGAGATCGTCCACGACAAGTCGATCAAACGCCAGCTCATCGGCGCGGCGCAGAAGATCCTCACCACCTGCTCCCTGGATCACGGAGAGGCTCGCGAGGCCGTCGAGTCGGCGCAGCGTGATGTCTACCACATCGCCGAGGACACCCTCGCCGGCGGTCTTCAGCACATCCGCGGCCTCGCCGAAACCGAGCTCCAGAATATCGAGGAGAGCCGGTCATCGCACTCGCCCCTCACCGGACTCGACACCGGTTTTGTTCGCCTCAACGAGCTCACTTCGGGTTTCCAAAGCAAGGATCTGGTCATCCTCGCCGCCCGCCCGTCCATGGGGAAGACCTCTCTCGGCGTCAACATCTGCACCCACGCCGCCCTCCGCACCAACAAGAAGGTGGCCATCTTTTCCCTCGAGATGTCGGCCGAACAGCTGGTTCGCCGCATGCTCTCGGCCGAGGGTCGGGTCGACCAAAAAAGACTTTCCGGGGGTTACCTCGCCAAGTCGGACTGGCCCAAGCTCGAAATGGCGGCCCAGGCGCTGCAGGACGCCGACATCTGGGTCGACGACTCCCCGGGCATCACGGTGCTCGAGCTCTCGGCCAAGGCACGCCGGCTCAAGCAGGATAAGGGACTCGATCTGGTCATGGTGGATTATCTCCAGCTCATGTCGGGCGGGTCGCGCTTTCCCAGCAGAAACGAGGAAGTGTCGGCCATCTCGCGGGGTCTCAAGGGGATCGCCAAAGACCTCGGCGTACCGATGCTGGTGCTCTCACAGCTCAGCCGGCAGCCCGAGCGTCGCGGTGGCGATCACCGGCCGCAATTGTCGGATCTGCGTGAGAGCGGGAGCATCGAACAGGATGCCGACGTCGTCATGTTCATCATCCGTCCATCGGTCTACGACCGGGATGTCGAGGACCCCCGCAAGGCCGAGCTCCTCATCGCCAAGCAACGTAACGGCCCCATCGGCGACATCGATCTCGTCTTCCAGCACGAGTTCACCCGTTTCGAGAACGCGGACACGTCCCACCGCGAGGCTGATGCCCCGTGGTAGATCCGACGGGCTGAGTCCGTGGCCGCCAAGGAGACGATTTTTTTCTGCACCGACTGCGGTCACGAGTCGAGCAAGTGGCTCGGACAGTGCCCGGGATGCGGTTCGTGGAACAGCTTCGCCGAGGAGCTCAAACCACCCAGGAGCAGCCGCGGCGGCAAACCGAAGCCACAGACAAGGCGCGGCGCCAGCGCGGTGCCGATCACCGAGGCCGCCGCCGTGCCCACGACCCGTACTCCCACCGGGCTCGACGGCGTCGACCGCGTCCTCGGCGGTGGTCTGGTCCCGGGATCCCTGGTGCTGGTCGCCGGCGAGCCCGGGGTCGGCAAATCGACCCTGCTGCTCCAGGTGGCGGCTGCAACGGCGGCCGACCGCGGACCGGTCATCTATGTCACCGGTGAAGAGTCGTCCGAACAGGTTGCGCTTCGCGCGCGCCGCATCGGTGGTCTCGAGGCCGAGCTCATACTGCTACCTGAGACCTCCTGCGATGCGGTCATGGACCAGCTCGAGGCAAGCTCACCTCAGCTGATCGTGGTCGACTCGATCCAGACCATGACCTCCGAGGAGCTCGATGCGGTGGCCGGTTCGGTGAGCCAGGTGCGCCAGGTGGCGGCCCGCTTTCAGCACCTTGCGAAATCGCGTGGGATTCCAGTCGTCCTCGTCGGCCATGTCACCAAAGAGGGTCACATCGCCGGTCCAAAACTCCTTGAGCACCTGGTTGACGTGGTGCTCTCCCTCGAGGGCGAACCGGGCCATGATCTTCGGGTGCTGCGGGCGGGGAAGAATCGTTTCGGCACGGTGGCCGAGCTCGCCCTCTGGTCCATGACCGAG
>Ga0316198_10002205_pt1 | contig 11727 bp, 15 predicted proteins | sample OudBieAanoxic_MG_FD_204935 | JGI IMG/M metagenome (GOLD analysis project Ga0316198, IMG submission 204935) | Coastal sediment microbial communities from Oude Bieten Haven, Netherlands - site A anoxic | ecosystem: Environmental > Aquatic > Marine > Coastal > Sediment | place: Netherlands... | reverse complement strand
CAGCATGCAAAAAAAGCCATCATCAAAAACTATAAATTTCATTTAAACGGACACGTTTATGATCCAGTACAAAAAAAATTACAGCCGCAACATCTTATTTCAGTTTCTCATGTTATCAGTACTGTTAGGCTTTTTACTCCTGATCAACCATGAGTTCCTGCTCAACTTCTACATCAGGAACCAGGCAACGAATACCGGCTATATCGTCAATGGCAGCATCCTTGGTTTATTCATCCTGGGCATCGCCCGCATTATCACCCTGCTGCTGCGCTACAGCATGGAAGAAAATGCGCTCTCCCGTTTTATAAGAAATGTTGAAAATGAAGAACTGCTGCCGACCGAACGCCTCAGCAAGAAGAGCCTGATCTACAATCGTTATACCTCGGTACTGGAGATCAGTAAGCATAATGTCGCCGTCAATCACAGTGCGCTGGCTTCTACACTGGTAGCAACCGAGAGCACACGGCTCAGCCTGCCGCGCTTCATCAGCAACATCCTGATCCTCACCGGTGTCTTCGGTACCATCATCTCGTTATCAATCGCCCTGCTCGGTGCGTCTGACATCATCGACAGCGCCGATGGCATCAGTGGCATGAGCATCGTCATCCATGGCATGTCGACTGCATTATCAACAACCGCTACGGCGATCATCTGCTACCTGTTTTTCGGCTACTTTTATATGAAGCTTACAGATGTTCAGACCGAACTGCTTAGCGGTATAGAGCAGGCAACTACCCTGTACATAATGCCGCGATTCACCTACCAGACCGACAGCATGCTGCACGAGGTCGGCAACCTTGTTAAAGCATTACATGAAGCAGCCAGGACCATGACAAGCACGCAGATCGATTTTGCTGAAGCGGGACGTAACCTCAATGAACTGACCGGTACTTATGCCAACCGCCTGACCGAACTAAGTTCCGATATCGAAGAGATCAAATCACTATTACGACATGGCTTCCGTCTATCACCCGATGAATGATCAAACGCATAACAATAGAAGAGCTACCAAGTGAACGAAGAATTTGTTGATCTGCGCCGTGGCCATCTGAACAGCGAGAGTTTCTGGCCGTCGTTTACCGACATCATGATGGTGGTGGTCATCATCTTCCTGCTCACTTCGATGCTACTGATGGTGAAGAACTGGGAACTGCTGGACCAGTTGCGTAACAGTATGGCTGCAGAAGAACAGGCGGAAAAGATCATCCTTGACACCTCGCAGGTAAACGCCACCCTGGAAGAGCAACTGGCACAAGCTCAGAATGAGATATCAATGCTGCGTATGCAGTTACTGCAGTCCGACGAACAGGCCAGCCAGATGAGCATGGCTCTCGAGGATAAAGAACAACAGATCATCATCGTTCTATCTGAGAATGAGCAGTTAAAGAATTCGCTCACCACCAGCGAGAACAGGATTGCCAGCTTAAGCTCAAGGTTCTCTTCCATGGAAGAGAACCTTTCTCAGCTCAACATCGACGTAGATCAAAAACAGAAAGCACTGGACGAAGAACGCCAGAAAATCATCATCATCACCCAGGAGCGTGACTCACAGGCACGCAAGCTCTCTGCCCTGGAAGATGATTTTGGCTCACTGAAAGTCAAATACGACAAACTGATCAAACCGGCACGTACCGCAAAGGGTAAATATGTTGTCAGCGTCAACTTTGAACGCATAAAAGACAAGGAACGAATCCGTTTCAAAGATTCCGGTGATAAAAATTATACTGTCGTTACAGAAAAAGAGTTGCACAGCAAACTTGCGAAACTCAAGAAACAGCATCCGAAAAAACTATATATAAAAATTGTTATCCCGAAAGAAAGCGGACTCACCTACAGCGAAGCATGGACATTTATGAAAGGGCTATTGCAAAAGTATGATTATTATTACCAGGAATAATCGATATTTCGCTCAGTATAAACGGGTATTAACACTACTATAATACAGCGACACAGGTGCATTTAGCTATATAGCGACTTATAAACTATACTAGCTGATAAAAGAAATCATCAAGGATGCAAATACGGACCAGGATCGGAACAATCAAACAAGTCAAAAACATTAATCCGGCTTGTGAGCGCGATTATGACCAGATTGAGATTGTTAGTACTACTATTCACTACCTGCATATATGCAGCGGGCGCGTCTGCGAATGAGGCAATATACCCGCTGGTCACCTACAAGTGCAACGAGCAAGCTGATATCATAACCCTGACTAATTCTATACTGAAGGGTAAAGAAGGCGCTTCTTACAAATATTCGGATGAAGATGGCACCTACTCGCCATGGGACCTGGTCGAGATCGACCGCAGGACTGAACGCACCCGTATCGTAAGAACAAAAAAGATCGTAAAGACCTGCAAGCTTAGTTCTGGCGAATACACCGTCACCATCGAACCGCAAGTTTTCAGCAAAAACCTCAGTGGCGCCTGCGGCACATCGATCTCATCGGCTTTTACCGTAAGCTTCGATGGCTTTGATGTCCGTGAACGCACCCCATTTGAGGATTTCTGCCGTGGTAACTCGCCAATAATAACCCGTGTTACCGTATTCGGCAAGACCGGTGAAGTAAAGGTTAAACGCCTGCCGCGATATAAGTTTTACTGACAGGCAGCTGGTGACATAAGGCCTTTTTTCCCGTTAGCCAGCCGCCTCTGCTAAAAAGCACACAGCCCCTTCTAGCCGACCAGCTTTGTCTGTTGTATCCCGTCATTTTCCTGTTATCATAGCGCTTTGTTCTCAAAATCACTTACTGCCACCACACTCAAAACAGGTAAATTCATGATGCGATTAAATATAAAAAACACAAGACTAAAGAGTTCAGCACTGCTAACTTTCTTATCCCTGTTACTTGTATCATCCTGGTCTTTTGCATATAACGGGCCTGCGCAAGATCCTAGAAACAAAGCATCATATACACCGACCGATCCCGTATATATCATCCAAACCACGCTGCAGAAGATAACCACGTTCAGCAGCAACTCGGACAAGGTCAACCCGGTGCAGCTCCGCGGCTTTATCGAAAACGAGATCATCCCGCATTTTGATTTTGACAACATGTCCCACTGGATAACAGGCCGTCATGCCCGCAACATGTCTGCCAAGGACAAGTCGGATTTTCAGCGTAACCTGCGTGAGACTTTCTTGTCCAGCCTGTCGAAACACCTCGGCAGCTTCGACGCGAAAAACACAACAGTAAAATTCCTCAAGACACGCTATCGTGGACGCGATGAATCTTTTGTAAGCACCAATATTTTTCGCCCTGACACGTTGCCTGTTAGACTGGATTTCCGTATGCGTCGTGATGGCGACGACTGGAAGATCATCGACGTTAAAGCCAATGGCTCAAGTGCCGTTCTATACTATCGTCGCCACTTCATTGCCGAACTACGCGAGTTTGATCGACAGAGCCGTCGCCCTTACTAGAACAGCATTATCAAAGAAACCAGCCAGGGCAATGAACCTGGGCGCAGAATCCTGGTCTTCATAGGGTGACGAAAACTCTTAGAGACCATGGTTTAAACGTTAATGAACGGCAACACTGAAATCAGCCAGCACAGACCAAAACGGAAACGTGGCGGTCTGTTTGTTATTGCAGCTTTCATCATCGGGCTGATCATGCTCACTCGGCAAGAACCGGTTAACACCATAACCTGCGATGCAAGTACCATTGCCAGCAAGCCGGACGTTATAATGCTAGGCGCATGGTGGTGCACATACTGTTATCAGGCGAAGCGATATTTTCAACAGAACGATATCCATTACTGCGAGTACGATATGGAAAATACCGTGGAAGGCAGGCGTCTATACCAGGAAAATGGTGGCGGTGCGGTACCCATCTTATTTATCGGCGAATATCAGCTAAGCGGTTTTAGTGAACAACAGATCGAAGCTGCATTAGCCTTACTCAACAAATAATCATGCTTACGAAATTACAAAAATTTTTTGAACAGTACCTTGGCAAAGACACAGAATCTGCGATACCGCTGGAGCGTCGCCTGCAGATGGCATCTGCAGCACTGATGGTAGAGATGCTGCATGTCGATGACCAGGTGACGACCGAGGAAGATGAAAAGCTACGCCAGTTGTTGACACAGCGCTTCATGCTGGAAAGCAGTGAGATAGAATCACTGATCGATCTGGCACATAATGAGAAGCATCAGGCCACCGACTATTATGAGTTCACTTCCTTATTGAACTCGCATTACACACAACAACAGAAAATAGATCTGGTTGAAGATCTGTGGCAACTTGCCTATGCCGACCATCAACTGGATAAATACGAAGAACACCTGTTGCGTCGCTTAGCCGATCTACTTCACGTACCGCATCAAGACTATATTCGTACCAAACACAAAGTCTTAAACTCGTGATCAAGATTAGCGGGGGTTAATGCAGGGAGCTCTCGGAACCCCACATATTATTGTAACGTTCAACAACCTCACGCACTTCTTCCGGGTATCCGATCAGCTCCATCTGCTGCTTGCCTTCTTTGAAGAACTGCCTCGCATCCTGCGGCAGATTTTCTATCAACGCATCATATGCCTGTTCTATCAGCTCGGGCTGATGACTGCGCGTGGCCACGATGCCATAGTTGAGGTTCAGCACCCGCCAGGGACGCATCATATTACTCTGATCTATGTCACGCCTGATCTCGTTGTCACAGGCGTCGACAACCTCCTTGATCACCGCTGCAAGATCAGCCAGCAGATGCGGCTCAGTGAGCTCATTTGCATAACCGGCAAGTGAATTTACCAGCATATCGATCTGAGACAACTTGCCACCATGACGCGCAACCCATAATGAAACAGGCACACTCAGGCGCATCAACTCCCGGTTTTGCTCACCGGTTTTATCCTGCACATGTGCCACCATGCCTTCGAGCAAGTCCAGTATATATTGACCTATCTTGCTGATGTCCTTTTCTTCCAGCAGCCCCATACTCTCTGCACTCATATCTTTCTGCACGGTGCTATCAGCATCTGCTCTCGCCATTACATCTATCGCCTGGTCCATCGCTGCCAACAGCGCTCGTGGTGAATTCACATCCTGATCACCCTGATCTGCATCCTCGATATACTCGGCAACAGTATTATGAAACAGGTCTCGAAAAGTATTAGCTTTGAATGAAAAATCCATCGTTTTAGTCTCAATTCACTACATTATTGCCAGCTATTATAAGTTAATATAAGCAGCAATACATTTACGGTTTACTGAAATACGATGAGATTACTGCATACCATGCTCCGCGTTGGAAACCTGGAGCGATCAATAAAATTTTATACCGAAGTTCTTGGCATGGAGTTGCTACGTCAGAAAGACTACCCGGAAGGCAAGTTTACTCTCGCCTTCCTTGGCTACGGGGATGAGAAACATAACACGGCACTGGAGCTTACCTATAACTGGGATACTGACAGTTATGACCTGGGCAAAGGTTTTGGACACCTGGCAATCGAAGTAGATGATGTATACCTGGCCGCAGACAAGATCCGCGCCCAGGGAGGGAAAATCATCCGTGAACCGGGGCCAATGAACGCAGGCACCACCCTGCTGGCTTTCGTCGCAGACCCGGATGGTTACGAGATCGAACTGCTTCAGCCAAAAACCTGATCTTCGTCACTGACAGCTACCGATTAATGAAACCTGAACTTATAGCATCAACAGGTATGATGGAAGACCTGCTCGAGCGATTAACAGGTGTGACTTTGATCGCTGTCGATACCGAGTTTTTTCGTGAAACGACGTATTACCCACAACTCGCACTGGTACAGATAGCGACAGCTTCGATCGTTGCCTGCGTCGATCCGCTGGCGTTCGATGCTAAAGCAGCATTAAGGAAACTGTTATTAGATGACAGCATCACAAAAATCTTTCACTCCTGTTCTCAGGATCTCGAGGTATTATTTTACTACCTCGGCGAAGCACCAGGCGCCATCTATGACACTCAGATTGCCAACGCACTGCTGACTGAACATCACCAGATCGGCTATGCATCACTGGTGGAAGAGGAACTGGGTACAGTGCTTGATAAATCACAGACACGGACAAACTGGCTACAACGGCCTTTGACCAAAAAGCAACAGCAGTATGCTGGCGATGACGTATTTTACCTCTACCAGTTACAGCACCTGCTCGATGAGAAACTACAGCGACTTGGAAGAAAAAGCTGGTTTGAAGAAGAGTCTTCAAAACTACTCGACGACAGCAACAACTTCCAGGTGGCCGAAGAACATCTCTGGAGACGCGTGAAAGGCACGACCAGGTTAAACCGGAAGCAGCTGGCCACCGTGCAAGCCATCGCTGTTTGGCGTGAAGCACTGGCCCAGAAAAAAGACAAGACCAGGCGCAAGATACTGGCCGACGAAATCATCGTCAACCTGGCTGTAACACCGCCAGAGAATCTAATGACCATGGACCAGCTCATCGACCGCAGGTACCACTTTAATGACGAAGATAAACAACAGTTATTTGACGTTATTACAGCATCACTGGAAACACCCAGGGAACGATGCCCCGACAACCAGTTCAATGCGCTGGACAATGAACAGAAGTCAACACTCAAAAAGCTTCAGCAACTAGTCAATAAAAAAGCGGAAGAACTGGGCATCTCCACAGCCATACTGGGCTCGAGAAAGGAACTGGAGCAATTAATCTTATGCCATAGTGAGCCTGCCGCTTCAAAACTGAGTATCTTGCAGGGATGGCGCTTACGATGTATCGGCCAGCAACTGATCGATAACATGAAATAAACGTTGTTTTGCATCATTAACAGTAATACTATTTATAACAGGTTCCTTTTTTGCTTGAAAGTCTTTATAAAACAATCCATTATACTGATCATTAATCAACGCGAACCAACCAACAATAAATAGGCTCTAAAACAGAGCCGACAATAACACAGTGATATACGATGAGGAGTCAGCATGCATAGTCAAGTCAACAAACTTATTAAAGTAATATTTCTATCTGCAATAGCACTGTTCAGCCTGAACAGCTACGCCGAGAGCTCGAAAGAGTTTGGTGATTACGTCGTGCACTACAATGCATTCAGGAGTGATACGATATCACCCGAGATCGCAAAAATGTATGGTCTCGCCCGAGCAAACAACCGGGTTCTTATTAATATCGCCCTGCTGAAAAAGGTCCTGAACACCACCGGAAAACCTACCGCAGCCCAGGTCACAGGTCATGCCAGCAACCTGACTGGACAGCTAAAGCAGCTCGAGTTCAAAGAGATCAAAGAAGGAAACGCCATCTATTATCTTGCTGAAACAAAGATCAGCGACGGTGAATTCCTGAAATTTGATCTGAAAATAATCCCTGAAGGCGAAACACGCGCTGCCCGATTACAGTTCAATAAGCGATTCTTTACCTATTAGGATTGCGCTATACAAACAGAGTATGTAAAAAAAGCCAGGTTTCCTGGCTTTTTTATTGGTGCTGAGAAAGCTGTAAGTAAAAGCACTCACTCAATGAATCTGTCGCGGAACGCCCCTGTCATGTGACAGCTTCGTTTCTACCACCTGCTTGCCTATCAATACGATGTAACCATGATGTCGCTCTCCGTAATCTAAAGATTGGTCATCGCTGTATTCAAAGCTGTACAAGCGGCAGATCTGAATATAACCACCGCCCCCCCTCCTCAGCCAGCTGCGCTGCCTCGTCACCGTCGCATCCAGCAATTGCAGGCCAGCCATATCACACTTCTTTTTACATACAAAAAGTGCAACCTCATTACTCCGCTGAGTATCCCACCAGTACCAAAAAGCGGCTAAAATCAGAATTATTAACAGTAAATCATCCATCTTCACATATTACTTACTCACAATGATTTCATCGTACATGAATTTCCGATAAAATCACCCGTTAAATACGATAATTAAAAAAGCCCTGAAATTTAATCAATGAGAAATATTATGCTTGCCGATTCGGACCCTAACACTCGCCCTTCTTCATACAGTTACGAAGACCTGTTGACATGCAGCCGCGGTGAACTTTTTGGCCCTGGCAATGCACAACTGCCTGGGCCTAACATGCTGATGATGGACCGTATCACACACATATCAGAGACCGGTGGCGCTTTTGGTAAGGGCGAGGTCAAAGCCGAACTCGATATAAAACCTGACCTGTGGTTTTTTAAGTGCCATTTCGAAAATGACCCGGTTATGCCCGGCTGTCTAGGGCTCGATGCCATGTGGCAACTCGTCGGTTTCACACTCGGCTGGAGAGGCCATCCAGGCCGGGGACGCGCTTTAGGTGTTGGCGAAGTAAAATTTACAGGTCAGGTATTACCGACGGGCAAGCTGGTTCAGTACCAGATAGATATAAAGCGCGTTATAGCGCGCGGCCTGGTAATGGGTATCGCCGAAGGGTCTATGTCGATCGATGGTCGTGAGATCTATACAGCAAAAAATTTACGTGTTGGTCTGTTCACTTCAACAGAAGATTTTTAAGGTATTGTAATGAAACGAGTCGTAATTTCTGGAATTGGAATAGTCTCATGTCTCGGCAACGATAAGAATGCCGTACTGGACTCACTGCAACAGGGGCGTTCTGGCATCAAATTCAATCAACAGTATGCTGACATCGGCATGCGCAGTAATGTCGCCGGCAGCGTCGATATAAATATCGATGACTTTATCGATAGAAAAGTAAAACGTTTTATGGGTGATGCAGCCGCATTTTCATATATCGCGATGCAACAGGCGATAGATGACGCAAAACTCGACGATAGCCTGGTTTCTAATATTCGCACCGGGATCGTAATGGGTTCAGGCGGCGCTTCTTCAGCGAACCAGGTCGAAGCTGCTGATATCCTTAGAGAAAAAGGTATCCGCCGCGTTGGTCCGTACATGGTACCCCGCACCATGGCCAGTACTGTGTCTGCCTGCCTGGCCACACCGTTCAAGATCAAGGGCGTGAACTATTCCATCAGCTCGGCCTGCGCTACCAGCACGCACTGTATCGGAAACGCCTACGAACTGATCCAGATGGGTAAACAGGACATCGTCTTCGCCGGCGGTGGCGAAGAAGAACACTGGACGCTGAGCATGCTGTTCGATGCCATGGGCGCACTGTCGACAAAATACAACGAAACACCGGAAAAAGCCTCGCGTACCTATGATGCCGACCGTGACGGATTTGTTATCGCCGGTGGCGGCGCCTGTGTCGTCGTGGAAGAGCTTGAACACGCACTCAAACGTGGCGCACCGATCTATGCTGAAATCGTCGGTTATGGTGCAACTTCCGACGGTGTTGACATGGTCGCACCTTCAGGCGAAGGCGCTATACGCTGTATGCAGATGGCTACTCAGGGTATCGAACAGAACCTGGATTATATCAACTCCCATGGCACCAGCACCCCGGTAGGTGATACCAAGGAGCTGTATGCCATCAGAGAAGCCTTTGGTGACAGGATACCACCGATTAGTTCCAGCAAATCGCTGGCAGGCCATTCACTGGGAGCATCAGGTGCACAGGAAGCAATCTACACTATGCTGATGATGCAGAACAATTTCATCCAGGCATCTGCCAATATTGAAAACATCGATGAGAACGCGGCAGACATGCCTATCGTCACACAGCGAATGGATAACGTCGACATCAACCTCGCGATGTCCAATAACTTTGGATTTGGTGGCACTAACGCTTGCCTGGTGATGAAAAAATTTAAAGAATAATTAGTGACTTAGCTGAACTTTGCTATTCTGGTGCTACACTTGTAATTATTATAAAAATAACTAAATATCATAGAGCAAGCTCATGAATGGTTTACTTACTAAAAAATCTATGAAGTTCAACGATTTAGCATTAGATGATTTAACCAGAAAGCACATATCAGCCCGCCTGATTGTCGCCGTACTTTTATCTGTATTTTCGACTAGCACCCTGGCCAATCGCCCCGCTATGGACGATGAATCGACAGCAGCAGAAACAGTGAACCAGACTGAGATGCAAACTGATCAGCCCCCCCTGCAACATCGCCCGGAGGCAGAAGCACCTTCAGCCGTCGAAGCCATGATGCAACGTCAATCTCAGCAGAACACCTATACCCAACAGAGTGGTGACGTACTTCAGCTACCCGCGAAAGAGATGCAGCCGGGTGAGACCATCAAGATCCAGTTACTCGATTATCCTCGCCGCGGTATGAGCATGGATAGAGTAGAGCAGGAGTTCGGGCAGCCTATGGCGACGTCTGAAGCCGTTGGCAAACCACCGATCTCACACTGGACCTACAACGACCGTGTCGTCTACTTTGAATACTCCACTGTATTGCACGTGGTGGCTCGCTAGACGCTAACACGATAAAGCGCAAGCCAGGCCATTTGTCGAACACCCCGTCATCCGCTAACAAAGCACACCAGCCTGTTAGCTTTTCTGATTTAGCAGCCAGTCCTTTACAACGATTACATAGCTCCCTCCTGGACAGCAAAGGTGTAGAAGTCTACGTTAAACGCGATGACCTGATCCACCCACAGTTCGGTGGCAATAAATGGCGCAAGCTCAAATACAACCTGATCCATGCCCGGGAAAAACACTACGATACCCTGTTAACATTTGGCGGCGCCTGGTCTAACCATATATATGCAACCGCAGCTGCCGCCAGACACTTTGGTTTTAACAGCATCGGAATGATTCGAGGTGAAAAACATACGCCACTCAATAATACATTGGCTTTTGCGGAAGATTGCGGCATGCAATTGCATTATATCGACCGTGCCCGTTACAGACAAAAGCATCAGCAGGAATACCTGCAGAAAATTCAGCAGGATTTTGGCGACGCCTACCTGCTGCCCGAAGGCGGCAGTAATGAGCTGGCACTGAAAGGCTGTGAACAGATCGTTCACGAGATAAATGATGAAATCCAACAAAGCTTTGATGTCATATGCTGCGCCAGTGGCACGGGTGCGACGCTTGCTGGACTGGCACGAGCCATCTCTGACAGCCAGTTAGCGATCGGCTTTTCAGCTCTTAAAGGCGGCAGTTTTCTATCTGACGAGGTCGCAAGCTACCTGCACGGTACTGCCCCTGGCACAGAAACAAACCCGCCGACAAACAACTGGCAAATTGAGCTGGACTTCCACTTCGGTGGCTACGCAAAGATCGATGACCAACTGGTCAGTTTCATGAACCAGTTTCAATCACAGCATGGTTTTGAACTTGATGCTGTTTATACCGGGAAAATGTTTTACGGCCTGTTTCATCGTATAGAAAGCGGATATTTCAAACCAGGCACGGTCATCGTAGCTGTACATAGTGGTGGACTACAGGGCAACAAAGGGTTTAATCTTTAGCCTTGCCCAGGCTTGTAAAATTGAATAAAAGATAATATGCAGACACAGTGTCCACATTGCGCAACACGATTTCGCGTTACTGAAAGTCAGGTTAATACCGCTGACGGTTATGTTCGTTGCAGCGTTTGCAAACAGGTTTTCAACGCCATTGAGGTTGCTGAAGCCGATGATCAACAGCCCTCCTTACTCAGACAGGAGCATTCTACAGATGCTAACGACACCAGTAGTAATGCGTCTGTAGCCGACCTCGAGCGATCCTGTGATGACACGGAAGAAAGTATAGAAGACAACACATCGAGCAATACTGAAACTGAAAACATCGATTTCAGTACAACATCTGCGACCGATGAGTTGCGTAAAGATGCTTTTGACTTTTTTGATGAAAAATCAAACGAGTCACTGCCACATGTGGTCCCAGAGAAGTTCAAAGATACC
>Ga0316198_10002204_pt1 | contig 11730 bp, 9 predicted proteins | sample OudBieAanoxic_MG_FD_204935 | JGI IMG/M metagenome (GOLD analysis project Ga0316198, IMG submission 204935) | Coastal sediment microbial communities from Oude Bieten Haven, Netherlands - site A anoxic | ecosystem: Environmental > Aquatic > Marine > Coastal > Sediment | place: Netherlands... | reverse complement strand
GGTGGTAAGTGCCGCTGAACCGGTTTGTGTATATTTCATGCTGTCACCTTGAGGTGAAGTGGTCTACTAAATTCGGACACCGAGTTAAGGCGGTAAAATGCCATAACGAGGTGAGAGATGGCAACAGGAACGAGAAAGAGACGGAACTATACGGAAGAATTCAAGCGGGATGCAGTGGCGCAAAGAACCCCTTCTCGCATTAAATGGGAGTCGGAGCAGGTTTACTGCACTAGGGAAGGGTAAGTTGCGGCTGGTTACTGAATGACGATTAACTGGGCGGGTACGGCAACTTCTGCTGCATCTGAGACCTTCATGAGAAAACCGGGAATGACCGGTTCACGACAAGAGACATAGACCAACTTGCTGTATCCGGTTATATCCTGATGACGCTTCCACAGGAACAGGGCAGGGACTTGGTGCCTTAGCGCACGTCGCAACGTATCGTCACTTGGGTAAAGTGCCTCTCGACCAGTAGTCTGGTGCTGTGTCGAGGCGTTTCTTAGGATGATTGACGTGTGTTTGACAACAGACAAACGAGCCTAAAGGTTTGCAGTCAAGGCCATCCGGTCAAAGCCATACGGCGAGGGTCATACGACATGAAACACTAGTAACCGTCGCATCGGCACCGGTAGCCGGTAGTACAAATGGTTCATCGTCATCTTCTAAATTCATCTGATCACAGAAGTACCGTCGGTAAGTCTTGGGGATTCATGATGATTTTCATCCTCCCCATCATGAACGGAAACCGCTACCGCTTCGGACTCATTACATATTGGAAGAGACTACCCTTTGAACCGATAGCAATGATCGAGTATTGTGCCCAGCACCATGGTCCTCCCTCCAGCGTCGAATGAATGCCCATGAGCAAGTTAATGCCAGTTGCCGGAAGTTCCACTGGGTCCTTGCCTTCATCGGTCGGTGCCCCGGACCCCAATAATTCGTAACGCTTGAACCCACTCATTCCACTGAAGATACAGAAATTTCAATGGCCGGAAAACGAAAGAGGAACCGCAAATCGAGGGCGGGTCGTTCAAAGTCGCAGCTCAGATTTTCCCCGCAAGAGCTGGAAGTCCAGGGCAGGACGCTATTGCAGGCCGGGAAGTATAGGGAAGCCGTTGCCGCCTTCAAAGAAATGCTTCGGCAGGAGCAGCGGCCGGAGTGGATAGAGGCTCTGGCTGAGGCTTATGCGGGGCGCGCCCGAGGCTTGGCGGATAAGGGTATGTTCAAAGAGGCCGCTGTTATCTGGCGCAATCGCGCCGAATCCTGTGATCGATTTCTCGCTGAACCCGCTTATATCGAACTATTGTTTCAGAGCGGGCAGATCGAATCGGCGTTGCAACTGCTTCAGGAACAGCGTCAGCAGATCGAAGAACGGGGTTATCTGCCCAGGCTACGCCTGCTCTGTGCGGTCCAGGTGTTGGCTGGACAGGAAGCGCTTCTGGATCTGTTTCCCGCAGATGACTCGCTGTGCCGTGATTTTCCCGCGGCCCTGGCGGCCTTGCAGGCCTATTGCAGCGGCCAGGATGCCGAAATGGAGCAGCAGTTACGGGCTATTCCTTTCCGTTCACCTTTTCGCGACTTCCGGCAGATTTTAAAGGCCCTCTCCCTGTTGGGCAGGGACGCCTCTGCAGCTGACAGCCTATTGGGTCGTGTCGATGCCGGATCAGCTTTTCACGCTTTGAGTATTACGATCAGGGTCAGCCAAGCGCCGGACCCGGAATTTCTGCGCCGGTACCAGAGTATGGGGGCGGCGGAACGCCGCTTTGCCACCGCACTGAAGGGGTGGTCAGCTCAGCAGCTCAGACTGACTCAGGAACTGCACCAGCTGGGGGATCGTCCAAGCGCGGATGGGTTGCTGCGTTTTCTTCTGCGCAACAAGGAGATCCTGGGAGGCGAGTACGTGCGCGAGATCGCTATGCGGATCCTGGTCTTTCATCCACGGGGGGTGGCCGCGTACATCAAGTCGCTGGGTCAGTTGCCCCGCTTTCATCGGGATCGTATCGCTGCCTTGCGTGTGGAGGAGGACGGGCTTCCGCATGAGATTTTCAACGTCTGGTACGATGTCTGTTCGTTACTGGATAAGTCGGAGCTAAGTCAGGACCAGGAGAATTCTTTTATCGAGGCGCTGATTCTGCGCCGCATGACGCGACAATGGTTGAGGAGCGAACCGCTCAATCCACCTGCTCTGGCTGCTTTGGAACGTGCCCTGAAATGCGATCCAGACGACCAGCCCAGCTATCTGGAGTTGATTCGTCTGTATCGGAGAGAACACAAGCTGAAAGAGGCACGCCGCTTGCTGGATGAGGCCCTCTCCCGCTATCCGGAGGATACCGAGGTCTTGACGGAGGCCGTGGAGACGGCGATTGCGGGCAGCGCCTTCAAAAAGGCCGCCCGCTTCGCGCGCCGTGCGCTGGACCTCGATCCCATCAACCCCAGGGTGAGAGATATCCTGTTGAACTCCCACCTTGCCCATGCCCGAAAACAGATCCAGCAGAAAAAGATCCCGCTGGCGCGCAGGGAACTCGAAGAGGCTGCAAACTGGGCCCGCACGGAACAAGCCCAGGGCCGGATCGATCTCGCACGGGGTATTCTTGAACTGAGTGGCGGTGACAGAGAGGTGGCGCATCGGTGTTTTTTGTCCGGGTTCGAGAGAACAGGCGGCGGGCTTGCGGGCCGCTTCCAACTGCTCATGGAAGCCGGGCGAATGGGGCGCCCCATGGCCACCGTTGTGAAACAGGCGCGGCTCCCAACGCCCCCGCGGCCGGCGACCCGGGAACAGATACTGGCACTGATACATGCCCTCAGCGAATCGGCTGATGAGGACGAGGGCAATCTTGCCGAGGCGCTGGCGTGCCTGGACGGGCCCCTGAAGCGTGCCGCCAAGCTTGAATTTTCCCTGACTGAGATGGAGCGCCTGTGCGAGACCTGGTTGCGTCTGGATCAGCAGGATCTACGCACCCGCTACGCCCGGGCCGCGTTGAAACGTTGGCCTGACACGCCGGTTTTTGTTTTTCATCAGCTTGACGCCAAACAGGACATGTTCATTCTACTGTCTCCGGCAGAGCGTCGGCGGCTGGAAGCCGCCTATGAGGGCGCGCGCGCGGATGGTGATATGCGGACCGTTCACCGGATTGCCGAGCTGCTGGACGCGGGCTCGCCTTTCATGGCGCCGGATGATGAGCCATTCGATCCCTTCGGTTTCGAGGAAGGCCCGGAGAGCTTGCCCGATGAACAGGAACTGGAACAGATTATCGACATGCTCATGGAGATCAGCGGCCCGCCGGAGGTCGAGGAGATGAAGCGGGAACTGGGACCGGAAGCGGCGCGCCGCCTGTTGCAGGAAATGCTGCAGGGGAATTTCAATCCGGGCAGGCTGGATGATATGCTCGCTGGCTTACCGCAGCCTAAGGCCCGCAAACAGTCCCGTAATAAGGTAAGAAAAGACGACCCGGACCAGTTCGATCTATTCTGATGCAAGATCCCTATCTGACACTCGGCGTCGCCCGCGATGCCACCGATGACAACATTCACCAGGCCTACCTCACGGCAATCCGCTGCTGCCCGGCGGAGCAGGATCCCGAGGTCTTTCAGTCCATCCGTACCGCCTACGAGTCGATCCGGACCAAGAAAGCACGGCTGGAATATGCCCTGTTCAACACCGATCTGCCGACGCCAGCTGATCTTCTGGAGCGGCTTGCGAAGGGCAGTCAGCCGCGGCGTCCCGGGCTTGATCTGTTCCGTGAACTGCTCCGGGCCGGTCCGCGGCTGGATGAGAAGTGATGGACCCGGATCTCAAAGAACAGCTGGTCGGGCAGTTTCGACACTATCTGGACGCATCCCCAACGGAGGACGGGGAGCTGCAGGCGGAGTCTGGGGAGATCGATCTGTTTACCCTGTTCACTGAACTGGCGGCGTTGAAAAATGAGGTCAGGCTGGAGTCCCGGCAGGTTAAGCAGGCCCTCGATCACTCCCGAGAACTGATCGAGCGCCTGCGCGAGAACAACCTTCAGTTTAGTAACGAACTGGTCCGACGTCGCCAGGGGGAGGATGAGCTTCGTCAGGTGGCTGAGCGTCCGCTGTTGCTGGAAATCCTGGAACTGCGCGATCGGATCGAGGCCGCCATGCAAAGCCTGCAGGCGTATCGGCCGGGTCTGTTGGAGCGCCCTCATGGCAAGAAGGGACGGTTGGTCAGGGGTGTCGGCGAGGGTATGGAGATCACGCTGCGCCGTGTGGATGGCCTGTTGGCCCGCTATCAGATCAGTCCGCTGGATTCAGTGGGGAGGCGAATGGATCCGAATACCATGCGGGTCTGCGGTAAAGAACAGAGAGATGACCAGGATGACGGGATTGTGCTGGCCGAGGTTCGCAAGGGTTTCCTGCGTGCCGAGCAGGTCTTGCGTCTGGCCGAGGTCGTTGTGAATAAGAAGGAATCTGAAGTATGAGCGAGACGATCATAGGAATCGACCTGGGTACCACCAATTCCGAGGTTGCAGTTGTCCGCGAGGGCAGGGTGGAGGTGCTGGAGATAAGCAATGGCTCCAGGCTGCTCCCCTCTGTGGTTGGTTTAGCCGACGACGGTGCCCTGTTGGTGGGTGAAGCCGCCTGGAATCAGTATGGGCTCTACCCGGAGCGGTCGGTCCGCTCCATCAAGCGGCGCATGGGTGGCGATCAGAAGGTCAATATGGGTGGGCAGGAATACACGCCGCAGGAGATCTCTGCTCTGATCCTCAAACGCTTAAAGGCGGTGGCCGGGTCTTATCTTGGTGAGGCGGTGCACAAGGCGGTCATTACGGTCCCAGCCTATTTTTCAGATGCCCAGCGCCAGGCCACAAAGGATGCAGGAGAGATTGCCGGTTTGGATGTGGCGCGTATCATCAACGAGCCTACCGCGGCTTCGCTGGCCTACGAAACTGGCACCAAGGGCCGGAAACAGATCCTGGTCTATGATCTCGGCGGCGGCACCTTCGATGTGTCCGTCGTGCGGCTGGAAAATGGCGTGGTAGAGGTATTGGCCAGTCACGGCAACAACCACCTGGGTGGCGACGACTTCGATCAGAAGATCGTCGACCATGTCCTGGCGCATCTTAAACAGGAACAGGGTCTGGATCCTTCCAACTCGAAACAGGCCATGGCACGCATCCTGTGCGCCGCAGAGTCTGCCAAGATTACCCTGTCGGACAATCCCTACGCCATGCTGGAAGAGGAGTACCTGCTTGAGCAAAACGGGGTGCCGGTCCACCTTTCTATGGAGCTGGCTCGGGACGACTATGAAGCGATGATCCACCCCTTCATCGATGAGACCCTGATTGCCGCCCATACTGCGCTGGATGGGGCTGGTGTGAGCGTCTCTCAGCTGGATGAGATCCTCCTGGTGGGTGGGGCCACCCGCACCCCGTTGATCGCCCGGCATCTTGAGAAAGAGCTGGGTCTGCAGCCACGCAGTGATGTGGACCCGGAGCTGTGTGTGGCTGCCGGTGCGGCGATCCAGGGGGCGGTGATCGCCGGCGGGCCCGTCTCCAGCGTGCTGGTGGATATCACACCCTATACCTTTGGTACCAGTGCCCTGGCGGAGTTGAAAGGGGAGATGTATCCCTATAAATATGTGCCTCTGATTCGAAACAACAGCGTTATACCCACCTCCAAGAGCGAGGTCTTCTATACTGCCTTCGACGGCCAGACCACGGTGGAGGTGATGGTCTACCAGGGGGAGGATCCCGACGCCCTGAACAACACCGAGATCGGGCGTTTTCTCATCGAGGGTCTGGGCGATGTACCCCACGGCAATCCCATCATCACCACCTTTTCCCTGGATCTCAATGGAATCCTGCATGTCAGGGCGAGGGAGAAGGAGACCGGTCTGGAGAAAAGTATTACCATCGACAACGCCATCGCCCGTTTTGAGGAAGAGCAGATGGAGCAGGCCAAGGCCCGCATCAGCCAACTGTTTGAAGGTGAGGTCGTGGTCGAAGCGGAGCGCGTTCAGACGCGGGAACTTACCCAGGCCCGGGCCCTGATCGAAAAGGCAGAACGCCTCATGGAGGATGCCAGCGAAGACGACCGGGAGGATCTCGTGGACCTGGTCGAAGGCCTGACGGACGCCATGGGGTCGCACGACTTACATGCCATGCAGAAAGCCTCGGAACCGCTCACCGACCTGATCTTCTATCTGGAATCCTGAATGGAGCGCTGCCCCGTCTGCCGTGCGCGGCTGAAAGGTGAATGGCTCTGTCCCCGCTGCGGCAGCGATTGGTCTCTGTCGCTGAAGATAGAGCAACAGGTGCGGTTACTGGAGCAAAACGCTGTAATGCGGGTTGCCAAAGGGGAGATGGAGCAAGCGGAGCAGGTATTGGATAAAGCCTTGAGATTAAAAACCAGTCCGCTGGTACGTGTGTTACTGAGGTTGGTGCGCGAAAATCGAACGCCTGTGGACCTCAAAAACTCATGAAGCCTTCGTGTCCAATCGATATTCATGATCTAATCCGCCGAGGACAGTGTGAGCCAACATCATAAGGTCGATTGGAATGCGATGCCGATTCTGTATGGTGGTGTGGCCACAGGAGTAACGGCCGCATCGACACCGGTAGCCGATAGCACGAATGATTCATCGTCATCTTCAGGCGGTGGGTGCTCGATCCGGAAGCATGCCCGGCCCGGTCCGACCTTGCCATTGTTGGTGCTCTATGCGCTGTTCTATTGCATGCGATGGCGTTACATGAGGTCGAAAAATATTTCGTAGGCATGTCCTGCCCGATATTCTTGCGGTTTAGATGCGTTACGGGTTACCGGGTTCATTTTTTTCGCACTTTCTTCTTGCTGATTTTTTTGGCGCGATTATCCGATTTGCCGGGACTTCTCTCTTTTGCCAGATACGAAATCTTTAATTGTTGGCCGGATACCCAGACTTTTTTCAAGTCATTGAAGATAGCTTTGGGCATACCTTCGGGTAAATCAATCAGGCTGTAGTCATCATGAATATTGATGCGTCCAATGTGTTGACTGTCGATACCTGCTTCATTGGCGATAGCGCCGACGATGTTGCCAGGCTTAACCTTATGGTTATGACCTACTTCTATGCGGTAACGCTTCATGCCTTCTTCAGGCGGTGCCTCTTTTCTTGAGGGGCGCTCATATTTTTTATGTGGTTTTCTTTCATCTTTATTCCAGCCGCTATCTGCTTTCCGTTGTGGTTTGTTCTGTAACAGAAAGGGGGTGTCACCCTGTAACAGTTGGGCAAGAGCGGCGGCGACTTCCACTGCCGGTACGTTATGTTCCTGCTGGTATTGTTCAATCAGCTGAGAAAACAAGCCTAATTCTTCGTTCGCCAGGGTATCGGTAATGCGCTGTTTGAATTTTGCGATACGCTTGTCATTGATTAGCTCAGTTGAAGGCAGATCCATAATGTCGATCTTCTGCCTGGTGGCTTTCTCAATGGCGCTTAGCAAACGTCTTTCACGCGGTGCGACAAACAGGATTGCATCACCCTGCCGACCGGCACGACCGGTACGCCCAATACGATGTACATAGGATTCCGTGTCATATGGAATATCGTAGTTCACTACGTGACTGATACGTTCAACGTCGAGACCGCGTGCGGCGACATCCGTGGCAACAATGATGTCCAGATTGCCTTTTTTTAAATTTGTGATGGTGCGTTCGCGCTGGTTTTGTGGAATGTCGCCGTTGAGTGGTGCCGAGGCATAACCACGTGCTTCCAGTTTTTCAGATAACTCGGCTGTTGCGGTTTTGGTGCGCACGAAAATAAGCATGGCATCAAAGTGTTCAGCTTCAAGGATACGGGTTAAGGCATCCAGTTTATGCACACCACTGACCGGCCAGAAGCGCTGGCGAATGGTATCTGCCGTGGTGGTTTTAACCTTGATGGTAATTTGTTCAGGATCATTTAAATGTTTTGTGGCAATGCGACGAATCTGTTGTGGCATGGTGGCCGAGAACAGAGCGATTTGTCTGTCTGATGGCGTTTGTTCAAGTATCCATTCCACATCATCGATAAAACCCATGCGTAGCATTTCATCGGCTTCATCGAGCACCAGTGCGCTGAGTTTGTCCAGTTTTAAGGTGCCACGACGCATGTGATCCATGACGCGGCCGGGTGTACCCACTACTACATGTACACCGCGCTCCAGGGCACGGATCTGTCCGCGATAATCCTGACCGCCATAAACCGGCAATACATGAAACCCTTTCATATGCTTGGCATATTTCTGGAAGGCTTCAGCTACCTGGATAGCCAGTTCACGGGTGGGTGCCAGTACTAATACCTGCGGGTCTTTCTGTTTTAAATCGAGGTTCGATAATATGGGCAGGGCAAAAGCCGCAGTTTTTCCGGTGCCGGTTTGTGCCTGACCCAGTACGTCTTTGCCTTCCAGTAACAGCGGAATCGTTTGTGCCTGGATGGGGGAGGGGGTTTCATAACCCACATCATCCAATGCTTTTAGAAGGGGTTTATTCAGCGCCAATTGATTGAACGCAGTTACCGTGCCGGTATTCATGTGCAGTGCCTGAAATAGATGGAATGTGTGGAACGCAAAGGGCTAATCGGAGTATCCTGATTGCCCTGTCCGCTGAGAACCCGGATCAGAATCAGCAGGGCGGCATAGTATAATGGTTTGTGCGTTATGTTGCATGCTTTATTTTAATTATTGTGCGCTCCCTGCTCGACCCACAAACGCAGAACCTCGATTTCGTGATCAGTCATTGGCTTGTGCTTTATCTCCAGTGCGCGCGGTAGATCACCCGCCCTGCCCTCTACCAGCATATTCAGGGTGCTCTTTGTGCTATCACCGGGCACGATCACGGGGCCATATATCGACCCTTGCACGAGTGTCTCATGACTTTCCAAATCCAGCCCTGTCTTTCTGTAGCCTTCACCATAGGGCGGGGTATGACAGCCAATGCATTTTTCTTCAAAAATAGGGCGCACATCTTTTTGATAACTGATAGGTGGTTCGAGTGTGCAGCCGGCGAGGCAGAGGCAGGCCGGCAGTGAGAGAATAAAAGTGAAAGCGGAGGATCGGTTCATGATTCTCTTGAGGAGCGATTAAACCTGTTACCCCTTTGCACTAATGCAATCCTTTCCATCCCTTATGAGTTCTCCCAGGTGATCGGTATCGTTCTCCATGTCTATATTCAACAAGGTCTTCGCATGGCACTCAATTCTTCTAAAGGTGTCTAATGTTTCATCCCGCATGTGCTGCTTTATTGCGTATTCACCAATGACTGGGGGAATGAAGAAATTCGGCTTAAAGTGTGAGTGATGAAGGATCCATGTACGTTCCCCCTGTGGTCGTATATGCCACACCGCCATACCCGAGTCAAAGCTGCTGTACTCCGGAATAGTGTCTACCTTCAGATAACCCTCCTGCAGTTCTACGATATCTCCTATCCAGTCGATATCGAAGCAGAACAGCCAGATACAGTGCACAGAGTGATTGTGCACCCTCACCGTGTCGTCGTCAGGAGAGGGTAGTATTTCGCTTTCCGTAATACAGGGATTGATGCGGTAGGCATGTTTGTAATCGGTTATTACCCTGTAAACATAATCTGCAGGTGCGTCCATAACCATTGCTATACGTATCCCGTAGTCACCGTTTTCAACAGTAACTGAAAGTCCTTCAAGCTTACCGGCTGTGGCTGACATGTGAATATAAAAAAAAGCGATAAAAGCGGTGAGGTATCTATGACAGCCGATAAATATTGCTCGGGAAGCGCGTACCTTATGGACGGGTGGTGACATACTCTTTTCTCCTTCCATCTTGAAACGAGTATTGAGTACCCAACAGCATGCTAGCGTCATGGTCCCCGCACAATCGCGGTCACCACTGCTTCATAATCAGTGTAGCCCGTTTTTCAGGAACTGCTGAATTCAAACGCTTCATGACAAAACGTCACAATTTTGGCTGTCCTTTTGGACAGGTGTATGGCTTGCGGGAGTTTTTAAGTCAGTGTGTGTCCTGCCGGTTTTCTGGCACTTGTGAAAGCGCTTCAAACTGACTTTGTGATGCTTGGGTTGACCGGCTTTAATCACATTGGGCCAATTCCCTCTGCAACCATGCAAAGTCTATTCGTTCCTGCTCAAGCCTCACGCCATCGGCGAGGCGGTTGCGTTTGAGGTCGGTGAATAACGATTGCTCTGTCCCATTAAGGCGGGACAGCTCCCCGGCGAAGCGGTCGATCGATGGTTCCTGGCCCCACAAGTTGCTGTGGGCCATGAGTGTTTCTCTATCCATGAGTAAGGAAGCGGAATCGGGGAAGCTGGCCCGCAGGCGGTTGAGGATGGCAAAGCCATGGGTATCGATGTCGCCCCAGTAATGCAGCGACACATGGTGTAGCCAGGCGATCTCTTTCAGTCTGTCCAGCCCATAACCCAAGCCGAAAATCACCAGTGCGCCGCGCACGTCGGGAAACGCCAGGCCATTGATCTTGTTTTCGGTGATAAACACTCGCTTCACCGGCAGTTTCAGGCAGGCGAATTGCTCAGGCGGTATTGACAGATCGGAGAGCCCATGGATAAACAGGGCGGGGTCGAGCAGGCGGAAACGAATCAACGGCGGTGCTTCCTTGAGTCCGTAGCGGCGGTTAAAGCCTTTGACGCCGGTGACATTGGTATCGATGGCTTGTTCCGGCAGCACGCAGTCGAGCAGCTCGCCAATCAGTCCCCGGCGGGCTTCGATGAACTTGCTGTCGACACCTGGAATATCGAGCTGGCGAAGATACAGGTCAGGACGAGGATGGGTGCTGAAGTAATCCACCACCGCCAGGATACTGTTCCATTCGTCTGCGTGTTCAAGGACAGTCAGTGGTTTTAGCGCCAGTCGCTCCGCCAAAGCCGGGAACCTGGCGAGGGTCATTTCGCTCAAGCTGTCGAAGCGCTGAACCGCGCGTGTCTTGCCGATCAGACGGAGTGCGTCGTCTTGTGTGGGAATCACCACGGCGGCCGGTATGTGGTTGCGGCCGTGCACCCGGTGTTTGACGGTCCGCCATTCGATCTCGTAGCCAAAACCTCGTTGTGGCTTGCTACCCTTGATGAGCGACTGAATCCACAAGCGCACGGCGTTGAAGTGATCGGACAGCGCCTTTGCATCGGGTTTTTTCAGTATTAATTGCAGCGGGAAAAGTGCTTCGTCCTTCAGCCGCGCGGCAAGGATCTGTCCTCGTTGCCAACGTCGTTCGAGCTGATGTTTGATATCATCGGGTTGCGTCCAGTTCAAGGTGAGACCGCATCGCGGTCGAGAGGGTGGTCTGGGCCGCAAGGTGAGACCGCATCGCGGTCGAGAGGGTGGTCTGGGCCGCAAGGTGAGACCGTACTGCCGTCGAGAGGGTGGCCTGGGCCAAATTGCGCAGCGCGGTGCTTTGCCTGCTCCACCCGATACTCTTCGATGGTGAGATTGCGCAGCAGTGAATGGGCACCTGCTTCATTGTGTACAAAGCCGACGCTGGCGACGTAGGGCTCGATGATGTGGATCTTCTGTAGCGGTGTGACGATCAGCAATTGCAGGTTGAGCCGTTTGAACAGCTCCAGACCATAGCGGGCCGACTCGTCGGAGCCGCGGCCGAAGGCCTCGTCGATCACCACGAAACGGAAAGAGCGTGAGCGCACTTCGCCCCATTCCAGGCCGAACTGATAGGCGAGGCTCGCGGCCAGTACCGTGTAGGCGAGTTTTTCCTTTTGACCGCCCGACTTTCCGCCGGAATCGGAATAATGTTCGTATT
>Ga0316198_10002203_pt1 | contig 11735 bp, 9 predicted proteins | sample OudBieAanoxic_MG_FD_204935 | JGI IMG/M metagenome (GOLD analysis project Ga0316198, IMG submission 204935) | Coastal sediment microbial communities from Oude Bieten Haven, Netherlands - site A anoxic | ecosystem: Environmental > Aquatic > Marine > Coastal > Sediment | place: Netherlands... | reverse complement strand
TGGGGTTAAAACGGCTGGTTAAAGAACAGCGTCTTAACGTTGCCGAACAGGGGCGGCCATGATCCTTCCCGCCGTTCATATATGGTTTGTCGACGTCGCCGGCTCCGTCCTGATGATAATTTTTTCCTTCCTGTGTCTGCTGCTGGCCCATGAGCTCAGAAGTCACGACCGCAACAATGTGATCTGGACCTATCTTTTATGGGTCAGCTATGGACTGGCACTCTTTGCGATTTCACGTTCCATCGGGCACATTCTCAAACAGGCTCTTTTATTTTCAGGAAAAACAGCAACCTGGGACGTCATCCAACCTTACAGTGGTGCCATCAATACCTTGATGCTTGTTGTCGTCGCCGCGATCACGCTTTTTTTTGAACGGATCTGGATAATATATCAGCAGATATTAAAAGATAAACAGGCCCTGCAGTCCGCTCATAAAGAACTTGTTTATCTGAACCAAAACCTCGAGCAGATGGTGTCGGAGAGAACCGGGGCCTTGACCCGATCCGAGTATAAATATCGCCGAATCTTTGAAGTCTCAAAGGATATGATCCTGGTAACGAAAAAGGATGGTTCGATTGTGGATCTAAATCCGGCGGGTTATAAATTGCTGGGATTTAATGACTCGGATGCGGCCCGGGAAAACAATAAATTTCAGGATTTTTTCGCCGACAAAGTCCACTGGGATAAAATTAAGGGGTTGATCGTCGCAGAAGGGTTTGTTTCAAATTTTGAAGTTGATCTGAGAAATTCGTATAATGCAAGAATCAAGTCTCTCGTCAGCGGAAGCTACGACAGTGGAACAGCGGAAACGGGAAGCACCATCCATTTTCTGGTAAAAGACATCGAACAGCGAAGATTAATGGAAAAACAGATGGCCCATGCGGAAAAACTGGCTTCCATCGGACAGCTTTCCGCGGGATTCGCCCATGAAATTAACAACCCGCTGGGAATCATACTCGGCTACACACAGCTTTTATTAAAAAATAAGGGCACCGAAGCGGAAAAGCATGATGATTTAAAGACCATTGAAAAAAATGTGAGAAACTGTAAGACAATTGTAGAAGATCTTCTCAGTTTTGCCAGAGAATCGGACTCCAAAAAAGAACTTACCGGAATCCATAATATCATCGATGACGTTTTAAGCTTTATGCAGCACCGCACCAATTTAGATAATATCCGGATATCAACCGATTATGATCCGCAGGTGCCTTTAATGGAACTCGATGCAAAGAAGATAAAACAGGTATTCATCAATCTTTTGATGAATGCCAAGCACGCGATAGACCAGAAAGGAAATATCAAAATAACAACCGGCCTCAATAATGCCGCAGATCAACTCCTGATTAAGGTAACAGACAGCGGACATGGGATCGATAAGAAAAACTTATCCCGCATTTTCGATCCTTTTTTCACCACCAAACCCACCGGCGAAGGAACCGGTTTAGGCCTGTCGGTCAGCTACGGTATTATTAAAAACCATGGCGGTGATATCACGGTGGAAAGTGAAATCGGCAAAGGCTCCACATTTACGATGACGTTGCCCGTGCCGCCAAAAAAACAGAGGAATAGGTTCTAATTAAAGAAAAATATCAGACCCCAGTGAAATTAAAGCAAAAAAGATTTCACAGGGCAGGCAGGATTTACAGGATCATAATGTGCATTATTAAAGAGGCATCCGGGTATTTAATGCCCTTCTTTGTCCTTAACCTTGAACCCTGAACCTTTGAACGTTTACGGAAATACCCCATGACCCCGTCATTATTAATTGTCGACGACGAACAGGACATGCTGCAGCTTCTCAGGAGAAGCCTGGAGTCCGAACTGGACTGCAAGGTGCAAATAGCTTCATCCGGAGAGGTGGCTCTGCAGCTGCTCGACACCGGTATATTTGATCTGGTTTTAGCCGATATTAAAATGCCGGGAATGAACGGGCTGGAATTGCTCGAATCCATTAAAAAAGATACCCCGGATCTCACCGTCGTCATGATGACCGCCTTCGGTCACATCGAAATGGCGGTGGAAGCCATGAAACGCGGCGCTTATGATTTCATTACCAAACCCTTCGAGCTTGATTCCCTGGTTTTGCGATTGAGAAAAGCGCTGGAAAGGAGCAGGCTGCTCAGGGAGAATCTGCGCCTCCAGCGGGAAGTCCGCGGGGATAGTGCCTTTCAGAAAATTGTCGGGAAAAGTGCAAGCATGCAGCGGGTATATGAAACGATCCAGATGGTGGCCAAAACGGAATTAACGGTGCTGGTCACGGGGGAATCAGGAACGGGGAAAGATCTCACCGCCCGGGCCATCCACGCCTTGAGCTCTCGCCGTAATGGTCCGTTCGTGGCGGTGAACTGTCCCACGGTTCCGGAAAATATCCTTGAAAGCGAGTTGTTTGGCTATAAAAAGGGCGCCTTCACTCACGCCACCCACAATAAAAAAGGGTTGTTTCAGGAGGCGGACCACGGCACCATTTTTTTGGATGAAATCGGTGATATCAGCCCGGCCATTCAAGCCAAGCTGTTGCGGGTGCTGCAGGAAAAGGAATTTAAACCGCTGGGCGATACCAGATCGGTAGCGGTTAATGTTCGTATTATCGCCTCCACCAACCAGCCTCTCAAAGAAAAAATAAAAAAGGCGGAGTTTCGAGAAGATTTCTTTTATCGATTAAACGTACTGCCCATCCACCTGCCCCCGTTGAGGGAACATCGCGAAGATATCCCCCTGATTGCCAATCATCTGCTGGAAAAACATTGCCGGAAATTGAGCAAATCCGACAAAAAAATATCCATCGAGCTTTTAGATATTTTTATAAACAGGGGTTGGGAGGGCAATGTCAGGGAAATGGAAAACCTCATTATGCAGGGAATATTGTTTTCTGCCGGCAATGAAATCCTGCCCGGCGATGTGGGCCTCAGAAAAGAGACCCGGCCTTCCTGTCTTGTGGACAGCTCTTTTCAGGATCTACCTTATAAGGAAGCCAAAGAGCAAACCCTGCAAGCATTTAATACCAACTATATAAATAATCTTCTTACCGGAAGCAAAGGCAATGTGACCCGGGCGGCCAAAATCTGCGGACTTGAACGCCAAGCGCTCCAGCAGGTCATGCGCCGCTACGGGATCAAAGCCGATCCTTTTCGCGACCGGGATTAAGAAGAACCTCGGAATTTCTATATCAGATATCGTTGATTGGTTGATTAGTTGATTGGTTAAGTGGTTGTAAATATGGATTTATCCCATATTTGCAAAATAATTGGACGCTGCATGTTTCAAAAGAAAGGACAATTAGGACACAGATGGCCACGGATTAACACGGATTAAAAAAGAAAGTTTGTTTCGCCTTCGGCGAGAAAGGACACCTAACAAGCAGGCAGCTACATATGTCTGGACCTGGTTCCGCCGCCAGGCGTTTTGTACTAATCTGTGGTTATCTGTGAAAATCTGTTTCCCAAAATCTTTAAGCAACCATCGTAACATTATAAAATTATGACTATTATTTATATAGTCAACCATTCAACCAGTAAACTATTCAACGAGGTCTGTATTCTCCAATTCCGCCACCAATTTCAAAATACCATCAAAGTCAAAATCCTCTGCCAGTCGTATGAAGCGATCACTCAGAGGTACCATTGCTTTTGAGCGGGCTTTCAGATCCACGGCAATCGAACTGATTTGCTTGAAATCCCCCATCTCGGCAGCTGCCTGGATACGGCTTATCATTTCTTTTAACAGTTCAGGTGGGACCGCCGACAGCTCAGCGGTGGAAGACGCCACGGGTTTATCTTCGGCCGGTGAACCCAAAATTTGAACGGCCTGCAATGCTCTGAAAATTGCCTTTTCCAGTTCCACAAATTTCTGATCCAACTGTTCCGGTGTTGAGATCTTTTTTGGGCCGCCCTTGATCCGTTTTTCCATTTCTACTGTGGCGGCCTGAAGCTCCGTGGCCGCCAGATTGCCGGCTAACCCTTTCAGGTTGTGCACCAAGCTGTGGGTCTTCTCAAAATCTCCGGCATCCAGCGCATGCCGGATTTCACCGGCAATTCCCGTATATTTGCTGCCAAAATCGAGCAGTAACTTGCGGTAAAGACGTTTGTTCCCCATCAACCGCCGCAAACCCACCTCCAGATCAAATCCCGGCAGCGCTTGCGGCAGATCATCCTCAGAAAATTTCGGCGCCGAGGGTTCAGCGCTAGCATCCTGCTGCCGGTCTGCAGCCCACTTTTCACGGGGCTGGATCCATTTTTGCAATTCAGCAAACAATTGCTCCGGATCAATAGGCTTGGTCACATGGCCGTTCATGCCGGCTTCCAGGCTTTTTTCCTCATCACCGGCCATGGCATGGGCGGTCATGGCGATGATTGGGATGTTGGAGGTTGGAGGTCGGAGGTTGGAGGCCTGCGTTCTGTTCACTGCTTTCTGTCCTCCAGCTTCTGCTCTCCGTACATCAGAATCTGCGTTAGCGGAGACTGATTCCCACTTCCGAATTGCCTTCGTGGCCGTGTAACCATCCATCACCGGCATCTGAACGTCCATAAGAACAGCATCGTAGCGCCTTTCTTTGACTGCATCGACCGCAATCTGTCCATTATTTGCTAGGGTAACAATTAGGCCGGCACCCTCCAGGATTTCTCCGGCCACTTGCTGGTTGATTTCATTGTCTTCCACCAACAGTATCCGGGCACCCTGAATCTCCTGCAGTGCATCGGCATCCTTTCGACGTCTGATAAGGCGTGACGTCTCGGGTATCTCTTCGCCAAAGGCCTGCATGATAGCATCAAAAAGCACAGATGCGTTTACAGGCTTGATCAGATATCCATCCAGGCGATTATAATCACCAGTGCTATAAATGAGACGGCTAGAGTAACGACAATGGCTAAGTTTTGCGTCGCTCCGGTCTGAAACGACGGTCCATTATTTTTGTGACGTGACATTATCTTGCCTTTCATGTCTACCCAATCGAAATTGTCTGACACATTTGATCAAACAGCCAGCATCTAGTGAGCTATCGAAGAATTTCGGTCCAGATGAAATATTGACTGCTTTAAAAAAAACTTTCTGAAGTAATTTCAAGACAAACACCAAGTCAGATGAAAGGCACTCAGAAATTACCCGGGCGGAAAACCAAAATGAAATAAATTCATCAGTGCACGGACATGACCCGCGACAGGCGAAGAAGACTCGGAAAATGTTTCACCATACCTTTTATTTTAAGCCTACCGTTTTTCATCGCCGCGATGATCTCCCGGCCGATTTCATCAAAATAGAAAGGCAAGCCCCATTTGATTCTTTGGTTGGACAGGTTCATGACGGTGCCGGATTCGGCTGTTATATTCAGCTTGGCTGATTTTTTAATACCGCGATGGATGGTTAAAACACCTTTAGAGAATTCAAGGGTAAGCGCAATGTCCACATCACAAACGTTAAGCCCAACCGGAATGTTGAGTTTTTTAAAGTCCGCCTGTTTGCGAGGATGCTGCTCGATATTCTGGGCCAACAAGTCATGCAGCATAATGGCAAGCCCGATGTCCTCCGCACCCTCAGCAAACTGAAATTTGATATTTTGCGACACTTAAAAGGCTTCCTTATAGACCGCAAAGACTTCTTCGTTGTCCATGATTATTATAGGGTTATAGATGATGGATCCGTCGGTCATGCTGAGTTCGGAACACTCTTTGAGCTTATCCATCCCGACCCCTAAATCCCGTAAGTGTTGTGACAACCCTATCTTCTTGGACAGGGCCTGCATCGCATTCACCGCCGCTTCGGCGGCCCCCAACGCATCCACACCTCCGGTATCGGCGCCCATAGCAATTGCGATATCCGCCAGGAGTTCCGGAACTTGCTTTAGGTTGAATTTCATCACATGCGGCAGGAGCAGACCGTTGGCCAATCCATGCGGGATCCCGCACACTGCCCCCAGAGAATGTGCCATCGCATGCACCAGACCCACCATGGCGTTTGAGAACGCCCACCCGGCCAGCAGCGCAGCAATCTGCATTTGTCCGCGGGCAGTCAGGTCCGAACCATTTTCGACTGCAAGGGGAAGATATTTTACGATTAGCTTGACGGCATGCAGTGCGACGGCATCGGATATCGGATTTCGCTCCTGGGAAACATAGGATTCCACGGCATGGGTCATGGCATCCATCCCCGTCGAGGCCGTCAGGTTCGGTGGCAACGGCTCGGTCATTCGCGGATCGAGAATGGCGACCCTGGGCGTGTTGAAATATTCAAAAATGATAACCTTCTGACCCTGTTCTTTATTCATTACAACCGCACCCGAGGTAACCTCGGATCCGGTCCCGGCGGTGGTGGGAATGACGATGTGCGGTGTTTGCTGTCGGGTGAGCATCTGCATCCCCTGGAAATCTCTAAAACTGCCCCCTTCTTTCATGATAATGCACATTCCCTTGGCGGTATCGATGACACTTCCGCCCCCCAGGCTGACGATCGTATCCGCCCCGGCCGAAAGGGCCTGTTCAGCGCCGTTATCAACGACCTCCATGCCGCTGTCCTGGGGCACATCCGCATAAACGCCTGCAAGCAGGGCCCCCAATTTATTTTTAATCTGATCGACAAGGCCGGTTTCGATCAATCCCTGATCTGTGACCAAAAACGCCTTTTTCCCCAGTGCACCAACCTCGATGGGCAGTTCAGATATACATCCGGTACCAAAAACAATCTTGGTCGGAGTGAAATAATTAAAATTTAGACCCGCATCATACTGCATGGGCAGTGTCTCCTGGTTTAGGCTCACTTAATATTCCTACTCAAAATTACGGTAACATATTCGCCGTAATATGTGTTCCCACAAGGGCCCTGAGTGTTAAATGGAATCGATTTTTAATTTCTTTTTTTGGGTTAAAATCATCGATGGTATACCGCCGATCTCTCAATCGTCCGGGAATCGTGACGCCACTTCCGTTAAGCAGCGGATGGCTTCCTGCACGCCTTTAAGGTATTTGACGACGTAGGGGAGATTGCCTTTCAGCTTGAGTTTGCCCTGCATCATGGCCTTTACCGCATCCAGTTCTTTGTTGGCCACCTGCTTCCAGCGTACATAAGGTCCTGAAATGACAAATTTTGCATTTTCGGCGGTCTCTTTGTCAACCATTCGAATTCCATTGACAACACCGTCTTCAAAATCAAGATAAAGGTATTGATCTTCGAGGATATTTGCGGCCGGGTCCTTGTGCATCACACAACCGATGTCTCCCTGCCATCCCTTGTTATACTCGGCAAAAACCTTGCTTGCCCGGACTTTTTCTTCCCACGTTTTGCACCATTCATCGCTGAATACATCAACTTTAGCCAAAATCGACCTCCTTGTTTAGCTCTACTTTGTCACTTATGCGTTTAATAATGTGACAAAGTAAAATTGGTTGCCGGGCCCGGATTACGTCAGACAGACGCCAGCGGCTTCTGAAGAAATTCGAGATCGGAAAATTTCAGCAGCTGGGGTGTCGGAAACCCTCTCTCATCCAAGCCGCGAATCTGATAATATTGTTTGCGCATAAGGTCTTGATCGGGCACGCTGCCGGCAGCGCCACCTTCGGAAACCGCGGTCAGAACCCGTGGCGGCAGCCGGTCGTCTTCAACACGGACTCCCATGATGTTGTTTAAAGCGCGCTTTAAAACCCAGGCGCGCCGACCGCATTCCAGGAACATCTGCACGTCAAACCCATATCCCGTGATTGCGTTGAAGCCACTAAGTAAATGGGTGAACCCCATGGCCCAGTGCACGAAGTGGCAGACGCATACGGCGTTGGCCATCTGTCCAATCTCTTCACAGATACAGACCATTTTGGCCTTGCCATTGCTGACAGTGGCCGGGTAGTCATCTTCAAATCCGATCTCGGGCCAGGACACCATTCCCTGCTCCACTGCCTGCACCGAGTGCTGCAAGTGGCACGCGCCGCGGTTGGAATTCATATATGCCAGACCCAGTCCATGAAATGCCCGGGGGTCATGCATCGGAAGTTCCAGTTTCTTGACGGTGACAACGGATTCGGCCGCAGCGCCACCGATATATGCTGCCAAGGCCTGGCTGCCTTCAGCAGCCCGTTCTCCGAATCCTTCACGCCAGGCAATTTTTTTAACCATCGCGACCACTGCTGCTAGATTGCCCCAGGTCAATTCCAACCCATCCAGATCGTTCCGGTTCAGCAGACCCTTTTCATAGCATTCCATCATAAATGCAATGGTTGAACCACAGGTGATGGTGTCAAGCCCCAGACGGTTGCATAGTTCGTTGATATGCGCCACGGCCTTCAAATTATCGTTTAAGATCATGGTGCCGAAAGCAGCGCAGGTCTCGTACTCGGGTCCCGGTCCTTTGGCTACGGCATACCGGCCATGATTAACTTCAACTACCGGTTTGCAGCCTATCGGGCAGGCAAAACAGGCAATCCTGCCCTTTAGTATCTTTTCATGGATGGCAGGCCCGCCCAGGGCTGCGGCCATTTCATAATCTTCACCTATAGTCCAGTTTTTGATTGGAACATCACCCGTCAGCATGCCCATATCCATGGCCGCGGCCGTCCCCAGATCATGAAACGAAGCGGCGATCATGGTCTCTTTTATGTTCGCAAGTGTTACGTTTCTGGCTGCCTGATATGCATCTTCATCGGCGATGGAAACCTTTCCGGTTCCCCTGACGACCACCGCTTTCAGATTCTTACTTCCCATGACCGCACCCATGCCGGTGCGTCCAAAATAGTGGGCCTTGTCATTGCAGATTGAAGCAAACTTCACCAGTTTCTCCCCAGCCGGTCCGATGGTCATAACCCGCACCGGTCGGTTGCCCTTGTGTTGTATCTTCAGGGCATCAATGGTCTGGTAGGTGTCCAAGCCCCAAAGCGCCGCGGCATCCACCACCGACACCACGGTATCATCAATTAAAATATAGCAGGGTTTGCGGGATTTCCCGCTGACGACCATACCATCAAAGCCGGCCTTCTTCAGGTCTGCCCCGAAAGTTCCACCGGAGGCGGACTCTCCCCAGATACCCGTTAAAGGGGATCGCGCACATACAACAAACCGGGAAGTTCCGGGGAAATTGGTTCCCACCATGGGTCCGGCCATAACAAACAGAGGACTTTCCGGTTGCAGGGGCTTACTCTCACAACCGCGATAGTCGACAAACAATCGCGCGGCAAAAGAACTACCCCCCACAAAAGTGCGGTACAGATCGGCTTTCAAGACTCTTGTTCTGACTTCTTCCGAATCGAGATCAATTTCCAGTATTTTTTTTGAACTTCCGAACATACTATCCTCGCATATTCTCCCTTTTTCGATTTAACAAAGAACCACTCTGCGGAATAGATTCTGACGTTCCAATGATATGCCTCGTTTTATTGCAGATTAAACCATAGTTGAACTAGAACTCGGTAATCGATTTCAACGCCACTTCCGGGTAGATCTGCCCATGGCACGGTGGCATTGAGTTGTACACCCAGTCGATGTCAATGGTCCCGAGCTGTAATAACCGTGTCATAGAGTAGCCCTTAAATCTACCTCTAATGAGCACATCCTCCATCCCCATGGTCAACCCGAAAACGGCCGCTTGGATGCCTGACGGGATTTGAGTGAGCTCATCTCTGAATACAGTTGGGGAAAAGGCCAGCCGCCGACTATCAGCGGCCTGACATTGAATCAGGGGCACAATCACCGGAAACCCGTCATGTCCAATGTAAGCAATAAATTTCAATGATTCGAGCCGGTTGAAAAGCTGTTCGGAAAAAACATTGAGGATCCGATCCTTAATATGCGTTTTGGCACCGCCTTTGGCCAGTTTCGTCAGCACGGCGGAGCAGACGATTGGGGCCATGGGCAGCTGCCGGCTTTCCGTCGTTTCGATCAATTCCAGATAATGCACTGTGTTGATGCCAAAATACGTGTTGTAGCGAAACATGGGGATGTCATTGTAGCGCTGGTATTCCGGGCCCTCCTTTTTCAAATGGGTCCACCGGGCCTTTCCTCGCCACATTTTCTTGTCCAGAGTCATGATCAAAAAAGCGACTCGGGGATTTTGCCGGATATACTGCTTGCTCAGTCCTTTGCAGAACTGGCCTAAGGTGAGCTGATCGGGCCTGGGCGCCATGATGGAAGTAATCAAAGAAATGTGCGGTAGTCCATCAGGACTGATAGAGGCCACCAGCCCGATCTTTTCGGCAGGTTCAAAAGCTTTCATTTCCTGCTCGTTAAAGGAAGTTTTTATCTTCATGGTCTTTCTCTTTTTCTTCCAATTTCGTCGAGCCACTCCAGAATACGATATCCGGATTAACACCTGAATTCCGTGCAATCGCCGCCATTTTTTCCATGAACAATTTGCTCAACAGTCCGCAGTCTTCAAAGTCCCAGTTCAAGTCAAGGCGCAGGTACTTATCTTTGCACAGGTTGTTAAAGGCACACAACTCCCAGCGGTTGACGTGCCCATCGAGGTTGGCGGCGATAAACCGGCCGATATTCCTGATGTTTTCTTCCATGGCGGTCGCACCCGGGATAATGGGGGTTCTTACCCAGAGTTCTTTGGGGAAGCCCCCGGATTCCATACAATCCCGCACGAAGAGGATATTCTCCAGTATTCCGGTATTGGTACTGCCGGTTAGCGCCCGGTGCTTTTCCGGCGCCATCTCTTTGATGTCATACAACAAAAGATCGGTGTAAGGCAGCAGTTTTTCCAGTTCCTTACGGGCACACAGGCCGCATGTATCCAGCGCCGTGTGAATGTGCCTGGCTTTTAATTCTTTTAATAGATGCTCGTTAAAGGGGGCCTGCAAGGTCGGCTCGCCGCCGCCCAGGGTAATACCGCCGCCTGATTTTACAAAATAGGTTCCGTCCTTGATGACCTCGGCGATCAGATCCTCCAAGGCCCATCGCGTTCCTAAAAGCTCCAGGGCCGCAGCAGGGCATTCTTCGGCACATACGCCGCAACCGGTACAAAGGTCGCGGTCAATGCGGTTTCCGTCTTCGCTGAATGTTAACGCTCCTTCCGGGCAGACTTCCAGGCAGGTCTTACATCCGATGCATCGATTTTCAATCCAGTGGACCTGGGGATGGACCGAAATGCTTTCGGGATTGTGACACCAGGCGCATTTCAGGCTGCAGCCTTTAAAAAAGACCGTGGTCCGGATGCCGGGCCCGTCTTCGGTGGACATGCGTTGTATTTCGAGAACAGTGGCAGTAAGATTTTTGTTGTTGGTTTTGTTCATGATAGATATTTGACTTGAGCCTTGAGCCTTTCACCTTTAGCCTTTCCCCTTTCACCTTGAATTCAAAACCGCCCATGACTCACTCTCTGAATCACCTCGTCCTGCAGCTCTTTTCCCACAGCCGTAAAGTAGGCATTGTACCCGGTAATTCTGACCAGCAGGTGGCGGTAGTCTGCCGGGTGCTTTTGAGCGTCGCGCAACATATCCGGATCGATCATGTTAATCTGCAGACAGCTGCCGCCATTTTCGCAGTAGCCTCTTAGAAATGCTTTGAATTTTTCTTTATGTTCCGGGTCTTTGATAATAGAAGGATTAAAGGTGATTGTGTGGCTGGCCCCGTTGGGAAGGCAATTGTAGTATTCCATCCAATCGCCGTTGCCATCGGCGGACTTGCCGCCTAAAACTTTCCCCACGGAATTGGCATTGGCAGTGGGGCCGTTGATGTCCGCACCGTTTGACGGACAGATCGCGTTGGACAAAAATTGCCCTTTGGGTCTGCCGTCTGCGCTGGCCGCCATGATAAATCCATCC
>Ga0316198_10002202_pt1 | contig 11742 bp, 11 predicted proteins | sample OudBieAanoxic_MG_FD_204935 | JGI IMG/M metagenome (GOLD analysis project Ga0316198, IMG submission 204935) | Coastal sediment microbial communities from Oude Bieten Haven, Netherlands - site A anoxic | ecosystem: Environmental > Aquatic > Marine > Coastal > Sediment | place: Netherlands... | reverse complement strand
AGTCTGCCAGCATCTGAGCAAGGAGACCGACATGGATTTCGTGCCGGCTTACAACCGCTTCGAAGTCATGAGCTCGCAGGATGCTGCAGTCGCGTTGAGCGGTCAGCTGAAAACGCTGGCAGTGAGCATGATGAAAATCGCCAACGACCTGCGCTGGATGAACAGCGGTCCGCTGGCGGGTATTGGTGAAATCGCACTGCCGGCACTACAGCCTGGCAGCAGTATCATGCCGGGCAAGGTCAATCCGGTGATTCCCGAGTCCGTTGCCATGGTGTGCGCGCGCGTCATTGGCAACGACTCTGCGATTACCATTGCCGGCCAGTCTGGAAACTTCCAGTTGAATGTAATGCTGCCGTTAGTGGCCTACGACCTGTTGCAGAGTATCGACATCCTGTCGTCGGCCGCACGCCTGCTTGCTGATGAGGCCATCGAAGGTTTCACCGTTAACCATGACAATATAGATCAGACATTGGCGAAGAACCCGATACTGGTTACCGCGTTAAATCGTGTTATCGGTTACGAGCTCGGTGCAAAGATAGCGAAACGCGCTTATGCCGAGGGCAGGGCGGTCATCGATGTTGCCAGTGAAATGACGGATTTATCTGTCGAGGATTTAACAAGAATTCTTTCTCCTGCCGAGCTCACCAGGGGCGGTGTACAGGAACAGCAGGATTCGTAAAGATCAAAAACATGCAGGCAGCTTCAGGCTGTGACTGTCTGCTCAAACAGTCTACACTTCTATCATTCCATATCACAAAACGTGACATGATTAACTTACCGAGGATTCAGTATGAACAATGATACAAACGTCACCTGGCACGAACACAGCGTGACACGCGATATGCGAGAAAAGAAAAACAACCATAAGGGCTGTGTGATCTGGTTTACCGGCTTGAGCGGCTCGGGTAAGAGCACCGTTGCCAATACGCTGGACCATCTACTCCACCAGTCCGGTTGCCACAGTGTCGTACTCGATGGCGACAACGTGCGTCATGGACTCAATGCCGGTCCAGGCATGTTGTGCGACAGGCATGGTGAAGAATTTTCAAATCGTTTTGGCCTGGGGTTTTCTGCGATAGACCGGGAAGAAAACATTCGACGCATAGGCGCCGTTGCAGAAATATTTGCACAGACGGGTATCATTGCGCTGACTGCTTTTATCAGTCCTTATCGCGTTGACCGGGACAAGGTGCGCAGTACTTTAAACGAGGGCGAGTTTATTGAAATATTCGTCGATGCGCCGATTGAAATCTGTGAACAACGTGATCCCAAGGGCTTATACAAGAAAGCACGCGCTGGAGAAATAAAAGGCTTTACCGGTATCGATGATCCTTATGAAGAACCGCTGGCGCCGGAGCTTGTGCTGTCAGCTGCGGAAAAAACACCCGATATACTGGCGGCTGAGATCATGACCTACCTGGAAGATAATGGCATCATCAGTTATGAAGAGCTGAAGCAAGCGCAAGCTTGATTATAAAGAGAAGGCTATAGATGTTGACTCTCGTAAAGCCTGTGCTGAGTTCATCGAAGCAGCGCAGAGAACGCAGGGGTTTCTATTATCTGTAGGAGCGACTTTAGTCGCGAATTGTCGATGTTCGCGACTAAAGTCGCTCCTGTGAATACCTGTAAATCTCTCTGCGTTCTCTGCGCCTCTGCGAGAAGCATCACCGGCGTCGGCTGGTTGATAAGCAAGGTATGAACCTAGATTCCGCAGTTGATCGCTATTACTTCTAGCCCGCATTACTCACCGGGATCACGGGAGCAGGCGCAGGATTCGTGTTCGTAAGCGCCGCTCTGGAGCGAAAAGCGTAGCCATAGCTACGGTTTGAGTGAAGAGCAAGCTTACGAACACGAAGACCAGCCTGAACCGTGATAGGCAAGCTTGAACAACACCCTGTATATTGGATTACCCAGACTTTACGCTAAAAAAACCGATGCCTTATCAGTTTTACGTGCCGCCCGGTGAGAAATGCGGGCTAGTCAACTCTATGATGATTCAAAAAGTTATGCAGTATTTGACGTTCACCCAACGGGTGAGTCGCTACACAGTTTATCGCCGCCCCTCAAGCGCCATGGCGGCGTTGCAACTTTTGCCAAGGACTACGGCCATTAGCTGCAAGTCGCGCCTTGCCCTGACGCTTGAGGAACAGCGCTAATTCTGTGTTCAACTGCGGATTCTAGGATGAACAGATTACAACTGTCAGATCAAGTATGAGCTACAGTATTTTTGATGTTTTCTTGACTGGGTGCTGAAGCGCCTTACAACTGCTCTTGTGTTGTCGCTTATCAGTGCTGATAAAAAAACAGCTCCTATCCCTTGCTCTGTTCAGTCACATCAATATAAAGCCTGAGCTTCTGCCCAGGCTGCAAATACTTGCCCTTGATGCTGTTCCAGCGATGCAGGTCAGACACGCTGACGCTGTACCGGCTGGCGATACGCGACAGCGAGTCACCGTTTCTGACGGTATAGGAGATAGGCTGGATGGTTTGAGAAGGCTTGCGCTTGCTCAGTGCTGCGCTCGATGAGCTGTTATTGGTCCACACCACCAGTTTTTGTCCCTGGCCTAGCGGGTCTTTAATCGCCATGCCGTTCCATTTGGCCAGGCTGTGCATATTCACATTGTACTTGCGGGATATGGTCCAGAAACTTTCCCCGCTCTGCACGTAGTGATTGACGCGTGTTTTATTGCCCTTGCTGGTCGATTGAATCGCCTTCTTGCGTTGCGATGAGCTCAATGTGTAGGTACTTTGGCCGCGGCTTGCAACCGGTATCAACAAATGCTTGCCGGCCCGGATATTGTTACCGCTAACGCTGTTGACCTTGCGCAGTTCTTTCACCGTGGTGTTGTATTTAACCGCGATGTGGCTCAGTGTTTCGCCGTTTTTTATCTTGTGCCGTTTCCATTGCACGCGTTCGTTGTCGGGTATTTTTGCCAGGTTGGCCTTGAAGATTTCTGCATTCTCGTATGGCAGTAACAGTCTGTGGGGTCCATCCGGCGAGGTGGCCCAGCGATTGAATGCCGGGTTGTATTCGTACAGGGTGTCGACATCCAGTTCAGCCAGTTCCGCGGCCAGCGCCAGGTCGATCTGTGATTCAGTATCGACCGGAATGAAACCGGGTGCATCAGGAATGCAGCGTAGACTGATGTCGTATAATTCAGAATTTTCTATCAGCTCTTTTAACGCCATCAGTTTGGGTACATAGGCGCGTGTTTCTTTTGGAAGTGTCAAATGCCAGAAGTCAGTGGGTTTGCCCTTCTTCCTGTTCTTGCGGATAGCGCGCTGCACCGTACCGGAACCGGAATTATAGGCGGCCAGAGCCAGCGTCCAGTCGCCATCGAACAGCTTGTTCAGGTTCTGCAGGTATGACAGTGCAGCCTGGGTGGAGGCGTAAATATCACGTCGTCCATCGTACCACCAGGTTTGTTCGAGCCCGTAAAGACGGCCGGTTGACGGTATGAACTGCCAGATTCCGGCGGCGCGGCCATGCGAATAAGCAAACGGCTGGTAGGCGCTTTCAACAATCGGAAGTAAAACCAGTTCGGTTGGCAGGTCGCGTTTTTCGGCTTCTTCCAGAATGTAGTGTAAGAATGGCTCAGCACGCGTCATGGTGCGAAACAGGTATTCCGGGTGCTTACTGTACCAGTTGAGCTCGGACTGCACCCACGGGTGGTCCAGGTGGGTCTCGATTTCAAAGCCTTCGCGGACTCGCGGCCAGATGCTGTGTGTCGGGTATTTCTGCAGCTCGAATGGATCAGGCTCGTTAAGGTCGAGCGCGGCAATCGGATCGGTCTGTGCTAAAGACTGGAATTCATGCAGTAACTTTTCTTCGGTGGCCCTGTCATTAGCTAGAAGCAGGTCGATTTCAGACGCAGATCGGGTCTGGTCCTGGTAGCATCCCGTCAGTACAACGGTGAAAAGTGCCGGTATGCCAATATGTTTTTGAAAACACTGGTTTTTTATATTCAAAACAAGGTACTTGGTGGTTAAATTTAAGAGAATTTATTTTTATAATTTATTTTTTAAATTTAATGGCTAATTATATAGCCTTGAAGTGGAAAAATCTGTTTCAGACGCGATATTATTCCACATTCTTTAGCGCCACACTCGCGGTGTCGCAATAAAACAGTAGGACAACTGATCACAGTGAAAAATTCCGTAGAAATCTATACCGATGGTGCATGCCGCGGAAATCCCGGTCCGGGCGGGTGGGGCGTCAGTCTGCGTTATAACGGTACGCAGAAAGACATGCACGGCGGCGAGCTGGTAACAACCAACAACCGCATGGAATTGATGGCCGCAATCACCGGGCTGGAAACCCTGACCCGTCCCTGCAAGGTGAACCTGTACACGGATTCCAAGTATGTGCTCGATGGGATTACCAGCTGGATGGCCGCATGGAAGCAGCGTGGCTGGAAAACGGCGAACAAGAAACCGGTGAAAAATATCGAACTCTGGCAACGCCTGGATGCAGCCACAGATGCCCACGACATCAAATGGGTCTGGGTAAAGGGGCATTCGGGTGATGAAGGCAATGAACGCGCCGATGAGCTGGCGAACATGGGCATCGATGAAATGCTTTCAAAATGATTTGCCACAGAGGGCACAGAGAACACAGAAGTTTTAGCCGCTAATAACGCAAATAACACGAAGGTGAAAAAACTTATTAAGTTTGCTGGGAATAAAATTTTTATTACAAATAGATTTTTGCGTCTTTTGCGTTATTTGCGGCTAAAGCAGTTCCTGCTTCCTTCCTCGCCACTCGAACCTCGTCCCTCGCCACTTGTTTCTAAAAGCGATAGACTACGATGAACGAATAAAATAAAAAGAACTTATGTCACGCCAGATCGTACTCGATACCGAAACAACAGGCCTCGAACCCAGCCAGGGGCACCGCATCATCGAAATCGGTTGTGTTGAATTAATCAACCGTCGTCTTACCGGCAACAACTACCATCAATACCTGCAGCCTGATCGAGAGATCGATGAAGGTGCGTTGCAGGTTCACGGCATCAGCAACGAGTTCCTCAAAGACAAGCCGCGTTTCGGTGATGTGGTTGACGATCTGATGAGCTATCTCAAGGGTGCCGAACTTGTTATCCATAACGCACCTTTCGATGTTGGTTTCCTCAATCATGAATTAAAGCTGGATGATAAAGCCCGTGGCGTGATCGCGGATCATTGCACGGTCACTGATACCCTGGTCATGGCGCGGAAGATGCATCCCGGTCAAAAGAATAACCTCGATGCCCTGTGCAAGCGCTATGACGTAAACAACACGCAACGTGATCTGCACGGCGCCTTGCTCGATGCCGAGATTCTGTCAGAAGTTTATTTAAGAATGACGGGCGGGCAGGTGGGTCTGGCGCTTGATAGCGAGCAATCGGCTGAAAAAGATGGCAGTGTCACCAGTCCTTCGCGCATCTCATCAGACCGCGCACCGCTGCGGGTAATAGCTGCAAGCAAGGATGAGTTATCAGCGCACGCGGCGTTTCTGAAAAAGATGGGCGATGCGTGTTTGTGGAGTTAAGGGAACTAGGTACTAGATACTAGGTTCTAGGTTCCAGTTCGTTCCTAGTATCCAGTCCCTAGAACCCAGTACCTGATTTCATCTGCCGTGCTTCATAATGCGTGCTTTGTCCCGCTTCCAGTCTCTTTCCTTGTCGCTGGCGCGCTTGTCGTGGCTCTTCTTGCCTTTGGCCAGGCCGATATCGAGTTTGACGCGGCCATGTTTCCAGTAAAGTGCTAGCGGCACCAGGGTGTAGCCCTTGCGCTCGACCTGGCCGATCAGGCGGTCGATTTCTGTTCTGTGCATCAGCAGCTTGCGTGTGCGGGTCGGGTCTGCTTTCACGTGTGTGGATGCGGAGCTGAGTGGACTGATATGGCCGCCAAACCACCACAACTCATTGTCCTTGACCAGGATATAGCTTTCGCCCATCGAAATCCGGCCGGCGCGCAGGCTTTTGACTTCCCAGCCCGTCAGCGACAGTCCGGCCTCGAAGTTCTCCTCGATGCTATAGTCGTGCCTGACCTTGCGGTTGACGGCGATCTGATTGGATGGGGTTTTCTTTTTCTTTGCCATGACTAGCCCGCATTTCTTACCGCTCATACTCGAGCGGGTGCAAAGTATACCTGTTCGCTGTCATTATTCATAAGAAAGCACTATATAAAGCAGAACACGCTATATTATGTTGAGAAAAACGGTCTTTTTAAAGAAAATGGCCTCAAAAACGGATAACAATAATGACAAGCACACGTAAGTCGATTCACGGCCAGTGGTCAAGCAGGCTGGTCTTTATTCTCGCGGCAACCGGCTCAGCCGTGGGTCTGGGTAATATCTGGAAATTTCCCTACATCGCCGGTGAACATGGCGGCGGTACTTTTGTGCTTGTTTACCTGTTTTGCATTGCCCTGATCGGCATCCCCATCATGATGGCTGAAACCATGATCGGGCGCCGCGGTCGTCAAAGCCCGATCAACACCATGGACGCGCTATCCAAAGAAGAAGGCCGCAGTCATGGCTGGGTCATGCTGGGCTGGATGGGTGTGGTCGCCGGTTTTCTGATTCTTTCCTACTACAGCGTCATCGCAGGCTGGGCTCTGTCCTATATCTTCAGAACCGGCAGCGGCGCCTTCATTGGCGTGACCACGGACGGCGTCAACCACATATTCAGCGAACTCGTGTCTGACCCGGAAAGACTGCTGGCCTGGCATACCATATTCATGGTAATGACGATGATTGTCGTCGCCCGCGGTGTCAAGCACGGGCTGGAAAAAGCGGTGCGTTTCCTGATGCCGACCTTGCTGGCCCTGCTGCTGATGACCGTGGCCTACTCGATGACTACCGGGCATTTCATGGAGGGTGTTCGCTTCCTGTTTACACCGGGAACAATCAGCGGGCAGGGCGTGCTGATTGCGATGGGGCATGCCTTTTTTACCCTCAGTCTGGGCATGGGCGCCATCATGGTCTATGGCTCTTACCTGCCCAGGCACACATCGATTACCCAGGCATCGATCATTATTGCCATCGCTGATACAGGTGTGGCCTTGCTCGCCGGGTTGGCGATTTTTCCGATCGTATTTGCCAACGGTCTCGAGCCGGGTGCAGGGCCGGGGCTGATCTTCAAAACGCTGCCCATCGCCTTTGGACACATGGAAGCCGGCACCATGATAGGCACCGCATTCTTCATATTACTGTCATTCGCTGCCTGGACTTCTGCGATATCGCTGATTGAACCCGCCGTTGCCTGGCTGGTGGAAAACCAGGGCATGAATCGCATCTACGCTGCAGTCTGGATAGGTATCTTCACCTGGTTTCTGGGTATCGGCTCGGTGCTTTCATTCAACCTCTGGTCCGAATACACCTGGAGTGTGCCGTTCCTGTTCGAAAACAAAAACTTCTTCGATACACTCGACTTTATCACGGCTAACCTGATGCTGCCGCTGGGTGGTTTGTTCATCGCCATCTTCGCTGCATGGGTCATGCATGAAAAATCAACGCGCGATGAGCTCGACACCTACGACATTGTTTATAGAATATGGCACTTCCTGGTCAAGTATATTACGCCGATTGCGGTTATCATTGTATTCCTCAATGTAATCGGCGTTATAAGCCTGTAATCAGGATCACAATTTGTGTCACATATAAAACGCAGTGCACTGGTGCATTATTCACCAGCGGAAATGTATTCGCTGGTCAATGATGTTGCCGCCTACCCGAAATTTTTACCCTGGTGCAAGTCATCGAAGGTGACCAGCGCGTCCGGGAAAGAAATGATTGCCAGTGTGGAAATATCCCGTGGCGCATTAAAAAAGACCTTCACCACGAAAAACACCCTGCACAAGAACAGGAAAATCGAGATCGCCCTGGTGGATGGTCCCTTCAAGACGCTGCATGGGGCATGGTCATTTAAACCTCTGAAACGCGATGATGCATGTAAAATAGAACTCGACCTGGTATTCCAGTTTGACAGTGGCCTGATGTCGGTTGCAGCCCGGCCGGTATTTACCCAGATAGCCAATTCACTGGTCGAGGCTTTCAGTAAAAGAGCGGTAAAGGTATACGGTGAGCGCGGTTGATACAATAAACGTCGAAGTGGCTTATGCATTGCCTGAAAAACAGGTCATTCTTCCTGTCAACGTCGAACTCGGCACCACGATCGGCAGCGCTATCGTACAGTCAGGGATTATGGTGAAATTTCCGGAACTCGATATAGAACACAGCGACGTCGGCATCTTTGGCAAGGCCGCAGCGATGACAACCGTGCTGTCCGACGGTGACCGGGTTGAAATCTACCGGCCGCTGATCGCCGATCCCAAGGAAGTCAGACGCAAACGCGCCGCCGAAGGCAAGGCTACGAAGAAAGGCGGGAGTACTGATAAGGGCTAAGAAATATTTACCACAGAGGACACAGAGGTATTAGCTGCAAAAAACGCAAATAACGCGAAGGTAAAAAAGCTTATTAAGTTTGCAGGGAAGAATATTGTGGATTAGTTAAAAATAGATTTTTGCGCCTTTTGCGTTATTCGTGGCTAAAGCTACCTGGTAATTTCATTATTCCTCTTTTATTGCTACTGACCTGTTTCTGTGGCAAATCAATATTCCGTGTAATTCTCGCCGTCAATCTTGACCAGTTCTCGTAGGCCAGCATAAGCAAAGCGTTGCTGGCTTGAATGCCGGGAACGGCAAAGCCTTATCCCGGCCTACGTCCTAGGAACTGGTAGCTGGTAACTAGGAACTAGGGGTATAAAGCATATTTTTTTCCTAGAAACCAGTACCTAGTATCCAGAAACTAGCTTTTATCAATACTCTTTATAGTTTTCGCCGTCAATCTTGACCAGGATCTGATCTCTGAAATAAAGCGTGAAATGTGATTCTCTTACACGGCCCTTGCCGGGTTTCTGGCGATAGATGTAATCCCAGCGGTCGGCATGAAACGGGTTCTTCATCACGGGGGCGCCGATGGCTTGCACCACTTCGGTCTGGGTCATGCCGGTGTAGAGTGATTCAAATTCTTCCTGCGTTATGGCATTCCCCTGTTCAATACTAAGTTTGTACGGCTCGATAAGCCCTGTTTCACAGGCGCTGAGCAGCAACATGGTTGCGGCCAGCATCGAAGCTCTGATAAAGAGAATGAGAATATTGTTAACGTACATCAAGGAAATGATTATCATCAGTGTTAGAATGACACGCGATACTAACTTAATTTGCCCAGCAGTGAAATATGGAAACCAATGATCTGAAAAAAGCCGGCCTCAAGGTTACATTACCGCGGATGAAAATTCTCGACTTGATGGAATCAGCCACGGTCAGGCACCAGAGTGCGGAGGATATATACCAGGCACTGCGTGACGAGGGTGAAGAAGTCGGTCTGGCCACGGTATACCGTGTTTTGACCCAGTTCGAGGCCGCCGGCCTGGTAACGCGTCATCATTTCGAGGGTGGTCAGGCTGTATTCGAGCTCAACAGGGAAGGTCATCATGACCATATCGTTTGTATTGGCTGCGGCAAGGTCGAAGAATTTGTCGATGAAATCATCGAAGAGCAGCAGGCCAAGATCGCCGATAGCAAGGGTTACGAGATTACCGATCATAGCCTGATTCTTTACGGCAAATGCCCCGAGTGCCAGGAAAAAGCTCCCAGCTAAAATAGATATCCAGGTCAGCAGCGCCGGTTGCTGTAGGCAGTGATTTCCACGCAGCACGTGCAAGCGTAATATATGCCGTAATGATACGCGCGACACGACAATACAATCTCGTCCAGCAAACCTATTCGATCGATGAATACCTGAGCAAGATCGCGGGACATGCTGTTGCCGAAGACAGCCTGCTGTACAAGGCCGTGCAGCTGGTATGGGAACTGGAGCCGGATCCCGGGCTGCCCGGCAGCCTCGATGTAGCACTGCTTTTGAGTGAACTGGGGCCAGATGAAACAACCCTGATCGTAAGCCTGTTGAGCACGACCCGGCTGATCGAATCGCAGGATGCTGAAGCGCTGGAAGGCGTGTTCGGCGAAAAAATCATGCGCCTGGTGAACAATGTCATCCAGCTGCACAGTATCCAGTCACACCAGCAGAACAAGGAAACACCCGAGCAGGCAGAACGCCTTCGACGCATGCTGCTGTCCATGGTCGAGGATGTCCGCGTCGTGCTGATCAAGCTGGCCTTTCGAGTACAGCGTCTGCGCCAGCTGAGTGAAGTCGATCTTGAAACCCGTTTTGAAGTCGCGCAGGAGAGCCTGGATATTTTTGCGCCGATTGCCAACAGGCTCGGTATCGGCCAGCTCAAATGGGAACTCGAGGACCTGTCATTTCGCTACCTGGAACCTTCGACTTACAAACGTATCGCCAAATACCTCGAAGAAACGCGTGACAGCAGGGAGCAATTCATCCATGACGTGGTCGATGTGCTCGAGCAGGCCGTTAATGAAGCGGGCATAAAAGCGGAAGTATACGGCCGCCCGAAACATATCTACAGCATCTGGAAAAAGATGACATCGAAGCAGCGGGACTTTCATGAACTGTTCGATGTGCGCGCCATCCGCATCCTTGTCGATTCGATTGCAGACTGCTATCACGTGCTTGGCCTGGTGCACGGCAAGTGGCGCCATATCGAACATGAATTCGATGATTACATCGCCAATCCCAAGGAAAACGGCTACCAGTCGCTGCATACCGCCGTGCATGGTCTGGGGGGCAAGCCCATTGAAGTACAGATTCGCACGCACCAGATGCACGAGTTTGCCGAACATGGTATCGCCGCACACTGGCGCTACAAGGAAGGCGGTAGTGCCAACCATCAACTCGAAACCGGCATCGAGTCACTGCGTAAATTACTCGACCCGAAACAGACGGAAGACGAAGAGCTGCTGGACAGCTTTCATACCGAAATGTTTCATGACCGCGTGTTCGTATTGACACCGGAAGGACGCGTTATCGATTTGCCCACCGGCGCCACGCCGCTTGATTTTGCCTACGCGGTACATTCCGAAGTGGGGCATCGCTGTCGCGGCGCAAAGGTCAATGGCCATATCGTACAGCTGACATACGAACTGAAGAACGGGCAGCAGGTCGAGATCCTGACTTCGAAAGAATCTGCGCCAAGACGTGACTGGATGATTCCGCATCTCGGTTATGTCAAAACATCACGTGCACGCAACCGCATCAGAAGCTGGTTCAGAAAACAGGATCAGGCGGAAAACCTGCGTGACGGCAAGGCGATATACGAACGCGAGATAAAGCGGCTCAATATACGACCTGATATCAAGACCCTGCTCAAGCGCTTCAAGCAAAAGTCAGCGGACGATCTTTACATCGCACTGGCACGTGGCGATATTGCGAACGCCCAGCTGTTAGCGGCCCTGCACGAAATTTCTGCACCTGAAACCGGTGACGAGCTACCGGTCGAGTCGGTGCCAAGAGCGTTGCAAAAGAAAAAACCGGCAGGTGATATCAATGTGCTTGGCGTAGGCAATTTGCTGACGACCATGGCGAACTGCTGCAAGCCCGTTCCGGGTGACGAGATTATCGGCTTCATCACCCAGGGCAAGGGTGTGACCATTCACCGCATGGACTGCAGCAACATCCTCAACCTTAAAGAAGAAAACAGGTTGCGACTGGTTGAAGTGGAGTGGGGTGAAGCCGAAGTGCAAACATATCCCGTTACACTTTTGATAGAAGCCCTTGATCGCCAGGGCTTGCTCAGTGACATCATGCGCACACTTGCTGATGAAAAAGTAAACGT
>Ga0316198_10002201_pt1 | contig 11743 bp, 9 predicted proteins | sample OudBieAanoxic_MG_FD_204935 | JGI IMG/M metagenome (GOLD analysis project Ga0316198, IMG submission 204935) | Coastal sediment microbial communities from Oude Bieten Haven, Netherlands - site A anoxic | ecosystem: Environmental > Aquatic > Marine > Coastal > Sediment | place: Netherlands... | reverse complement strand
CAACTACCCGCTCCACCTGGGATGAGGAAAGGATGGCGCGTCCAGTGAACGGCCGATCTTCCGCTCAAGGCCGCGTTTGTCGAATGACCCCTGCGCCCGTCCTCGCACTCCTGTTCTTGATGGCACTGTCGGCTCCGCCACCTCGCGGGTACGGGCAGGAGTCTGATTCCGCCGAGGTGGAACAGGCGGTCGCGGTGGTTCTGCGACCGGATACCCTCCCGAGCCAGGCGGACCGAGCCCGGGCCATGCTGGACTCGCTGCGCATGACGGCTGACAGCATAGACGTTCTCAAGGCGACCCTGCTGGCCGATCCGGATGCGGACGAAGACCTGATGCGGGTACAGGCTCTCGGGCAGGTAGGCCAGATGCAGCGCACTCTCCGGAGCCTCTCCCATCTGTTGGGGCAGGTCAGCCAGGACAGCGTACCCACCGACTCCGTGAAGGCGGTGGTGCGCCGCTACCTTGCCGCCCATCTCGATCTCATCGACCAGTCGTTCCAGTCTACGGAGCAGGACTTCGAGGACCTCAGGCGACAACGGGCAACGGCAACGGCGCAGCAGATCGGTTCGCTGGAGTCTGAGATTGGGGACGTTCGGATGTGGGCTGACACGCTCATCCGATACCAGGCCTGGGCCCTTAGTGCGGCCGATTCGCTGAACCTGGATGTGGCCGACCGATGGGCGCGCTACGATCAACAGCTGCCCGGTTTCGCCGAGAGACTGGTGGGCCGGTTGCAGATCGCGGTCTCCGATCGCGACCGTCTGCGGGAGCAGTTGCGGGTTGCACAGCGGACCAACGCCCCTGCGTCGAGAGTCGCAGATTTGGGACTGAGACTGACGGCGGCCGAAGGGCGGATCGACGCCATCGCCGACAACCTCTCTTCCGTCAGCCAGCTGCTCGACGACCGCGGATTCGAGTCGGCCGCGTATCGAGAGGCATTAATCCGGTCCACGGGTGAAGTCACCGGGGACGTTCTGAACCCACAGGTTCTGCTCCGCCTTGCCAGGCGACTGTCTTCCGATGCGTGGCAGTCCCTGAAGAGCAACGCCGGTACGGTGTTCGTACGCCTTCTGATCGTCGTGTTTTTCGTGGTTCTGTTCAGGGTCCTGTTCGGCCTCCTCTGGCGGCTCGCTCAGGCTCTCAGGCTCGTCCGCAGGACGAGCCTCGTTGGGGACCTCGTCGGCCGCATCGTGCGGCCGACGGCCACGCTGATCGGGCTGTTCGCAGGTCTCTCGGTGATCGGGGTCCAGACGACGACCCTGCTCGCGGGACTCGGAGTCGCGGGCCTGGTGGTCGGATTCGCCCTTCAGGATTCCCTTTCCAACCTGTTCGCCGGGGTGGCCATCCTGGCCAGCCGTCCGTATGACGTCGACGACATCGTCGAGGCCGCGGGCGTGGTCGGGAAAGTGAGAGCCATGGGTCTGTGGAACACCACGATTCTCACATTCGACGCGCGGCGTCTCCTGGTTCCGAACAAGAACATCTGGGGCTCCAACGTGGAGAACCGGTCCGCGGAAGTGAATCGACGCATCGAGACGGTCGCTCGAATCGGCTACGATACGGATCTTCAGGCGGCGCTCGCCGTGCTCCAGCGCCTCATCGAGGAGGACGAGCGCGTCCTCGAGAATCCAGCACCCACCGTCTGGGTTTCTCGTCTCGCCGAGTCCTGGGTCGAGGTCAAGCTGTGGCCCTGGGTGAAGACCGAGGATTGGTGGTCCATGCACTCCGACCTCCCGCGCCTGGTCCGACTCAGGCTCGCCAAGGAGGGCATCGTGGTCCCGGTACCACGTCGAGATGTGACGACGCGGGCCGCTGAGTCTCAGATGACGAGCCGCGAGGGACCCGCTTCCGCAGGGTGAACGGTTGGGTAGTCGTCCCATCGCGTGAGTGCGTTGCCCGATCAGACCTTTGCAATCGGAGCGCGCCCGCCGCATCTTCCGCCGTGTCCGCTTCCTTCTACCTACATCTGCCGCTGAGATCAATGAATAGCCAGATTCTCGACCTGCTGGGTGACGACGCTTCGTTCCTTCTCGACCACGAGTGCAAGGGGATCGCCAGGGAGCGGATTCACGCCCCCGGGCCCGACTTCGTGGACCGCGTGTACTCCGTGTCCGATCGGAACAATCGAACGCTCGGAAACCTGGAGTGGATGTTTCAGCATGGCCGGCTTGGGGGCACGGGCTACGTGTCCATCCTGCCGGTGGACCAGGGCATCGAGCATTCCGGGGGCGCGAGCTTCGCGAAGAACCCGGACTACTTCGACCCGGCGAAGATCGTGGAGCTGGCGATCGAGGGCGGCTGCAACGCCGTGGCGTCCACGTTCGGCGTCCTGGGATCCGTAGCGCGCCAGTACTCTCACAAGATCCCCTTCCTGGTGAAACTCAACCACAACGAGTTGCTCACCTGTCCCAACACCTTCGACCAGGTGTTTTTCGGGTCCGTTCAGCAGGCGCACGACATGGGGGCCGCCGCGGTCGGCGCGACGATCTACTACGGCTCCGAGGAGAGCAACCGGCAGATCGTGGAAGTCGCCGAGGCGTTTGCCTACGCGCACGAACTGGGCCTGGCCACGGTGTTGTGGTGCTACCTGCGGAACAGCGCCTTCAAGAAGGACAGGGACTATCACGCCAGCGCCGACCTGACAGGGCAGGCCAACCATCTTGGCGTCACGATCCAGGCCGACGTCATCAAGCAGAAGCTGCCCGAGAACAACGGCGGCTACCTCGCCCTCAACGAAGGTGGCACGAGTTTCGGGAAATTCGACAAGCGCATCTACGACGAGCTGACGACCGACCACCCGATCGACCTGTGCCGCTACCAGGTCGCGAACTGCTACATGGGCCGGATCGGCCTCATCAATAGCGGCGGGGCCTCGGGCGACAACGACTTCGCGGACGCGGTTCGCACCGCCGTGATCAACAAGCGAGCCGGAGGTACCGGCCTCATTTCGGGTCGCAAGGCATTCCAGCGTCCGATGGCCGACGGGGTCAAGCTTCTGAACCACATCCAGGACGTGTACCTGGACGACGACATCACCCTGGCCTGACGAGCCGGACCTGCGCGGGGCGGGTACCGCCCGCCCCGCTTACCACGGAACGCGTTTGAGAGCGATCCCTCACCAGCAAAACGCCGGGTTCCGACCCCTGGCCCTTGCGACGGTAGCCCTGCTGGCCGGCGCGTCGCCTCTGCTCGCCCAGAAGACAGACAAGCTCATTCTGAAGCGGGGCGACGAGATCACCGGGGAGGTCAAGGAGCTGAACCGGGGCAAGCTATCCTACAAGACCGACGACATGGGTACGTTGTCGATCGAGTGGGACAAGGTCGCGCACCTCACCAGTACCAACTTCTTCGATGTGGAGAACAAGTACGGAGTCCGGTACTTCGGTCGGCTCGCGGCGAGCGAGGAGCCGGGCCAACTCCTGATCATCCTGTCGGACACCGTGGCCGTCAGGATGATGGACATCGTGGCGATCTCGCGCATCAATTCCAGCTTTTGGAGTCGCCTGGACGGGTACGTGGACATCGGACTCGATTTCCAGAAGGCAAACGACAACCGGCAGGTCAACGGGTCCGCCGAGGTCAAGTACCGTGGTGAGAAGTGGTACAGCAAGCTGAGCGGTAGCAGTTACTTCCAACGACAGTCAGGAGCGGACGAGACGAGCCGCAACAACCTGAACCTCGAGGGTAGGCGCCTGTTTGGCAACCACTGGAGCGGCCTGGTTTTCGGATCGCTCGAACAGAACCAGCAGCTCGATCTCGACCTCCGTAAGACGATCGGCGCCGGTGCGACCCGTGAGCTGATCCACACCAACAAGATGACCTTCTTCGTGCTGGCGTCTCTCGCCTACGCCAACGAGGACTACACCAACGACGATGGCGCTACCAACACGGTTCAGGCCCCAATTGGAGCCGACTTCGAGTTCTTCCTGTTCGACAGTCCGAAGACGGACCTCACGACCGACCTGACCGTGACGCCAATCCTCAACAATTTCGGTCGCTGGCGTATCGACTACAACGCCCGCGTCTCGTACGAACTGATCAGTGACTTCACGATCGGATTCAGCCTTTTCGACAACTTCGACAGCCAGCCTCCCTCCGCGGATGCGTCCAAGAACGACTACGGCCTGACGTTCAGTATCGGTTACACGTTCTGATGGCCGTTGCCGAGGGTCGTGCGCGGAGCTGCCTTTTTGCGGTTCTGGCCGGCGCCCTCGTCGCGGCGCTTTCCGCCTGCGCTGCGGAGGATGTCCCGGTGCCGACGCCCCCGCCCGAGTTGTCCGCCGCGATTCTGCGATCGGCAGCGTACTTCAGCCAGCACGTGGACGAACGAGAGATCCGCCTCGCGAACGGGGTTTTCCGGGATACGGCACGCCGGGTCGCAGTGTTCTTCCAGCCGGAGTACGCCGCCGGCGACCTCGACTCGGACGGAGTGCCGGACGCCGCCGTGGTCCTGGCGACGACCACCGGGGGTAGCGGCACCTTTCTCGACCTGGCCCTGGTCCTGAACGAAGACGGTCGACCCGTCAACGCGGCGACTCGTTTCCTGGGCGACCGGGTGCCCGTAGACAGGATCCGAATCGTGGAGGGGGAGGTCCAGGTCGACCTCACCATGCACGGACCGGCGGATCCGATGTGCTGCCCCTCCCTGGAAGTCACGCGTCGCTTTCGCTACGAATCAGGGGAGGTCGTCGAGATCGGCACCGGGGCTGAGCCGGCTGGCGACGCGCCGTGACTGGTGGCGCTGAGGCGCACCAGATGCGAGAATCCCACCCGTGGCTCCAGACATCCAGGGCCCGCGCGGACGCGGCGCAGGCCACAACCCACAATACGGAACCCTCGTATCCATGAGCATTGATCTCAAGGGTCGCAATTTCCTGACGTTGGTCGACTACACTCCGGCCGAGATTCGTCACCTCCTCGACCTCTCCGCAGAGCTCAAGGCTGCCAAGGCGGAGGGTCGAGAAGTTCCCCGGTTGAGCGGTCTCAACATCGCGCTGATCTTCGAAAAGACATCGACCCGTACCCGCTGCGCCTTCGAGGTGGCCGCGTACGACCAGGGGGCGCACGTCACGTACCTCGGGCCGACCGGGTCCCAGATCGGGCACAAGGAATCGGTTGCGGATACGGCGAGAGTGCTGGGCCGCATGTACGACGGCATAGAGTACCGTGGCTTTGGCCAGGACCGGGTCGAGGTTCTGGCCCGTCACGCCGGGGTTCCGGTGTGGAACGGGCTCACCGACGAGTTCCACCCGACGCAAGTCGTGGCCGACGTGATGACGATGGTCGAGCACGCCGGGCGCCCGCCCGAGGAGATCTCGTTCTGCTACCTCGGTGACGCACGTAACAACGTGGGCAACTCACTGATGGTTGGGGCGGCGAAGCTGGGAATGGACGTTCGGCTGTGCGCTCCCAGGAGCAACTGGCCGGAGGAGAGCCTGGTCGATCGGTGCCGCGAGTGGGCGGTCGAGTCCGGTGGGTCGGTGACCCTCACGGAGAGCGTGGCCGAGGGCGTGAAGGGGAACGATTTCCTGTACACGGACGTATGGGTGTCCATGGGAGAGCCGGCGGAGAAGTGGGCCGAGAGGATCAATCTGTTGCTGCCGTACCAGGTCAACGCGGAGGCGATGGCGGCGACCGGCAATCCCGACGTCAAGCTCCTGCACTGCCTGCCGGCGTTTCACAACCGCGACACGAAGGTGGGCGAGCAGATCTTCGAGCAGTTCGGCCTGGACGGTATGGAGGTCACGGAGGACGTGTTCGAATCCGAGGCCTCGGTCGCATTCGACCAGGCCGAGAACCGGATGCACTCGATCAAGGCGATCATGGTGGCGACCCTGGCCGGGTAGCCCGCTAGCGAGGAAACGTAATGCGATTTAGGAACTTCCTGATCACTCTCACCCGCAGCCCCGTCGGGCTGGTGGGTACGATCCTGGCCGGCACGAGTGGCTTCCTTATCGTCACCCTGACGCTTTGGGAATCCCTCGGGGAGACCCAGCACCCGTACCTGGGTGTGATCACGTACATGGTGCTCCCGGTGTTCTTCACGGTCGGCCTGATCCTGATCTTCCTCGGGATTCGCCGGCAGAACAAGAGGCGCGCGCGCCTCGCGGAGACGGGTGAGGTCGCGGAGGCCGAGTACCCGGTGGTGGACCTGAACGATGATCGCACGCGCGCCTGGCTCGTATCGGCCGGGGCGTTCGGCGTGATGGCCGCGATCGTGATCGTGATGGGTACGGCCAAGGGCGTCGAGTACGTGGACTCCAATTCGTTCTGCGGAGAGACCTGTCACGTCATGGAGCCCGAGTTCACAGCGTACCAGAGGTCTCCTCATGCCCGGGTGCACTGCGTCGAGTGCCACGTGGGCTCCGGGGCCCGGTTCTTCCTGAAGGCAAAAGTGTCGGGAGTGCGGCAGGTATATCGGCTGTGGACCGATTCGTACGATCGTCCGATTCCGACCCCGGTGCAGGACCTGCGGCCGGCCTCGGCCACGTGCGAGCACTGCCATTGGCCATCGAAGTTCGTGGGCGACCGGACCCAGGTGAACAACAAGTTCCGAAGCGACTCGGTCAACACCCACCTGCAGACGATCCTGCTGGTGCACGTCGGTGGTGAGACGCTGGGTGAATCGGCCGGGATCCACTGGCACGTGGATCCGGCGAACCAGGTCACATACCGTTCGGACCCGAGCCGGGAGGACATCCGGGAGGTGGTCCTGACCCGCCCCGACGGCACGGAGAAGCGCTGGTTCAACTCCGCCGATCCCAATCCGAGGTGGAACGCCAACGGAACGGAAGAAGAACACGCCGAAGGCGATGAGCCGATTCCGACGGACCTGTGGCGGACCATGGACTGCGCGGACTGTCACAACCGTCCCACCCACGTGTACTGGACGCCCGAGCAGGCCATCGACCAGGCGCTGCTTCGCGGGATCGTATCGCGGGACCTCCCGTTCGTGCGCAGGGAGAGCCTGCGACTTCTGAAGGAAGAGTGGGAATCCCGGGACCAGGCCGTGGCGGGGATCTCAGAAGGTCTCGAGACTTTCTACCTGGAGAACTACCCGTCCGTGGCCGAGGAGATGGCCGGTGAGGTGGCGGTAGCGGGCGAGGTCGTGGGTGACCTGTGGGCCACGAATGTCTTTCCGGAGATGAACGTGACGTGGGGAACCTACCCGGATCACATCGGCCACGCCGGCTTCAAGAGTGGCTGCCTGCGGTGCCATACCGGCACCATGAAGACGGAGGACGGCGAGGCGGTGTCCACTGACTGCAGCAACTGCCACCAGGTGCTGGCCATGGACCGGCCCGCGGCCCAGGTGAGGCTGACGGCCGACGGGACGGATTGAACGAGGACGGGCCCCCGCCGGAGGTCGCTTCACCTTCGTCGGCGCCGAATCGGAGCTGGGTGTGGATTCTCCTCGCCCTGGCGCTGGTGGTCGTTCTCGGAACGATCGCCGGGCGCACCTTCTATGGCGAGCGTCCCGCCGAGCTGCGTCAGATGGGCGGCGCGACCATGGGGACCACGTGGACCCTGAAGGTCGTTCTTCCCCAGGGTGCTCCCGCGGCCTGGGTGGCAGCGATCGGGGACACGGTCCAGGCGCGACTGGACCGGATAGAAGGCCTGATGTCCACCTGGGACTCCACCTCAGAGCTGTCTCTGTTCAATCGATCTTCGAGTACGTCGCCGATGCCGCTCTCGCCCGAGACCATCGCCGTATTGGAGATCTCCGCAGAGGTCGGTGAGCGTTCCGGCGGAGCGCTGGACATCACGGTGGCGCCGCTGGTCGGTGCATGGGGCTTCGGGCCAGGGCCAGGGGAGCATCCCCACCGCCCGCCCGCCGCGACCGTGGACCGACTTCGTCCCCTGATTGGCCTCGATCGCCTCGATGTGAACACGCGCAAAGGCACCGCAACGAAGGCCCGTGCGGGGGTGGTGGTGGACCTCTCGGCGATCGCCAAGGGCTACGCCCTCGACGTCGCGGCCGAGGGCGTCGTGCGGATGGGCGCGGCTGCGTTTGCGCTCGAGGTCGGCGGTGAGGTGAGTGCGCGCGGTGCGCGGCCCGACGGCGAGCCGTGGCGGGTGGCGGTCGAGGCTCCGACACCTGGTTCCCGCACGATCTTCCGCGTTCTCGAGCTGCGAAACGAGGCGATCGCCACGTCCGGCGACTATCGGAACTTCCACGAGATCGACGGAGTCCGGTACTCGCACCTGCTCGATCCCCGCTCGGCGCTTCCCATTCCCTGGCAGGGGTTCTCGGTCAGCGTGCTGCACCGCGAGGCCGCGCGGGCGGACGCCTGGGCCACGGCCCTCAGCGTTCTGGGTCCGGACGAGGGCCTGACGCTCGCCGATTCCCTGGGATTGGCGGCCCTGTTCGTCGTAGAGGGAAAGACCGGTGCCCACGAGGCCCGCTACACGGCTGCCATGGCCAGCCGCCTGGAGCCCTGACCTAAGCCTCGGCTTCCGCTCGTCTGCGGGCCACGGACAATCCCGTCGTCCGGAGCACCACCGCGGCTGCGAGGGGCAGCGTCGCGAGTGGTACTTCCTGGCTCCACAGGGGCCACCCCAGCACGAAGAGCAGGGAAGCGATCGCCGTTCCCCACAGCAGCGCCTCGACCCACCGCTTACCGCCCCACCTCACCGTCGCCCAGGCCAGGGCAAGGTTCGTCGGCAGGGCCCACAGCAAGTTGATGTTTCGCTTGGTGACCGCGTGTAGTGCGATGAACCACAGGAACACGATCAGCAAGCCCGTGAGCCCCAGAAGCGCAAAGAACGGAACGTCGAGCCAGGCGCGGCCCGACCGATTCGAGCGCAGGTCGAGAATCGTGATCCAGGCGACGAGGCCCAGGACCGCTGTCATGACGAAGAACGGCCAGTTCGGCGCGGCTCGCAGCTCGGCACTCGCCGTGGTCCACCCGATCGTGTCCGTACGCGCGACGAGAGGTCGTCCTCCGCCCGGTGCTCGCACTCCAGCCGCCGCGGCCCATGACGCGAGCCGATCGGGCAGGAACAGCTCCGTCCTCCGGGTGGCTGGGGCGTCCGCCGGCAAACCCTGGCCGGCGTCCATCCCGAAGTGCAGCCAGGATCTCTCCGCCAGGTACGGGTCGAGAAGCTGCCGCATCGTGCCGTCCGGATCCGCGGTGCCTACGAGGAGGGCCTCCCCCAGGGTGTTCTCCAGGACGTCACGGATTCGGGTGGCACAATTGTCGTAGTAGAAATCGTACCGGTAGTAGGCGTTTTCAGGCAGGGAATTCCATTCGAGAAACTGGAAGATCGATTCGCGCTGCCCGGGGGTGAGGTCGAGTACCTGCTCGGTGATCGGCCGCCCCTCCTCGACCGGATAGAACGCGGCCATCCTCTCGAAGCTCTGCCGGGTCAGGCGGTAGTTCAGGTCGCCGTAGGCGAACTTCGCGCTGAAAGTGAGTGGGTTGCCGAAGTCGAACGTACCGTAATTGTAGGCGATGTCGATGCCACGCTCCGGATCGTAAACGCGAAGGGCGTTGTGCCCGAACAGCGAGTACACCTTCTTCCCCGGCAGGATGGTCACGAGAGAGATACGAGCCGACTCGGACAGGATACTGCCCGCCGCGCGGCTGTCCGTCTCTCGTTCCTGGGCTGTTGCGGGTCCAACCAGCGTGAGGCCAAGAAACCCAACTGCGAGGACGCTGCGGGCTAAACGGGTACTGAAAGAACCGCGACCTGATTTCATCCCGTCGACTCGGGTCGGTTGACGGCCCACCAGGCGCGCGCTTCTTCGACGGTCCATGGATACAGGGGTTCGAGCTCGGCGAGAAGGTCGTCCAGCTCGTCGGCCGTGCGGATCCGCGAGTCAGGGTCCTTCTCCAGACAACGCAGAATCACCTCGTCCAGCTCCGGCGGAAGCTCCAGCTCGGTCCGCTCGGATGGGGGAACCGGCTCGTCGCGGATGTGAGACGCGAGCATCTCCATGGCCCCGGTGGCCTTGAACACGGTCTCGCCCGTGAGGAGCCAGTAGGCGACGCAGCCGATCGAATAGATGTCGGACGCCGGTCCGAGCTGGTCGACTTTGCCGGCCGCGGCTTCGGGCGACCCGAAAGCCGGCGTACCGGCGAACGTGCCCACCTGCGTGAGGTGCGCCTCCTGCATCGGCTTCAGCTCCTTCACCAGGCCGAAGTCCAGCACCTTCACGTAATCGACGTCGCGTCCCTGGCGGCACAGGAAGATGTTCGCTGGTTTGATGTCACGGTGGATGAGACCCTCGTCGTGCGCTTCGGCGAGGGAATGACACATCTGGCGCATGAGGTGGACGACCCGGGCTGGCGGCATGGGACCGTGCTTCTTGATCAGACCGTCGAGGTCCTCGCCATCCAGCAGTTCCATGACATAGTAGAAGGCCCGATCCGGGGTGATGCCGTAGTCGTAGATCTCGATCGTGTGCGGCGAGCGGAGGCTCGCGGTAGCCTGCACCTCGCGCTGGAATCGCTCGAGGTAGTACTCGGCGTCCGAAGCGGTCGTCCCCGTCGTGCGATCGCTCCGGATGAGCTTGATGGCTGCCGGCCGCGCCAGCATCTGGTGGCGGGCTCGCCACACCTCCCCCATCCCGCCCTTGCCGAGCATCTTGGTGAGCTCGTAGGCACCTACCTTGCGGGCGCGCGACAGCGCTCGGGACAGTCCGTACACACGCCGGGCCGAGACGTAGGCGAGACCGGTGGCGATCGAGATGGATAACAGGATACCCGGCAGCAACTCGAAACCCCGTTCCCATAGCGCCTGGGCTTCGCCCGGGGAGAGACTGGCCGCGGCCGCGTTCCCGCCGACGAAGAACCACAAGACGCTGAAGCCGGTGGCGACCGCGGCTCCGCCCAGGTGCTCCCGCGGACGCAGGGGTACGACGTTGGCAAAGAACACGACCCACAGGGTGGTGCGGGGTACGCCGAGAAGGAAGTCCCCCTGCTCGCCCAGGGTCGGCCAGTAGAGGAACTCGGTGGCCAGCACCGCGCCGACCGCCACCTCGAACAGGATCGCCAGGGCCGGGAACCACTCGGGCGGGAGGTTCTTGAGTCGGGTCACCGCGACCACGACCAGGCTGAGAACGATCAGGGCAATGCGAGCCCGGAGGTCGATCGCAACGTGTTCCTGCTGTTCGGCGGGAAGGAGGAAATGCGCCGCCACAACGACGATGCCGATCAGGGCCAGCACCCCCGCGATCCAGCCGAGGCGACGGTAGCTGTCCCGCTGCACTTCGGTCATCAGACCGCGAAAGCCCGAGCGTCCCGGGTGATCCAGGCTCGGCTCGGTCGGCCGGCGTGTGCCGGCCTTCTCGATATGGCGCTCGGTCACTGCCTGCTCCCGTTCTCCGGTGGTCCCGCTGTCGCGCAGCCGCGCGGTGGACCCTAAACTAGTCTGGCGACCGTAGCTATCACCACCACCCCGGAGCATGCGTTGGGCTCGATCAGTGCCGTAGCGAAGACACGCCGGACTTTCATTTCCTCGATCATGGTGGTGTGCCTGGCGGCGCTCCTCGCGGCGCCGGCCGCCGCGCAGGACTCGCAGTGGTGGACCAACCAGTACGGCAACCGGGCCCGGCTGCTGGGCGGGGCGGTGATCGGCAGTTCGCGAGACCTGAGCGCCGTGTACTACAACCCGGGCGGCCTGGCCGTGGTCGAAGAACCCGACGCGCTCCTGACCGGCTACGTTTTCGAGCTCGACAACATCAAATACACCGATGTGCTGTTCAAGGACACGGAACTGTCCAGCACGCGATTCGACG
>Ga0316198_10002198_pt1 | contig 11751 bp, 10 predicted proteins | sample OudBieAanoxic_MG_FD_204935 | JGI IMG/M metagenome (GOLD analysis project Ga0316198, IMG submission 204935) | Coastal sediment microbial communities from Oude Bieten Haven, Netherlands - site A anoxic | ecosystem: Environmental > Aquatic > Marine > Coastal > Sediment | place: Netherlands... | reverse complement strand
CACCGCCCGATCACCCGGTCGAATCTGGATGCCATATTTAAGGATGGCAAACAGGTTGCTCATAACCGCTTTCTGGGTGATCATCACCCCTCGGGGGAAACGGGTGCTACCTGAAGTATATTGCAGATAGGCGATTTCAGTGGGCTCGGACGGACGCAACTGTTCATCGGATTGCGGAAGATCGTCGAACTCTTTCGGGCTGCCTGAAAAACGCAGGTTCAAGTCTGCGGTGGCATCGATCAGATAGGGCAGAAAATCATCGGGTGCCATAGCGATTTCTGCCTGGCAAATCGAAAGGAGTCTCTGCAACTGGGAAACGTAGATATCCCGACCGCCCAGGTGAATCGAAGCCGGAAGCGGTACGGGTATTAAGCCTGCGTACTGGCAGGCGAAAAAGAAGCGCATGAAGTCCGGCTGGGTATCTGCAACGATTGCAACCCGCGATCCGCGACTTGCTCCCAGTCCGATGAACCGGCGAGCCAGTTCCAGCGCATCTTCCCGCAGTTTTTGATAGGGAAGGGTCGCATACAGCTTGGCGGCACCGTTATAATAATTGTAACCGGTATTACCCTGAGCGGCGTAATCGAGTGCTTCTGCTAACGTAGAAAAATCTGCAATTCTTAGCGACAGATTATTAGCGGCAGGTGTAGCATCCATAGCAACTATAGCCTCCTGAGTGTATCAGGTCCGCGCGGCCATCCAGCTCCCCCCGGATTTCCGCGCTTATATCGCATCTGCAACTCACCTTTGATTTTCCAAATCTTTGCCATTATGGAAATGGTGTTTCTGCCGATGCTGCTTTCTACCTGATTTGAATATAAATGTCAAATCCCTGACACATAAAATTGATTATTTTGATCGTTAATAAACTCGCAAGGTCGCTGCGCTCAGAAGCCGTTCTTTTTTCGATCAGGTAACCGAGAAAACGAACGGTGTATATCTTTGCCTGATTCTGTCCGCTCAACCGTTGCATCCGGTAACATTTTTTTTTAATTAGCCGGTTTCACCTTATATAAACTTGGGTAATAAAAGCCTAACACGTATTTCAAAAACTGTAAAGCAACTGCAACATTTATGCCGATTTTTTTAGCATCCCAAAATGATTTATTTATTCCTAAAGTCTGCTTGCAATTGATTATCTATATATTTTGTATTCTAATTGTTCGGCAAGTTAATCAAACAGTAATTCAATCAATTTAGTTTGTCAATAGTTATATTAAAAAATATTTTAGTTTTAATTAATTTTTATAATTTAAACATTTTTATTATAGAATTGTTTGACTTTATCAATTATAGCGCTATATTTTGTTTTGTCAAGGGTTACTTAAAAAAATATTTTAAAAACAAAAATATTAAATAATTTAAAGATTATTTATATAAAAACTTTACAAAGCGTAAACTTTGTATTATAAATACTTGTGTAAATTAATTTAATGAACCATCAAGGGGGAACAGATGACAGAGGTAACAGAAACGATGATTTACGACATGGCTTTTAGAGTGCGGCTGTACATTGCTTCAAGACTATCAGAAGAAAAGCGATTAAATGATTTGAGTGAACGCGAAACACTAATTCTGGAACTCATCGGCACCAAGTGCAGCATGAGTATTTCCGAAATCGGGAACTTGTACCCAAAAGTAAGCAACAGTACGATTTCAACCACCATAACCAAATTATGGAAGGATAAAAAACTGGTTGATAAAAAAATTCTTCCTGAAAATCAAAGAATTACCACGGTCAATTTAACCGAGAAAGGACAAACCGTATTAGAGAAAATTAAGAAAAATCAATCTGCTGTCTTTAATACGGTAACCACCTCTCTTGGGTTATCCGCTGAGCAAAGTGAATCATTTCAATATATCCTGGAGCATGCCATCGGGTATTTTGATGAAATGCTCGGGCTGGAGTTAAATCAAGGTAGTGCAGCGGCTGCTTGAGGGTCAGGACAATCAATCGGTTGACGCGGCTCTGAAGCAAGGATGTTCTTTTTTTTAGAATAATCAGAGTCTTCAATATTATCCGCCGGCCGGGCTCGTGCATATGAAGGACTTTACCAATTTAGAACCTAACCATGGACTGAATCATCGATATCCCAAATAAGGAAAGAGCTTATGAAAGCAGTGATATTGAGCGCGGGTCAGGGCAAACGGTTATTACCGCTGACCGCTGACAATCCGAAATGTTTATTAAACATCGAGGGGCAGTCAATTATCGAATGGCAATTTGGTGAACTTGCCAAATGCGGTATTGATCGTGTTGCCGTCGTGGCCGGTTACCATGCTGAACGGGTTGAACAATTGCTGGCCCGGCGCTATGACCCCCATCGGGTAAGTGTGCTTTATAATCCGACCTATTCCTGGGCCGACAATCTATTCAGTTGCTGGGTGGCGCGCCATGAGATGGGTGAAGAATTCGTGTTGTTAAACGGTGACACTTTGTTTGAGGCTGAGGTGCTTCATCGTTTGCTGGATGCGCCGGTTCATCCGGTAACAGTGGTTACCCATAAAAAGTCCTATTACGATGCCGATGATATGAAAGTGTCTTTGGACGGCGAACGACTCGTTAATATAGGTAAAAAACTGGCACCTGACAGAGTCGATGCCGAATCTATCGGGATGATTTTGTTTCGGGAGAAGGGGCCCTTGATATTCCGCAGTGCCCTTGAAAACGCCATGCATGACGCTTCGGCATCTAAAAAATGGTACCTGTCGGTCATCGCCCAGATGGCCCGCTCAATGCCGGTCTGGACGTTTGCTGCCAACGGGCTTCAATGGTGTGAAGTCGATTTTCCTGCTGATCTCCAAAAGGCGCGCAGGGTGGCACGAGCGTTCAGCGCCGCAGATCATTTCAACAGATATACAGATGAACATTATGCCTGGGGATAAATAGTGTTCAGGTGTCAGGTTTCAGGTGTCAAGAAATAGATGCTCCGAGACATTTGCAAGTTCGATGTTTCTTTTGCGGGTTGCGCTCTACGAGTCAGGGGGTGCCATCCAGGCCGGTCCGATAATTGAAATTGGGAAAATCTGTAACCGGTTCCTGACACCCGACACCCGACACCTGAAACCTGACACCTTTAGTTCCCTCTCTTTGCCACTATCTCCTGCACCAATTCCCAATCAGCCACCGAATCCACATCAATGGCGGCTTCCGGAAACGGGATGATAACGGCACCGGCTTTGAATCCGAGACGCCGTGAAACTCGTTGCAGGGCTTCTGTCAGGGAAAGTTGTCCCATTAGATAACGCAGCACTGCCGTCACACCCAGAACACGGATGATACGCAGGGGACTTTTGCGTTGGGTTTCGACCTGGCGCCAGAAATCAGCGGCCCGGCGGGCGCAGGGAGTGAGAAAGGCAAACAGATTGCAGCCGCAATAGGATCCGTCCTGCAAACGGGTCGCGGTTCTTTGCGTCCGGGGGTAGGCTTTTGTCACCGCTTCATGGCGGGCAACACCGGCAACGACATCACAACCGGTGCTCCGTGCATTGGTACAAAAATAGTCGACAATCCGGGCATTCAGCATTGCATGATCTGCGGTGGTCAATAAAACAGGTGTTTGTTCCGGCAGAGATTGCAGAACCTGATAGGCACTGGTGCTGGGGGTTTGTAGATTTGCCATCCATCCCACCTCGCCTGATCTGATGCGGGCATCAAGATCGGGTTCCCGATCGACAATGGATTGGGCGGGGCCGCAAAGGATTCGCGCATTTATTGACGTCGATTCTGAAAGGGCGTCCAGCACGCGCAAGACCATCGGCGTACCGTCGATGGGCGCCATTGATTTACAGCGGGCACCGGCAGCTCTGGCCACCGGATCATTTAGGCCGCGGTCGGCAGCCAGCACAACGGCGGTAAACTTTTGTTGGGTGTTACTCATAGGGTGTCAAATGAGGATGTTGCCGGTTTACCCTTGTCGGGTGTTTCAGGCGTCAATTTGTCGTAAGGTGTCAGGTGTCAGGTTTCAGTAACGGCGTGAATCAGAAGGGTCACCTTCGTCGTCGTGCTCGTCCTCGAAAAAATCCGATGTACGAGCACGAGGACGAAAACATCAGATTTGATTTCCCACGCACCTTCTGAGTGTGCAGGCAGATCCTCAATCCTCTGTTATCTTTTTTCCTGACACCTGAAACCTGACACCTTGATTAAAGCTCTTTGCTATAGATACGATAGGTTTTATAAACCTGGCCGCTGATAGCCTCGATAATATTGCGCATGCCTTTGTTGTCTTCTAGAATCCAAGAAAGCTCCAGTTCTCTCATACCGCGCTTGATCAGACCTTGCTGCAAGTCCGCGATCACTGAGAATGCGAGCGCGGCACCCAGCATGGTGTCATGATATTGGCAGCTTACGCCCATTAAAGGAACCCTTGCGGTTTCAGTACGTTTCATTTTGAGACGCCAGAGAAGTTTGAGCCATCCGAAGGGCAGCAATCTTCCGTTGAGGTCCCGGATGGCCTCGTTGATATTCGGTAACCCTACTATAAAGGCGGCCGGCTCACCATCCACCGAGGCAATAACGAGAAGATCTTCATCTACCACCATTTTTAAATCCTTACCCAGATGTTCGAACTCGGCATTGGTCCACGGGACAAATCCCCAGTTTTGCGACCAGGCGTCATTGAAAATTCCCCGAATAATCTTCAATTCTTCTTTGAACTCGGATTTACGCAGAAAACGTGTCTGGACTCGCTTTTTGGCCCTGGCCATAATCGCCTGCATGGAACGCGGATGCTCAAAAGCCGGGTTAAGGATGTAGGCCAGCAGGTCTTTTTCTCTGATAAAACCGTTTTCCTCCATGTGCTCGGCATAATAGGGCCGTGCGTGCCCCATCATGTAATAAGGAGGCGTATCAAAACCCTCCACCAGCAGGCCCAGTTCCTGGTTGATCGACAGGTTATAGGGTCCGGCTACGCGCTGCATGCCCTTTTCGTGCAGCCAGCTTTCGGCTGTGGTCAATAGTGTCTTGAAAGTCTCAGAATTGTCTTCTGATTCCAGCATCCCGAAAAAGCCTGTGGCATCCTGGTATCGTTCGAGATGCAGTTGGTCTACCTGAGCGCTGATGCGTCCCACCGGCTTTCCGTCCCGGTATGCGACCCAGGACGAATAAGCCGCATGCTCGAAATAGGGATTTTTAGGACTCAGCTGCATGCGCCGCTCCAGTATCAGGGGCGGCACCCAGGCCGGGTCGTCCTTATAGAGCGGCCACAACAGACGTATAAATTCATTAACGGTTGCTCGATTGTCGACTTTAACGATATTTAACGGGCTTGATTTATTATTCGGGATGGATTGGGGTGTCTGACCAGAGTTCATGACAATCATCTCGCGTTGGTTGTTTGAGTTTTTACAGGCATTTGAGAGTTCAGAGTTAGCATGATACACAGGTTGTTTGTTCAGGTCAACCCGTAAACCAGGCGACATTTGTGCTGATTTAATATATATAGATTGTCAAGAGTACAATTATTAAATATTTTAGAATATAAAATATTTAGAAAATATTAATTTCCTGTAAGACAACTCTTTACAAATCATATTTTTTGTATTATAAATACTTTTATGCATATTTAACAGTTATTTGGATCTGCCGACGAGGAGCTGATGAAAAATAATACAGAAAAGCTGATTTATGACATGGCTTTTAGGGTGCGGTTGTATATCGCCTCTAAAATTTCAGAGCAAAAAGTGGGTGATTTGACCGATCGCGAAACCTTGATACTGGAACTTGTGGGCATGAAGGGTAATATGAGCATATCTGAGATAGGTAGCCTCTACCCCACCGTCAGCAACAGTACGATTTCCACGACCATTACCAAGCTATGGAAGGATAAAAAGCTCGTGGATAAGAGGATACTTCCAGAAAATCAGAGGGTTACCACTGTTTCCCTAACCGAAAAAGGTCAAAAAGTGCTGGAAGAAATAAAACGCACCCAATCGGAGGTGTTTAGCACCGTGACTGTGTCCCTGGGCCTGTCTCCGGATCAAGTCGAATATTTTCAGGAAATTTTAGTAAACGCCATCGGCTTTTTTGATAAAACTCTCGGACTGAGCCTCGATGGCAATTAAATTGCACTGTTTGAAAATCAGTTGCATTTTTTTATTGTCCCAAATCCGATGAAGCGTTCTGAGCCCATGATGCGAAGGAACGCTTTTTTAAATGGAAAAAAGTTGATTATCGACCGTTACATAATGCGGGAAATCGTAAAACCCACCGTAACAATCTGTGTGGTTTTGATTTTTATTTTTGGGTGCTACACCGCCACCCGCTATCTGGCGGATGCCGTCAGCGGTCAGCTTCCGGGCACCACGGTCATTTTTTTTATTTTGCTTAAAATTGCCATCGCCCTGGAAGTGCTGCTGCCAACCACCCTGTATCTTTCCGTAGTGATTGCTCTCGGGCGGATGTATAAAGATTCCGAGATGACCGCCCTGTCTGCTTGTGGCGTGAGCAAGGCCCGGGTGTTGCGGCCGGTTTTTTTGGTATCCCTGATGATTGCGGTGATCGTCTCCTGCCTGTCACTTTATATCCGTCCCTGGGCATACAGCCAGTTTTTTCTTTTAAGGGCCAAGGCCGAAGCCAATTTTGATCTCACACGAATGAAAGGCGGAACTTTTTATGAAATAGAGCACGGTGCGCGGGTTATTTTCGCTGAAAGGGTGGACCAGCAGCAAGATAAAGCCAAGCGGGTCTTTATCCGAACCGAGCGCGAAGATAATCTGCAGGTCATTTATGCCGACAAAGCCAGTCAACATCTGGAACCAACCACCGGCAAACAAATCATTGTCTTTACCGATGGTTATTTGTATGAATTTACCCGCCGGGGGGAAAAAGGCAGAATCATACAATTTGAGCAGTCCGCCATGCCCGTGGAACCCAATGGAAAAATCATGCCCAAGTACCGCATCAAGGCGGCCTCAACCGGTTCACTCGCATTTTCGGATGACAGTGAGGAGATTGCTGAATTGCAGTGGCGGCTGTCCACACCGCTGGCGACAATATTGCTGGCATTGATTGGGGTGCCCCTGAGCCGTTCGTCTCCCCGGCGGGGTAAATACGCCAAAGTGATGACGGCCGTGGTAATTTTTGCTTTGTACTACAACCTGAGTGCCATCATCAAAAAGTGGGTTGAGAAGGGCGTCCTTGACACCCTTCCCGGCATATGGTGGGTTCAGCTGCTGTTGGCAGGGTTGTTGTTGCTGCTGTTATGGCAGCCGCCGCTGGTGTTCCGCTGGCGACAGAGATAAAGCACCGTTCGAAGAAAGATAACCCTGAACGGTGAACCCTGAACCGGTGAACGCTTACAATGAAAACACTTGATCGTTACATAGGCAGCTCCTATTTACGTAGCTTTGGGCTGATAATTTGCATATTGCTGGTGCTATTCAGTTTCTTTGAGTTGATGACCCAGTTGGATGATATCGGCAAAGGAAGCTATCAAGTCTCAGATGTGATCATATTTATCTGCCTGACGCTGCCCCGGCGAATGCTTGATTTAATGCCGATCAGTACCTTGATGGGGGGCATTATCGCGCTCGGTTTGCTGGCCGACCACCGAGAGCTTCTCGCCATGATGGCCGGTGGCATGTCCGCCCGACGGATATGCCTGTCGGTGCTGGCCACCGGATCCATCCTGATGCTGTTAACATTGATGCTGGCTGAGTTGGTGGTACCTCCCATGGATGAGCTGGCCCGTAGCCGGCGCTCCATGGCGCTTTCCGATACCGGTGTCACCGTGACCAAACAGGGGTTTTGGGCCCGCCGGGGGGATGCATACATCCACGTCGGTAAAGCCCTTTACGGCGGGGCCGCCGCTGATATTGATATTTTCGAAACGGATGCCGAGGGGCGACTAAAAAAGTTTACCCATGCCCAGGAGGCGAGCATCCTGGACAACAACCAATGGTTGCTCCGGGGAATCACCGTAAAAGCCTTCACTGAGCAGGGTATTGTGACCCGGCAGATGGCAAGCCTTGCGCTGGATTCATTTCTAAGCTCAGACCAGGTCGATATCCTGGAACTTCCGGCCAGCAGTCTGTCTGCCGCCGATTTGCACCGATATATCCGGGCATTGAAGGAGAGCGGACAGAATGCAGATCGTTATGCGCTGGCCCTGTGGCGCAAATTGAGCCTGCCGCTGACCACCGGGGCTATGATTTTACTTGCCCTTCCTTTTATTTTCGGATCAAGCCGCAAGGTTACTGCCGGGAAGCGGATAGTTATAGGCTCCTTTGTGGGGATCGCACTCTATTTTGCCGACCAGCTTGCCGTCCATCTGGGGCTGCTGCTGAGCCTCCATCCGGTTATAACGGCCATGGCACCGGTGGTGGTTATCTCCGGGATTGCAGGGTGGCAATTGCGCCGCAAGATTATGGTAACCGGTTAAACCGGTGCTTGTGCTCCGCTATAAATCGATTTTCATCCGGTGAATAAACGTGCACGGCTATCCGCAAGTGCCAGCCAGAGGTTTGGGGAGTGATGTGATAGGTAAAATAGCGGGCCCGGCGTTGCGGCGTGCGACCCAGCGCCGACGCCGACGGTATGCCGATGACCGCCACATGGCCGTCAGGGGTTTTTAGCTTGCCCAGGTCGGTCTTATGGGTATGGCCGTGCAGGACCAACTCTGCACCGTATCGGGCCAGCAGCGACTGCAGTGCGGGTGCATCGGTAAGTCGTTTGCGCCAGCTGACCGTGCCGGGTGCCGGCGGATGGTGGATCAGCAATACTCTGAAAAGATTTCGATCGGCGATGTGGGCCAGCAGGGTTTCGAGCTTTTGCAGCTGCCGGTCACCAATGGTGCCGACAGCCAGATGCGGTGCCGTGGGCAAAGCCGTACAGACACCGATCAGGGCGATGCGGCCCCGTACGCGCAAACTGGGAAAGATGCTGTCAAAGCCTGACGCGGGGTTGTCTCCGATGTCAGCGTCATCGGAGAGCATATAATCGGTCCAGTGGGCCAGGGTCTGCTGCCAGGCGGTTTTGACATAGGTATCGTGGTTGCCGGGGATAACAGTAACTTTGTCAGGAGTTCCCAATGATGCCAGCCATTGGCGGGTCTGGCGAAATTCAGCCGGCAGGCTCAGGTGGGTTAGATCGCCGGTAACCGCAATATGATCGGGCTTTGTATCCGCCAGGTCGTGTTGCAGTGCCGCGAGTATGCTGTCACGGTGCTCGGCTCTGCGGCGCAGGCGCCATTTCAAGTACCCGAAAAATCGTTTGCCCAGAAGATCCCCGGACCGGATATCGGCCGTACAGGATATATGCGGATCGGAAATATGGGCCAGCGAAAAGGCGGGGGTGCCGGCCATGTCGGCCGCATTATACGTTACAGAAACCATTAGCGTCTGTATCCCGAGTATTTTATCGTTGGTTGAAAATAATAGCCTATAAATAGTTCAGAGTTTATGCTGCATCCATGGAATGATGGAATACTGGAAAAATAGATTAATGTGTCATAAACCTTTAACCTCAGTGTCCGGACCAGCGTTCCATTATTCTTCGCCGGCCGATGAGCGAGGCAAACTAACCTTTATAGGAATTGTGTATCGATTGCAACATGGGGACAGGAAAATTTACCATGACAATATATGCGCACATTATCAAAGATAGTCCGGTGCAACACTGGGGATTGACCTCCCGTCAGCGTATACTGCGTGTCCTCCACAGTGCCGGTGTAACGGATATCGTCGGTGATATTGCGTCACTGCCGGAAAGTGGCTCGGTTATCTTGCTGAGGGGTGATTACCTGTTTGACGATCGGGTGATCAAATATATGGTTGATTCGCAGGATGTGCTCTTGCAGATATCGAAAGGCCCGGGCCGGGAGATAGTGGGCGCCAAAGTCAGCTCCCGGCTGGTCGGGCCGGCGGCTGATATCATAAAAGGAGACGATAATGGACGGTCACTGCCGGCCGTCAGAACCGAAACCCTGGAAACCCTTTCCCTTTCTTTTCAACAGCAGTTGCTGAAATTCGAGCCGCCTTTCGTACTGCCGATAACCGCTGAAAACCGGCGGGATCTGGAACGCAGACTTTTTGATGCCTCGTACAAGGGCGTAACCGACCTGGTCACCAAGTGGATCTGGCCGGCGCCGGCCAGATGGGCTGTCGGCCAGTGTGTGCGACTGGGGCTGCGGCCGAATCACGTTACTGTTATCGGGTTGCTTCTGGTCATTCTCGCCTGCTTTTTTTTCGCTCGCGGATCATATGGCTGGGGGCTGCTGGCAGGCTGGCTGATGACCTTTTTAGATACCGTGGACGGCAAATTGGCCCGGGTTACCGTGACTTCGAGCCGGTTCGGGCATTATTTTGATCACCTTATCGATCTGGTGCATCCACCCATCTGGTATATCCTCTGGGGGGTGGGGCTGGGTGTCGGCCACCTGGAATTTATCGGGATATCCGTTACCGCCGCCGGCTGGCTGATCTGCGCCGGATACGTTGTCGGACGGCTGGTGGAAGGGGTGTTTCTGGCCTGGCTGGGCAAATTCGGTCTATTTTGCTGGCGGCCGCTTGATTCCTATTTCCGGTTGATCACTGCCCGGCGCAATCCCTGTATGATTTTTCTGACGGCTGGCACCCTCCTGGGACGCCCGGATACCGGATTGGCGGCTGTGACCGTCTGGACAGTGCTTACCAGCCTCTTTCTTTGCGTGTGTCTAGCCCAGGCCTTGCACCGGCAGAGGACCGACGGCGCCATAAGATCCTGGTTTCAGGATATCGATCCAACCCGACAACCACAGCCTCTGGCTGTGAGGCTGTTTACGTTTCAAAAAGGAAAGTAAAGGTTCAAGGTTCCGCGGGTCAGGACTGCAGTTGGCAGCTATCCCAATAATAGCCCTCGTATGAAACTTCCTTGCGAAAGTTTCTTTTGCGATTGGACCGGCTGTGTTTCTAGCCGGCGGCGGGGCTGAACCCAGAACCTTTTTCTAAAGTGCTTTTTACGTGGCTGACGATAAATTATAATTAAACAATGTCTACAGATGCATTAAAACCAGGATCGAATCCCCACATTGGTGTCCTGATCAATCCCTACAGTGGCGGCAATAAAAACGGTCTGACGGGCATACGCCGGGCGATTGCGCGATATTCACGTGCGTCACAATGCGATGTCCGCAAACCGCCTGAGGTGCTGGCAGCCCTGGAGGATTTTGCCCGCCGGGACGTTGAACTTGTGATCGTCAACGGCGGAGACGGCACCGTGCAGGCAGTGCTGACGGCTCTTTTTAACCATAGACCATTTGAGACAATGCCGCTGCTGGCCATTCTGCAATCGGGCACCACCAGCATGACCGCCAGAGACGTTGGCTTTTCCGGGTCATCCGTTAAAGCCCTGGAAAAGATTTTTAGATGGGCGGATATCGGAGCGGGCGATTCCCGGATCGTTCAGCGTCCGGTTTTGCGTGTGCAAGCCCCCGGTCATGATCCGCTTTACGGAATGTTTTTTGGGACTGCTGGAATATATCAGGGGATAGAGTATTTCCATCGCAACGTGAATGCCAGGGGGCTGAAGGGTGAGCTTGGACCCGGCCTAACAATTTCAAGGTTTCTATGGGCGGCATCTTTCCGGCGCAGTAATTTTATATCATCGGTTCCGATTACCATCACCGTGGATGATATACCACCGCTGGAACTGGAATGCATGGTGCTTCTGGTCAGTACCCTGGAGCGATTGTTTTTGGGCCTGTATCCTTACTGGGGTGATGAAAGGGCTGCTTTGCATTATACGGCGCTTCGCACCCGGCCCCGTCATCT
>Ga0316198_10002197_pt1 | contig 11751 bp, 9 predicted proteins | sample OudBieAanoxic_MG_FD_204935 | JGI IMG/M metagenome (GOLD analysis project Ga0316198, IMG submission 204935) | Coastal sediment microbial communities from Oude Bieten Haven, Netherlands - site A anoxic | ecosystem: Environmental > Aquatic > Marine > Coastal > Sediment | place: Netherlands... | reverse complement strand
AGCGACAAGAATATCGTATTAAAACGGGGCGATGAGATGGGGCGCTTCAACCTTGGTTCCACTGTCATCGTGCTGGCAACTGATCAAATGAAGATAGCAGCCGAGATGACTGCAGAAGTTGAAATCAAACTCGGTCAGTGCCTGGCAACACCTAACCTAGAGCCCTTGACTGAAAACCCCAGATCATAAAACCCCGGGACAGGAAACAAAGGTTATTTAGTTTCTGACTTTACCGCAGACAGTGGTTCAACAGATGCATCCATAGCGGCATCGGCGTCGACATCTTCACCCTGTACCGGGTTAATCGCTGTCTCTGCAACTGGCGATTTAATGCCTGATGGCTTCGTGTAACGGTCATTCATTGTCTGGATAAAATCACAGGCATCTGCAGCAACCTGCGCCAGGGTACGCTTAGAACGCATCGACCAGCCTACGGGCATCGGTCTAAACATACTTCTCAGTGGCTGCGTATTTTTCAGGAATGCTTTCTTGATGCTGCCAGCCAGTATCTTGCCCTCGCGATGTTCACCGGCAAGGCTTTTATCTGCAAAAACATTCGATACCAGTTTTTTCGCTACCACCCTCGCGGAAAAAGCTCGCGCAGTAAAATGCACGACGAGGAACCCTGCCACGGTAAGACCCAGTTTCAGCGAAGACATGATAGCTGCATTGGTGAAATCGTAAGAGAATAACGCCCATACATCGAACATGTTGCCAAGCGCGAACAGGATCATTACGAAGATGCCGATAGTGATCGCATCGATCGTTAGTACCATTTTCAGCCATTTTGTCATCGCCGTTTTAACCACGGGCACGACATGATTCTCTATGTCACCGGCGATGGTCTGCAAGGCACCCAATATCCGGTATGAACGTTCCACCTCAACCTGGTGTATACGCTCAAAGATTGCAGCTTTATCCTGCTCACACTTGTTTTCGAAACGATGGCGAACCGCCTCATCTGCTATCGGTACCGCCACATCCTGGTTATAGATAGAGTAAAAACGTCCAGCTGTCAGACCTTTCGCTGCGAGAGCTCGCTGCCATGCAGCTACAACAGCTTCTGGATTATCTTCCTGTGCAGCGGTATCGATCTGGTTGAGGATGTACAGGAATTTTTCTGAATCACTACGATTGATCGTATTGCCAACCAGGTGATCAAGCGTATCCTGCATGGCGCCCGGTTCAGGATGACGCGCATCGAAAAATACCAGCACCAGGTCAGAAAGATCAACGATATGATCAGTCAGCCGGAGGATGGCGTTGCGTTGCTCATCCGCATCAAACCCGGGTGAATCGATAATTATCTTTCCGCTTAACTTGTCTGAATGCGACGTCTTCATCTGCAGATACGCATCGATACGACGGCCTTCTCCGCTGGCGACTTTATCGATCTCATCACTCATCTGGTAGAACGGGAACCGAGGATCCGAATTCAATGCAATGCCGGGGAGTACCCGGTTTTCTTTGCTATTGCTGTAGGTGATGACGGTGAACTTATCGTCGACAGCCTGGTTACCGGTCAACTGTAACTTATCATCAAGAAAATTATTGATGAACGATGATTTACCCGCCGAAAAGGTACCCAGTATCGAGACCAGTGGCCACCATGGAATGCTCGTTGCATAGGAGTCTGTGGTATCCAGTAAACCCATCTTGTATGCGACAGTATCAAGTTTTTTAAATCGTGAAACCACATCGATCAATAACGGGTTCTCATTATTTAAATGAGTTTCCAGTTTCGCCAATCGATCTCGAATGGATTTTTCCGGGCGATTTAACATATCTGATTAGTTACCTTTATCCTGTACTGTCGCTGAAGCCTTTGGGCTGGAGGCCTCTTTCAGTGAAACCGGACTTGCGCCTGGCATGGTCACCTCGGTCTTGACTGTCTGCCGAGACTCCCTGGGGTTTTCTGGCGCTAGCGCTGCTGCTGGAGCAGGTGCTGCGTAGGGCCGGTAAAAAGTCTGTTGTTGTGGCATCGGGTTATATGAAGGCCATACCGGTGATGGCTGTACCGGTGGTGGCACATTGGTGTCAGAACTGAATGGCATTATGTCATTCATCATGCCAAACGGGCCACTCGATACCGTACGGTTCATACCATGCATATCACGCTGCAGACCATAAACAGAACGGTTCATACTGCCGATATTGTGCGTCATACTCTGAATATTATGGCTCATCGGTGTCAGGCTATTCATCTGGCCAGACATTGAAGTAATCTCGGTGGTCATGCCATCGATGTTACCGGTCATATTATCAATACTGCCAGTCATCACATTCAGATCTTTCGTCATGCGCGGCATCGCATCGGAGACGATTACCGCCATATGTGTAACTGATTGTGACAGGATAGCGATATCATGTGTTAACCGGTAAATCAGGAAGAAACCATAACCTGCTAACAGCACAAAGGCAAACATCGATGGGTATACCACCATTTCCCAACGTCGTGCACTACTATCAAATGTATTGGCGAGCCTTTCCAGTGGATCCGTTGGCTTGTCGCTGACATAGGATTCTTCCAGTATCTTTCTCTGCGCGCGTTGTTTCGCTTCATGAGCACGTGCCTTTAACTCATCTACGCCCTTTTTAGATTTGATGGAATTATCAGCTGCAACCTTGTCGACTTGACTAATTTTTTTAGCCGCTGACTTCATATCAGAATCTTTTGAAGCGCCGGCTTTTTCGATCGCCGCAAGTGCATCCTTTGACGCCTTTAACACAGGCTCTTTAGCCTCTGATGCAGGCGAACTTGCAGCGGCCTTAGTTGCGGCAGACTTAGATGCTGGTTTGACTGCAGGCTTGGTTGCTGGCTTAGCAGTAGTTTTAGCAGCTGGCTCTTTCTTTGCAGCGCTGCTGGCAGGCTTAGCCTCATCTGCCTTTTTCGTAGACTGTTTATCAGTCGTCTTATCATTTGCCATCTTAGAAATCGCCTTTAGCGCCTCGATTCATAATATCTAATATAATCTCCTTAACACCTTCCGCTTCTTGTTTCAGCTCGGCAGGTAATGGAGTACCACCGTAGATCATGGCATCCATATTTAATGAATATAACCATAGCTTACCTTCTTTATCTTCGACCATACTGACTCGGCATGGTAAAAAAGCAGAATAGGCATCACTGTACTCAAGCATCTGTGCAGCAGTAAGCGCATTACAGAACATGTAGATCTTCAAGTAACGAGATTCTGTACCGGTCATCGCTTCTATCTGACCGGATAGTGGTAACTCACCCACATTTTTGATGTTGTGCTCGTTGGCAACAAAACGCATGGTCTCTTCAACTTCGTCAGCAGACAGGTCTTCACTGACCTTCACTTTCCAGACCATGGCTTCAGCGGAGTTACCCGTCTCTAAGACCTTGATCATCATCTCGCTGTAGACATCAAAAGCACCTTCGTCCAGGGCATCGAAAGCCTGCATCATTGGCGCCATCTTCACTGCAGCATAGATAGCAATCACTATTGCAATAAAACCAACTAATGCAAATAGATTGCGTAATGCGTAAAACATATAAACCTCTTGTTATGACGTGGCCGATTCGATCAGTGCCTGCAACTCATCTGCCCTGGACTTATCCAGTTGACGCAACAGCCCCATCAAGCTCTGAGCCCGGCTGACCTGACCTTTCTTTATAAGTATAGCGGCCGCCTCAAAATATGCAGATGCAGCCTGTTGTTTTTTACCCTGGTTGAAATAAACATTGCCGAGTTCGCCATAGGCATCAAAATTATCTTCTGTATTATCAATTACATCCTGATAGCTCTGTATGGATTTTTCATAATCACGTTGATAAAAAGATTTTCTCGCGGTAATCCAGCTCTCTTTAACTGAAATGCTGGCCTGTGATGGATCGATGACTTTACCCTGCTCATCAACATTACTCAGCTGTTTCTCAATTTCAGGTGGAATAAATTTTTCTCCGGGCGCATTCCCCGCAGTTGCTATCATTGCTGCGGGAGGTGAGATCGGCGCCCTCGCAGTCACTTGTGCGCCCTTACTAGCAGCGTTAGTATCGCTAACAGCCATCGAACTCTGCTTAACTGGCTGCTGGTTATGGCTATAGCTGATATTTACCGGCTGCTGTACGATAGCCTGTTGCTCAACATTACGAGTGTTCGACTGTTCTGCTGATAATTGCGGTTCTGCCTGGCTAACCGGCTTCTGCGCTGGAGATCTCTCATTAGCAAGCTCTGCCTGCTTTGATTTAACTGCATCGACAAAGCTCTCGACTTCAACGAACTCATCTGACAGGTAGGCTATCGCCTTTCCTGCAGGCGTGTCCTCACCGGCCAGGTTACCCCAGAACATATAACCATAAATCACTGCTACGATTAACAGGATAAGAAATGTATGACTTAATAACCAACGAATAATCTTCATATTAACCTCTAGACGCGTAACATCTTCATCTGAAACTTTTTCCCAGCCCCATTAAAAAATGAGCATTGTTTGTTCGACCAGTACTAATCTAGCAGGATAGCCAGTTGCTTCATTTCTTTTGACGCCTTACCCATCGGGTCAAGTTCGAATACAGCAAGCCCCTCACTAAATGAACGACGATAAGCAGTACGCTGATGCAACCGGATACCAAGGGCTTTTATTCCCTGCATCATATGCAGCGCCTGTTCAGCTTCATCTGTCTCACGCACACCGATATGGGTGTCCGCGCGATTAAGAAAACCTAAAACTTCTGTTTTTTTCTTATCGATATTATTATTAACTATTTTTAAAAAACGCTGCGTCGACCAGATATCCGCCTGACTTGGCTGGATCGGTATCAGCACCCTGTCTGCCAGTGAAATAGCTTTTTCCATAGCAAACATGTTAGTAGCGCTCATATCTACGATTATCGGCTGCTTATTTTTTTTATCTTTCGCCAAAGCTTCCAGTTCACCAAGATCGGTTGAAACCTCGAAAGACGGCTCATAACCATCCTCTACTCTGACCTCACCAACATCGACCAGTGTACACTGTGGATCAAGGTCAAATGCCTTTACCCCGGCCTTATCATGCGCAAGCCACACCGCCAGGTTGAATGCAACCGTACTTTTTCCCGTACCACCCTTAAGATTTCCAACGACTGTTAACATAAACGATTACCCGATAATACTTAATTGTAAGATTATAATTATTTTTAATATCAAAGCTTTATGATTTAAATCAATAAGGCAGTCAAATTAATTTCCATTTATTAGTAAATCAGTTTCATTTTGCTGCGCTGTCTGTACGGTACTATCGAAAAGAGCGTAATCCTTTGGTATCGAGAACAGTAACTTGTCCACTTTACCGACTTCTATATTTCTTAGCTCATCAACTACATCCTCTTGATATTCCTGCTTTACCACGATATCAAGTTCGTTGTCGTACCACTGGGTACCCTGCTTCTGCTCACCCGATGCACTGAAAGCAATCATGGTCAGCTTCCTGACTTTTCGACCATTCATTTCCTGGTCATCTTTTATCGCTACACTGAGCCCTGATCCATCAGAGTTTTCCTGTCTCAGGATGTTCTTATATTTTTCATCAATCCATTGAAAAATATGAAAATCGTGGCCATTATTATCTAATGTAATAAGCCATTTATCAGCCTTTCGGCCGTTTATCTTGGTTTTTTTAAGGAATACACATTCCGCACCAACGAACTGTTTACAAGGATCCTTGGTTTTTGTGTTTTTACTTCCTGTCAACACCCTCTCACTCTCCGGCATCTCCCTTTCCAGGTAGTATTTATTCTCGTTATCCAACCAGATAATCTTGTTGTTCTTATTGTCAAATATCTGCGCCATCGCTACACCATCTTCGGTGTATTCAAATCGCACGTTACCATCCAACCAGAACATCCTGGCGTGACTGACAGTCTCGCCACGGATCTGTACGGCATCCGCACTAAAAGATGCGGCCTGTAGTAATGCTGTGTACACAGTACATAGCAAAAATAATATAGCTGTAGAGTATTTCATCAATATTAATAAAAGAAAAGGCGGTGCCCTAGAGGCACCGCCCTGTCATTTTCAACTTACTGTGCTGGAGCTGGAGCCTGTGGCGCAGCTTGTGGTGCACCGTATGGGCCAGGACCATAACCTTGCGGTTGGCCGTAACCTTGGGGTGGACCATAGTAAGGACGTCCATAACCACGGTTATTATAGTAACCACTGTTATTGTCCCAACGGTTGTCCCAGTTGTTAGAGTTATAGCCATTGCCATAGTACTCATTACGAGCATTACCACGGCCGCGACCACTTCCCTTACCACTCATGCCAAAGTTGAAGTTACCATCAACATCACCAGAACCATCACCATAACCGTCACCGTAACCAGAACCATAACCGTCATTGTTCCAACGGTTGTTATTATTCCAGTTATTGCTGCTGTTATTGTTATTGTCCCATGGCATATCAAAATCAGCACTTGCTGACATAGGCGCTACTGCAAAACCTAATGCTGCGGTTAAAGCAGCAACTTTCATCATTGATTTCATATTATTACCTCGTTACTACCCTCATTAATGATGGCATTGAATCGAGGGAGTAACTCAACACCTTTTCACTGTATAATTGTCAACTTTTTTAGTGACAAACCACACACTATACGCCTGTTAACCGATAGAAGCTATTACCTTAAAAGCAGCGTAAAAGCTTCAATCTGGTATAAACGTAAATGGATTAAAAACAGTACCTTCATAGGCCTCACCAGGCTGACTAGATTCACTGTTTTTATAATTGTTCACGCCAAATGATGGCACATGCATTGGCGGTAGACCACCAAGCGCCTCACTTGGCACCATAGGAAACGACTCGCCACGAAGCAAGACATCAGCACCGTCACCCCATGGTGATACAGCTGGTGAGTCATACAATGGGTTTACATTACCGACACCATATGATGGATAGCTATAACTCCCCTGTCCGGGTGGTGATGAATCGGACCGCCATGGATTATGCTGACCTTGCTGCTGATGACGGTTTTCTGGCATGACCTGGTACTGTTGTTGCTGTTTTTTTAATGATTCGAGAAAGGAAGGGGTAACGAAGCGATCCCTCTGTGGCTGCCATTGATGAGATGGACGGTATTGACCGCTACGGTCACGCTGGCCCTGCTGGTCGGCTCCATCCATAGGTGTGCGCTGATATTGCTGCCCGTATTCATATGGCTGCTGGTACCCGGGCCTGCTTTCCTGGTTTTCAGGTAAAGCCCAGGGGTTAGAACCTTCAGCAACTTTCTGAACTGAATATTGTGAACTGCCATCGTCAGCAATTACGGGTGAAACCATTATCATCAGTAAGCTATACATCCCGCCAGTAAATAACCGGCCTGTAAAATATTTATCTTTTATTACCCTGTACTGCATAAAACATACTCTGAAGAAAAACTACCACTTACTCAGCTCAGACAATACATTTTACCAAATTACACTCTTCTCTTCCGACTTATTAATTCGTACCTGACAGCTCTGGTAAAGATCAGGGCTTACTGTTAACAGGATATATCATATTATTCGCAGCCTGACGCTGCTGCATTACAATATTGCCGTCTGCCTGCCGCTGCTGCATTACAGTATTGCTGCCTGCCTGCCGCTGGTATCTGTTCGCATTATTATACTGACCGCCTGATACGGGCACTCGTTGAGTAACGGGCGCAGACCTGCTCATAACCGGATACCTGTAACCATATTGATAATTTGAAGGTATCGCAGGATATACCTGGTTGTTAACCTGTGGCGGCACATAGTGATAACCCGATTCGGGTTTCCAGCGATGAGGTGAAGGCGAATTACTTGGCCAGGGAGTATCCGGGCCAAATGTTGATTTCGAGACACTGGATCGAGTAGACAGTTTCGCGGGACTTTGATCACGCGAGAATGGAGAATTGCTGTCGGCAGAACCATCTAATGCGAATGCTGACGACATATATGGCCCAGGGGGTGGTGGCGGCAGCCTCTCTATCTTCTCATGCCTACGCTCAGGCCAGCGAGGAAAATAATGAGCATTTTGTGGCCCGTTAGCTGCAGCCGAATTTGCCGGCGCTGCTTCTGTCCCAGACGTCGAAGCCTGCAATGACTGAGCCTGCATATTTGTTGAAAAAGTCATTAACAGCGCTAAAAAACACACTCTTTTAAAACAGTCAAAAGCATTCAATAAATTCATCAATGCACCTCGCTAAACCCTAAGTCTCATCTTTTAACCGAATACCCCGACGACCACCCGGTGAAGTCTTTTTCGATGGCGCTTTTTTAACCGTTATTTTTTTAACAGCAAGCTTGTCAGCGACCACCTTGTTCGTGGCTTTCTTTTTAGCCACCTTCTTGGTTATCGCTTTCTTTTTAACCTCGACTTTTTTTACCGGAGCCTCTTTTACAGTCACCTCTTTCGTTTCTGTAGCTTTTACCGGTTCAGCTTTCACTGGTTCTGGTTTCTCAACTACAGCCGCTTTAGGCGCTTCTTTTTTAACGATTGCCTGCTTCTTAACAGCCACCTTTTTCACCGCTGCTTTTTTAGGCGCTTCTTTCTTAACTGGCGCTTTTTTAACAGCCGGTTTCTTAGCCGCTACCTTCTTGCTCGCAGCAGGCTTATCATCAGGTTTATTCTCAGCACCCGGCTCTGACTTATCATCAGTTGTGACAGGAGCCGGAGCAACTGGTGGTGCCGGAGGAGGCGAAGACGGAGCTGCAGGCGGCGTAGGTGGTGCCGGAGGTGTCGAATCAGAACCGAACATACCCATAACCATACCGAACAGCATACGCAGGATATTGAAAATCATCTGGCCGATAACAAAGATCCAGCCAAAGATACCAACAATGATACCGTACACCTTCATCCATAACGGAGTTTTATACTCAGCCTCAGCTGAATTCGACTGATCAGGAGCCTCGCCTTCAATCTCGGCAAACTTCTCACTGATCGTCCTTTCTCCAGATGCTGACTCTACATAGTAGAAGTTTTCGCGCACGCTGATACAACCAAGCGGTATGACGATAACAGCCATTATTGTGCCAACCCCAGCACCCCATAACAAACTAATAGCCATACCATTGAAGATAGGGTCGTTGAGGATAGCAAAAGCACCAGCCATCAATGTCAGCGAAGTAATAAAGATCGGACGCATGCGTATCTCTGCGCCGTTGACAGCAGCCTCCCTCACCGGGATACCCTTAGCCACTTCGATCTTCACAAACTCGACGATCAGGATAGATTGCCGCACGATAATACCGCCCAGAGCGATCATGCCGATCATCGACGTCGCCGTAAATTCAGCACCATGAAACCAGTGGCCCGGTACAATACCGATCATGGTAAGCGGGATCGGCGACATGATGAGACCAGACAGAGCAAAGTCACGGAACTCCCAAACAATCAAGCCGTAGATCAATACCAGGGCAGCCATGAATGCAAGCCCCATGTCCCGGAATGTTTCAAAAGTAACCGTCCATTCTCCTGTCCACTCGAAGCCCGACGTGGTATCACTGCTCGGCGGCCCGATCAGGTTCATCGGCATGCCTTCCATGATGACGCCATCAGGTGTGGTGTATTGATCGGTAAATTCCTCAATATTGAACATACCGTAAATCGGGGCACCGAGGCGACCTTCCATCTCACCGGTAACAAATTCGACATCACGTAAATCTTTATGCCAGATAACGGGTTCATTAGACTCCAGTACGAAACGGCCCAACTCACCCAATGGGGCAATGGAGCCATCTGATGTCACCATCGGCAGGTTACTCAACTGGTTTACCTGTGAACGTGTCGCCATCGGCACCTGGATAACGATATAAGTAGGCTCGATGACCGAGGCACGTTTTACGTCACCGAGCTTGAATCCGCCCATGGCCATAGCCAATGTACCATTGATACTGTCTACCGTGACGCCACGCCTGATAGCTTTTTCTCTGTTAACTTCAAAACGCCAGTGCAATGATGGCTCATTCATGTAGTTATCAACATCGACAACGCCTTCGGCCTGCTCAAAAAACTCGGTCATCTTAGCGGCGACCTCACGTCGAGTTTCAGCATCCGGACCGTGAATCTCGGCGACAACAGTTTGTAGCACAGGCGGCCCCGGTGGCATCTCTACGATAGCGATGCGACCTCCCGCCTTTTGCGCGATCGGCGTCAGTAAAGCACGCGCTTCTTCCGCTATCTGGTGACTGCTTTTTTCACGTTCATGCTTCTCTTTCAGTAACACCAGCAGTTCACCATGCCATGGCTGCTGCCTCAGGTAATAGTGCCGAACCATGCCATTGAAGTTGAATGGCTGCGCGGTACCCGCATAAGTCTGTATCGCTTTCACTTCAGGCATCTGATTAACAGCAACCGCCAGATCATGCGCCAGGTTAGCGGTCACCGGCATCGCTGTGCCTTCCGGCATATTGATGATGACGCTAAACTCAGGTTTGTTATCAAACGGCAACATTTTTACAGCGACCCATTGCGTTGGATAAAACAGCAACATCGTCATCGCTGTAATACTGATAACAGCTACCAGGAAGAAGACACCCAGTTTGCGGCTATTTACCAGCGGCATGATGAGCGGACGATAGATAGCTGCCACGACTTTACGGGTCTTCTCTTCTCGCTTCTCTGCTTTTTTCAGCGCCTCGAGCTGCGGGCGCACGCGCACAGCAAACCACGGGGTAAAGATAAAGGCCGCGACCAGTGAGAAAAACATCGCAGAGGCACCCATCACCGGAATCGGCCGCATATACGGCCCCATCATTCCGCTCACCCAGCCCATAGGCAGCAGTGCGGCGATAATGGTAAAAGTTGCAAGGATGGTGGGATTACCAACCTCACGAACCGCATCTACCGCATCAGGAAGCGTCGTCCGCCCCTTTATCAACCAGTGTCTAAATATATTTTCTACGACCACGGTGGCATCATCGACCAGGATACCAATAGCAAAAATCAGTGCGAACATGCTGACCCGGTCGATTGTGTAATCGACCATCCAGGCCCACCAGATAGTAATCAGAATAACCACCGGGATCACGGTAACCACGACGAAGGCTGCCCGGAAACCCAAACCGATCAGACACAATACAGCAACAGCCGCGGTTGCCTCAAACATCGCAGTTAGCAACTCATTTACTTTGTCGTTGGCAGACTTACCATAGTCACGGGTGATCTCCACATAGACATTATCCGGGATGATCGTGCCTTTTAACTCTTCCAGCTTCTTCAAAATTGCTTTTGAAACGGTAACGCCATTAGCACCTTCTTTCTTGGCGATCGCGACGGTTACCGCAGGATCACCGACAGGACGCTCGATACCCTCGTAGGCTGGTCCAGCATAATAAGAGGAGATATTTCTGGCATCCTCAGGACCGTGAAACACTTCTGCTACATCTCGCATGAACACAGGCGAACCCTGATTCATGCCGACGACCAGGCGTTCGATATCACTTGCTGTACGCAGGAAGGAACCTGAGTAGACGGTAAAAGATTTACTACCGGCTTCGACTGCTCCTACATTCTTCTGTGTATTAGCTACTTGAACAGCACCCGCAACCTGCTGCAGACTGATTCCGTAACCGGCTAACCGTTCTGGCAATACTTCGATCCGTATCTGGTCCGCCCGTCCGGCGATCACGAACCCTTTACCGGTATTTTTTACCTGACCCAGTTCCTGCAATACATCGTTGCCGAGAATCCGCAATGTACTATCATCAACTTCTTTGGACCATAGCGTGACCGCAACAGCCGGCACATCATCGATCGCGACCGGTTTAACCAGCGGCGGCATAAC
>Ga0316198_10002196_pt1 | contig 11754 bp, 8 predicted proteins | sample OudBieAanoxic_MG_FD_204935 | JGI IMG/M metagenome (GOLD analysis project Ga0316198, IMG submission 204935) | Coastal sediment microbial communities from Oude Bieten Haven, Netherlands - site A anoxic | ecosystem: Environmental > Aquatic > Marine > Coastal > Sediment | place: Netherlands... | reverse complement strand
CGACGATGGGACCCCCCCGAAAGGGACCATCAACGGACTCGGCTCCATGTTGTCCGCTGTCTCTGCCGGGTTCCTTTCCCCCGGGACGCCGAACTTCGACTACCACATCATCGAGTCGTCGGCGGCGGTAGACTCGGCCGCGGGCAGCATCGAGACGGTGGATTTCGAACTCCAGATGCGGGACGGATCGCCGGACATCGGTGCTGACGAGTTGGGAGCTCTGCCGCTCTTTGCGGATGGGTTCGAGTCGGGAGATACGTCGAGATGGAGCAGTACTTTCGGCGGATGATCGGGTAACAGAGGTCAGTCGGCCCGGCCCCTACTCTGGTCTCCCCTCTTCTTCGTCCCGAACGCCGTCGTCCCCGGCCGCGCGGGCAAACTGCAGCGCTAAGCGCCGGTTTTCTTCGGCGAGCTCCTCGATAAGATCGAGAAGCGCCTCCACCACCTTGGCCTGGCGATCGAAGGCGGATGCCGTGAACCAGTAGACGAGCCGTTTGACGGCGAGGAAGCGACCGCCGACGGGCTGTTCGCGAAACTCCCGCTGCATCGAACGGATCTGGGCCAACCGGCGTTCGATCGGCGAGGCCTCGTTGACAGTGATTTCGAGCTCTGTGCGGATTCGGCTCAACACCTTGGGTACCGTCAGTGGGTCGCCGTGAGAGTGACGCATTCTTGACTCCGTTCTCTGGTCCTACGAAAGCTCCGTTCGAGTACCTGTCTTCGAAACACCGTGTCCCTCAGCATCCACGAGTCGGGCACGGTAGAGATGCTCGAAGCTGCGGGCCATGGCGATGTGAGAGTAGTTCTCAATGAGGCGCCGTCGGCCGGCGAGCCCCATCTCTCGTCGCCGCTCGGATGAATTCAAAAGCTCGATCATCGCGTCCGCGAGCTTTTCGGCGGCGCCCGGGGGGACCAGCAGGCCGGTCTCTCCGTCGATCACAATTTCCTCGGGGCCGCCAGCCAGACAACCGATCACGGGCCGCGCCCAGTTCATCGCTTCGAGGAAGATCAGACCGAAAGATTCGTAAAGCGAAGGCGCCACGAACAGGTCGCAGGCGCGGTAAAGCTCCTCGAGGTGAGCCTCGTCGACAAAACCCGTGAAGTCCACCGAGTTTGTCGCGTGGCCGAAGCTCTTTCGAAAAAACGTCGGGTAGTCCATGCCGTGGTCGGCGAAGAACCCGTCTTGACGGCTGTTGTCGCTGCCCGCCACAATGAACTTCGCCTCCGGATGTCGTGCCAGGACCACCGGAATCGCCTCAAAAAGATCGAGAATTCCTTTCCTCTTTTCGAGACGGCCTACGAAGAGTACCGACAACTCATCGACGTCGTGCTCTGGGAGAGGGCTGACGAGAGAATCCGGCGCTGGGACCATTCCGTACGGAGCGATTCCGATGGGGGCTTCCTCGGGATCAAGCCCATAGACCTCCTCGATGGCGTGCGTGGTCGCCGCACTGTTGGAGACAATGAGGTCGGCCATCGATAGGAAGCGGCCCTCCAACTCTCCGAGAAGATCGTTCTCGGGACTGATTTGGTCGTGGACCTGGGCAATCTGTTTCATCGACGTCACAACCCTGACTGCGATCGGCAGGCTCCGTCTCATTGCGGTGACGAGACCCTCGAGGCCCCAGAGCGGAGAATCGACCAGTTGGATCGCGTTATCACGCTGCAGCGACTCCACCACCTCGAATGCAGCATGGCTGTGATTGAGCCAAAATGCCAGGTTTTGGTAGCCGCGGGCTGCGAGGTCGCCGTAGCGGGGGTTCTCTTCGCCGGCTACCTGATGGATGAAGACGCCTTCGTCGCACGTCACGCGCAGGCGGCGGCCCGAGGTGATGACGTGCACCTCGTGGCCCAACTCCACCAGCCCGCGGGCCAGGGTGTGGGTGCTTCGTGAGACTCCGTGGGTGTCGGTAGGCGGAAACCCGACGCTCAGAAGGCAGAGGCGGAGAGGCTGGTCGTTCAACGGCGTGGCCCTTTCATTTCCTGGGACAGGAATCGGTGGACTCGCGGGCATTCTCTCAGACTCTGGTCCGAGAAAGAGCTCGAAGTCGCGATCAATCGCAGCGATTTTTTTCGGGATGCGTCGTTTCAGAAAGAGCCCCTGGAGGATGCCCACGGCCGCTCCGCGGCGCAGCATCTTGCGCGCTTTTGCATGGAGGTGGGGCGGCATTTTGCCGGAATCTGCCACCTCGTCGACGTGGGCAAAAAATGTCGAGGTCATGCGCAGGGCGTGGGAGAGACTCTTGCTGCGACCAACCGTCGGGCCTCCGTTCTTCAGCGTGAAGTAGACGAGCGATCGCAGCCAGCTGTACCAGTTCAGATCGTACGGGTCCTCGCCTCGGTTTCTTCCGGAGGTCGGTGCGTGGTAGACGACCGCGTCGGGAAGCTGCACCAGCCGACGTTTCTCAAGCCCCAGCCTGACGCCAATGTCCGCGTCGTCGAAGAGGTACTCGAAGTTCTCGTCGAAGCCATTGATGTCGAGGAGCACCCGACGCCGGTAGCTCATATTGGTGCCGTGAAATCTTGGAAAGACATAGGGATCGGGTGCTGCGAAGGGTGGCCTGTCTTTGTCCCGGATCAGCACATCCGTTTGTTCGCCAAGGACTGTCGCCAGTCCTCTGAAAAACTGGAGCTGACCCTGCTCCGGATTTACAATGTGGGTTCGTCCGCCGACCCCGGCCACCTCGGGATCCACGTATGGTTTCGAAATCTGGCTCATCCAGTTACGGCATGGCACCGCGTCGTCGTCGATGAACGCGACAACCTCACCGGCGGCATGCGCGAGACCGAGGTTGCGCGAGGCCGACAGGTTGAATTTGGGACACCGAACAACGCAGATCCGGTGTCCGAATTCGGTGGTTAGCATCTCGAGGCTGTCGTCTCGGGTGGGACCGACGACTACGACGACCTCAAAATCAGGATAGCTTTGGTGCTCGAACGACCGAAGCAGAGTGCGAAGCGAATCTCGCCGATCGCAGGTATTGACAATCACCGATATCGACGGTGATTTGGGCGGATCGATCACGGTCATCACAGCAACTTTTTTCTCGCCGCTACCAGAGATATGAATGCTGGATGAGAGGAGAGATCATTCCGGTTGCGCATCGTGATCATGTTACTCGAAACATCGATCCCCTGTTTCCAGGCCGCCGTAAAGTTCCACGTACCGCCGTGCTGCTCCTTCCGGTCTTGGGAGCGACGCGATGATTTCACCGGGAACCTCGAGGCCGCTGGATAGATGCCCAACAAACGCACCTGCCAGACCACCCGCCCCCAGATGCATGGGAACCAGGTGCCCGACTCCCCAGTCGACCAAACGGTCGCCTACCGCGCCAATATCGAATGCGATCACCGGCACGCCGGCCGAGAGGCATTCATCGACCACCAAAGCGTAAGCCTCCGGCCAGATGGAGGGAAGAACGGCAACGGAAACTCTGTCACGTTTGAGCATCACTGGGAGCTCGCCCTGCCGGTAATAGCCCCGAATGCGGATCCCCTTGGTCCGCCGCAGCTGTCGCAAAAGTTTCCTTTCGCCGTTTCCGTAAACGAATCCAACCACGTCCGGAACGAGACTTTGGAGCCGCTCCATCACGGGTCCTATCAGAGCGGCACCTTTGTGTGAATAAACCCCACCGACGAAAGCGATACGAGACGGGACAGGTGACGATGAGATCGAAGAACCCGGTCGCGAAGAAGCCGGCGCGATCACAGCATCGCGTCCCGGTCCCCGCAGCCCGGGAAACAGCACCCGGTGCTGGCGTTGCAGAAAATCGGAAGGAAAGATCACCAGGGTGGCCTTTTTATAGGCCCCCGCGCCCATGCGCCGGTATTCAGCCTGAGTGGTGTTTAGTTTTGGATCGACGTTCTGCAGGCATGCATCGCATCGATCGAAATCCTGACAGTACTCGCAGAACTTGCCGGTCGCAGACTCTGTCAAATGCGGTCTTCGACAGAATAGTGTGAAGTCGTGGATCGAGAGCACGACTGAGAGATTTCGATCTTCGAGGTCTCCGACCAGATTGAGGGGCAAACCGGCAAGGGACTCGATGTGAACGACCGAGGAGCCGATGAGGTTCGCCGCGCGTTGGATCAGGTCGGCTACCAAGGCTTCACCGCCGATAGCGAAGATCCCCGCCACCGATGTCCCTGAGATTTCCAACCACCAGGATCCATCCTTTGGATATGCCAACGCCACGGTTCGCAGCTTCTTCTCCTCGGCCAGGCGATCCAGCATCTGAATTTGGGCGCCTCCTCTCTTGGGGGACGGTGGAAGCGGAGACACATTGAGCACAGGTGCAGGTTCGACATCGATAGAGAGACGACCGCGATCCTCCCGTAGCCTTGGGAGGCGCCGGAGACGTTTATTCTCTTCCAGGCGGTCTTGCGTCCGGTTCCATAGCGCACGTGGACCTTCATCCAGAAGAAGTCCGACGGCAAGGGCCAGAGAGCTTCTCGCTTCTTCGGTCATCGAGCCCCCTGCAGCACCTGCCGGTAGATCTCCTCGATCTCGTTTGCGTGTTCTTCAATCGTTGAGATTTCGGGGAGGGCGAGTCTCCACTTGTCGAGAGTCTCCGGTTTTTCGATCAAAAGATCCATCACACGCCTGAGGTCGGCAGGATCCTCAGGCGCAAACTCTGCGCCACACACTCCGTCGATGCCAAGTTCCTCGAGTGCTCCTCGGCGACTCGCGATAACCGGAACGCCAGCCGCCATCGCCTCGCGAGCTACGATCCCGAAGCTCTCGAGACCGACCGATGGAATGATGAGCGCATCGAGAGACTTCAGAACTTCCGTCTTTCGATGCTCTGCAAAGGAGCCGTGAAATTTGACGACCTTTGGGTCGGCACTCTCCACGAGGTGCGCCGTGTACGAAGGGCAGGCCCTTAAGTTGCCCCAGAAACGGAGACGAGCTGCCTCTGGTGTGAGTCCACGAGCCGCCTCCACCGCCACGTGGGCCCCTTTGTGCGGCATCAGGGCACCAATCACTCCAAATCGTATGGGACCGTCGTTACTTCGCCGCCTCTCGTGGCGCCCCTCTTTCGCGGGAACTCCATAGGCGAGTACGTGAATAGAAGCTCTTAGATTGAAAAGCCCAGCATCTGAGTACCATGATCGGATGCTCTCGGAGCCCATGACATACGCGTCGGCCTTCCACAGCTGCCGCTTCATCAAACCCTTTCTCATACGAAACAAGAATGAACTGAAAAGGGTACGTGGAGGCAAGTTGGTCAGCGGAAGGCACTCCGAGCATAGGTCCGGTTTCGGGCCCTGACATAGCGTATCGTCCGGGCGCCACAGGTTGGAGCGCGCGCAGAGCGCCCACCAGTCTTGCACCTGATAGACGATCGGTATCCGACGCCGCGCGACGACGCCCATGAGCGAAACACAGTGCCCGGCGAGGTGATGGACGTGGACCAGATCCGGTTTTGTCTGACCCAGGAAGATGTCGAGTTCGCGTTCAAATTTCCGATCCTTCAAGGCATTTCGCGCGATGGGGTTGCGGCGATCAAAGTTGTTGACCACCAACCGTACGCGAATGCCGTTGTCCAAATAGGCCAAACGCTGGCCAGTGCTGCGGTCTTGGTCCGCGATGCGCGCAAACGCCGATACTCGGTGGTGATGAGTTTGCCCGCGTGCGAGTTGCGAGGCGTAGTGCTCGGTTCCGCCGTTGTCAAAAGGAGGCCAGCCGTGGACGATGTGGAGTACGGAAAGATTTTGATTCGCCTCGCGGACAACCGTTGTCCCCTGCCGGAGGCAAATGTTCTCGACTACCCGCTTGCGAATTCCTGCCAGGGGGTCGGATTGGATGAAGGCTGCGACGCGCGGAACATACGTCGGGTCAGTGGACCGCAACGTCCGCATCGCTCGCTTCGTCAAACGGGCTTTTTCCGCGCCAAAGCTTTTCTGGCCCTCATGGAACACAAACGTGGCGTCGTCGGCGACGTGCTCGAATCCTGCCGAAGTGGCGCGAATACAGAACTCGTTTTCCTCGCCGTACCCGAGCCCGAATTTCGACTCATCAAATAAACCTACGGTATCGAGGGCGGACCGTTTAATGTACAGACACACACCGACTCCGGTTGGCAGCCTGGGATATTCGCGATCTGAAGTCCGTTCGACGATCTCACCCATCATCTCTGTCGAAACGCCGGCCGGTAGCAGATTGTCTTCCAGGAATTCGGGCACTGAGCAGATTGTGGCGCTGTTCGACAGCGGGGTCACCGTGGCAATCGCCGGGTCCGAGTAGGCGGCCGCCTGCAGCTTCCTCAGCCACCTATCGCTGACCTGGGTGTCAGAGTTGAGGAGGACAACATCGTTTTTCGAACCGGCCATCCCTCGATTTGCCGAGGCTACGAAACCTGATCTGGCCTCGTTGCGCAGCAGCGTCACGAAATCGCTTTCACTGTCGAGGTAACGCCCGAGGACGTCCTCCACGTTGTCTTCCTGGGGACCATCCACGACCAAAATAAGCCGGTGAGGAGGATGTGGCGTATTGCCAAAAACACTTGCCAAGCAGCGTTCGAGTGCGCGGGCGGCGCCGAAAACCGGGATAACGATATCGACGCCGCTATCGCAATGGTCGTCACCTACGTCTCGCGAAGTCTTCATTGCGGAACACGATACCATTCGAGAGATGATGGCAGACGGCAGGGTCATCTTTCTGAACGCAGGGCCATGCAAATTGCTCGAGCCTCCCAGCCGCGCTCTGGAAATCGCGCTCACTATTCAATGATGGATTCGGAGTTGGGTATGATTGATCCTTTTCCGTTTTTGGAGTTCACGGTACGGATTGAGATAGATCTGTATCATGCTTTGGATGCAAGAACTTCCTCCGCATCGGTGGGAGGATTGTCCGACGCGGCATCCGACTCGCGAGCGATCCTCATCACCTTGCCTGTAACAAACTGAAGCCCGCCACGATAAAGTAGATGTGAGTTGGCAAAATATTTGGAATGGTTGTGAAACGGAACCCGGACCGGGCTACCGACGCTTCCTCCCCCACCACACCGGGTGGTTGGGCGCGGCGGTTACAGCAGGGCGAGCCGGATGCAGTGCATCTGGTGCGAGAACGAATCCAAAAAATTTTGAGGTATCAGGGCCTCAGAATTCCAGCCAACGATCGAGAGGACATCGAGCAGGAAGTCATGACCGACGTGTGGCGGGCGGTAAACCGAGATTCGTTCGATTTCACTGCCGGCTTTTGGGGGTTCGTGGAGATTGTCACATCCAGACGTTGCATCGACTGGATGAGAAAGAAAAAAGAGCACACTCCGCTGGTCGAGGATCATCGTGATGAACGGGACAGTCCTTTCGAGAGGTTTCAAAGCGGCCAACGGGAAACAATCGCGTCGGCGGTGCTCCACGCCCTCGACCCGAAATGCAGAGAGATCCTCGTGATGCGCTTTCAGCAAGGCATGCGGTACAGCGACATTTCCCAGCACCTGGGCAAGAGCGAAGGTGCCGTGAGAGTTCAGATGCACCGATGCGTCCAACGAGCACGGGAGGTACTGGTGTCTGGGAGTTACGGCGAGTGGCAAGATCGCCGAAGGAAAGATTCAGATGAAACATCGTGATGCCCAGGAGCATCTCGTCGATTATGCGGAAGGCGCCCTTGACGGGCCGTTTCTCGGGGACCTGACCGTGCACGTCCAGAGTTGCCCCGACTGTCAAGAATGGTTGGAAGCCTTCGATATCATGGCGAGTTCCGCGCGATTGGGCGCCGAGAGCGAGCATCCCAGCAGCCATCTGATTGCACTGTGCGCCGTTCGAACCGAAGAAGAATTCGAGCTCGACAGGTCCGACCTGCACCAGCATCTCGAACGTTGTGGGACATGCCGCAGTGAGATTGAAATGCTCAAAGGAGCGCTGAATCAGGCTCGCCCTGTTGTAGAACCTTTCGAAGCTCAACGGTTTGCCGGAGCGGTTGGCCAGTGGTGGAAAGCGGCCGCAGCAGCGGCTCTGGTTGGCATCGCTATTACGGCTCTGCTCGGCCCTTCCTTCAGGCACAGCGAAAGGCCAGACGGTATTTCGTCGTTCGATGGGTCCGCGCAGACACATGCTCGCTTACCGAACACAGAGTTCTCGGAAGCCGTGATTGACGGTGAACGGTTGATCGAAACCGATGGGACCCTCACCATTTCTAAAACGAAAATAAATGCAGGAGCGGTCGTCAGGATCCAAGCGGTCCAGACGGTTGCATTTGGCAATGGCTTTGAAGTTGGGCCTCAGACTCGATTAGAAGTCGGAGTAAGTCCCGGATGAACCGAAAGGGGGTCGCAACTCAACAGGCTGAGAAGAGGACTAGCTGTAAACCTTTGATCTTGAAATGTGTTTGATCCTATTTAACCGTGATGCGCACCGACGCGCATCGAGTACAAATCGATTGGAGGAAAGGTTATGAAAGTTTCGTATCGAAATATCGCGATGGTTTCGGCGTTGGCAATTTTACTCATCCCGACCACAGCAGCCGCCCAGGGTGTGTTGTTCGTGGAAGGTGGCAACGTGGGGATTGGAACTGCGACACCGTCTGAGGCCTTCCATGTCTGGAGCAATTCAGTTGCAAAAATGATTCAGAATGAGAACGTAAATGCCACCGCCGCAGAGAGAATTATGTTCCGGCTGATCAACAAAGGCAAAATCCGTTTCGTTTTGAACAACACCGGGGCGGGCGCCTCCTGGACCTTCGACAATGACGGCAATTTCTCAATCTCGAAGGTCGGCACGGGCGTCAATGAGATGCTGGTTGACGGAAACGGTAACATGACCATCCAGGGAACTCTGACTCAGCTCTCCGACGTGAATTTGAAGAGCGACTTCGCCGCAGTCGATAATTCGGAAATCCTGGATCGAGTGCTTGCTCTTCCCATTTCCGAGTGGAGCTATAAGGACGATGGTCCGTCCATCCGCCACATGGGACCGATGGCGCAAGATTTCTATGGAGCTTTCGAACTCGGTCAAGGAGATACCGGCATTTCTTCGCTCGATACTTCTGGCGTAGCCTTCGCTGCGATCCAGGGACTCCACGCGATTGTCGAGGAAAAGGACCAGGAGATCGCGACCCTCAGGAAGGAACTTGAAGATCTGCGGACGATGGTGCTCGAGCAGATTAACTAGCGTAACGCCTGCTTTCGAACAGAAACAGTATTCTATGATCTCGTGGGCCTCTCTCAGCAATGAGGGAGGCCCTTTCCTCTTTCTCTCTGGCCGATTTGGTGGCTGACCACGCGATATCCCGCACCACCGACCGAAATCGGAAGCCGACCGGATATGCGGGCCGGCCCACACGCTGTTATGATCCTCCGGCAGAAGGAAGCTGGCAGGCGAGGCTGAAAACCCTGGCTCGGCACCTCAATAAAGACGAAAGCGATTCCAGGAATCGTTACGTGATTACAGTGAGATCAAGGTTGATTGACGATTTGATGACCCGACGCACCAACATAGGAAGAGACCGGTCAGGCAACTTCCAGCCGAAAAGGCGATCGGTGGGAAGCATTGCCCGTCTTTTCCGTCCCATCTGCATTGTCATTTTCGCAGCCGCGGGGTGCGCACAACCTCCAATCTCAACCGTCCTCATGGACCTATCAAAATCCGGCGCAGAGTTCGCCGACCTACGAATTCCGACGAACGCGATCGACTTCGGCACACCGGAGGCCCGAACTCATCTCAACGACGGCTGGTCGATCAACGAGCGTTGGGGCAATAAAGAAACCTTTGTCTGGTCTTTGGGTCGATCATCGAGCCTTACCATCAAACGTTATTCTTTGGCCTCCACCAACCTGCGGTTTCGCTGCCGGCCATTCCTTCCGTCCGAAGCCCGGGAATCCGCGCAGTCAGTGCAGGTCACGATTAATGACGCTCCATTGACGACCGTCCCACTGCAAGGAGATTTCCAGGTTTACGACGTCTTGGTGCCAGCAAACGTCTTTGAGGTCGGAATCAACGAAATCAGCTTTCAATACACCTCCACGAGAGGAACATCGATCGATTTACCGGTCCAGGCCGACAATCGAGATATCGCCGTCGCCTGGGACTGGCTGAAAATTGGAGATACCGGCCCAATCGGGGCTGAAATTCGAGATCGACCGGCGGGCGAAACGGGGCTCGGAATCCCTTTCAACGCCCGACTCGACTTTTTTCTTTATCTACCTGCAAACACATTCCTCCGGTGGGATGGAATCGCCGTACAATCCCCCAACAGCTCTCTTGATGACTTCACAGTCGAGATCGAGGTTGCACGGGGATCCACCGATGAGTCTATTCGGACAGTTCTTCACGCTTCTGCGTCAGGAAAAAGCGGTGAAATCGAAATCACGGGTCAAAACGAGGACGTGATCCGATTGTCCCTCCTCTCATATTCAAATGACACGGCCGTGCCCGTTCTTTATCAAGGGCAGGAGACCTATACGCCGCCCTTGACTCTGCTGTTTCCGCGGATTGTCGAGTTACAGAGCGCCGGCCCGCCGGTGCCGTCGCGAGGACCGGTCAGTGTACGGGACCTCACCGAACCTTCAGAAAAACTGGACGGCACAGATCATGTGGCGGATCGACGATCCCAACCAAATATTCTCATTTACCTGGTTGACACCTTGCGTGCCGACCGCATTGGTGCCTATGGGTTCCCTGGTCGCGTATCACCAAACATCGACCGATTCGCAGCACGAAATGTCAAATTCGATCTCGCCTTTTCGCAGTCGAGTTGGACCAAAACGGCTGTGGCCTCGATATTTACCGGCCTCCTCCCACTTTCTCATCAGGTTCTGGGCAGGGATGATGCGCTGCCAGAAACACTCTCAACCCTGCCCGCCGAACTCAGATCAAACGGATATGAGACCGTGGGTTTCAGCACGAATCCCAACATCACCAAACAGTTTGGCTTTGACCGCGGATTTGATTCCTTCTTCTATTTGCCGGGACAACCGCACGAGTTTTCAGATGCTGTCACGCGCTCTTTTTCTGAATGGCTGCGGGCGCGAAGCAGATCCGCGCCTTTCTTCGCATACCTTCACACCATGGACCCTCATGGTCCTTACACTCCGAAACCAGAATACCGAAAGAGGTTTGCCCCTCAGACCAGGACATCCCTCGAACTGCCGAGGCCATGGCTCATCAAAGATGCGCTGTCGGCTGATCCCCTCCTTACCTTAGAGGAGATAAGGGAGGACTTGGAGTCTCTTTACATTGGAGAGATCGCCCAAAACGACTCAGAATTTGGTGCTGTGCTCGATTTACTCCAGGGTGAAGGGCTCCTCGATGAGACCCTCGTGATTTTCACGTCCGACCACGGCGAAGAATTCTTCGATCACGGACAGTGGGCTCATGGAAAGACTCTCTACCGGGAGGTTTTACACGTCCCCCTCATCGTGAAATTCGCTGGGTCCAGAACCGGTTCCAGGAACGTCACAACTGCGGTCCAGCATGTTGATCTGCTGCCCTCGATTCTCGGATATATAAGAGCGGAGGTTCCGGATGTCCATGGGATCGACGTCTTTAAATTGACGGATATTCAGCTTGAAATCGAAGAGAGAAGCTACTTCTCATACCTGATGCTCGACAATCGAAACTTTGACAGCTTGATGTTCGGGGGAAGACATCTCATCCGCAAGGACCCCGAGTCGGATGGACTTGAGCTGGAAACATTTGACCTTCGAGCAGACTTCGATGAAAGAACGAGCTTGGCATCGGACGATGACCCCTGGACCGGCTACTTGAGGTTGTTGCTCTTGAAATCACGACGGGGTCAGCAAGGGAAAATGG
>Ga0316198_10002193_pt1 | contig 11758 bp, 10 predicted proteins | sample OudBieAanoxic_MG_FD_204935 | JGI IMG/M metagenome (GOLD analysis project Ga0316198, IMG submission 204935) | Coastal sediment microbial communities from Oude Bieten Haven, Netherlands - site A anoxic | ecosystem: Environmental > Aquatic > Marine > Coastal > Sediment | place: Netherlands... | reverse complement strand
CACCAGCAGCCGTTTCACCGGACAGCATAATGGCCGAGCTACCGTCGAGGATGGCGTTGGCAACATCGCTCGCCTCGGCCCGGGTGGGCTTGGGGTTACGTTCCATGGATGCAAGCATCTGCGTGGCGGTGATGACCGGTTTGCCGTTGCTCACCGTGGTTCGGATAATCTTTTTCTGGGTACTGGGCACGTCCGCCATGGGCAGCTCTACGCCCAGGTCACCGCGGGCCACCATGACCCCGTCTGCTGCCAGCACGATGGACTCCAGGTTCTCCACCCCGGCGCGGTTCTCGATCTTGGCGATGATGGGAATATCGACATCACGCTCGAGCAGGATCTCGCGCATCCGCTCCACCTCGTCCGCGCTCTGGATGAAGGAGGCTGCGATATACTCGACGTCGTTCTCGGCAGCGAAGGTCAGCTCGCGCACAACGTCGTCGCGATGCTCCGGGTCCACTGCCGTCACCGACAGTTGCGTGTTCGGCAGATTGACCCCTTTGCTCTCGCGCAGGGTGCCGCCCACGACCACCCGGCAGCGGATCTCCCGCTCGCCCACGGACTGAACCGTCAGCTCCATGGCACCATCGTCCAGTAGCACGGTGTCGCCCGGATTCACCTCCTGAGCGAGGCGCTGATAAGTAACCGAGACGCCGTTTGCGTCCCCCGGGCGGTTGCCGGTGTAGAGCGTAAAAGAAGCGCCGGAGAGTAGTTCTACCGAACCCTCTGCTAGACGCCCAGTGCGGATCTCGATGCCACGGGTGTCGATCATGATGGCGGTGGGCGAGCCCACTTCCTTGGCCGCGGCGCGGATGTGCTCTAGGCGTTGTTTGTGCTCCTCCAATGTGCCATGGGACAGGTTCAGGCGAGCGACGCTCATTCCTGCACGGATCATCTCTGCCAGCGTTTGGGGTGAATCGCAGGCAGGACCGACAGTTGCGACGATCTTGGTTTTGCGGGTTCGGGTGCGTGTAGGCATGGCGGTCTTGGAGGGGGATGAGGGAAAGCAATGGGACTACGCAATATCTTGCCACGTTCGGCCTGCATGCCGAAACGAATTCTCAAAACGCGCCCATGCTCGTCCCGCTTACCCCTGTTGCCGGAGCACAGGAAACAAGGCTGAGAGGGACTGGTCTCGTATTCGCGCGACGAACGTTGTTTAAGTCGATAGAATGCGGCGGTTTAAGGCCGAGGGCTCCCCCTATGTTTGATAAGACCATGCAGATCAGCGGTTATGACGATGAGCTTTGGCAGGCGATCCAGGATGAGGAACGCCGCCAGGAGGAGCACGTCGAGCTGATTGCCTCCGAGAATTACACCAGCCCGCGGGTCATGCAGGCCCAGGGCACGGTGTTGACGAATAAGTACGCCGAGGGCTATCCGGGCAAGCGTTACTATGGTGGCTGCGAGAATGTGGATGTGGCCGAGAGCCTGGCCATCGAGCGCGCCAAGGTCCTGTTCGGTGCCGATTATGCCAACGTACAGCCCCACTCCGGCTCCCAAGCCAACGCAGCTGTCTACATGGCCCTGTGCCAGCCTGGCGATACGGTGCTTGGCATGAGCTTGGCTCACGGCGGCCACCTGACTCACGGTGCCAAGCCTAACTTCTCGGGCAAGCTCTACAACGCGGTTCAGTATGGGCTCGACCCGGCCACCGGTGAGATTGACTATGTTGAAGTCAAGCGCCTGGCCCGAGAGCACAAACCGCGCATGATCATCGCCGGTTTCTCCGCCTATTCGCGGGTGGTGGATTGGCAGCGCTTCCGCGACATCGCCGATGAGGTCGGGGCTTATTTGTTCGTGGACATGGCCCATGTGGCGGGCCTGATCGCCGCCGGCGTCTATCCGAGTCCGGTGCAGATCGCGGATGTGACCACGACCACGACCCATAAGACCCTGCGCGGCCCCCGCGGCGGGCTGATCCTGGCCAAGTCCAATCCGGAGATCGAGAAGAAGCTCAACTCTCTCGTCTTCCCCGGCACCCAAGGTGGTCCCCTGATGCATGTGATCGCAGCCAAGGCAGTGGCCTTCAAGGAGGCTATGGAGCCGGCATTCAAGGACTACCAGCGGCAAGTGGTGCTCAATGCCCAAACCATGGCCGAGGTGTTCCTCTCGCGCGGGTTCGACGTGGTCTCCGGCGGTACCGACGATCACCTATTCTTGGTCAGCTTCATTGAGCAGGGGTTGACAGGCAAGGATGTCGATGCCTGGCTCGGAGCGGCCAATATCACGGTGAACAAGAATGCGGTGCCGAACGATCCCCAGTCGCCCTTCGTGACCAGCGGTATCCGTGTCGGCACCCCGGCCATCACCACGCGCGGCTTTGGCGTGGACGAGGCGCGCGACCTCTCCGATTGGATGTGTGATGTTATCGACGGACGGGGCGACCAGGCCATGATTGACGGAGTCAAGGCGAAGGTCCTAGAGCTGTGCGCCAGATTCCCGGTCTACGGGTGCTGAGCGAGCGCGTGCTGCGGTATCGATGCTATGCGTTGCCCATTTTGTGGTGCTCAAGACACCAAGGTCGTTGATTCCCGCCTCTCCGGGGAGGGCGACCAGGTGCGTCGTCGGCGCAGATGCACGGTTTGCAATGAGCGCTTTACCACCTATGAGTCGGCAGAACTCAACCTGCCGCGGGTCATCAAACGTGATGGCACCCGGGTACCCTTTGACGGCCGCAAGATGCGCTCGGGCATGATGCGTGCCCTGGAGAAGCGCCCAGTCGAAACGAATCAGGTCGAGGCTGCCTTGGCACGGATCAACCGCTGTCTGGTTTCCGGCGGAGAAGGAGAGGTCTCTTCACGCCAGATCGGTGAACTGATCATGGATGAGTTGCGCAGCATGGATCAGGTCGCCTATGTACGTTTCGCATCCGTTTACCGCAAGTTCGAGGATGTTCGCGCATTTCGTGAGGAAATCGAGCGGCTTGAGCGTCAACCGACGCCCGAAGCCAAGCGCCAACAGCTCGACTTGCTGGCTGAGCTGGAGAAGAAGCCTTGAGCGCTGCCGACGATCAGGTCCACATGGCCCGGGCGATCCATCTGGCGGTCAAGGGGCTCTATACGACCGAGCCCAACCCCCGCGTTGGTTGCGTGCTGGTGCGCGACGGCGAGGTGGTGGGAGAAGGCTGGCATCGGCGGGCCGGCGGCCTCCACGCGGAGCGAGTCGCCCTGACCGCCGCCGGAGATCGGGCGTGTGGCGCTACCGCCTATGTCTCCTTGGAACCCTGCTGCCATCACGGCAAGACCCCGCCCTGCACCGACGCTCTGGTTGAGGCCGGTGTCGCACGTGTTGTCACCGCCATGGAGGACCCCAATCCCCTGGTCGCTGGAAATGGTCTGAATGTCCTACGTTCCCACGGCATCCAAGTCGCAAGCGGTGTATTGGAGAGACAAGCGCGGAGCCTCAATCCCGGCTTCGTTCGGCGCATGGTCACAGGTCTGCCCTATGTCCGCTGCAAGCTTGCCGCCAGTCTCGATGGACGATCGGCCATGGCGAGCGGCGAGAGCAAGTGGATCACGTCGCAGGCCGCCCGCCGGGACGTGCAACTGCTGCGTGCGCGCAGCTCTGCCATCGTCACGGGCATCGGTACTGTACTGGCGGACGACCCCTCTATGAACGTTCGTCTGACGTCTGCGGACCTCCCGGGCATCGGACCCGATGATTCAGTGCGTCAGCCGATGCGCGTCGTGCTGGATAGCTGGCTGCGCATGCCGACGAATGCTCGGATGCTCGCACTGCCTGGCACAACGGTCGTTGCCTGCGTCGCACACGATTTGGAGCGCGCTGCGCGCTTGGAGGCCGCCGGGGCTAGAATTTATCGCTGCGCCGAGGGCAGGGGAGGCGTCGACCTGCAATCCCTGCTCCGCTATTTGGCCCGTGAGGAGGCGAATGAGGTCTTATTTGAAGCGGGCGCCACCCTGGCTGGAGCGGCGGTTCGGGCCGGCTTAGTGGATGAGCTAGTGCTGTATCTCGCCCCGCACCTCATGGGCGACGAAGGACGCGGCCTGTTTCATCTGCCAGGCTTGGTGCACATGGCCGACCGGGTGGAATTGGAGATCCGCGACCTGCGCATGGTCGGGGCGGATTTTCGCATCACGGCGGTTCCGAAGAACCGGAATTGAAACTCAGAACTATCCTGATTTTTGGCCTATATGTTTACCGGAATCATTCAAGCCGTCGGCGAGGTTCGCTCTCTGGAGCCGCGCGGCGGCGACGTTCGTCTTACCCTCGGAACCGGATTGCTCGCGATTGGGGATGTGACCCTGGGCGACAGCATCGCCGTCAATGGGGTTTGTCTCACCGTCGTGGTACTCGACGGTCCCCAGTTTGCGGCGGATGTCTCCCGCGAGACCTTGTCGCTGACTACGTTGGGCGATCTGCGCACCGGCAGCCAGGTCAACCTGGAGAAGGCGTTGACTCTCTCTACGCCGCTCGGCGGTCACCTGGTCAGCGGCCACGTGGATGGGATGGGTGAGGTCTTGGAGCGTCGCCAGGATGCGCGCTCCTGGCGCTTCCGTATCCAGGCTCCGGCGGAGCTTGCCCGCTACATCGCTCACAAGGGGAGCATTTGCGTCGATGGTACCAGCCTCACCGTGAATGAGGTCGAAGGGCGGATCTTCGATCTCAATATCGTTCCCCACACCATCGCTGAGACTATCATCGGCGGCTATGCAGTCGGCAGCCGAGTCAATTTGGAGGTCGATCTCGTTGCCCGATACCTGGAGCGTCTCATCCTCGGAGACAAGGCCGCAGATCCGCAGGCGTCCGGTATTTCTGCAGGATTTCTGGCGCAGCATGGGTTTATCAAGTAACAGGCAAGGGCGATGTAAGCATCCAGCTTGGTGAGCTGCGGATGTGATAGACGCTTTGATGTCAGTCCGGCAGATCTTGTTCGGCTCGAGTCGGGCGCAGACCTCGACGGTCTTGCACACAGCTTTCTCGCCTAATCCGTCTCCCGCGCGACAGCCCGATAACCGATATCGCGGCGGAAAAAAGCGTCCTGCCAAGCGATCTTTTCAATGACGGCGTAGGCTCGCGCCTGCGCTTCGCTAACATTGTCCCCCAAGGCCGTCGCGCAGAGGACACGCCCACCGCTGGTTGTCACCTGACCGTCGGAGAGGGTGGTGCCGGCGTGGAATACTTTGGCATCTGAAATCTCCCCTGCTTCCTCGAGACCTGCGATGACATGCCCTTTCTTGTAGCTGTCCGGGTAACCGCCGGCGGCCATGACGACACCCAAGGCGGCCCTCGGGTCCCAGTCGGCGCTGGTCTGGCCGAGATGGCCATTGAGCGCGGCAAGGCACAGCTCAACCAGATCTGATTTAAGGCGCATCAGGATGGGTTGGGTCTCCGGATCGCCGAAACGGCAATTATATTCGAGCACCTTCGGGGTGCCGTCAGCCGCAATCATGAGTCCGGCGTAGAGGAAACCGGTGTAAGGGATGCCCTCCGACTCCAGGCCGACGACGGTTGGGTGAATGACCTCTGCCATGATGCGCTCGTGCATCTCGGGTGTGACGACGGGCGCTGGAGAGTAGGCGCCCATGCCGCCGGTGTTGGGTCCGCGGTCACCGTCGTCGCGGGCCTTGTGGTCCTGGGAACTGGCCATGGGCAGGATCTGCCCTTGGGCGACCATGGCGATGAAGCTGGCCTCCTCTCCGGTGAGGAATTCCTCGATGACCACGCGCTTGCCGGCCGCGCCGAATCGGCCACCGCCAAGGATATCCCGCAGCGCGCGTTCAGCGCTCTCCAGCTCTTGGGCCAGGATGACTCCCTTGCCGGCGGCGAGTCCGTCTGCCTTGACGACGATGGGTGCTCCCACCTCTTGCAGATAGGCAAGCGCGGCATCGAGCTCGGTGAAACTGCCATAGGCTGCAGTCGGGATCCGGTGCCGAGCCAGGAAATCCTTGGTGAAGGACTTGGAGCCCTCCAGTTGGGCCGCGGCGCTGGTGGGTCCGAAGCAGCGCAATCCTGCCTCATGGAAGCGGTCGACGAGACCTGCGACGAGTGGCGCCTCGGGACCGACGATAGTGAGGTCGATGCCGTTGGCGGTGGCGAAGGCGATCAATGCGTCCATGTTGTCGGTCGGGATAGCGAGGTTCTCCACACCCGGCTCAGTCGCCGTGCCGCCGTTGCCCGGGGCGACATAGACCTCGTTGGTCAACGGCGACTGGGCGCATTTCCATGCCAAGGCGTGCTCACGGCCGCCGCTGCCGACGATGAGGATTTTCATGAATGCAACTCCTGCTCAAGCATAAGAAATCACGCCCCGTTGTCCGGCCCTGATGAACATGACGATGTGCTCGGTCTCTGGTGAGGGATAGGATTTTTCCGCCTCTGCCAAGGCCGTCGGGAGGCGCAGACCGGTGCGGAAGATGATGCGGTAGACGGCCTTGATGCGGCTGCGTTGCTCCTGTGTGAAGCCGTTTCGTCGCAACCCGACGGCATTGAGTCCGACGATCTTGGCGCGGTGGCCGTCGGCGGTGACGAAGGGGGGCACGTCTTGGGGCACGCCGCTGACTCCTGCGATCATGGCATAGGCGCCGATGCGGCAGAACTGGTGCACTGCGACCTGGCCGGAGAGGAAGATGTGGTGCTCCATCTCTACGTGTCCGGCGAGGGTTGCGGCATTGGCGAAGATGTTGTGATCTCCGACCACGCAGTCGTGGCCGACATGGGAGAAGGCCATCAAGTAATTGTGATTGCCCATCCGGGTGCCGCCATCCGACTTAACCCCCGCGCTGATGTTGACGTTTTCTTTGAAATGGTTGCGGTCGCCGATAGTCAGCGGCTTGGCAAGCTCAGGGGTAAAGGACAAGTCCTGGGGTTCTGTGCCCAGTGTGACGCCATGACAGACCCGATTGCCCGCACCCATGCATGTGGCGCCATAGATGCGCGCGCAGCTCTCGATGATGCAGTCAGGGCCGACGACGGCGCCGCTTTCGATGATGGAGTAGGGACCGACGCGGACCGATGGGTGAACCTGGGCGCCCGCCTCGATGATCGCGGTGGGATGGATTGCATCCATTTTTGAGTCGTCAGCTTGTCGGATGGAGTGAGCTTGCGAATTCCAACGATCAATGGGTGCTGGGTGCCGCAACGTTGGTGGCTCGACGCATTGAGCGTACGAGTCCGACGCCGGCAATGTAGAGCAGGATGCCGAGCGCATCGGCAACCAAGTCCAGCCAAGAGAAATCTCGATAGGGGAGGTGGTGCTGCACCACCTCGATGAACAGTCCATAGGCGAGTAGCAGCAGCGCCCACTTTGCCATCAACCGCGCGGCGCCGGGGTAAGCGCCATGCGCAAGCCAAGCGAGAACGGCAAAGGCGATGACATGATTGATCTTGTCATAGCCGGTAAGAGGCACATCCTCCAGCGGATAGAACGCCAACACGGCAATCGCCGCGACGCAGAAGTAGAGTCCGACGCGAAAGCCGGTGCGCAAGGTCGTGCTGAGCATCGCCGCTATTCTCTACACACTCAATGCCGGAAGTGGCGCATGCCGGTGAAGACCATGGCCATGCCATGCTCGTCGGCGGCGGCGATGGTCTCCTCGTCGCGCATGGAGCCACCCGGCTGAATGACGGCGGTAATGCCCGCCGCAGCGGCCTGATCGATGCCGTCGCGGAAGGGGAAGAAGGCGTCGGATGCCATGACCGAGCCCTTGACCTCCAGACCCGCCTGTTCCGCTTTGATGCCGGCGATGCGCGCCGAGTTGATCCGGCTCATCTGCCCCGCCCCAACGCCGAGGGTCATGCCGTCGCGGCCGTAGACGATGGCGTTGGACTTGACAAACTTGGCCACGCGCCAAGTGAACATCAAGTCGACCATCTCCTTCTCGCTGGGGGCGCGTTGGGTGACGGTTCGCATCTCCCGATTGAGGGCCAGATCCGCATCCTGCACCAGCAAGCCGCCATTGACGCGCTTGAGGTCTGTGCGATGCACGTCCTCGCTGGACCACTCGCCGCATTCCAGCATACGCACGTTCTTTTTTGATGCGACTGCCGCGAGGGCCTCAGGCGAGACCTTGGGCGCTATAATGACTTCCACGAACTGACGCTCCACGATGGCCTGAGCCGTTGCCGCATCGAGTTCGCCGTTGAATGCAATGATGCCGCCGAAGGCGGATTCCGGGTCAGTTCTGAAGGCGCGATCATAAGCCTCCAACAGGCTGCCGCCGAGAGCGACACCACAGGGATTGGCGTGCTTGACGATGACGCAAGTCGGTCCTTCTTCATACTGCTTGACGCACTCCAGCGCGGCGTCCGTATCGGCGATGTTGTTGTAGGAAAGCGCCTTGCCTTGGAGTTGACGGGCGGTGGCTACGCTTACCTCGGAGACCATCGTCTCGGTGTAGAAGGCCGCGTTCTGGTGTGGATTCTCGCCGTAGCGCATCGCCTGCTTGCGTTGAAACTGCATGGTCAGGGTGCGTGGGAACAAATCTGGGGCGCCCTCGCCGACGCGTCGACCCAGATAGTTGGCGATGGCCGCATCGTAGTGGGCGGTGTGTTCGAAGGTCTTCACCGCCAGGTCGAAGCGCGTGGCATCGCCGACGGCGCCCTTGTTTTGCTCCATCTCCGCCAGCACGCGGGCATAGTCGGCGGTGTCGACGACTACCGTGACTGCGGCATGGTTCTTAGCGGCAGCGCGCAGCAAGGTGGGGCCGCCGATATCGATGTTCTCGATGGCGGTGGGCAGGTCGCAATCCGGGTTGGCCACCGTGCGCTCGAAGGGGTAGAGATTGACAACCACCAGATCGATAGGCTTGATGCCGTTCTCGCGCATGACCTTATCGTCGGTCCCGCGGCGGCCCAGGATGCCGCCGTGGATGCTTGGGTGCAGGGTCTTGACGCGGCCGGCCATCATCTCAGGGAAACCGGTGTAGTCCGAGACCTCGGTGACGGGGATGTCGCTCTCCGTCAGCAAGCGGGCAGTGCCGCCAGTGGAAAGGATCTCGATATTCTTCGCGGCCAAGTCCCGCGCGAAGTCGACCACGCCGGTCTTATCGGAAACGCTGATCAATGCGCGACGTATAGAGTGCATGTCGTGTTTGCCAATTACTGTGTGTCGGAAAAATGGGGCTAGAGCTTGAGGTGTCCCCTTGATAATAACCGCTTCAGCAGTCTATTGCGTTAATGTTATCAACGGGAATGGCGCAGGCATCCGGTCTTGCGGTTGCCGGGAGAGCGACCAACCTGACTAGGGGACTCCCAGCATGGCTGGATATTATGACACCATCCTTGTCATCGGTAACGATCCAATAACCGATCGTAGGCATCGAACCCCACGATGTCGCGGATCGCGGCGAAACTCACACGGCGCTGCGTCGTGCGGCCCACCTTGAGGTCGAGAAGGGCTGCCTGCATAGCATAGACGGCGGAGTTGAGCAGGGTCAGCGGATAGGCGGCGATCTTGTATCCAATCTCCTGGAGCCTATTGGGCGGAAGTACTGGTGTAACACCTTCCTCAAGCATGTTAGCCATCTTCGGACCCGGCACTGCCTGGCAGAAGGCACACATTTCCGCTTCGTCCCGGGGCGCTTCCAGGAACAAGATGTCGGCGCCCAAATTGGCGAATGCTGCCATGCGCCAAAGGGCCTCCTTGAGTCCGTGGGTAGCTCGAGCATCGGTGCGTGCCATGATGAGGATGTTCGCCCCTTCGTCCCGTGCATCGACGGCCGCACGGATACGCGCGCAGGCTTCGGAACGCTCGACCACATCCTTGCCGCGGGTGTGGCCGCAGCGCTTGGGAGCCAGTTGATCCTCGATCATCACGCCGGCAAATCCGACCCTTGCATATCCTACTACCGTGCGCCGCACATTGGCCGGATTGCCGTATCCGGTATCGCCATCGGCAATGACGGGAATCGAGACTGCCTCCAGGATATTGCGGCCCTGATCCAGCATCTCCGCGAATGACAGGAGTCCGGTGTCAGGCAGTGCGGTTCGTGCGGCGGAAACGGCAAAACCGCTCATAAAGGTCAAGGGAAAACCGGCTTGCTCAATGAGCCTAGCCGACAGGCCGTCGAAACAGCAGGGCATCGACAGAAAGTCGGGGGCGGTTAGCAGCTGTCGGAGAGAATCGGCTGATGTGCTCATGGCGAAGAAAGCAGCAAAACAGGCGGACAAAAAAAGGGCGGGATGACCCGCCCTCTTCTCACTGACTTCCGACGGAAATGGAATCAGCCCTGCGCCCAGTTGCCGAAGTTATCGGTGCTCTTCTCTTCACCGTCGGAATAACCGGCCTCGTAGGCATCGGTCAGCCGCTGCTCTTCGCGCTTGGGGTTCTGCAGAAAACCACACTGCCAACCCTGGATGTATTCGTCATCGACGCCCATCTGCTCCATCTTTGTTACGGCGTCGTAGTAAAACTGGTTCATATTCCGGTCTCCGAGCGTTACGATGATGAGGTCAAAGCCTCCAAATTTTACAATTTTTTCAAGCGCCGAAACAAGCCGCCGCGATATCCTTGGACGACCTATGCGCTGCCCCGTCTCTCTCTCGTCGCTGGGGCGTGCTCCCGGGGTACCGGGGAACGCACTCGACGGGGAATCGAGACGCGATATCCGGGTCGCCGAATCGCGCCAGCAACCGGACCCGAAATCGACCGGGACGGTGCTTTCAATCCCCCGCAGGACGACTCCGCTCACCCAACCGAGTCCAATAAGCCCGCCGGGCGGAAGGGGCATAAGAATACTTCGTTTTTCTTATGAGCGCCAGCCTGAAGGCACCCAGAACACGGCAAAATCGTTCTAACTCTTGCTGTGGTTTCAGGACACCAACTCGTTTCTTCGCGCCTTTCGTGGCTTGACCGGGGCCACTCCCGGGGAGTTCCGTGGTGTTAATTCCGAACATGATGTCCCCTTTTATTAGCTTGCAGAAAATGACACCATGCAGTTCGTCTTTAGCAAGATTTCATCTCAAGAAGGGAAGATCGCCATCGTCACTGGCGCAAACAGATGAAATCAACGCGTCGCGCAGGTATTGGCGAGGGTGTTGCCACACACTTTATCGCACCGGGTTTTCTCAGAATAATCCAGGTCGACACTGCCGGACTGTTCCACCCTTGCCAGTCATCATGCAAGGGCTCCGCAAGCCTGGCTCCTCTCGGGCGGTACGTACGTCCGCAGTCGGCCAATTGCTGCCGGCCATTCTGACCTCAACAGCCCACCAATAAGGCCGCAGAGGCGGTATAGCGAAGACACACCGGCTGGCTGTGCGCCGTCCCCGGCCAGTCATTTTGTGGCCTGGCGCTGTTGTTCCCACTGTTTTTACCAATCATCCAGTAATGACCCGTGTCGCAGGATCGAGGAACGGGTCGCAGACGTTGTAGACGTAATAGAATACTGCCGTCGGCACGATCAGCAGGCTGTCGAACCGATCCAGCAGCCCGCCGTGTCCAGGGATCAGTGTGCCGAAGTCCTTGATCTCCAGGCGGCGCTTGACCGCCGACAACACCAAGTCGCCGAACTGGCCGCAGATGCTGATGATGAAACCGATTGTGATGAGATGCGCCGGGTGCGCCAACTCGGTCCCCTTAAAGGCCGACCGCCCCACCAGGAACGCGAGTCCGGTGGTCAGGAGGATTGCCCCGATCGAACCCTCTACTGTCTTGCCCGGGCTGATATTCGTTGCAAGCTTGTGTTTTCCGAATTTCTTTCCCACCAGGTAGCCGAACACGTCGTTGAGCTCCGTGGTAATCAGCACGAACAGGATCGTCTGCCGAAACATCGGCGAATTGGCAATGAATCCAAGATGT
>Ga0316198_10002192_pt1 | contig 11760 bp, 11 predicted proteins | sample OudBieAanoxic_MG_FD_204935 | JGI IMG/M metagenome (GOLD analysis project Ga0316198, IMG submission 204935) | Coastal sediment microbial communities from Oude Bieten Haven, Netherlands - site A anoxic | ecosystem: Environmental > Aquatic > Marine > Coastal > Sediment | place: Netherlands... | reverse complement strand
CTCCTTCGACGGCGATGACCTCGAGGCTTTCTTCGTGGTCGACGTGGGGGTCGTAGCTCCCGGCCCAAAGCAGCCCGTGTTTCCATTTGGCGCTGTACTCGACGTACTTGACGCCCATGAAGGTGAAGGCGCAGAGCATGGTCGCAATGAGCAACCACTTCAATAGCTTGATCTGCTTGAGCTGGGCTGCACGAACCGCCCACGCAATGGTGAATGAGCTGAAGATCAGGACCACCGTGTTGAGGGCGCCGAGGGCCGTATCGAGGAAATGGGCGCCGAAAACGAAGACCTCCGGGTGGTTGCCCCGGTAGACGGTGTAGGCGACGAGGAGTCCACCGAAGAAGAGGATCTCGGTGGCCAGGAAGAGCCACATCCCGAGCTTGGCCGATTGGAACTGCTGCTCTTTCGACTCGAAGTGATGGGCCAGGTTGGGGTCGTGGCCGTCTTCGTGGTGGTGCGCGGCCATCAGTGCGCTCCGCCTTCCGCGAGAATGATGGACTGCGGGTCCTTGCGAACCCATCCCTGGGTGGCCTTGTCGTAGCGCAGCGAGTTCAGATCATACGGGTCCCCGGCCAGGAACTCGTGGTCGAAGTTGTTGTACTGCGGCGGCGATGTCGTCTCCCACTCGAGGGTGGCCGAGCCCCACGGGTTGTTCGGGGCGGGCCTGCCGCGGAAAAGCGAGTGGATGAGATAGCCGGCCATGATGAAGAACCCGAGGGCGAGAACGTACGATCCCACCGAAGAGGCCTGGTGGAGGGTGGTGAACTCCTCGACATAGTTGTAATAGCGCCGCGGCATGCCGTGACTGCCCATGACGAACTGGGTGAAGAAGGTCAGGTTGAACCCGACGAAGATGAGCAGCGCCGAGACCTGGCCCCACTTCTCAGAGTACATCCTGCCGAACATCTTCGGCCACCAGTAGTGGAGGCCGCCGAGGAAGGCGATCACCGTTCCGCCGAACATGACGTAGTGGAAGTGGGCGACGACGAAGTAGGTGTCATGCAGGTGGATGTCGGTGGAAAGCGCTCCGAGGAAGAGTCCGGTGAGACCGCCGATGGCGAAGAGGAAGAGGAAGCTGAGGACGTAGAGCATCGGCGTCGCCAGCCGAATCGAGCCCTTGTACATGGTCGCCAGCCAGTTGAAGACCTTGACCGCCGATGGGATCGCCACCGAGAAGGTCAGGGCAGAGAAGATCATGTTGGTGATCCCCGACTGGCCCGAGGTGAACATGTGGTGACCCCAGACCAGAAAGCTGAGCAGGGCGATGGCGATGGACGACCAGGCGATGAACTTGTAGCCGAAGATGTGCTTTCCGGAAAAGACCGACACGAGCTCGGAGATCACCCCCATGGCCGGCAGGATCATGATGTAGACCGCAGGGTGGGAGTAGAACCAGAAGAAGTGCTGGAAGAGCACCGGGTCGCCGCCCAGGGTCGGGTCGAAGATCCCGACGCCGAGCGCGCGCTCCGCCACCAGAAGCAACAGAGTGATCCCGAGGATCGGGGTCGCGAGGACCTGGATGATGGCCGTGGAGTAGAGCCCCCAGAGGAACAGCGGCATCCTGAACCAGGTCATTCCCTCGGGCCGCATCTTGTGGATGGTGACGATGAAGTTGAGCCCGGTGAAGATCGATGAGAAACCGAGGATGAAGACCCCCAGCGTCATGCTGATGACCGCCGTCCCGGTGGTGGTCGAGTAGGGTGTGTAGAAGGTCCAGCCCGTGTCCACCGCGCCGACGATGATGGAGACCAACGCAAAGACCGCGCCGATCATCCAGAACCAGAAGCTGGTCAGGTTGAGACGCGGCAGGGCGACATCCTTGGCGCCGAGCATCAGCGGCAGGACGAAGTTCCCGATGGCCGCCGGGATGCCGGGGATGATGAAGAGGAAGATCATCACCGCCCCGTGGAGGGTGAACATCTTGTTGTAGGCGTCCGCCGTCATGATCGTCGGGCCTGAAGTCAGAAGCTCGGTTCGCACCAGGAGCGCGAAGACGCCACCGAGGAAGAACGAGGCCGTGATGGCCACCAGGTACATCACACCGATGCGCTTGTGGTCGAGGGTGAAGAGCCAGGACAGGATCCCCCGGCCGTGGGTGAGATAACTCTCCTGATTCCTGGTCCCAACGGCGGCGCCGTCGAGGCTTGCGGTATCGACTGCCATGCTGCTACTCCTCGCTGGAAGCCCCGTCGAGGGACTTGAAGTACTCGATGATCGCCATGATTTCGGGATCGCTGAGGCGGCCCTGATAGGTGGGCATCACGGGCTCGTATCCGGCCACGACTCGAGCCTGGGGTTCGAGGATTGATTGGCGGATATAGTTCTCGTCGATCGTGATCGTCGATCCGTCAGCAAAGTTTTGCTGACGAGAAAAGACCCCGAGCAGAGTCGGGCCGGTCTTGGCTGAGCCGTCCACCGAGTGGCACTGCTGGCAGCCGCGAACCTGGAAGAGCTTTCGTCCGGCATCCACCGGGGTCATGGTCTCGAGGAAGTTGGAGGCCTTTTCGAGCCAGGTCTCGAACTCCCCCACCGGATGGACGATGACGTGGGCGATCATGTCCGAGTGGCTCGTGCCGCAGTACTCGGCGCAGAAGAGATCGTACTCGCCGGGTTTGGTGGCTTCGAACCAGGCCTTGGAGTAACGGCCGGGCACCACGTCCATCTTCACCCGAAAGGCCGGGATGTAGAGGCTGTGAATCACATCCTGCGAACCCATGACGAGGCGGATCGGGCGATCCACCGGAACGTGGAGATCGGAGTCGATATACCCGTTCGGATAGGTGAAGCTCCAGTTCCACTTCTGACCCTCGACCAGGATCTCGTACGCATTGGACGGGGCCGTGGACATATCCAGAAATCCCTTGAATCCGAAAATGAAGATCACGACGACCAGAATCATCGGGATCCCCGTCCAGGTCAGTTCCAACGCCATATTGTGGCTGGGTGACTGCTCGGCATCCTGACCTTCGCGGTGGCGATACTTGATCACGAAGATCACCATCGCGACCACGATCAACAGGAAGAAGAAGACCGAGATGGCGAGGATGAAGTTGAACAGCCAATCCACGCCCTGCGCCACCGTCGAGACCTGGGGCGGCATCCAGAACGACGAACCGTCGTCGTCCGGCAGCGATGCTGTGATCGCAGCCACGAGAAGTTGAAGTCCGGTGGATATCATGTGGTGGGAGTCCCCCTGTCGGTTTTCTTTCGCCGGCGCGCCTCGCGGAGCCAGTACCCTCCGAGGCTCAATCCGAGAATCAACGCCGTCGCGGTTCCGCCGACCCGCATGATGTTCATGGCGACCGGCGAGTATCGTCGACTCTCTGGATCGTAGTGGAAGCAGTAGAGAATGATCTGATCGATGGTGGTGCCGATCTCGCCGGCGGAAGCCTCGAGCAACGCGAGCCGCAGACGCTTCTCCGGATACTCGATGCCGTAGAGGTAGCGGGCGATCCGACCGTCCGGGGTGCCGACGAAGATCGCCGCCGCGTGGGCGTACTCTCCGGTCTCCCGGTCATAGGTGTAGCCGAAGCCGAGGGTCGAGGCGAGCTGCCGAATCTCGGGCTCACGTCCGGTCAGGAAATGCCACCCCTTCGCCGCCGAGGGGCGCTCGTACCTCTTGATGTAGTTCTGTTTCTTCTCGGCGGCGAGAGCCGGGGTCTCGAGCGGGTTGATGCTCACCGTCACGATCTCGAACTCCTGCCCGGGGGTCCAGTCGAGATCCATGAGCCCGTCGAGGAGCCCGTTGAGCTGGAGACCGCAGAGCATGGGACACTTGTAGTAGTTGAGGGTGAGGATCACCGGTTTGGTGCCGTCGAAGTAGTCGGCCAACGTCACGACCGCGCCGTACTCGTCGCGGAACTCGAGGTTCAAGGGGATCTTCGCATCGAGGTGCTCCTCGACACCGACCTCCTCGAGTTGGGACGGGACCTGATCGGCCAGTTGTGCCGACACCGGGAACGCCGCCGCCAGAATCCATGCAAGAAAAAGGCATGAGTCGAGGCTTCGTCTCATTCTCATTGTTCTAACAGACATCGTCTTACCCCACTAGCAACCCAGAACACAGAGCCGCCCCACCCAATTCCCCAGGATTTCGTCTTCACAACAGCGATGAGTATTGCGAATCAGCGGGCCCTGCCGTCCAGTTGAGATCGCGTCCGGAACGCGTGGCTAACGGTACCACACGCCGGACGACGGAGGCTACAGATTGAATGCTGGATGCGCGATTCATTCCCGTGTGCGCGATTCACTCCCGTGAATGATCGGGCCGATCAATGTTACGGGGGGCTCCCTCGGCCACTCGCGGTGGGAGCATCGGGTTCAGAGACGCGACCCAAGAAACGCCACAACCCGCCCAATCAACCACTCACGTTCCTCGGGCTGATCGAAGCGATGTCCGGCGGAGGGATGGACGATGAGATTCGCGTCCCTTCCGTTCGCGGCGAGAAGCTCGGCATCCTCCACCGGCACAACCGGGTCCGCCGCACCGTGGATGATGAGCCAAGGACAGTCGATGGCGTGCGCCGCGGCGACCACATCGTGGCGCTGGGCATCGCGAAAGAACTCGGCATCGATGAACTCGCCGGGAGCAACCTCGATACGCTCACCGGAATCTTTCTGCTGACTTCCGCCCCACGCCTCCCGTGGCTGCTCCGGCAACCGCGAGGGGGCGGCGATTGTGACGAGCCCGGCAATGCACCGGTCCGCGGCGCCGCTCAAGATGGCGACGGTTCCTCCGAGAGACGACCCGATGGCGATCACTCGGGTGAATCCGCGGTGGTGAACATCGGCGATGACCGCAGCGAAGTCTTCGATCTCGTTGCTCACCGTGAGAATCGACGGATCGCCCTCGGATTCTCCGCGTCCACGAAAGTCAAAGCGAACCGCGGTCGCACCCACGGCGGCCGCGGCCTCGCAGATCGACCGGTGCTTGTCGGAGTCCTTGGAACTCAGCATCCCGTGGGCGACGACCACGACAGTGTCGGACGATCCCTTCCGGGGATGGTGCAGGATTCCCGCGAGATCGAGACCCGTCGGACCAGGGATGCGAACTGACTCGATGGCGGCCATCGGTCAACGATATCAACATCGCGCGACGGGCCGGAAGCGATGAGCAGGGGGGTTGAAGCGGCCCGCCGCGCTGTGGGATTGAGACGATGAAAAAGAAAAAAGAGTTGACCGGGTGGGATAGCGTTCTTTCTTCGCGCCCACGAAGGCCTCGTGCGCGTTCCCGGGCTCCCCTCCCATCGCGCCTCGACAGGTACAGGGCGTGCGGCGGCGGTGCCTGGCTCTCTTTTCGTCCGACGAAAAGGTGCCTGGCTTCCGCACGGGTCGGTCGATCGTGGAACCACGCTCAGCAACGCGCCTCCGAACCGGCTGCTCCCATCGCGTATCCACAGGCACGGGGCGAATGGTCGAGATACACTGTTGAGGCCATGACTGACACACCTTCGGACAAGAGCATCGGTCGTCGCGACCTACTGAAGACTTGGGGACCGGCTGCCCTGGCCGGGGCGGCGATCACCGCCCTCGGCGCCGGGCTCAGCGGTCGTCCCGGGCGCCACCAGCGAGGATCAGGGGAGGTGGCACCGACGCCCCCGGACTGGCGGATCGATCCGGGTACCGCCGGAAAGGTGGCCATCGCCGGCGGCGCCGGCCCGAGTGCCAACCTCGGGCGCGCCCTTCAGGTCTTCGGCGGTATTGACGCCTTCATCAACGAGGGAGACCGGGTCGCCATCAAACCCAACTGCGCCTGGGACCGGACCGCGGCCCAGGCCGCCAACACCGACCCCGAGCTCATCGGGGAGCTCGTCCGGCTGAGCCTCGCCGCCGGTGCGTCCTCAGTCGTCGTGCTCGACAACACCTGTCACGATCCGGCCCGCGCCTTCGCCCGTTCGGGCATCGCCGAGGCCGCTCGAACGGCGGGCGGCACCGTCGCCCACCAGAACAGCACCGGCACCGTCAATCTCGATCTCGGCGGCGCCGTTCTCGGTGAATGGGAGGTGCTGCAACCCATCGCCGAGGCCGACCGGCTCATCAACGTCCCGGTGGTCAAGCACCACTCGCTGGGCCGCGGAACCCTCGGCATGAAGAACTGGTTCGGCGCCATCGTCGGTCGGCGCCCCAGTCTGCATCAACGCCTCGACCAGGTCTGCGCCGATCTCGGCGCCGCCTTCCGTCCGACCCTCACGGTCATCGACGCCACCCGGGTGCTCACCGGTGGCGGACCGACCGGTGGATCACTCGATCTCGTCCGAAAGGACGACCTCCTGGCCGTGGCCACCGACCCCCTGGCGGCCGACGCCTGGGGTGCGACCCTGCTCGATTTCGGCCCCGCCGAGCTGCCCTACCTCGCCATCGCCGAGCGACTCGGGATCGGCACCACCGATTGGCGGTCGGTGGCGACCACGGTGTGACGGATGAGACCATCGCAAGGGTCCGTCGCAACCACGAAGACACAAAGACACGAAGGGACTATTATTTGCACTTCCTTTGTGCCCACGAGTCTTCGTGGTTGCGACGAGATCACTCCTTCTTCGAGGTTCGCATGACTCTCAGGCCGCGCGCTCGCCACTACCGCATACTGGTTCAGACCCTCTTTCTTCTGTCCTTCATGGTGCTGTTCTTCGGCCTCGCGGTGGATCGCGTCCCCGGGTGGGTCGCTTCCATCCTCCTCTCCCTCGATCCCCTCACCGCCCTCGGCACGGCCCTCGCCGATTGGACCATCCCCGCGTGGACCTGGATCGGTCTCATCATCCTCGCCGCCACGGCGGTCCTCGGACGCTTCTTCTGCGGTTGGATCTGCCCCCTCGGCACCCTCCAGCAACTGATGTCGTGGATCGCCGGCCCCGAACGCCGCAAGAGAAACAAGATCAACCGCTACAGAACGTGGTTCTCGCTCAAGTATGTGATTCTGACGGTCATCCTCGTCTGGGCCGCGCTCGGCGAAAATCATGCGGGCTGGCTCGATCCCATCCCCCTCCTCCACCGCGCCGTGGCCGGTGGTCTGCGACCGCTGTGGTTCGGCGGCATGACCCCCGGTGGATGGGTCGCCTTCGGGATGCTGGCTGCGATCCTGCTCCTCTCGACGTGGATGCCGCGCTTCTACTGCCGAGCGGTCTGCCCGCTCGGCGCCCTCCTCGGCGTGACTGCCCGGGTTGCGCCTCTGCGCATCCGCCGCACCAGCGACAGCGCCTGTTCCGGCTGCACCCTCTGTCTCATGGCCTGTCAGGGCGCCGACGAACCGCTCGAAAACCACCGGGTCAGCGAGTGCCATGTCTGTCTCAACTGTCTGCCGTCGTGCGCCGAGGACACCCTGAAGTTCGGTCTGCCGGTGGTCCAGCACAGCCCCGAGATGCCGCCCCTCGATGTCGGCCGGCGCCGTTTCCTCTTGACGGCGGTCACCACCGCCGCGGTGGCCCCGGTTCTTCGCGCCACCGGTGGCGGCGAGGCCCGCGCCGCCGACGCCATCCGACCGCCCGGAGCCCTCGACGAGGAGGCCTTTCTCGCCCGCTGCATCACCTGCGGCGCGTGTTCGGCGTCCTGCCCGACAAACGTCATCGTCTCGGATGTGGGCAAGACCGGGATCGAGGGGATCTTCACTCCGATCCTGAACATGCGCCGGGGGTGGTGCGAGCCCTCCTGCACCCGCTGCGGCGAGGTCTGCCCCACCGAAGCGCTGGCGATCGTGACCTCCGAAGCGAAACAGGCCGTCGACGGTCCCGCCGAGGTGACCATCGGCACCGCCTTCCTCGATCGCGGCCGCTGTCTGCCCTGGGCCATGGCCACCCCGTGCATCGTCTGCGAAGAGATGTGCCCGACCTCACCGAAAGCGATCTGGCTCGAGCCCGCCGAGGTGCGCGCCCGTGACGGCCGCACCGTGATGGTGCAACAGCCCTTTGTAGATCCCGAGCTCTGCACCGGCTGCGGTCTCTGCGAGAACCGCTGCCCGGTCGGGGAACAGGCCGCCATCCGGGTCTCTTCGGTCGGCGAGACGAGGGACCCGCGGAACCGCATGCTGACGGGGCGCCGGTCCGGCTGACGCCGGGACAATCGCACGAAAGGACATCGCAGGTTCACCGCAAAGACCGCGAAGAACGCCAAGTACATCGCAAAGGGCGTCGCAAAAATATCGACCCATCGCAGGAGGGCGCCATCACAGCGGGCGCCCACACATTACACAGATGAACACAGATACCATCGCATTGGCGGAATTTGTTTGTTCGAGTCTTCCGGAAACTGTCGGACTCCCTCGAGCCAGTCTGAAGGGCAGGTTGGAAGCCTACCCCACAAACATCGCCAGGACGGATTGAATCGCAGGGGGCGATGAGCCCCGCGCAACCGATGGTCTCTGATGCGATGATTGTGGGGTAGGCTTCCAGCCTGCCTTCGGATACCTTCCGGTCAAGAACGCGTCACTCCGGCGATTGATACCGGTGCCAGCGCATGACCCTCGGACCGTTCTCGGTGTCGACCCTGGCGACGACTGTTGCCCGCCAGCCTCGGGCAATGCCCTGCGCCACGACCTCGACCTCGTACAGGCCGACCTGCGTCACCGTCGAGGTCATGATGCCTTCACCCAGCTCCCGTTCCTCGAACCCGGTGTCGAACCGGTCAACCGCGAGCTCGGCCAGGGTCGTCGCCATGGCGGCATCGACGAGGGCAGTCAGCCTGACCGTTCGTTCGAGGTGCGAATGCGAGGTGATCCTCGGCTGCATCGATGCCGAAACCACCACCACCATGTAGGCGACGATGGCCAGCGCAACCAGGGCGAAGATGAGCGCGACCCCCGATTCCCGTCGGTTTCTCACCACGAGCCACCCCCGGGTCTCCCGCGGAGGGCGAACGCGAGACGTTCGGTGCGCCGGTCGAGCCGGTAGCTTGCCGCACCGGTCAGGTTCTGGTGAGCATGAGGGTTGGCGAAGGACTGGAGCTCGATTTGAACCGCCTTTCCATCGCTCACCCGCCAACGCCATCCCACGACTCCCTGGAGAATGACCCGGTTTTCCGGAATCAACGAACCGGTTGGGACGTCGATACGCATCAGCTTCCCTTCAAAAGGCGCCAGCGCCAACCAACCCCCGCTCTGTTTCCCCACGACCAGCGGCCCATCGCTCCAACCCAGGCCCTCCCCCATGACCGACCTCGCCTCATAGAGATCGCGGCGGATCCACTCGGTGGCGAGGATGAGGTCGGGATTCCGGGATGCTCGGGCCGCCGAGTCCATGAGCCTTGTCGACTGAATGACGAGCTGCGCGCTGAGGACCGCGATGGACCCGAGCAGCGCCGTGGCTACCAGGAGTTCGATCAGAGTTGCGCCTCGCTGGGTGTTCACGGGCGCCACACCCTGGTCTCCAGGGAGACCTCCATGGGTTCGCCGGCCGCAGCCGATCGTGAGGTGACCACGACCTGATAGAGATCGGAAACCCCACCGGAATCAACCTTGATGCTGGTGCTCAGGGTGATCCCGGGGCCCATCCCGAGCTCGAATCCACGATCGAGATTGGCCGACACCAAGGGCCGAAGCCCACCGCGAATCTCCTCGATGGTGATTTCGCTGGCGTGCACCAACGCCGAGCGGACCTCGAGGCGTCGCGCGGCCACGACGTGCGCCTGAAGATAGGCCGTGGCGACCAGGACCGCCATGGCAAAGATGCCGAGGGCTGCCAGGGCTTCCACGAGGGTGAAGCCGCGGTTGGTCGATCGAGGGGGCGTGTCTTCGCACATACGCGCATCCATGCTAGCTCAGTTCAACAGGCGCGGTCCCGCCCCAGGTCACCAAGAAAGAATGGCAAGCTGGAAGCTTGCCGCTACAAAGGCGCGCGACACATTGTAGGGACGAGCTTCCAGCTTGTCCTTCAGAGACCCCGATGCCGGCTCTCACTCATTCGGCCTGCACGGCTCTGAACGGCGCGACCCTGCCCCGGTCCCTGATCCTGTCGCTGATCCTGACGCTGACACTGCCGCCGCCCCTGACGCGGTCCCGGACGCCGCTGCCGCCAAGCGCCCGACACACTCCGGAGGAGTGAGCCTGCCACCGATTCGATCTTTCGAGGGTCCGACCGCCCTACAGGCCGATCAGCTCTTCCAGCTTCCTCTTGGACCCAGCCTCGACCTCGTCGTGAAGCGAGTTGCCGTGCGAGTCCATGCTCACGACCACGGGGAACTTGTCGACTTGGATGACCCAGAGCGCTTCCGGGACGCCGAACTCATCCAGCATGAACACACGCTCGACGCTGGGGATCGCCCTCGCGAGAACCTGGGCGGCGCCTCCGATGGCGTGGAGATAGACCGCGCCGTGCTCGGCGAGACCCTTGAGCGTCCGGCCGGCCATCCCACCCTTGCCGATGACGCCGCGCAGCCCGTAGCGGCCGATGACGTCGGCCTGATAAGGCTCCTCACGGATCGAGGTGGTCGGCCCGGCGGCGACGAAGTCGTAGCTGCCGTCGTCGTTCTGGGCGATGACGGGCCCGCAGTGGTAGATCACGGTGTCCTTCATGAACGGCACGACTTCTTCGCGGACATCCTCCATGAGCCACTTGTGCGCCGCGTCGCGGCCGGTGATCATCCGCCCGGTCAGCTCGACGAAATCGCCGACCTTGAGCTCGCGTATCGCCTCTTCGCTGACAGGAAGTTTCAGCTCAGCCATGTCACCTCTCCTCCCTCGTCAATGCTCACCGAGGCTTTGCGATCGGCCCAGCACATGTAGGTCACCGTCACGAAGTAGCAGGCGGGCAGACGATCGAGCACCCCGATCTTGACCGCAAGCAGGGTCGTCTTGCCACCAAAGCCCATGGGCCCGACGCCGAGCTGATTGCCTTCGCTCAGGAGCCGCTCCTCGAGCTCGGCCAGCTCGGGAATCGGATTGGTGTCGACGATGGGGCGCAACAGCTGCTTCTTCGACGTCTCGAAGGCCGACACCCGATCGCCGCCGATGCAGACACCGAGCACGCCGGGTGCGCAGCCCTTGCCCTGGGCCTGAAAGACCGCGTCGAGCACCACACGGCGAACGCCTTCGAGATCACGACCCGCCTTGAGAGGGGTGTCGGGCAGCCGGTACTGGGCGCCGACGTTCTCGCTGCCGCCACCCTTGAGGAGCATCCGAACCTCGATCCGGGGCTCATCCCACTCCTCGAAGTGGAGAAAGGGGATCCCCCGTCCGGCACCGGTCCCGGTGTTGCGGCCGGTGAGAGTATCCACGGCGTTGGGTCGGAGGTACCTCCGTTCGGTCGCCTGTCGGACGGCCTCCTGGAAATCGGCCGCCAAAGCCCGCGTCGAAACCCCAACCGGGTGATGAAACCACACCACCGGGGTTCCGGTGTCCTGGCAGATCGGCGCCGACGTATCTCGCGCCAACTCGACGTTGTCGAGGATCGTCCCCAGCGCCTTCCCGGCAAGACCGCTTTCCTCTTCTCGAGCCTTTCCCTGTTCCAGGGCATTGACCACATCAGCGGGCAGCTGTGTGGATGCCCGCCGGATCAATTCGACAAACGTTTCAACATTCCCGTTGGCCGCCATCGGCACCTCCTGTTCGCGGAGATTATACGCCCGTTTTTCGGTCAATGGACCGACGGATGCTCACTCGTGCACGAATTCACGAAGTGAGGGGTGAGGAGGCAAGGAGGTAACGAGGTAAGGAGGTGAGCGCTCCCTCCGGTCGCTGTCAGCGCTCGCTTCGCTCGCGGTGAGGAGGTTAGAAGGTGAGAGGGTGTGATCGAACTCGGCCCATTGTGGCGCGGGCCCCCCGTCCGCGAGAAAACC
>Ga0316198_10002191_pt1 | contig 11763 bp, 9 predicted proteins | sample OudBieAanoxic_MG_FD_204935 | JGI IMG/M metagenome (GOLD analysis project Ga0316198, IMG submission 204935) | Coastal sediment microbial communities from Oude Bieten Haven, Netherlands - site A anoxic | ecosystem: Environmental > Aquatic > Marine > Coastal > Sediment | place: Netherlands... | reverse complement strand
GATTCGGATCAGGGGGAGGCATCGAGTCGCGATCGGACGGGGTCGCCGGCCGCGGTCGTCGGCGCGGACTCGCCACCGGTGCTTCAGCGCGAGCTCGCCACTCGTTTTGAACGGTCCGGGAGGACTGGTGAGGCGCAGCCGTTCGTCATCGTGGAAAACCGACTCACGGTGAGCCGCAAGAGCCTCTCGTGGTCTCGAGAACTGAGCGAGACCTGGTGGATCGGTGCGGATGAGGATGGTGTCCTTCGCTGGGACGAGGCCGAGCTGCTCGAGTCGCGGCCCGACCTGGCCTTGGACCCGCCCGACGGGATGACGTTCCCGAAGGCGGCGCCTCCACGTCTGGGAGACGAGGTGGCTCGTGCCGAGCGTGAATTCGTCGCTTGGCGAGCGCGGAGGCCGGTGGAGATTTTGGCCAACACCGAGTTCGATCTCGTGGCCGAGCCCGAGGAGAGTCGCGATGATTTCATCACCCGGTGTCTCGAGATCGCCGATCGGGCGGATGACGATTCTCAGGCGAAACTACGAACTCGGTTTGAAAAGCGAATGAAGACTCTCGAGAAACGCCTTTCACGTGAGCGTGACGAGCTCGAACGCGATCGGCAGAAGGTGGCGTCGCACAGGGCGGAGGAGAAGCTCGGTCTTGTGGAAGGACTGTTCTCGGTTCTGCTCGGATCGAAAAGCGTGCGTTCGGCCTCGCGAAAGGCGGCGTCGAAGATGAAGACCGCGGCCGGGAAACGGCGGAGGCGGCAAACGGCCGAGGGTTCGGTGACGGAGTCGGTTCACGAGATCGAGCGGCTTGAGGAAGAGCTCGAAGATCTCGCCGATGAAATGCAGGACGAGATCGATCGGGTTGCCGAGAAGTCGGAGCAACGCGCCGAGAATGTCGAGCTCATTCCGGTGAGGCCGATCCAACGGGACGTCGAGGTTACGGATGTGTGGCTGGTGTGGTCCTGAATCGTTGCCCGCTTCTGTCCGAGGATTCCGTCGTCGATAGTAACGGTCACTGGTACTCTTGGATCATCGGAGTCTGGAGTGCACGAATGGCGGATGGATTTCCGAGGGTCGGCCGATGTCGGTTTTCGGTGGATTCGCAGGTTCATACTCATACTGGTGGTATGGGCCAAGAATACGCCGAGAATCGGGCCAAACGACGCCCGAAAGGCGCCGCCAATTCTATCCACTACACGCTCCTAGACGGGGGGTTTACATGGCCTCGAGGTTGCAGCTCCTTCTCGTCCGCCACGGCGAGTCGACCAGTACCGTCGAGAATCCTCAGCGACCCTTGGCCATCACCGGGCGTCAGCACGCCGAGCTGATGGCGACGTGGCTCGACCGATGTGACTACGGGGTCGAGGAGATCATTCACTCATCCAAACTCAGGGCGAGGCAAACGGCCAAGATCTTCGGCTGTAGGCTCGGTGTCCACGCAACGCGGGTACAGGAGAGGACCGGACTCAATCCCCACGACGATCCGGCGCCGATCGCGGAGATGCTCGAGGTTGACAGGCGGCCGGTCATGATCGTGAGCCATCTTCCCTTTCTCAATCGTCTCACGAGTCTCTTGCTGGTTGGCGATCCGGATCGGCTCCAGTTTCAGTTCTCGGATGCGGGCGCCGTGATTCTCGCGAAGGTCAGCGGCGGTTGGCGGATCGAAGCCGTTGTGGGTCACGAGATGGTATAGGCGGGTCAGCGCAGAGCCGGCGATCTTTGCGGTGAATCTGCGATGTGTTCTCTGTGCCGCTGTGGTGATTCGCAACCGTAGAGGTGTTCACTGCTGCCGTGGTGGGTCCGATGACATTCCTATTTCGGTGGATATCGAGCCTCGACATAGTCATCGATCAGGACGAGGAACTTTTCGGACAGCTCTTCGGCGTTCCCTTCAAGGGTGGTGCTCATTTCGCCGTCAACATAGACCGGACAACGCGGTGCCTCACCGGTTCCCGGCAGGCTGATTCCGATGTCGGCAGCCTTGGATTCTCCCGGACCGTTGACGATGCAACCCATGATGGCGATGGTGAGCTTCTCCACACCGTGGCGCCGAATGCGCCAGCCGGGCGTCCGCTCCCGGAGGAGAGTCCGGACTCGTTCGGCGAGCTCGCGGAAGGTGCTGCTGGATGTTCTGCCGCAGCCCGGGCACGAGATGAGGGTGGGCGAGAACGACCGAAGACCGAGTGACTGGAGGATCTCCCGAGCGGCGATCACCTCATCGCATCGGTCGCCGCCGGGAGCCGGGGTCAACGAAACACGGATGGTGTCGCCGATTCCGTCGGCCAGGAGGGCCCCCATGGCGGTTGCCGACCACACCAGACCGCGGGCGCCCATTCCCGCCTCGGTCAGCCCCAGATGAAGGGGTTGACGGGTTTCCCGGGCGAGTCGTCGATAGATGTCGATGAGCTCGGGGGGCGACGAGACCTTGCACGAAACGACGATTCGGTCTTCGCCGAGACCGGTCTCGAGCGCCGCGGAAATAGAAGAGAGCAGGGATCGGATGGCGCCCTCGACGACAATCTCTCGGGGGGTCATCCCGAGTCCCCGGTCGGCGTTTTCATGCTGTAGGGCCGTGATCAGCTCCCGGTCGAGGGAACCCCCGTTGACCCCGATCCTGACGGCCTTGCCATGATCTTGAGCCGTTTTGCAGATGGTCGAAAAATTGGCGTCGTGGAGGTTTCCCGACCCCACGTTTCCGGGGTTGATTCGGTATTTGTCGAGCGCCTGCGCACAGCGCGGGTTATCGGCGAGCAGGGTGTGACCGTTGAAGTGGAAATCGCCGACCAACCGGATCGGACAGCCGGAATCCTCGAGGCGTCGCCGAATCTCGGGCACCGCCGCCGCAGCAGCCTGGCTGTTCACCGTAACTCGTACGAGCTCGGCACCGGCGTCTGCGAGTTTTCGGCACTGAAGAGCGGTGGCATCGGCGTCGGAGGTGTCGGTGTCGGTCATGGTCTGTACCACCACCGGGGCGCCTCCGCCGATGGTGATCCCGGCGACATCGACCGCGATGGTCTCGTGCAGAGTGAGAGTCATGTGTTGATAGTAGTACCTCGGTGATGCGGGCGACCACCCTTTCCTCAACGAGTGGAATCGAGGATGATGATGATGTGAGTTCGAATTCAGATCATCACCATTTGGTTCGAGTGTCCGATGAGGCCAGCGGCCGCTCTCTGACCGCCTGGGTCAGCGAGGTCGGCAACGACGTGGTGGTCGCGGTCGGTGGGGGAGACCAGCCTCACGTGGGCTGTGTGGTGCTGGCGGTCCCGACCCCGGGCCGGGGGAAATCCGGATTTTCCCCAACGACCTCGGTCGTGACCATCCCACCGCACAAGGAAGAACCCATTGCCCGGCCGGTGGCCGAGGCGGTGTGTGGTCGATTCGGAAGAGTGACGGTGGTGACCGCGGGTGTCCATGAGGACGGCATCGACCGGGCTGGAATCGAGATCTTCCTCCGGTTGGCTGAGAAGCTCGCGGATGCAGTGGTCGCCCATCTGGGCGGAAGAAGCTGAGGAGCGGTTCTCTCCGATCTTCTCCGTCCGCCGAGGGAGTTGGTCCCCAGATGCGGGCTAAGCTCACGGTACAATGCAGGTAAGCATGAGCCTTGTGCTTCTCTACATCCTGGTGACGTTGCCGGCCCTTGGCGGCCGATCCCTGGCCATCCGGGTCTTCGGTTTCGCTGAAGGTGAAGGCTGGGCTCTTGGGCGGACCCTCGGCCTGGTCGTGGTGGCCTTTCCTGCCTGGTGGGCCGGGGTCGGTGGATTCGCGGCCTGGCACTGGGTCGGGATCGCCGTCTTGCTCGGCTGCACCGGTGTGGGGGCCGTCGATCTGTGGCGCCGCAGGCCGGACTGGCGGGCGCTTGCCGGCGCCGAACTCGTGTTTGTGACCGGATCGGCCGCGGTCGTGTGGTTGCGCCTCGCGAGACCCGAGATTCTGGGCCAGGAGAAACTCATGGATCTGGGAATCCTGGCCACCCTGCTCCGCGCGGAGGGCTTTCCGCCGCCGGACATGTGGCTGGCCGGGGAGGCGCTACCGTACTACTACTGGGGTGCGGTGATCTGGATCGTGCCCCTGGTTCTCGGGAAGATCCCGTTGGATCTCGCCTACAACGTGATCGTGGCCGCCGTGGGCGGGCTCACAGCCTGTCTGCTCTGGTCGCTCGGACGCCGCGCCGGCAAGGGACCGGCGTCCGGATGGCTCGCGGTGGGTTTCGGGCTCTTCGCGGGAACCGCCGACGGCTTCCGACAGCTGGTCGCGGGGAGATCCATCGCCGACCTCGACTACTGGCACTCTTCACGGCAGGTCCCGGACACCATCACAGAGTGGCCGCTATTCACCCTCTGGTTGGGGGACCTGCACCCGCACCTGCTCTCCATGCCTCTGGCGATGGCGGCGGTTCTGCTCGGATGGCAGGCGGGCCGGGTCGGACCTCGACCGATTCTCGTGATCTCCTCGGCCGTGTTTTTCGGCCTCACCTGGGCGGCCAACCCGTGGGCCATGCCACCGACCCTGGTCGCGGTGGCCCTGGTGATTCTCTGTGGCGACGGCCGGTGGCGCTGGCCGAATCGCGAAGGGTGGTCGCGGTGGGCCGCTCTCATCGGCATCGCCGTTGGGGGCTGGTTGGCGGCGGCGCCGTTTCATCTCAGCTTCCACCCCCCGTTCCAGGGCGTCAAGATCGTTGAGGCCTGGACCGAACCGGCCTTGCTGCTGCTCTGGGGCGGTATCTTGCTGATTCCGGTGGGGGCAACGGCGTGGTTCCTTCTCGTTCGGGTCTTGGGCGGTGGCGACCGGAGCCGAGCTGTGGCGGTCGCCTTGGCGGCGGCCACCCTCGTGCTCGCCTCACAAACCGGCCGACCGACGACGGTGATACTGGCAATGCTGCTGGTGGTCCTCGTGGTGGCCGCGGTGACCGGTTCCGACTGGGGCCGGCGACCGGCGGTCGCCCTGGCCGCTCTCGGTGTCTTTCTGCTGCTTGTGCCCGAAGTGGTGTACGTGGTCGACAGCTATGGGGAGAAGCTCCATCGCATGAACACCGTTTTCAAGTGCTACATCCAGGCATGGCTCTTTCTCGCCGTGGCGCTGCCGGCGCTCCTGGAGGTCGGTTTCCGCCACCGACGGACACGGTTGGTCGCCCTCGCCTTTCTGGTTGTGTTGGCATTGCCGCACCTGGTGGGGATGGCTGTCCAACCGCTCATCGGCAGAGCCGTCGGGATCGACGGACTGGCCTGGATGGACCCGGGAGACCGGGCCATCGTACGAAGTCTCCGGACGCAGCCGCGGGGGACCACGCTCGCCGAGGCGACGGGTGGTGCCTACACCGAGTATGCTCGTATTTCATCGGCCTCGGGGGTTCCGGCGATCCTTGGCTGGGCGAACCACGAGCTGGTGTGGCGCGGCCACGATGTGACCAAGGAGACTGATGCCAGACGTCGGTTGGTGGAGAGAATCTATACTTCCGATGAACCGGAAATGGTGATCGCGGCTGTGAGGGAGGCCGGAGTCGACTTCGTGGTGATCGGTTCCCTCGAAAGACGGGACTTCGACCCGACTCATCTCGACGCGGTTCGGGATGCCGGTGAGATCGTGCTGAGCGAGGACGGGGCCGAGATCCTGAGGTTCGACAGCCTCGAGTGATCGAATCGATCGGCGGAAGGATCTCTGATGCCGGTTGCCCGGACCGTGTGAACCGCTGTAGATTCGAAGTCGATGGATCTGAGGGCCAACAGCCGAGGAGGAGAGATGCCGGACGTACCCGAACTCAGTGTCGTGATCCCGGCCATGAACGAGGAAGAGAACGTCCGGAACATGCACGACCGTCTGGTGGCGGCTCTCGAACCGGTGGTGGACGGCCTCGAGATTGTCTGGGTCGACGACGGGTCCACCGACTCGACCTGGGAGAAGGTCTCGGAAATCGCAGCCACCGATCCCCGGGTCCGCGGTCTGAGCTTTTCGCGCAATTTCGGCCACCAGGCTGCCGTCACCGCCGGTGTCGATGCGGCCCGGGGCCGTGCGGTCGCCATCATCGATGCCGACCTCCAGGATCCGCCCGAGGTTATCGCGGAGATGGTGGTCAAGTGGCGTGAGGGTTACGAGGTGGTCTATGGTCAACGCGCCCACCGCGAGGGGGAGACCTGGTTCAAAAAGGTCTCGGCCGCCGCGTTCTACCGCACCCTGCGCCGCCTCGCGCACATCGAGATTCCCCTCGACACGGGCGACTTTCGCCTCATGGGTCCGAAAGCGCTCGAAGCCTATCGCGCTCTGCCTGAACACAACCGTTTCGTTCGCGGGCTTGTGAGTTGGATCGGCTTCCCTCAGGCGGCGGTGCTGTTCCACCGCCAACCGAGGGCGAAAGGGGAGACCAAATATCCGCTCAAGACGATGCTCAAGTTGGCGCTGAGCGGTTTCACGTCCTTCAGTTTCGTTCCACTCCGAGCGGCCACCTGGCTTGGGCTGGCAACGGCGTCCTTTGCGCTGCTCTACCTCGTTTTCCGCGCCGTGTCGGCTGCAGTCGGGTTCGTCGCCTTCGGGTCGGCGGGTTTGGTGGCGTCGATCTTCTTTCTGGCCGGGGTCCAGCTTCTGGCCATCGGCGCTCTCGGTGAGTACGTGGCGCGGGTCTTCGAGGAGGTAGCGCGGCGACCGCTCTACCTGGTCAAGGAGTCCACGGACGGAAAGACCGGTGTGATCCCCCCGGAGCGTTGAGATTCTCGCCCGCGGAAACCTGCATCCGCTCAGTCATCCCAGACCTTCAGAAAATCGATGTCCCTGAGCGGCACCTTCTCGACGTAGTACATCGCACCGCCACGAACCGTGGTGTCCTGATCGAGTAGGAGTTGGCCGCTTTTGACGCCGTTGATGATTCCTTCGTGGCTCGATTGATCCTTGAGCAAGATGGTGACACGCTTGCCGGTCGATGCGCGGATTGCGTTGGTGTCATCGGGCTTGATCAGCTTGAAGCGCGCCATCTGCGAATATCTGTGGGCGGCCCGGGTAATGCGGTGGGTGTCGAGGCCGAATCGGGTCGCGATGCGACCGGCGCGGGCCAGGGTGAGATCGGCGATCTCCCACAGCCCGGTATCGACGGCCTGCTCGGCGCGGTCGATCAGAAGATCGACGATCTGGTTGGCGGTGCCGAGGACCGTGGCGTGATCGATATCGACCAGGGCGGCTCGCGACAGGTGGTCGATGGCCGTGTCGACATCCCCTTCGGCGAGAGCGAGGCGCGCCTTGCCGACCGCTTCCGCGAGGATCGCGCCGGGTGCGGGGGTGGCGAGAGCGCCCGGCGCGGTGGTTGCGACGCTCGATGGGGTCGGAGGTCGCCTGATGGGCGCGGGTGTCGGTTCGAGGGCGGCGCTCATCACGGGAACGTCAAGGGGCCTGTGTCGAACGATGATCACAACACAGACGGCCAGTGCGGCCACGAAGAAGACCATGACGACGGCGAGAGGCCTTGGAATCGACCATCTGGAGGGGACGACGGCGGCATCGGTCGTGTTCTCGATCTCGGCGACCGCCTGATCGGTACTGCTCTCGGGTTCGAGATCACTCGGTTCGACAGACGGACCAACCACCGCAGGTTCGTCTCGAGGGGCGAACCCCTCGAGGGTGCGTTCGACGTGAGCGACTTCCTTGGCCACCGATAGAAAACCGTTGCTCTCGAAGAACCTCTCCACCGCAAAGAGCTCTCTGGCCAGCGAGGCGAACGGAATCGGATCGGCGTCGGTGTCGTCGGCGGAATCGAGTCGAACGAGAATCGACTCGATCCGCTCTTCCATTTCGGACGCCTCCTGGTTCCTCGATCCCACCGATCGGCACTTCCGTTGGAGATCCGCGAGACGGGCGGTGACGATCCGAAGATCGTGTTCGCTGGATTCGCCGTGGCTTGTGTTCTCCTCGTTCATGGGCCTCCCGAATGAATCCAGAGAATATTACCATCCGGAGGTCTGTGCGAATCCTCGTTCCGAGATCGCAGGCGACGCCGTCCCGACGAAGCAGTATCATCTTCAGAGAACGGGGGCCGGCCAGTTGTCTCTCCGAACCGAGATGGGTGTGAGTGTATGGGCCACAGCGTGAGGCCCTATCGGTTCCTGTTCGTGGTGATTGGCCTCCTGTTGTTTTCGGCGTGCGCCGAGAGAAGAACCGGCGGTCTGGATGCGATCCGCGAGTCGGGTGAGATCCGGATCGCGGTCCGCCCGGGTTTCTTCGATTCCCCGGCGCCACTGTCCGAAGAGGGCGATCAGGAGACCCAGCTCCGGCACCTCGCTGCACGGCTCGGTGCGGAAATCCGATGGGTGGAGCCGCGCCGACACGACCGGTTGGTCGAGATCCTCGAGTCGGGTCGCGCCGATATGGCGGTCTCACGCTTTTCGGCGGCGTCCTTGCTGGGGTCCCAGGCCGTATCGAGCGCACCGGTTGAGTGGGTCGAGGACTTCCTCGTCACCAACGGCGACGGAAACCCGGAGCAGACGATGGAAGACCTCCGTGGGGGACAGGTCCATCTGCAACTCTCAGCGCTGAGCCCCACCCTGCGGTCCACTCTCGACGGGCTTGATCTCCAGATCGTCGCGGCACCGGAACACCTTCCGTTGGAAGAGTTGCTCGGGCAAGTCGCACGGGGTGAAGTACCACTCACGGTCGTCGACAGTGGAGTCCTCGAGCGTTCTCTCCACTCGAGATCACTCCGGATCTTCGGTCCCTTGACCGATCGGCGTCCGGTTGTATGGGCGGTCAGGGCCCAAAACCTGCAGCTGCGAAGGGCCGTCGACGATTTTCTCTTTGCCGAGAAGGTGCTGACCCGCAGGGCGCGGTCCAGATCCTGTCGTGACCTCCACCAGATTCGACTCGCGAGGGTGCTCAGAGTGGTGACGCGGAACTCTCCGACCACCTGCTATGTCGCGCGCGGCGGTCTCGAAGGATTCGAGTACGAGCTTGCCGTAGCCTTCGCCCGCGAAGAACGGCTGCGATTGGAACTGTCCATACCGCCGCCGGGAGTCGATCCCCTCGATTGGCTCGAGCAGGGCTTCGGCGACATCGCCCTGCTTCACGAGCCCATCGAACCGTCGAGGGAGGGGAACTTCCTCGTCAGCGAACCCTACCGACAGGTTGATCTGATCAGCGTGGTCTCACACCGCGTGGAGCCCTCGATCTCGGTCGATGATTTTGCCGGAATGACGATGGTCGCTTCTCGGTCGGTGTCGGGTCTGGTTCGACAGCTTCCGCTGGAACCGGCGATCGAGATCGAGCAACCGACACCCGACGCCGATGCCTTTAGCGCGCTCCAGGCGGTGGCCAGGGGCCGGGCGTTCGCCGCGGTGGCGGATGAGGACGCCGTGCGCCTCGAGCTCGACAACCGCAGCGACCTCGTCAGAGGCCCGGTGGTTCTTCCGGACGTTCCTCTGGTTTGGATTCTCAACACGACGTCGCCCCAGCTCCGAGAAAAGGCCGATGGATTTCTGCGACGAGCCGGAGACTCGGGGTTGATTCTGCAGCTCACCCAGAAGAGCCTTGGGATCTGGCGACCTCACGTCTCTCCTCGACTGCCTCCGGTCCCGGATGGCCATCTCACGCCCTACGACGAGTACCTGACGTGGGCGGCGAGGCAGAACGGTCTCGATTGGCGGCTCCTCGCATCGCTCATGTACGAGGAATCACGCTTCGATCCGGATGCGGTGGGACCGGGAGGATCCGCCGGTCTGTTCCAGTTCATGCCCTTCACATGGCGCGAGCTCGGTGTCGAGGACCCCCACCACCCGGGCGAGGCCATCGAGGCCGGCGCCAGGTATCTCAGTACGCTCATGGACAAGTTCGACGAGCTCGATCTCCCCGATCGGGTGGCCATGGCCATCGCCTCCTACAATGTCGGCCCGAGGCACGTTTTCGACGCCCGGCGATTGGCGGTGGAAATGGGTTTTGATCCGAACCGATGGTCGGGTAGTGTCGAGACCGCCATGTACATCCTCGACGATCCCCAAGTCGCACGCCGCTACCCTGCGGGCGTGTGCCGCTGCCGCCGAGGCGCCGCCTACACTCGCCGCATCCTTCGGCGCTACGCCGCCTACACCGAACAGTTCCCCCCTGCGTGAAAAGGGAATCAGGCAGAAAATACGTCCTGTCTAAGGGCGGTCAGCTCTTCAAGACCCGGTTCAGATCTTGTTATTCTGAAACATGTCGCGAAGCGCCAGCAGCGTCGTCGCGAACTTGGATTCGTTGAGAAAGCTCTGAATCTCCGCCTTGGAAGCGCCGCTCTTCCGTTTGGCCCTGACCTGCGAGATAAGCTCGTAAAAGTCCGAAAGAGGCCGGAGCTCGAGCCTGGAAAACCCGGATTCGTACCACGGGTTGGTGGAGACACGGTCCCAGACGACGGTGGTCGGGATTTCCTCGGTCGTCCAGATGACCTCGGCGATCCCGGTGACCTCCCGATAGATCTCGCGCAGGACCACCTGGTCATCGTTGTTCTCCATTGCACGCTTGATGACGGCGGCGGAGGTTTCTCGCTGCTGCGGTTCGCCACTGTCGGTGGCCTCCCCATCGTCGACCTCGGATTCGTCGACCTCCTCGATCACGATATCCTCGGCCGGCTCGGCTTGGGCTTCGGCGGTGGCTGCGGCCATTCGTTGTGGTGGCCGATCGGGGGCTGGGTCGGTCCTGGGAGGTTCGGTCTTTGCTCCTGGGGCGTCGGTATCGGGAGCCGCATCATCTGCCGGCGGTGGATCGGGCCTGGCGGCGGGTTTTGCCGCCGGGCCGGGTGGTCGGCTGTCATCCTGGACGGCCGCCTCAGCTGAGCCGTTCTTCATTTCCTGGACCGCTCGCCTGAAGCGGAGATGGAACGAGGTCAGAAAGTTGATCTCGGTTTCACTCACCTGACGGGCGCGTCCGATCTTGGATCGCATCACCTCGAGTTCGAGGAACCTGGTTTTCAGGAGCGATTGGCCCGGTGCGAGCTTGAGAATCGGGTCGAAGAGACCCGGGTTCTCGATGATGATCTCGAACAGATCGGGGAAGACGGCATAGCTGATCACCTCCTGGTACCGATTCTCGTACCAGTCGATGGAGGCTTCCTGCTCTTTGTTGCGAATCAGATTCTCGAAGACGGTTTCCGGAATGCCGTCTCGAAACCAATCTTTACCGTGCCTACCCTCGATCCGGTTCCTGACCAGCAATCGGAGTTCGGTGAGGATTTCCGCAATCACCCGGTAGGCGTCCAGATTTTGATCGATCCAATCCATAATTAGTCCCGTGAGTTCGTACTGTACCATCGCATAGGATCGAGGGAAAGCGATTCCCGAACTCGGAAAAAGATCCCGATACCGGAGGCTGCCATGGACCAGGATGTCACTATCAATGAACTCCTCAGGAAGGCTCGCACAATCGCGATCGTGGGGTGTTCACCGAAGCCGGAGCGCGACTCGCACCGGGTCGCGGCCTATCTCCAGGGCGCGGGATATCGGGTGATTCCCGTCAACCCGGTTGCCGAAGAAATCCTCGGTGAGAAGGTCTATCCGGATCTGGCGTCGATCCCCGACGAGATCGCGATCGACATCGTCGATGTCTTTCGGCGGCCGGAGCACATTCCGGCGGTCGTGGATGCAGTCCTCGATCGGGGCGCCGACGCTCTCTGGCTCCAGCTTGGATGCGCCCACCCCGAGTCCGAGGCCCGCGCTCGGAACGCCGGTCTCGAGGTCGTGTCGGACCGCTGCATCAAGATCGAGCACCGGCACCGGTTCGGAGACTAGTCTCCCTGTCCTTGCTCCGGCGATCAGGAACCGTTGATCAACGCGG
>Ga0316198_10002189_pt1 | contig 11773 bp, 10 predicted proteins | sample OudBieAanoxic_MG_FD_204935 | JGI IMG/M metagenome (GOLD analysis project Ga0316198, IMG submission 204935) | Coastal sediment microbial communities from Oude Bieten Haven, Netherlands - site A anoxic | ecosystem: Environmental > Aquatic > Marine > Coastal > Sediment | place: Netherlands... | reverse complement strand
CCCACGCGTGTGGGAAGACACGGAATGGCGACTTTCAGGTGGTCCGATTGACGATGAAGAAACGGTACCGGGCGAAGCTGAAGGCGTTGAAGGCCGAGCTTCGGCACCGGTTGCACCACCCCATCCCGAACGTCGGGAAATGGCTCGAGAAGGTCGTGTCCGGGTACTACCGATACCACGCGGTGCCGGGAAACGCTCGGACACTCTGGGCCTTCCGCTTCCAGGTCGGGCGTCTCTGGTGGCGCACGCTCAAGCGGCGCAGTCAGCGCTCTCGATGGAACTGGGCCCGAATGACTCGACTCATGGACCGATGGCTACCACGTCCCCGGATCCTGCATCCCTATCCCGAGCAACGTCTGCGCGTCATTACCTGAGGTAGGAGCCCAGTGCGGTAGTCCCGCTCGCTGGGATCTGTGCGGGGGGCGGCCCGAAAGGGCCGTTCCTACCGCGACCACCCATGCACCCATGCGACCACCCATGCACCCATGAATCGTCTGTAGTCCTCTGACTGGCTTGCCAGGGCGTAGTTCTTGACCTGGTACAGACGTGGACGGGGATGCCCGGCTTCGCCTTTGGCTAAGCCGTGGCAGGCTTCGTTCTCGCCCAAGGGTTGAGGGAGAAGACTGGCTTGCCCGGGCGAAGTTCTCAGCCCCGTGTGTGGTGGATTGGGAAGTCCGGCTTCGCCTGAAGGCTACGCCGTGACAGGCTTCGTTCTCATCCTGGGGCTGAGAACGAAGCCTGGTGGAGCCGAACGGGATCGAACCGTCGACCTCCTGAATGCCATTCAGGCGCTCTCCCAACTGAGCTACGGCCCCACAGGGACGGTCTTTGTAACAAACGGCAAGGTCTGTGTCAAACGAACCCTCGTTTCGCAAACCATCAAATAGGGACCAGAAGCTGGGAAGAATGACAGACCCGGTGAACAGGTGGGTGGATCGAGCATCGAGCATCCAGCATCGGGGAGCGGGGGGTGGACGGATGGAATGCTAGAATTACCTCTGCGAGGAAGCGCATGGGGCCTGGTGGCTTCCGCGGACTTCAAATCCGTTGGGCCGGCCTTAGTCGGGTCGGTCGGAGGGTTCGATTCCCTTGCGCTTCCGCCACCAGGGCTTTGGCTGGCGGATGCGTACGCAATCGTCTTTTTGATTTCAGAGGGTCGAGATTGATGTCGAGCGACGAATTCGTATACAGAAGTGATCTCGAGAAAACGGCGTTGCCGGAGATTCTGGCAACCGTGAATCGATATGGTGTGCCCGGAGTACTCGAGCTCGTAAAGGCCGACGTGGCCAAACGAGTCTACCTCTCCGACGGTGACATTATATTTGCCACGTCGACGGATCGAGGCGAGTCGTTGGGGGATTACCTGGTACGCGCCGGGGAAATTACTAAGGCAGAGCTCCAGGAGTCATCGGATATCCTCGCCAATTCGCTCGGCGCCCGCCACGGCGAGATCCTGGTGGAGATGGGTCTCCTCGATCGGGAGAAGCTCGGAGCGGCGGTGCGCAAACAGGTGCAGGCGATTTTGTGGAGCCTCTTCAACTGGAACAGGGGATTGGTCAGCTTCAAGTTGGGCAGCGCCAAGGACGACGAAGTCTTCAAGATCAAGATTCCCACCGCGCGGGCGATTGTGGCTGGCTGCCGTAGGATCGAGGATCCAAAGATGATCACTGCCAGAATGGGTGGCCGCGGCGCGCTTCTGAAGAAGCTGCCGCGTCCTCCCCATCTCGAGAAGTTTCGCCTCGAACCCGATGAACGCGAGCTGCTCGACCTGGTTGACGGAAAGACGACGCTCTATGAGCTGTGCGAGAGTGGTCCTGCGAGCGCCGGTGCCAACGCACGAGTCCTCTATGCTTTTGCCGAGCTTCAGATGTTGACGATCGATCCCTCGTCGAGCGGCAAAATTCTCATTCAAGTCCGAGGGTAGAAGGTCCATGCCTCTTTACGAGTACGAGTGTTTCGTTTGCCGCCATGGTTTCGAGCGAATTCGTAAGGTCGCTGACGCATCATCGGTGAGCTGTCCAGAGTGCGGCGGCAAAGTCCGCCGTCTCCTCGGTGTGCCCGCTCTCCAGTTCAAGGGCAGTGGATGGTATGTAAATGACTACGGCAAGGGGAATGGCGGCCGATCGAGCGCCCTCGCGAAGACCGAAGACGCACCACCGAAGACAGAAACGAAACCGAAGAAGGAAGATTCAACAAAGAAGGCTGGCTGACCCGGTCAGCGCCTCTCGCCTCGGCGTGCAAGGTGCCATCTTTTGCATTGTTCGCCTGGGACGCGCCGCCAGATTGCGAAGCCACGAATTCGAACAATGCTAAAGGTGGCTCCTGTGTCGTTGACGCGGCAATACGACTCTATTTCGCCAGTTCTGGTTCCTCATTCGGAACCGGGTAGCCCGGCACCTTGTCGAAGGTGATCGTGGAGCCGACCTCGACGTTGTGCGCCGCGGCAACTCGCGCGCCGATTTCCAGAACGGCCTGGGCGGGGCTGGATGGGGGATAGTTCGGGCACGGATCGGCTGCGCATGGTTGGACATCGGCAATCACATCGACGACGGCGCCCGTTCCATCGAGAAACACGAGATCGAGAGGAATCAGTGTGTTCTTCATCCAGAAGGAGGGCAACCTCGGCTGATCGAAGAGAAACAGCATCCCTCGATTCTCCGGCAAGGAGGGACGGAACATGAGCCCGCTCGAAATTTCCTCGGGAGTCAGTGCGAGTTCGAGATCGACCGCGAACCCGTCGGGGAAAACAGCCTGCGGAAGCGCAACGGGGCTTGGAGGCGGCGCTTCGCCCGCGTCGGCCTTCGAGGATTGTGTGGGTTGGGTGCACGCTGTGATGGCGAACAGCGCTGCAATGAGAAAGAAAAAGGCTCGATTCATGAAGTCTCCCAGATGGCTAGTGTACTGCGTCCGAAGTTTTCCATCAGGGGGCGAGCAGTCGGCGCCGCTGACGAGGCGCAACGCTGTCAGGGACGTGGAGGGCCGTCAAGAGATGGAAGGCACTTCAGACACTGTGCACGAGTTTCGGGCTCAGTCGTCGCGGGCCAAACCGAGCTTCTCTGCATGGTAACGAAAGGCCCGATAGGACATGCGCAGGAGCTCAGAGGCATTCTTCTGATGACCGTCGGTTCTCTCCAGCGCCTGGCGCATCAGCGATCTCCGTACATTGTCCACGTACTCATCGATGTCCAGACCCTCTTCGGGGAGTCCCATGTGCTCGATGGCGGGTTCCTCCGGGGTGCCGCGCAGGTGTTCCGGCAGGCTGCCAGAGGAAATCATCTCAGTTGGTTCGAGGGCGACCGTGCGCTCGATGACATTCTCGAGTTCACGCACATTGCCCGGCCACGAGTACGCCTGGAGAACCCGCAATGCGTCAGGGGTCAGTCGTTTTGCAGGCGTTCCGAAGTTCTCGCAGGTTCGCTCGACGAAGTGGCGGGCGAGCTCAGAAAGGTCTTCATTGCGCTGGCGGAGCGGTGGTAGGTGAATGTGCAGGACATTGAGGCGGTAGTAGAGATCCTCGCGAAACTCGTTGAGTTTGACCGCTTTTTCGAGATTTCGATTGGTCGCAGCCAGCACTCGGACATTGACCTCGACCTCATGGCTTGAGCCGACTGGGCGCACACGGCGTTCCTGAAGTACTCGAAGCAGCTTGACCTGCATGAGGGGCGTGAGTTCACCGACTTCATCGAGGAGCAGGGTCCCGCCCTCGGCATCAACAAATAAGCCCTTGTGGTCCTTTACCGCACCTGTAAAGGATCCTCGGACGTGGCCAAACAACTCTGACTCGAGGAGGCCCTCCGGCAGAGCGCCACAGTTGACCGACAGGAAGGGACCGTTTGCGGCAGCGGAGAATGCGTGGATCGCCTGCGCCAGGAGTTCCTTTCCGGTTCCACTTTCGCCTGTAATAAAAACTGTGGATGGAGTTGCGGCGAGACGCGGCACCATATCCAGGATGCGTCGGATTGCGGGGCTCGAGCCGATGAAATTGGGGATGTCCTGGGCTTCCGCTTCGGTTTCGCCGGCCTCCAGCAGCTTTTCGAGGATGAGCTTGAGATCCTCCACATTGAAGGGCTTCGACAGGTATTCGGCGGCGCCTGCGCGTAGCGCTTCAAGCGCATGTTGCGGTGTTGTATGGGCTGTGATGATGATGAAGGGACTCGCAACCTGTTGTTTCCGTGCCTTTGCAAGGACTTCGAGACCGCTGCCGTCGGGGAGCTTGAGATCGCACATCACGAGGTCAAAGTTGCCCTTGAGTACTGCTTCGATCCCGGACGATACCGTGTCGGCGGTTGTGACCTCATACCCCTCCTGTTCGAGGAGAATTGTCAGGAACTCGCGCAGCGAATGCTCGTCGTCGACAACCAGGAGGTGGCCACGACTCATGCGGCCACCTTATGCATCGGCAGTTCCACCGTGACGGTTGTGCCGGATCCGGGGGCGCTGTCGATTGAGACTGATCCGTTGTGTTCGGCGACCGCGGCGTAGACCACCGCGAGACCGAGGCCGGTGCCGCCGGGGCGGGTGGTCACGAACGGTTCGAAGGCCTGGCGCCTGATCTCTTCGGTCATGCCGACACCGTTATCTCGCCACTGCATGACCACTCGGCCATCCTCTCGGTCGGCTGAGATCTCGAGCTCCCCACCCTCGGGCATTGCCTGCAGCGCATTTCGGGAAAGGTTCCAGAAGATTTGTCGGAGCAGATGTTCTTCACCACGAAGCATGAGTTCGTCGGGAACTTTCAGGTGCAGCCGGTGATTGTCTCGTTGCTCGTCTGATCTCTCGAGCAGCTTAGCGCAGTCGCGCAGCATGGCGCTTAAATCACAGGGCCCAAAGGTCGCCCCTCCGGGTCTCGCGTATTCGAGAAAGCCGTCGAGGATGCCGGACAGCCGGCGCGATTCATCGACCAAAATGTGGAGGAGACGCTGGCCACTGTCGCTAAGGTTTCCGGCTGATGCCAGCACCTGTGCGGATCCTGAGATCGAAGCGAGAGGGTTTTTGATCTCGTGCGCCATTCGCGCAGCCATCTCGCCGACTGCGGCCATTCGCTCCTGCATCCGTTGACGCTCCGCTTCGACCTTGATCTCCGATAGGTCCTGAAAGGTGATGATGAACCCCACAACACTATTGTTTTCATCCGCGAGCGGACCGACAGTCATGCCGAGTCTGAGAGCGGTTGATGAAGCGGTACCTTCGAGTCGCATGACACTTCGATCACGGGCCCGGGTCTTGAGCAGACCCCAGTGAAGGTCCTCGAGCTGGATCAGGTCCTCGATATTGGACTTGAGGATCGCTTCGCCGTCGGCTATTTCGAGAATTCTCAAACCGGCGGGGTTGAGGTGGAGCAATTTGCCGTCGAGGTCGGTCGCTGCGATGCCGGCACCCACCGAGCGCACCACGTGATCGGTGAGAGCGACGAATCTTTTCGTTCGTTCGGTCTCTTCATGCAACCTGCTGTGGGCGCTGCGCAGCGACTCGCCGAGGTATGACACGAGAACCGCGAGCAGCACGAAACCAACTACGTTCGTCAAGAGTTGAATGAGGACCCGCGAGACCGGGATCGCGATCTGGATTCCGGTCAGGTTTTCGGGAACCGGTAAGACCTCGAAAACCATGAGGTCGACAAGGAGGCCGTACGCCACCGCCGAAATTCCGGCGAAGATGATCCCGCCGCCGCGCATCAGAATTGCGGCGACCGCGATGACGGTCAAGTAGAGGAACGAAAACGGTGAGTAGATGCCGCCGGTAAAGTAGACGAAACCGGTCACAACCGCAATGTCGCCGAGGAGCTGAATCCACGTTTGGACGCGCGGCGAGAGTTTTCGTGCATAGAGGATGAGGTAGATCAGAGAGAGCCCGTAGCTAAAGAGGATCAGACCGTAGAAGTTCCTCAGCGGCAGGATTCGTTGGCTGTTGATCTGAATCAGCAGAATGCCGAGAAACAGAGTCGAGATGACGACCAGTCGGAGGCCGATGAGCCACCGCAGGGAATTCCGCGACGGAATCTGGGGGGGCGCCGTCGCGGCCACGCCCCGGCTATCAGCGGTCTCGAGCGACCGCCCGTCCATCAGCCGATCTGGCTGATCAGCGAGAACATCGGCAGGTACATGGCGACCACGATGGTGCCGATGACGACGCCGAGGAACGCGATGATCACGGGTTCGATCAGCGCCATCATTCCTTCGACGGCGGCATCTACTTCGTCCTCGTAAAAGTCTGCGATCTTCGAGAGCATCGTATCCATCGCACCAGTCTGCTCACCAACCCCGATCATTTGGCAGACCATGGGAGGGAACTGCTCAGAACGGGTCAGCGGCTCGGCGATGGTTTTGCCCTCCTCGACCTCCTTGCGGACTTGCATAAGAGCTTCCTCGATGACCGCGTTGCCCGCGGTCCGAGCGGTGATCTCGAGTGATTCGAGGATCGCAACACCCGAGCTGAGAAGGGTACCCAGAGTTCGGCAGAATCGAGCGACAGCGATCTTGCGGAGCAGAATGCCGAGGACCGGCGTCTTGAGGATTATCTTGTCGATTTGGTAGCGGCCGGCATCGGTCTGATAGTACTGGCGGAGGGCGAAGATGCCACCTCCGACAACCATGAAGATCAGCCACCAGAAACTGCCGATGAAATTCGACAGGTTGACAACTACTTGGGTAAGGAACGGAAGCTGGCCACCGAGGCCCTCGAAGAGGGCGGCGAAGACCGGAATCACTTTCCACAGAATGACGTAGACGACGATTACGGCGATTGTGACCACCGACACCGGGTAGACCATGGCGGACTTGACCTGGCCCTTGAGCTTGACATTCTTTTCGATGTAGGTAGCAAGGCGCTGGAGAATGGTGTCGAGGATGCCGCCCGCCTCGCCCGCCGCGACCATGTTGACGTAGAGATCGTCGAAGGCCTGGGGGTGCTTCCGCATCGCTTCGGCGAGTGAAGAACCACCCTCCACGTCCTGCCGGACCTGCAGGATGATCTTTTGGAAGGCCTTGTTGTCCTGCTGCTGGCCAAGAATATCGAGGCACTGCACGAGCGGCAGACCGGCATCGATCATCACCGAGAATTGGCGGGTGAAGACAGCAATGTCCTTCGATTTGACCCCACCGCCAAATTTCGGCAGCGCGATCTCTTTGCCCTTCTCCTTGACCGTGGTGACGACAATCTGTTGGCGACGGAGTGCTGCAATCACCGCGTCCTTGCTGTCGCCAATGAGCACGCCAGTTTGTGTCGCGCCGTTACGATCGCGGCCCTTCCACTCATAACTGGGCATCTCAGTTCCTCCCTGCTCGCCGTGCGTCAGGGGTCGTGTTGACCGTGCCCACGCCCCGATTGATCATGTCTTGTAACTCATCCGGATATGAGCTGTACGCGAGTGCAACCTGCAGCGAGATCATTCGTCTGTGATAAAGCGTTGCCAGCGCCTGGTTGAAGGTTTGCATGCCGTGTTTGACTTGGCCGGCCTGCATCATCGAGTAGACCTGATGGATCTTGTCCTCGCGGATCAGGTTTCGGATCGCTGAACTCGGGATCAAGATCTCGCAGCACAGGGCGCGCCCCTTGCCGGACGCACGGCGCAGCAGCGACTGGCAGATGATGCCCTCGAGCACAAAGCTGAGCTGGGCGCGGATCTGCGATTGCTGGTGTTCCGGGAAGACGTCAACGATGCGGTTGATGGTTTGTGGCGCCGAGTTGGTGTGCAGGGTGGCGAATGTGAGGTGGCCCGTTTCGGCGATCCGGAGCGCGGACTCGATGGTCTCGAGGTCACGCATCTCACCAATCAAAACCACATCGGGATCCTCACGGAGAACCGAGCGCAGCGCGGCGGGAAACGAGAGGGTGTCGGCGTGCAGCTCGCGCTGGTTGACCATGCATTTCTTGTGAGAGTGGAGGTACTCCACCGGGTCCTCGATGGTGAGAATATGGAGCGCCTTTTCGCGGTTGATCTTGTCGATCATCGCAGCCAGGGTTGTCGATTTTCCGGATCCAGTAGGTCCGGTTACCAGAACCAGGCCGCGAGGCTTGTTGCACAGCGATTCCACCGCCGGCGGCAAACCGAGCTCACGGAAACCGAGGATTTCATATGGGATCCGCCGGAAGGCGCCGGCGACCGCTCCACGCTGCATGAAGACATTAGCTCGGAACCGCGCAAGACCTTTGACGCCGAATGAAATGTCGAGTTCGAGGTGTTCCTCGAAACGGTGCTTCTGGGCGTCGGTCAAAACGGAGTAGGCCAGTTTCTTGGTATCTACCGCCGTCATTGGCGGGTGTGACAGGGTCACCAGGATGCCGTCAACACGGATTAAGGGTGGCGAGTTGGTGGTGATGTGGAGGTCGGTGCCACCCTTTTCCACCATGGTCTTCAAAAGTTGGTGCAGGCTTACGGTCATCGACTTCCCCCCGGACTACAGAATCGACTCGCGGACCACTTCGTCGATCGTGGTGATGCCGTCTCGGATTTTCTGCAGACCTGATTGCCTCAAACCGATCATACCCTCCTCCATCGCCTTGCGCCTCAGCTCGACCGCCGATGCGCCGGAGAGGATGAGCTCGCGGATGTCTTCGCCGACCACCATCACCTCATAGATTCCGACGCGCCCCTTAAAGCCGCGTTGGTTGCACTCGTCGCAGCCGCGCCCCCGATAGAGCGTGATGTTGGGCGCCTCGGCCTCCGAGAATCCAACATTGAGCAGTGCCTGAAGCGGAACCTCCTCCGGCTGCTTGCATTTCTCGCAAACTCGGCGAATGAGCCGCTGTGCAACGATCAGATTGACGGAGGTCGCGACGAGGAACGGCTCGATACCCATGTTCATGAGGCGGTTAATCGTGGACGGTGCGTCGTTGGTGTGGAGGGTCGAAAGGACGAGGTGTCCGGTGAGCGCCGCCTTGATCGCAATCTCCGCGGTTTCGAAGTCTCGGATCTCGCCGACCAGCACGATGTTCGGATCCTGCCGCAGGAAGGATCGCAGGGCGGCCGCAAAGTTGAGGCCGATCGACTCCTTCATCTGCACCTGATTGATCCCGACCAATTGGAATTCGACGGGGTCCTCGGCGGTCATGATGTTGACCTCCGGGCTGTTGATCCGCGAGATCGCAGAGTACAGAGTGTTGGTCTTTCCAGAGCCGGTGGGCCCGGTGACCAGGACCATCCCATAGGGCTGGAAGATTGCCTCCTCGAAATACTTCAAGCTCGTTTTTTCGAAACCAAGCTTGGTCATATCGAGCATCAGATTGTCTTTGTCCAGCAGGCGCATGACAATCTTCTCGCCATGCAGCGTCGGCAGCGTCGAAACGCGGAAGTCGAGCTCCTTGACCTTGCCCTGGAACTTCATCTTAAGCTTGATTCGCCCGTCCTGGGGAAGCCGCTTCTCGGCGATGTCGAGCTTGGCCAGAATCTTGATACGAGAGCAGATGGCGTCCCTGAACTTCAGCGGCGGATTCATGATCTCGTAGAGCACGCCGTCGATACGGAATCGCACGCGATAGGATTTCTCGTACGGTTCGATATGGATGTCCGACGCGGCCCGCTTCAGTGCATCGGTGAGGATCAGGTTCACCAGGCGGACGACAGGCGCCTCTTCCGCGCCCGCTTCGAGGTCTGCGACATCGAGGTCTTCTTCCTCCTCCAGGACTTCGAGCGATGCCTCCTCGACCGTTGAGAGGTCCTCCATGACCTTCTTCAGCTCGATCGAATGCGATGAGCCGAAATACTTGTCAATGGCTTCCCGCAGCGCTTCCTCAGAGGCCACCACCGGCTCAACCCGATATCCGGTGATAAAAGTAATGTCGTCCATCGCAAAAACGTTGGATGGGTCGGTCATGGCAACCGTCAGCGTCGCCCCGGTCTTCGACACGGGAATGAACTGGTATTTGCGCGCGACGTCGGCCGGAATCAGGCGAATGATGGATTCGTCGATGTCAAAGTGTTTGAGGTTGATTGAGGGCACACCATACTGCTGCGAAAGACAGTCGAGGATGTCCTCCTCGGTTACGTATTCAAGCGCCACCAAGTGTTCGCCGACCCGCCCACCACTCTCTCTTTGTACCTCGAGAGCTTTTGCAAGCTGAGCATCGGTAATCAGCCGAGCCTTGATCAGGAGTTCGCCGATTTTTAGGGCCATACGTTCAATCCAATTCGAAAGACGTTCTCAGATTAAATTGTAGCACCTGGCTATTCAGGAATGTGCTTGACAGCGGTCGCACGTCCAATGAGGACCCGATCTATCGTATCAAATAGACGCATGAAAAGAGTGATATCCAGCACGAATTAACGGGTATTTATAGATGGCTTACCGGACCAGCAACCTGCGAGCTGATTCCAGAATCTCTGCAGCGCCGACTTCCCGCTGAGGTCGGGTGCGGGCCGTTCCGGAGGGCGCGGCGGGGGCGTCGGCAGCACCGGAGACGACAGCGGTACGGTTGCCGAGGGGACCATTGCGCCGCCAATCGCTGGCCAGAAAGACCGCCAATGTCGGTGATCCGAAGCTGGCCGCGAGGTGCACCGGGCCGGTGTCGCCACCGAGAACCAGAGCTGCGCCACCAAGCAGCGCCGCGAGTTCTCCGAGATCGGTTGGTGGCGCCATGTAAACACCATTGCCGGCCGCCTCCGCTACTGCTTCAGCGCGAGATTCCTCGCCGGGGCCCCACGCCACTACGACCTCGAATCCGTCTTCGGCGAGACCACGAGCGACCTCGGCGAGGGTGCTTTCGGCGAGGACCTTGTGCGCGCCGCCGGCCCCCGGCAACACCACCGCATATGGGGTCGACCAGTCGCCTTTCGGAGCATGTTCTCCAACCCGTTCCAACAGCCAGGAGCCATCGGGCTGGGAGAGCTCAGGGATCTTCATGCCGATGGCCGCCACCATCGCGAGATTGGTGGCTACAATATGCGCTTGCCCTGGCGCGCCGCGGACCGTGTCGGTATAGGTGAGGCCGGCCAATCGTTCGCGCCGCCAGGGCCTGGCAAGGCCGATCCGTTGTTCAGCCCCCGTCCAACGCACCACCATCGCCGATTTCAAGGTTCCCTGGGGATCAATGGCGAGATCTGGTTGTAACTCGCGCATCCGCGTCTTGAGAGCCGCAACCTCGGATCGAGTCTCTGCCGCAAGCGGTCGCCGCCGCCAGGGGCCGGTCCGGGTGGAGAAGACCGAGTCGACGGCGGGATGGCCCTCGACAAGCGTCCTGAGGGGTTCCTCGACGACCCAGCTGAGATGGAGCGGGGTATCTGACGCAGCAAGGGCGCAGGCCAGCGGCCAGGTGTGGACGATGTCGCCAAGGGCGGACAAACGGACGAGGACGACCCTCACGCTCGTTCCCGAAATTTCGGATTTGCTGTCGACCTCCGGCCGACGCGTCGCACCGTCGCCTGCGGGCGCATCATGGCCTCCTCCTTCAGATGAGGCCTGATCCGCCTCAGCAGCCGCCGGCGGGTTCGGATTTCGGATTTCGGATTTTCGTCCACTCGCCCATCAGGCTGCGTATAGGGCGCGTTGATCGGAGGTGCCTGGCATCCCGATTCGCCGCGAATCGGCGTGCCTGGCATCCTCACGAGAAGGGCGTTCACTCAGAGCTTCCAAAGCGGTCGACGATGATGCCGATAAGATCTGTGGTGGCGTGGTCTTTGGGGTCGCCGCAGATTGCGGTTCGACCGCCGTGCGCCTCCACGACCTCTCGTTCCGGAACCGTATCGACGGTGTAATCGGTTCCCTTGGCGTGTATCTGCGGCTGCAACCGCTCGAGAACCGGCGACACTGTTTTGCTGTCGAAGAGACAGATCCGGTCC
>Ga0316198_10002188_pt1 | contig 11774 bp, 5 predicted proteins | sample OudBieAanoxic_MG_FD_204935 | JGI IMG/M metagenome (GOLD analysis project Ga0316198, IMG submission 204935) | Coastal sediment microbial communities from Oude Bieten Haven, Netherlands - site A anoxic | ecosystem: Environmental > Aquatic > Marine > Coastal > Sediment | place: Netherlands... | reverse complement strand
GGCGAGGCGCTCGCCCGCTATGGTTTCGGCGCGGGCCACCCCTTTGCCACAGACCGGCTAGTTGCCTTCATGGAGACGCTTCAGGCATCCGGGCTCGTCTCTTCAGTGCGTTTGCTGGAACCCGTCTCCGCAACCGCTGCGCCGCTGCTGCGCTTTCATCACCTGGAATACGTCGATCTGGTGCAGGCGCGGAGCGCCGTAGGCGAAGGATTTCTCGATGCAGGTGACACCCCTGCCCTGCCAGGGATCTACGAGGCGGCGCTATCTGTGGTCGGGAGCGTGCTCGACGGGCTGGAGCGCATCCTTTCCGGGGATCTAAGACGCGCCTTCGTCCCGATTGCGGGGCTACATCACGCGAGACCCGATGGCGCCGCAGGTTTCTGCGTGTTCAACGACTGCGGCATCGCCATCGAGACCCTGCTCCGGGTCCATGGTCTGCAAAGGATCGCCTACATCGACATCGACGCCCACCACGGCGACGGGGTCTTCTACGCCTATACAGAAGACCCACAGGTCACTATCGCCGACTTCCACGAGGACGGGCGCTGGCTCTATCCGGGTACCGGCAACGCGGAAGAGATGGGAATCGGCCCAGCCCGCGCCACCAAGCTAAACATTCCGTTACCGCCCGGAGCGAACGACGCCCTCTTCTTTCGCCTCTGGCCGACGGTTGAGTCTTTCCTTGAGGCATCCGATCCGCAGTTCATCCTGCTCCAGTGTGGCGCCGACTGCCTGGCAGGCGATCCGCTGACCCATTTAGAGCTGAGCAACGCGGTGCATCGCAAGGTCACCACGGCCCTTTGTGACATGGCCGACCGGCATTGCAGCGGTCGGCTGCTGGCTATGGGAGGGGGCGGTTACAATCGTGAGCATACTGCCCAAGCCTGGGTAGAAGTCATCCGTGCAATGATAGAATCCAGCGCAGCGTAACAAGCGCTGTGTCACCTGCCAAACTAGTACCGGAACAACAGGATCTCCATGCCCCCACCCGAAGCCAAATTCCATATCGGTCAACTGATTCATCACCGACTGTTCGACTACCGGGGCGTGATCCTGGACGCGGACCCGGTCTTCCTTGGCAGCGCTGCCTGGTATGAGCAAGTGGCACGCTCTCGGCCGCCAAAGGACAAGCCCTGGTACCGGGTCCTGGTACATTGCGCCCAGCATGAAACCTATGTGGCGGAACGCAACCTGGAACCGGACGGCTCGACAGACCCGATCGAACATCCCCGGTTGGCCGACTTCTTCTCCGCCTTCGAAAACGGCTGCTATCGACCGCTCACACGGGCGAACTAAGCCCGCCGTCCGTCACGCGCTAAACCCGGAAGGACTCGGCCACCTCGCGCATGGCGCGCGCCTTGATCTCAAGCTCGGCGGCCTCCGCGGCGCAAGACGAATCGGCCACGATGCCACCACCGGCCCAGTAGCTGAGCTCACCACGGGTATGCACCATGGTGCGAATGGCAATGTTGGTGTCCATACCCCCGTCGTGGCCCAGGTAGCCGATACTGCCGCAGTAGAGCGAGCGCCGCTCGTCCTCCAACTCCTCGATAATCTCCATAGCGCGAATCTTGGGTGCTCCGGTGACAGAGCCACCTGGGAAACAGCCGCGCAGCATTCCAAGCGCATCCTTCCCCGGCGCAATGCGCCCTGTGATCTGGCTCACCAGATGGTGCACGTCTGCGAAGGACTCGACAGAGAACAGGCTTGGCACCCGAATGCTCCCGACCTCGCAATTGCGACCCAGGTCATTGCGTAGCAAGTCCACGATCATCAGGTTCTCCGCCCGGTCCTTGGTACTCGCGAAGAGGGCCTTCCGCTGTTGCTGGTCCGCCCGGAAATCTTTGACCCTTGGGATGGTCCCCTTGATGGGAAAGGTCTCCACCCCTCCCCCCCGCACCCGCAAAAAGCGCTCTGGGGACGCGCTCATCACTTGCACGGCAGGCGTATTGAGATAGGCGGCGAAGGGTGCGGGGTTGCGCCGGCGCAGCTCCAGATAGGCGTGCCAGGGATCGCCCCGGGCGGCGACGGAAAAGCGCCGCGTCAGATTGACCTGGTAACAATCCCCCGCGTGGATGTAGGACTGCACCCGTCGGAAACGATCGGCATAGTCCGCATCGGAGAGACTCGAGCGTAGGGGACCAAACACCTCGAAGCATCCATGGTCCGTCGTCGCATCCCCGGTCGCTGCCCCAAGCAACAGCTCCCGCGCCCGCGGCGAGCGGCCAACCTGACCCGCCAACCAGGTGTGTCTCCGTTCATGGTCGACCAACAATGCCCAGTCATAGATACCGACCGCCATCTCCGGCAACCGCTGCCGATCAACCGCTGTCGCAGGCAAGCGCTCGAAACGCCGTCCCAGGTCGTAGCCGAACCAACCGAGTGCCCCGCCACAGAAGGGTAGCACCGGGTGTTGGGCCTGCTCGTTACCCAGCTGACGGCTCAGCAGATCTAGAGGATCTGCATGAGAGTGGACACTGGCGCCACTGCGAATCTCGGTCACTGCACCCCGAGTGACGAGCGTCACCCGCGGCTCACAGGACATGATGTCCCAACGCCCGGACTCGCACCCTGGTCTCCCGCTATCCAACCAGACCGACCAGGGTCGCGCAGCCAGCACTGAAAACAGCGCGTCACTGGCGAGGTGGTAAGGAAGCGCTTCAACGCTGAGGGTCATCGCTAGCGATCAGACCGGTGGACTTGGCGCCTCGACAGTTCAGACTCACCTCCCAATTACCCCCATAGCGCATCGAACAACCCCGTGGAGCGTTTGACCTGGCGAGAGATAGCCTCGCGCAGGCGTTCCTCCGTGGCAATCAGCCGCACCTTCTTCCTGGCTCGCGTGATGCCAGTGTAGAGCAGCTCCCTGGTCACAACGCGGCTTTCTGCATCGGGCAAGATCAGTAGCACCTGATCGAACTCCGAGCCCTGGCTCTTGTGCACAGTCATGGCGTAAACCGTCTCGTGGGGTGGCAGACGCGCAGGGAGGATGCGCCGCAGGCCATCGGCAGTAGCGAAGAAGACGCGCAGTGCGTCATGGCTATCCACGTCCCTTAAGATCAGGCCCACATCGCCGTTGTAGAGACGCTGGGCGTGGTCGTTGGCGGTGACGATGACCGGCCGCCCGGCGTAGACATCACCGGAGCTATTGATCACCCCTGTCGCTTCCAGGGCCTGTTCGATCTGGCGGTTGAGGGCAGAGAGACCGTAAGGCCCCTCGCGCACCGCGCAGAGCACGCGCATCCGGTTCAACGCCTCTAGCGCCTCCTGGGGCGAGGGTGCATCGAGTACCTCCCGATAACGCGGGACGACATGCGCGTCGATCTCCCGTGCGAGGGTGCGCGGGGCCTGCGTTATCAGCTCCACATCCGACCTGCCGTCGTCTGCCAGGACATCGAGGGCGCGATTCGCCTCACCTGCGTTCACCGCCCGTGACAGGGCGCCGATGCCGCTGCGCTCCGCGAAGCGCCGACTCTTCTCAAGGTGGACGATGTGATCGGCAATTCCGGGTTCGCTTGTCGCAGCACGCACTGGCAACTCGGTGCCCAATTCATGTAGCGCGTCCACCAACTCGGGTCCGTAGCCAGTCTTGGCGCCGCGGCCGCAGATGTCCCCCAACACCATGCCTGCCTCGACAGAGGCGAGCTGGTCCTTGTCGCCCAAGAGCACGAGCCGAGTCTTCGCAGACAGGGCGTCGAGCAGCCGCGCCATCAAGGGCAGGTCGACCATAGATGCCTCGTCCACCACCAGCACATCCAGGTGCAACGGGTTGTCCAGCCCATGACGAGGATTGGCCCGCCCGGGGCGGAAGCCGAGCAAGCGGTGCAAGGTGAGGGCATCCTCGGGGATGGCGTCGGCAATCTGCGGGGGCAGATTCAGCGTCTGCTTGGCCTTGCGGATGGACTCGGTGAGACGCGCGGCTGCCTTGCCGGTGGGGGCGGTCAGGGCGATGCGCGGCGGTGATTCAGCTGCTTGCTCTACCAACAGAGCAAGAATGGAGGTTACCGTGTGGGTCTTGCCGGTGCCCGGCCCCCCGGAGATGACGCACAGTGGACGCAGTATCGAGACAGCGGTCGCTATTCGCTGCCAGTCGGTCCCGTCAGCTGACTGCCAGCTCACGCGGAACAGCCGATCGAGCCCGGCACGCAGACGCGCTCGATCCACTGTCGATACCCAGGTGCCTGCGCGCGACTCCAGGGCATCCGCGAGCACCCGCTCAAAGTGCCAATAGCGACCCAGATAGAGCCGGCGCGCATGATCCAAAATCAGCGGCGCCCGCCCTCCGCTGCATCCGACCACCGGCGAACGGCGCAGACCCGCAACCCAGGCATTGGGCTCAGGTGGTGCGATGGCACCGCCCAGCTCGCGGAACAGAGGGAAGTCCGCGCAGGCGTCGAGGGCTACGCAAACATCGCCCTCCCCCACACGGTGGCTCGCCAGGGCCGCCGCGAGCAACAAGTTGTGGTCGTCGCCGCCTCCAGCCAGAGCCTGCATGCGCCGGGCGAAATGGAGATCCACCGGACGTAGGACACCGAGCAGCACCGCCCGCTGCAACAGCGCGTCGTTCATGCTGCCTCCCTGCCGCTCTCGAACAGTCTGTTTAGTGCATCAATAAGTTCAGCCCCTGGGCGATCATGCCAGACCCCGTAGCGGCACCCGTGTTGCGGGCGCATGCCGCGCAGGAACAGATAATAGACACCGCCGAAGTGACGCTCGTAGTCGTAGCCCAGCACGCGGCGGCTCAGATAGCGATGCAGGGCGAGAGTGTAGACGAGATACTGAAGGTCGTAGCGATGATGGCGGATGGCCCCGCGCAGGACGTCGGGTTGGTAGGCCGCGAGCCGGTTGCCAAGCCGGTTCGACTTATAGTCGACGACGTAGTAGCGCCCGTCGTGGCGAAACACCAGATCTATGAAACCCCGCATCAATCCGCGCATGGGCTCGAACGTCAGGCCATCGGCACTGTGCGCATATTCCGTCGACTGTGCCAGCACGGCGCGCATGGCATTCGGGCTCAACGCTGCGACCGGGAAGTGAAACTCCAGCTCGACGAGTCGATCGGTGGCGGCGACGCCGCGCAGACGCAGGCTTTCCAGCGGATCGAGCCAGGTGTCGAGCACGTTGGCCACCAACTCTTCGACAACCGGCGCCCAGTCCCGCCCGGCATCGGTGCTGCCCTCGGGGGTCAGCCCGCCGTACCGCTCCAACTGGCGCTGGACGGTACTGGTCAGCAGGTCACCGCTGGCCCTGGGGAAGTCCAGGTTCTCGAAGACCTCGTGCAGGAAGTGGCCAGCGTGAGGGCCGGCGGGCAGCTCGAACACGCCTTCGACAGGGGTATCAATCCCTGCCTCCACTGGTTGCGCGGCGGCCTGATCGTAATCAGGACGCTCCGCGTCCTCGCCGCGCAACAGCCCCGAATAGCTCGACACCCTCCAGCGGGTATCGATCGCGGCAGCGAACACCCTCGGCTTCAGCCGCTCCAGATCCAGGCGCGGAGGCGCCCAGTGTTCACTGCTGGGAGATGGCAGGTCGCAGACCAGGATACGCCCGGGCGCCTGCCCGGCCATGGCATCCGCATCGGCGCGAATCTCCGCCTCGGACAACTCATTCATCCGACTCGCAGGCTCACTTTTATTTGTATCCCGGTGCAGCAGGTAGGCAAGCGCCGAGTCCTGCGCCTCATTGACCCGCCCCCAGCACAGCACACAGAACCTTGCGGCGCGGGTCACGGCGACATAGAACAGACGCAGGCGCTCGGCGAGCTGCTCGGTCCCAGCCAGCACACGGTTTTGGGCTTCCTGGTCGGAGCCCAGGTCCAGGCAAGCCGTCTTGTCCCCCGGCGCATGGAAAAAGGCCGGCCACTGACGCCCACGCTTCAGTGGCTTAAAATAGCTCCAAGGGAAAGGAATGAACACCAGCGGATACTCCAAGCCCTTGCACTTGTGCATGGTGACCACCTTCACCAGTCCCTCGTCGCTCTCCAGGCGCAGCTGCCGGGCCTCATCGCGCGCGCCGCCTGTGCGCTGATCGGCGAGCCAGCGCAACAGGGCGTCAATGCCCGGGTACTCGTCGGAGGCCACCTGCAACAACTCCAGCAGTTGTAGTAGGTTGGTCAGTCGCCGCTCGCCATCGGGACGACATAACAGCCGTTTGGGAATCTGCTCGGCGGTGAGCAGCTCCTGCAACGCGACCATGACGCCATGCTGCCGCCAACGCTCGCGATAATCCTGAAAACGGGCAAGGAGCGCCTCCCAGGCAATCTCGTCCGTGGCGAGCCGGTCCAGCTCCTCCGCGCCGCACCCCAGCAGCGAGGTGGCCAACGCCGCGCGCACGCGCCCCTCGTCCTCCAACTCCGCCAGGGCCGCAAGCAGAGTGACAAGCTCATCGGCATCGTCGCTTTCGAACACGCTGTCCTGGCTCAGGCTCACACTGTTGACGCCGCTGGCGCGCAGGGCCTGTTGGACAAGATCGCCCTCGCGGTGCGTGCGTACCAGTAGAGCGATGTCGCCAGGAGCGAGCTGTCGGTCGCCAATGCTCGCCCGGCCAGCGTCGGACAGATTCAACAGGCCGGCGATGCGTTCGGCGCAGGCGTGGGCCGCCGCATCGCGGGCTGCGTCGTTACGAATGAAGCCAGGCGACGTCTTGGTCCGGTTATTCTCATCGACCTTGAGCATCCAACATTGCAGCGGAACTGGCTCGACGCCGTCGATGCGCAGCGGTTTGTCGTCCGCGCACGGGCTCGGGGCCACGCCATGGAAGCGAATGTAATCTTCGTAGATGAAGGGTGCGTGCGCCCCGCCAAAGAGGGCGTTGACGGCCTCGACCAGCCGCGAGCTGGAACGCCAGTTGACGCCGAGGGTGTATTGCGCCCCTTCGTGGTCCGTGCTGTCCCGCGCCTCCATGTAGGTGAAGATGTCGGCGCCGCGGAAGGCGTAGATGGCCTGCTTGGGGTCACCGATCAGGAACAGGCCGCAGTCGGGCTGTCCGCCGTAGACCTTGCGGAAGATGCGATACTGCTGCGGGTCCGTGTCCTGGAACTCGTCGATCAGGGCCACCGGATAGCGTTCGCGCACAATGGCTGCGAGGGTGTCGCCGCCGTCCGCCGCCAGCGCCCGGTCGAGGCGCCGCAGCAGGTCATCGAAGTACATCAGCCCCTCGTCGCGTTTGCGCCGGTCCAGGGCCTCGCGCACGAAGGTCCGCGCGGCGGTCAAGAACTCGGCCACGGCGTAGGATTCGGCGCGAGCCACCAGCTCCGGATAGAGGCCGCACAGGTCGAAGAAGGGATGTCTTGAGGGTTCGTGATCCGGTTTGGTCCCGAGCTCCAGACCCGCCGGCGTCAGGCGGTCGAAATCTTTGGGCAAGGCTGCGGGTGGTCCGCTCGCAGCGACCAGGGTCTCGGCAGTGCCGATGGCCTTGGCGACGACATTCTTGTTGTAGGACTGGCGCTTCAGTGCCGAGCTGTTCATGAGGATATCGATGACATCCTCTCCTGTATCGCGCCATAGCCTGCACAACTGGTCAAAGGTATCGTTCAGCTCTTGGTGCACGGCCTCGATGCCAGCGGCATCCACCGTCGGCAACAGCCGCAGGTCGTCCAGCGCCAAGGTCGGGGTCAGGTGCGCAAGTAGGGCACTCGGCGTCTTCCAATGCGCCCTGACCCATTGCGCCTGTTCCAAGGTCGCACCCGCCACTCGATTGCGCCAGAAATCCTCCACCGCGGTGGTGCGCAGCCCGGTTTCGTCGGTGATGAACTCGACATCGAAGGCGGCACCGCTCTCGAAGGCGTTGTCCTGGAGCATGCGCAGGCAGAAGCCGTGGATGGTATGAACCGCCGCCTCGTCCATGCGGGTCAGGGCATCCGTCAGCAGGGTACGGGCAGCATCATGATCCGGTAAGGCCGACAACAGCTTGGCCAGGACCGGGTCCTCTTTGCGCCGGGCGTCAATGTCCCCTTGCAGCCAGTCCAGGGCCTGCGCCACCCGTCGACGAATGCGGTCGCGCAGCTCCTCGGTCGCCGCCTCGGTGAAGGTAACGACCAGGATGCGGTCCACCTCCAAGCCCCGCTCCAGCAGCAGGCGTAGGTACAAGGTCGCGATGGTGTAGGTCTTGCCTGTTCCGGCGCTGGCCTCGATCAAGGCTAGGCCACGTAGCGGAATCTGCAACGGGTCGAGAGGGATCATGCCAGGTCTTTCGCCTTGGTGATGGTCTCGGAACGATCCAACATGGGCCGAAGGATACGCTGGGCCGTGATCTCGAACGCCTCGTCGATGGGATCGCGGCCGCGGAAGGCGATGCGCACGGCAATCTGGTCTCGCTCGGGCGCCGGGTTGTAATCGCCGGACCAGGCTTGATCGAAGGCGCTTCCGTATCCTCTCTCGACCCACGCCAGCGAACTCTGGGGAAAGAAGGCCAACGGCGCACTCAACCCATGCCAACGCAGATCGAGCAAGTCGGTCAGCAGGTCAGCGGCACTATCCACCGGTGCGAGGATCAAGGTCTGATCCTTGGCGACGAAGGTGCTGACAGGCACGATTCCCTCCGGCTTGAGACAATTCAGTACCAGGTGCCGCACCCAGATGGCGAGACGGTCCTTGGACTTGAGTTCGCCCACGCGATAGTCGACGAGACCATTGGGGCGCGGGTGGTGTATCAGACCCTGCAGACGGAAGCCGGTCAGCGGTAGATCGACCTCCAGTGGCTCCAAGGTCGGCTGCAACCGTCCTTTTAGACGCCGGACCAAGGGCTCGACCTCCTCCAGCTGCTCGTCGAAGAGCAGCTCGCCTGGGGCGCCATGGGGCAGCACTCCCTCACCGCGCAAGCGTGTCAGCATATCCTTCTCCTCCCCCTCGCGATCGTCCAGTCGCGCATGCAATAGGGCATCGCGCAACGAGTAACGCTCCAGGTTGTCCGCATCGAACGGCTCGCTGTCCTCGGGGACCTCGTCTTCTTCGGTCAGACGCAGGCCCAAGCGGCGGGTGAGAAAGACCTGTGCCGGGTTGCGCAGGAAGCGGATCAGCTCCTCGATGTCGACAGTCCGCAGGGCCTCGTCCGGGGGCCCAAGCGCGATCTGCGCGAACGGCGGGATGTGCGTGCCGACTTGGGTACGAGCGGCCTCGGCCCAGGTCTGTGCGTAGCTGAACAGGCGCACATCGCTACCGTCGAAGTACCTGCGACTGAACGGCTGCAACGGATGGCGCAACAGCAGATGCCCGGTCACCTCCGCACCGTCCGCGAGCCGATAGCCTTGGCGTAGATAGTCGAGCAGCTCGTCGATCACAACCGAGGGGACCTTGACGCTGTTGTCGCGTTCGTCGTTGCCGACCCAGCTCAGGTAGAGGGCATCGCGGGCCGAGAGCAGGGCCTCCAGGAACAAATAGCGATCATCCCGTCGCCGCGAGCGGTCGCCGCGGCGTGGCTTGCGCGCCATGAGGTCGAACGATGGCGGTCGCTGGGTGCGAGGAAAGTCGGCGCCGTTCATGCCGATCAGGCACACCACCCGGAACGGGATACTGCGCATGGGCACCATGTTGCAGAAGGTGACGCGGCCGGTGAGGAAGCGATGGGCGCCGCGGGTGTCGTCGAGCAGGGTCTCCACCAGGGCGCGTACCACATCGAGCGACACCTCGCCGGCAAACTCCGCGCCATCGGCCAACGAGAGCAGCTCATCTAGACCTTCGCGGACCGACTGCACCAGCGGTTCTTCGTCGTCGTCCGGCACGAAAAACGCGGACATCAGCCCATTGACCGCCGAGCGCCAGTCCGCGAGCGGGCGCGGCCGTGCAAGACGCTTGCGCCAGTCACCCAGTTGCTCGACGAAGGACTGCAACAAGCCGAGGTATTCCACCTCGCTGCCCTCGATGTCCACGTATGGCAGCACGCCCTTATAGAGATCGGCATCCGGATCGGGAGGCAGCGCATAACCGATGAACAAGCGATCGAGGCCGAAGGCCCAGGTATTGGCGGACTCGGCGGGCAGACCAAGATCGGCGCGCATGGTGGCATCCTCGCCCCAGCGTACGCCGCTCTCCCGCACCCAGGTGCGGATGCGCTCAAGACCCTCGTCGTCGAGCCCGAAGCGCCGTTGCACCGCGGCCACTTCGAGTAGCGACAGCAGCGCGCTGGACTCGAAGCGGCTGCGGGGCAGGGCTAGCAAGCATTTGAGTGCCTCCAGCAGCGGCTGTTCAGCGACGATACGACGGTCGGCGACGGACCAGGGGATGCGCATCGTCCCCGCGGCTGCTCCGAACACAGCCTCGACATAGGGCGCGTAAGTGTCGATATCCGGGGCCATGACAATGATGTCCCGCGGCTCGAGCCCATCGAACCGGTCGAACAGATCCAGCAAACGGTCATGCAGCACCTGGACCTCGCGTAGGGGCGTATGGGTGCTGTGCAGTTGGAGCGATGCATCGTCGCGCGATACCAACCTCGACACACCGCCCTCACGCGCATCGGTCAAATCGAGTATGTCCATCTGCAGCCGATGCAGCAGCTTGTCGCCAGCGGGCGCCTCAAAGCGGTCGTGGTCGATCCCACCCTGCTCCAACAACTGGTCCAGGTACACCTGACCGGCGTGTCCGAGGGATGCGAGCAGGGGATTACCGAGGTCGAGCAGGCCGGTCGGATCGGGTTGCCCCGCCTTGAGGGCGCGCGCGCGCCGGCGCGCTTGGCCAGCCTCATCGACAAGGTCCGACCAGTACTCCTGACTCGGGTTGAGATAGAAGACGTGAACCGGAATGAAGCGCGCCAGGGCTCCCAACAGGTCGAGGTAGACCGGCGCCAGGGCGGTGAGACCGAACAGGGCCACGCGCTCGGGCAGGACCCCACGCCACGGCGCTCCTGCGGTCATGGCCCCCTCCAAGTCCACCAGCAGTTGCGCGCGGTGGGCGCTCCCGGTCTGGGTGCTGAGAATACTCCACAGGCGGGCCTGCCAGCGCTCGTCGCTACCCAGGTCCAATCCGCTATCGGCACCCTGTTCCCACTTCAGCACCAGGTCAGGGCGATACACCAGATATAGGTCGAACAGGTCAGCGATGCGCCGGGCCAACTGATACAGTCGCAGATCAGATGCGTCGGCCGCGAGGTAGCGGTGCAAGGATGCAAAGTCCGCCTCGCCGACCAGCTCGGGCAGCAGCCGCATTAGCCGCCACAACATCGCATCCCGGCTGAATCCCGATTCGTCGGGCACATCTGGCAGCCAGGCACAAACGAGACGCCAGAGGAAACTCGCCGGAAGCGGAAACTCCAGGTTTGCACCTATCCCCGCGCGCTCGGCGAGCTGCTGCGCGATCCAGCGGGCCATGCCCTGGTTGTGGACAACGATGGTCTCGGCGGCGAAAGCATCGGCAAGGGGTACGGAGACCAGCTCCGCCAATCCCGCCACTAATTGCTCCAGCCGATTGCTGTGATGGATCTCGAGCATTGTCGCTTCTCGCGCCTTTAGGAATCGCTAAGGACACGCTGGTTTCAGGGGAAAGTCCCTCGAAAGCGTGGTTCGTCCGATGGTTGATCCCCAACAATACCCGCTCCTGTGCTTTTCCCCTCACCCTGTTGGCGTTTGCGGCTCAACATGTTGGACTAAGGCGTCATCGGCGCTGGATTTCAGATGACCTCCAACCCGGACGCTTCGTCAGTATCCAAGGCGTCGTATAGGGCCTCGAACTCCCGACTCAGCTTGTGGCTGGGATCCAGGTGAATCATTGGGCAGGCCTGAGTGTGCGACTCCCGGATCTTGACCGACGCGGACAGGAAGGTGTCCAACACCGGATAACCCT
>Ga0316198_10002186_pt1 | contig 11775 bp, 8 predicted proteins | sample OudBieAanoxic_MG_FD_204935 | JGI IMG/M metagenome (GOLD analysis project Ga0316198, IMG submission 204935) | Coastal sediment microbial communities from Oude Bieten Haven, Netherlands - site A anoxic | ecosystem: Environmental > Aquatic > Marine > Coastal > Sediment | place: Netherlands... | reverse complement strand
CCCCGGTTGCCGGGCGAAGTGTAGGCAACAAACCCTGAGATGTCATTTTCCATTGCTGCTGCCGCAAGCTTTTTTATGAGGATTTTGCCCATGCCTTTTTTCTGATACTCTTTGCTGATGGAAAAGGCGACCTCAGCAACATTGGTAGCCGGATCGATCAGGTATTCTCCGATGCCCACCACCCGGCCGAAACCGAATTCGCCAACTATTGCCACCACGGTGAGATCTTTTACATAATCGATCTGGGAAACACCTTCGACCTCTTCCTTCAAAAAACTGGTTTTCTCATGGAAAAAGCGTGAGATCACATCATTTTTGTCTTGGCTGTAAAAATGCTCTTGAATTCGGCGCTCATCGACCGGTTTGACCGGTCGGACCGTAACCTGCTGCCCATTAATGTCAAGGGTTTCTTCCAGATGAATCGGATAAACACCATGCAGTGACTCATGCAAGGTGCGGTCGCTGCCGAGTAGCCCCATCTTTTTAGCTTCATAAAAAAGTTCATTACGAAAAGCAGGATGGGCGATGCTGATCAGGGCCATGGCCCGCTCTTGAAAACTTTTGCCGAACAGATTGACCGCACCGTATTCGGTGACAACATAATGAACGTCGCCTCGGGGCGCAACCACGGCCGTGTCGTTGAGAAAGGGGACGATCCGGCTTTTTTTACCCTGCATGGCCGTCGACGGCAGCATTAAAATCGATTTGCCTCCCGGAGACTGAACAGCGCCTCGCATAAAGTCCCCAATCCCGGTCACACCGGAAAAATGACTGTGGGGCACGGCATCGGCTGCCACCTGACCGGTCAAATCAATGGACATGGCAACACTCATCGCGACCATTTTATTATGCCGGGCAATGATCGCCGGATCACACACATAATCGGACGGATGAAACTCAACGGCGGGATTGTCATTTAAAAATTCATATAAATCCTCAGAGCCAATAGCGCTGTTGGCAACCATTTTCCCTTCGTTGAAACCCTTCTTGCGGTTGGTGATCACCCCTTTTGAAAACAGCTGCATGATTTCATTGGTCATGTACATGGTATGAATGCCAAGATCGTTTCTATCCGACAACGCCAGCATGACGGACTCCGATGTTGTCCCCAATCCGATGGCAATCGTTGATCCGTCATCGATCAGCCGTCGAGCGATCAGGCGACCGATGTCGTTGGCGGCCGCCAGTTCCGGGTTCTGACCGATGGTCAGCAGCGGTTCGTCATACTCCACAAAATAATCAACTTCATTGACGTGAATAAAACTTCGGCCCAGGACCCTGGGCATGTTGGAATTGATCTGGGCAATCACCAGATCGGCAGATTGAGCCGCAGCCATTGTAATATCAACCGAAACCCCCAGGCTCATCCATCCGAAATCATCCGGTGGTGACACCTGGATCAGAGCCACATGAATCGGCAGCAGGCGGCTTTTAAACAGGCGCGGAATCGCCGACATGTTGATGGGGGTAATAAAACGCATGTTGCGTGCAATCCCTTTGGGCTTGGCGGAACCCAGGTAAAAGGATCGAAGATTGAGGCTGTGGTCTTTGGTTTTATTGGCAATCAGGCTCAATGGAGTTGTTTCCAGGGTCATCAACCGGACGATCTCAATATCTCGGAATTGATCCGAAAGTTCGGAAAGTTGACGGACCAGATGCTGCGGTTCACCGCAGGAGGAACCGATAAACACCCGCTGTCCCGGTCTGATTTGGCCGAGCGCCTCTCTGGCACTGCGTTTGTTTTCAATGTACTTATCCGCCCAATAGGTTGTCAGGGCCATGATTACTCCTTCACTGTTTTAAGCCGGGTAACGTTAATCTCACAATTATGCGCTCAGTGCATTTTTTTCAGCCTTGGAAATTTCAATTAGCCTATTTGGGTTGGATTGGCAAGGGTTACCTAATGGTGATCTCGGCGAAGGCTAAGTCATTCTTGCGCATATCACCTTAACATCACATTATAGTTACAAAATTAATGAACTACCCCGCCGCAAGCAACGGGATATCAATCGGAATATTTTTATCGCCCCAAGGGGCGGGGAATTAAAACTTTATCCGCCTCCGCCGGATTAAATTCTTACGCAAAGACGCCGGGACACAAAAGAAATACATAGAAGCTTTAGCGCCTTTGCGGCTTTGCGTTATGTAATTTTAATCGAGTCTTGATTTGTGCGGCTAGTTTGACGATACGCTGGCGCTTGCGGCATTATTTCTTGACTCGATATATTCTTTTGAATATATTCGGATTTTTATACATTTTAATTTTTATAAACCTTTAGAAATACGCTAAAAAGATGGGCCAAGAATGAATGCACTCAAATCACTCAGCCGCTGGATAGATGAAATCAACGAACGGATCGGCCAAATGGTGTCCTGGGTCAGCCTCGGGCTGGTGATGGTCATTTTTATCGACGTGGCCATGCGCTATCTTTTTAACACCAGTTATGTCTTCACCCAGGAGTTGGAATGGCATCTTTTTGCTTTTATTTTTTTAATCGGGGCCGGCTACACCTTGCTCCACGACGGCCATGTGCGGGTCGACATATTTTATCAACGCCTGGGATTTAAAGGCCGGGCCTGGGTGAATCTGCTGGGTGTTATTCTGTTTCTTCTTCCCGGCTGTACCATGGTGATGACCACCTCCTGGAAATTTATGCTGAACTCGTTTTTGATCCTGGAAGGGTCGCCGGATCCCGGCGGTATCCCGTTGCGTTTTATCGTCAAAGGCTTCATACCGGCAGGCTTTTTTCTGCTTATCATACAGGGCATTTCCCTGGGAATCCACAGTTTGCTGCAAATCAGGGGAATCGAAACTGAAGAAGGGAAGGAATCCTGATGGAATATCTGGCGGGATGGATGTTTCTGGCGCTGACCATTCTGTTGATGATCGGGTTCCCGGTGACCTTCACGTTGCTGGGCACGGCCCTGGTCTTCGGCATGATCGGGTTTGGATGGGATTTTTTTAATCTTCTGCCGCTAAGGATCTGGGGCCGCATGACCAATGTAACCCTGATTGCCGTGCCGCTGTTTGTCTTCATGGGGGTCATGCTGGAGCGCTCCGGCCTGGCGGAAGCACTGCTGGATACCATGGGTATTCTTTTCGGTCGCCTGCGCGGCGGGCTGGCGATCTCGGTGGTGGTCGTCGGTGCCCTGCTGGGAGCCTCCACCGGCATTGTCGGTGCCACCGTGGTCACCATGGGCCTGCTGGCGGTGCCGACCATGCTGCGCCGCGGCTATCAAAAAGAGCTGGCCTGCGGCACGGTGTCCGCTTCCGGCACCCTGGGCCAGATTATTCCCCCGAGCATTGTCCTGGTGCTTATCGGCGATATTGTCGGGGTTTCCGTCGGGGATCTGTTTATCGGCGCTGTTCTGCCGGGCATGCTCCTGGTGGGGTTGTTCATCGCCTACATCCTGATTGTTTCTTTTCTGCGGCCCGATGTCGCACCGGCCATATCAAAAGAAGAACTGGCAGCCATTTCTACCAAACAACTGGCCGCCCAGGTCGGCAGGGCCCTGTTTCCCCCCGTGTTTCTGATGGTGTCCGTGCTGGGGTCGATCTTCGCCGGCATTGCCTCCCCGACGGAAGCAGCGGCCGTGGGAGCGGTGGGCGCTACCGTGTTAACGATTGTAAACAAAAAATTTAATCTGGCGCTCCTGCAGGAGGTGATGCTCTCCACCGTTAAATTGACCTGTATGGTCTTTATTATCCTGTGCGGTGCGGCGGCCTTCGGCCTTGTTTTCCGGGGTCTGGGCGGTGACCATCTTGTGCGCGGTTTTCTGGGAGGCATTGCCGACCAGTACAGCAAGACCGCGGTCCTGTTCATCGTGATGGGCGTTATCTTCATCATTGGCTTTTTCCTGGATTTTATCGAAATCACCTTTATCCATGTACCGGTCCTGGCGCCCATTATGATTGATTTCGGGTACGACCCGGTCTGGTTCTGCATCCTGCTGGCGGTTAATCTGCAAACCTCTTTTCTAACACCGCCGTTCGGATTCTCCCTGTTTTACCTCAAGGCGGTTACCCCACCCGAAATCAGCACGGGAGACATTTACCGGGGTATCATCCCGTTTGTTCTATTCCAGCTGATCGGGCTGGCCCTCGTCGTACTATTCCCGCAACTGGCCACCTGGTTGCCGGATATCGTCTACGGGCCTTAATATTACCCTAAAATTGTTAAGAAACCTTGACTAATCGATAAAAAAAAATTAGGTTAATGGGCGTCATTTATTGCCAGCTGCATTGTCAGGGCATAGCGCCCGCAGGGCAATAAAGACACGACATGGAAGCGGCGGCTTGCCATAATAAAAGTCCCCCGTGAACACAATCAATTCCAAAGGAGGTTATTCATGAAGCGACGTGATTTTCTGAAAAAGGCCGGCATCGGAGCAGCTGCGGCAGCAGCGGGTATCACCGGTCTGGTTGGATGTGCCAAAGAGGAGGAAAAACCGAAAGAAGCTGCGGCTCCGGCGGTCGTAACCAAAAAAACATACAAGTGGAAAATGACCAGTACCTGGCCGTCAGGGCTCCCGGTTCTCCAGGAGGGTGCCGTGCGGATCGCCAAACGCATCAAAGAGATGTCCGACGGCCGACTGGAGATTGAGGTTTTTGCCGGTGGTGAACTGGCACCCCCATTGGAAACTTTCCAGGCCGTATCCGACGGAACGGTGGAATGCGGCACCGGCGCCGCCTATTACTGGGCCGGCAAAGAGCCCGCCTGCCAGTGGTTTGCGGCGGTTCCCTTCGGCATGAATGCCCAGGGCATGGCCGCCTGGAATTACAGCGGTGACGGCCTCAAGCTGTGGGAAGAAACCTATGCGCCATTTGGCGTCATTCCCCGACCCGGCGGCAACACCGGGGTGCAGATGGGCGGATGGTTTAACAAGAAAATTGAGACCATTGACGATTTCAAGGGACTGAAAATGCGGATTCCCGGGCTGGGCGGCAAGGTCGTGGCCAAGGCCGGCGGAACCGTGGTCCTGGTGGCGGGCGGCGAGATATTCACCAACCTCGAGCGCGGTGTCATCGATGCCACCGAATGGGTGGGCCCCTACCACGATCTGAGAATGGGCTTTTACCAGGCTGCCAAATACTACTACTATCCCGGATGGCATGAGCCCGGTACAGAGCTGGAATTTATCTTCAACAAGAAAGCCTACGAAGCCCTGCCCAAAGACCTGCAGCATATCGTAGACGCTGCCTGCGCCGAAAATGCCTCCTGGGCCCTGGCCGAATTCGATGCCAATAACGGCGCCGCCCTGCAAACCCTGATCAATGAACACAAGGTACAGGTTTTCAAGTTCCCGGATAAGGTACTAGATGCTCTGCGGCCTCTGGCAGTGGAAGTCGTCGAGGAAGAAGCGGCCAAATCACCGATGGCCAAGAAAGTTTACGAATCCTTTAGAAACTTCCAGAAAGTCGTCGGCACCTGGGGCAGCATATCTGAAAAGTCATACTATGACATGCTGGCCCCTAAATATACGGGCTAGCAGTTAGCGACCTCTTAGTAAACGTCATTATTATCGCCAGCCGGTGCAACCTTTCCGGCTGGCGATTTTTATTGGTATGAAGATTCAGAAACAAGCAATTGGGCCATTCATAGCCCGGGCAGCGTTGGCCTTGCTGGTCGCAGGCTGCGTTTTTATCGGGTGCACGTCTGCGCCGGTTGATAGCCAACCCTTCGCCGAGGATTGCATGGGTAAATTGTCACGCCGAATCAGGGAAGCCCCGGAAAAAGAGTACCTTCACACCCTTGACGGTTTAAAAGTGCGGCTGCAGGATTTCTTCAGTCAATGTCAGGACAACGCGCCGGACTGCGTCCTGTTTGCAAAATTCTATCACTGGGATAATGAGGTAAAACAGGTTGTTTCCATAACAGACACCGGCTCGGTCGGACATCGAATCAGAGCCTATTATAACCCGCTGTCGATCTGCCGACCTCAAAAAATTCATCCCGGCAGAACCCATGGCGATGTTGCTGAATTTTATGACGCCTGGGGCCAGTTTATGGGGCTGGCGGTTTACATGGGCCAGGGCCAGTATTTTTTGCTATATTATTCAAGCTACCAAAACTAAAAACAAAGCCCTGAGTAATCCTTCAAACCTCCTAAAAATTTAATTACGTCGAACCGCATAGCCCCAAAATTCCAAACGTTTAAGATACATCTTCTACATTATCTTCCTCGAGCAACCCTGGTGCATCCGGCTGCGGGACTTCCTCAACCTTGCGGAGTTTACGCTCAATCGCCCGGGTGCGCACTTCGGCCTGACCGATGGTATGGCTGGCTTCTTTGAGCTTCTTTTTGGTTCTGGCCAGAACATCGCCGAACTTTCCAAATTCGGTCTTGACCACCCCCAGCAATTCCCAAACCTCACTGGAACGTTTTTCAATCGCCAGGGTCCGAAATCCCATCTGCAGGCTGTTGAGCAAAGCTGCCAGAGTGGTTGGTCCGGTGACCACGATTCGAAATTCTCGCTGCAGGGTATCGCACAATCCCGGCCGTCGCAGCACTTCGGCATACAATCCCTCTATCGGTAAAAACATAATGCCGAAGTCGGTCGTATGGGGTGGATCGATATATTTTTCCTTGATATATTTGGCTTCGACCTTGATACGCATCTCCAGGTTCTTGATCGATTTTTCGGCTAACTCTTTATCGGCGGCTTCCTGGGCATCCAGCAGCCGCTGGTAGTCTTCCTGGGGAAATTTGGAGTCAATCGGCATCCAGACGATTTTGTCTTTGTCGGCATCCTGGCCGGGTAACTTTATGGCAAATTCCACCCGGTCGTTGCTGTTCTTTTTAGTGGCCACATTGACATCATATTGATCCGGGGTCAAAATTTGTTCCAGGATATGGCTTAAGCGAATCTCGCCCCAGGTTCCGCGGGTTTTGACATTGGTCAGCACTTTCTTCAAGTCACCCACCCCGGTGGCCAGGGTCCGCATTTCTCCCAGCCCCTTGTAGACCTGCTCCAAACGCTCACTGACCTGCTTAAAGGACTCGCCCAGGCGCTTTTCCAGGGTGGTCTGTAATTTTTCATCGACGGTGGCCCGCATCTGATCGAGCTTTTTGGTATTATCTTCCTGAATGGCCCGCAATTGGGTTTCGATTGTCAGGCGCATGGCCTCCAATCTTTCTTCATTGACTTTGGCCATGGCCATCAGGTGTTTGGAAAAGGAGTCGAGCTGGTCTTTTTGGATGCGAATATTCTCCACCATGCGCTGCTGCATGGAATCGATCGAGGACTTCAAAACCGAGCCGAGTTCCTGACGTGCCTGTTGTGCACCGAGAGCCGTTTCGTTACGATTGGCAGCGATTTCATCTTTAATCACATTTTCCAGGCGTTCCTGTTTACCTTCCAGGGATGCAAAGTCGTCCTGCAGTTTTGTGATGACATATTCGGGCTTGCGCCGAATGAGTATGATCAGCAAAATAAGAGCGGCCAGCACCATGAGGGTCGTGAATCCCACAGTTAGCTCCATGGCATAATCCTCAACAAATACTGCAAAGTTGGTCATCACATTGTTCATGGTGCTTGGCCCTTATCTATATTCCATAACATATTAAAAATACAATATTTTCAATTATGCAACTGGATTATAGAGAAAAGGTGCATGAGCGTCAACCGTGAAAGATTGATTTAATTTCCTGAATAAGCTATAGGCGACGTAAAATCGATAATTTGAGCTATAACAATTTCTCTTTTGTATAAGTGCCGTCGGAGCAAAGTGTAATGGATGACCTATTTTCCCCTTTTTCGATTAAAGCAGTTAAATTAAAGAACCGTATTGTTATGCCGGCCCTGGCCTCTTTTCTGATTGGCGATAACGGCAGTATCTCCGATGCAACGGTGGAGCACTATCGCAGACGCGCCGGCGGTGGACCTGCCATGGTAATTACGGAAGCCTGCGCGGTTTCTCCCGAAGGTGTTGTTTCTGCTCACCATGCCAGGATCTATGAGGATCGATTCATTGAAGAGCTTTCAAGGATAGCTGCCGCCATAAAGGAAGAAGGCTGTGTGCCTGCCCTTCAGATCCATCATAGTGGGCGGCAAACATCGGTTAAAGTAATCAAACGCAAACCACTGGCGCCATCACCACTCCCCTGCCCCGCCATTCGCGGCGATGTCGAACCACTGAGCATTGGCGGCATCCAGGAGCTGGTTAAAAAATTCGGTGATGCGGCCGTAAGGGCTAATCAGGCAGGTTTCGAACTGATTGAAATCCATGGCGCTCATGGTTACCTGATAAACCAATTTCTTTCCCCATTTTCCAACATCCGCAACGATGCATATGGGGGAACCGTCGCCGCAAGAACCCGGTTTGCCAGAGAAATCGTGGAAGAACTCCGCCGGCGTTTGGGCCACGAATTTCCCATCTCATTTAAAATTAGTGCCGAGGAATATGTTGACGGCGGTTTGACAACCACCGAAAGCATCGAAATCCTGAAAGTCCTGGTTGATGCCGGCATCGATGTCGTCCAGGTCTCGGCCGGTAACGACCTCACGCCTGAATGGATCTGCCAGCCAATGTTCATGGAAAAAGCCTGTCTGGTCAATTCTGCCAAACAGGTCAAACAGGCGCTGGATATTCCGGTTATGGTCGTGGGCAGAATAAACGACCCGCAAATCGCCAACGACATCATCGCCCAGGCCAAAGCCGACCTGGTTTGTATGGGTCGGGGTTTGCTGGCAGACCCGGAAATGCCTTTAAAAGCCCAGGCAGGGCGTCTGGATGAAATACGCACCTGCATCGCCTGCAATACCTGCATGGAATCCATCTTTAAAAAAGGACGCATTGAATGTCTGGTCAACCCCATGCTGGGCCGTGAAAAAGAAATGGCCTTTGTACCGACCTCTAAGCCCCAAAAAATTATGGTGGTCGGAGGGGGTCCGGGAGGAATGAATGTGGCCTGGGTTGCCGCCAAACGAGGGCATGATGTGCATGTGTATGAAAAACGAAGTGAGCTTGGCGGGCAGTTACTTCCCGGCAGCACTCCGGGCCACAAAGCAGAATTGCGGACGCTGATACAATTTCAAAAAAAGCAGGCCGAGCTTTTCGGCGTCAAATGCCACCTGAATATTGAAGTATCAGCCGAAGACATCAACGTTTTTAATCCGGATGTAGTCATATTGGCCACCGGTTCCCTGCCCGCACTTCCAGCGGTTGATGGCATTGATAAGGATATGGTGCTGACCTATGAAGATGTATTGGATGGTGGGCCGGCTAATTTCAATAAAGTGGTGATCATCGGTGGAGGACCGACCGGCCTGGAACTGGCGCTGTATTTGTCCGACCATGGAAGTTCGGTAACGGTAATTGAAATGCTGTCCGAAGCCGGAAAACATCTGGAGGCCATGACCAAAAAAATTATTTTTGCCCGGCTCAAAGAAAATAATGTTACCGTTGCGACCGATACCAGATTGCTGAAAATAGAGGACAACGGTGTCATCGTTGCCGGCCGGGAAAACCAAGAACGCTTTATTGAGTCGGACAAAGTGCTGATTGCCATCGGCACGCGTCCGAATCTCAAACTTTATGACCAGATTAAATCCCTTGGATTCAAAATCCACCAGATAGGTGACTGCCTTGAACCGCGAAGTGCCAAGGACGCCATTTATGAAAGTGCGGTGCTGGGAAGACTTATATAGTGGAAGTTTATTCCTAAATTGGGAATTGGAGAGAATCACCGGTAGGCAAATATACAAGTACTATTGGTGATTATAAAAGAAAAACAGGTATCTTTTCAGGCGAGCGGCCCAGCGGTGGGCCCAGCAGGAGAGTTTATGCTTCAGGCTATAAGGATTGACAATTTTGCCGTTTCTTTCAAGAAAAATGACTTTTCCGAGAACCTGTTCAGAGGTAACGGGTTCATCAAAGGTTCGTGCGGCATCTCCGCGAAGAATAAAGAATGGCGATTGGATAGAGGAGCGGCTTTGGGGTCCCTGAAAAGCCTTCCGTGGCCTGCTAAACTTGCCGAAAGCCTCTTCAGCCTCTCGGCCTGTAGGTATAGACGGGCGATTGGGTGGGTTACTTTGATTATCAGGAACAGTCAGAGAGTGGCTATCACCACCATCGATGGATTCGGTGGCGCTTGACCCTTTAACCGGGCAGAATGATTTCAACAAAGTGGAATATTCATTGGCCTTATCATCTTTGACAATACCCATGACCCGATGGGCGACAAGACTGCCATTTGAACGGAATAGTACTATATCTCCTTTGTGGACAGCCGATGGCTCCACCGGCCCTACTACAACGGTTTCATTGGCCATAATCGTTGGATACATGCTATGGCCGGGAGCGTTAAAGCTTACCTTGTAGCCATCTTTTAAGAGATCTGTTACTAGTTCGGGAAACATGGCTTCACTTTGTTTCGCGGCCGAAGGCCAATCCTCAAACGAAGGGCCCCACCATCCGCCAGAGGCGGGGATTCTGTCGCCTGCCCGGTGAAATAGGCGGTTCATGTCACCGGGCCGTGGCGCTTTGCTAGTCCTGCGACCGTTTGCATTAACTTCTTATGTTTGCTCCCATCCGGACAGTATTCGCAATCCCCGTGAAACGTTATATTCAGGCCTAAGATGTGTGCTCTGAGGTGAGCCACTTCACATAAAAAGTCGATCGGGGCTTCGGCTTCCCGGCATTCCAGCTCGCTGTTGGCCGGACACATACCGCACATGGACTTGATCTGGCAGTTTGAGCATTTTGTCTGGCGGGTGATTTTTTTCTGTCTCAGGCTGAGCAAATATTTCTCCCAGCCTTCTTTGAAACTCCCCTCGCGCAAATCATAAGTATTGCCTGACAACACACAGAGCGATAGCCGCCCGAAAGAATCTATGGCAAATGATTGAAATCCCCCGCCACATTGAAACAGCTTATCAACTTTATCCGGGTCCACCACCGGTTTGTTAAACCGGTCGGCAAATTGCTTCCATTCAGCAATGCGGTCGGTATCTTCAAGGTCTAAATCCACTACTTCCCGGGGCGTTAGACGCACCTCCAGAGGACGTTGAGAGCAATCCCGGCGGGGATTGACCATGGCGTCAAACTTAAAATCAAGCTTGAGCTCTTCTTCAACAAATTGCTTCATATCAAAAATTTCATGTTTGTTTTGAACAATGGCCATGGTCTTTAGTTTGAGGGGTAGTTTGCGCTCCGTTAAAAGCCGAATTCCTTTCATGCAACGATCAAAAGAGCCTGGGACTCCTGCGATGGATTCATAAGTCTCTTTGGTGTTGCCATACAGCGTGATTTCAATGGAGAACGGAGGAAATTTCGCCAGATAATCGGCGATGTCAGGCGTAATTAAGGTTCCGTTGGTAAACAGGGTGATTATAAATCCCTTTTGTTTCGCGTAGCTATAAATGTCAAGGAAGTCCTTACGCAGGAAAATCTCCCCACCGGTCAACAGCAGCCACAAACAGCCAAATCCTGCAATTTCATCAATAATTCGGCAGTGCTCATCAAGCGTAAGCTCTTTTTTCCGTGCACCTTGATCGCCGGCTGCAAGATTGTTGTAGCAGTGAACACACCTGTTATTGCAGCGCTGGGTTACTTCAATAGACCCGCCGAGGGGTATTCGCTTGCCTGAGAGTCTTTGGTGAACCCCTAAACTCCAGTCCCCGTATTTTTGTTCTTCCATGTTATCTAATAGACGTTTTTTAATTCTGGTAGTGAGCAATCGATCTGTAGTAATCACTGGATTCAAGGAATGATTCGTGGGTTCCGATTTTAGCTATACCATCTCCATTTAATAACAGGATCCGATCCGCTT
>Ga0316198_10002185_pt1 | contig 11779 bp, 8 predicted proteins | sample OudBieAanoxic_MG_FD_204935 | JGI IMG/M metagenome (GOLD analysis project Ga0316198, IMG submission 204935) | Coastal sediment microbial communities from Oude Bieten Haven, Netherlands - site A anoxic | ecosystem: Environmental > Aquatic > Marine > Coastal > Sediment | place: Netherlands... | reverse complement strand
TGAGCCACAGGGGATCGGGCTTGCGCTCTCGGCCCCTGCCAAAGCGCGACTGATCGACCTGGGTTACGAGCCCGCGTTCGGTGCTCGCCCCTTGAAACGCGTTCTGGTGCGCGAGCTTCAAGACCCACTGGCCGAAGCGCTGCTTCGCGGCGAATTCACCTCGGGCGACACGATCGCAGTCGATTCCAACGGCGATTCGTTCACGTTCACGAAGGTCTAGGTCGGGCGCTACGCTCGTTGGCGAAGCTCGGGTATATTCGCTCGATGGCTCGCAAACGCACCACCCACTACCGGACCTGCAACCTCTGCGAATCGATGTGCGGCGTCGAAGTCGAGATCGAAGGCAAAGAGATACTCTCCGTGCGGGGCGACAAGAACGACGTCTTCAGTCGCGGTCATGTCTGCCCGAAAGCGACGGCCCTCAAGGATTTGTACGACGATCCCGATCGCTTGAAGCAACCGGTGCGCCGTGTCGGCGATCGTTGGCAGCCTATCTCGTGGGACGAAGCGTTTACCGAGGTGATCGATCGCATCCAGCAGATCCAGCAGGAGCATGGCCGCGACTCGGTGGGGGTCTACCTCGGCAACCCGAACGCCCACAACTTCGGCACGATGGTGTTCGGCCCGCCATTTCTCCGCGTGCTCGGCTCGAAAAACCGGTTCTCGGCGACCTCGTGCGACCAGCTACCGCTGATGATGGCGTCCTACCTCATGTTCGGACATCAGCTCTTGTTTCCCGTGCCCGACGTGGACCGCACGGACTTCATGATGATTCTCGGCGGGAACCCTCTCGCCTCGAACGGCAGCATCATGGCGGGACCGGGTATCAAGAAGCGGCTCGAAGGCATTCGCAAGAGAGGCGGCAAAGTCGTCGTGGTCGACCCGCGGCGCTCGGAAACCGCCAAGATCGCGGATGAGCACTTGTTCATTCAGCCGGGCACGGACGCACTTTTGTTGTTGGGCCTGCTGCACGAGATCTGCGCGGCGGGCGTCGACCTCGGGCGTCTGTCTGGCAGCGTCAAGAACCTCGGTCGGGTCATCGACATTGCGAAGGGCTACCCGCCGACACAAACGGAGGCAGTCACCGGCGTCCCGGCCGCGACGGTCAAGCGACTCGCCCGAGAGCTCCGTGAAGCGCCCAAGGGCGTGCTCTACGGGCGAATGGGAACCTCCACGCAAGAGTTCGGATCGCTTTGCATGTGGCTGATCAACGTCATCAACGCCGTGACCGGCAATCTCGATGAGCCCGGCGGCTCCATGTTCTCGACACCCGCTATCGACGTCTTGAACGCCGCAGGCGGATTCGGTGCGGGTCGGGGATCGTTTGGCCGTTGGCGCAGCCGCGTTCGCCATCTTCCAGAGTTCGGAGGCGAGCTTCCGAGCGCCGTGATCGCCGAAGAGATCCTCACCGAAGGTGAAGGGCAAATTCGCGCGATGATCACGCTCGCCGGCAATCCGGTGCTGTCGACGCCGAACGGCGGGAAGCTCGACCGCGCCTACGCTTCGCTCGAGTTCGCGGTCTCGATCGACTTCTTCATCAACGAGACGAGCCGGCACGCGGACATCATTCTCCCACCCGTCTCTCCGATCGAGCGGAGCCACTACGACCTCGCCCTCTACCTCACCGCGGTCCGTAATGTCGCGAAATATTCCCCTCGACCGTTTGAAGCTGAAGAGGGCCAGCTCGACGACTGGGAGATCCTCTCCGAGCTGAGCTGCCGACTTGCTGCGCGCCGCCACGGAAAGCTGAGCAGGCAGTACCTGACGGCAATGGCGGCAAAGAAGGCCGGCCCGGAACGGGTCTTGGACATCGGCCTTCGACTGGGACCGTATGGAAAGCGATTCAACCCGCTCAGCGCGGGCATCTCCTTGGGGAAGCTCCGCAAGAACCCGCAAGGTCTCGATTTCGGCCCTCTCCAGTCAACGCTCCCGCAAAGGGTTCCGGAGAAACACGGTCCGATCGATTTGGCGCCGGACCTCTTCGTGGGCGACCTCGATCGCCTACAAGCAAGGCATTCGGGCAAATCGCAGAGCGCGCAGTTGCTTCTCATCGGGCGACGGCACCTCCGAAGCAACAACTCGTGGATGCACAATGCTGCGCGGCTGATGAAGGGCAAGGAACGCTGCACGCTGATGATTCACCCCGAAGATGCTGCGCGCCTGGGCGTGAAGGACGGCGACAAGGTGAGCGTCAGCTCGCGCGTCGGACAAGTGAGCGCGCCCGCCGAGCTCACCAACGACATGATGCCGGGAGTCGTGAGCTTACCCCACGGCTTTGGTCACGGTCGCGAGGGCGTGCAGCTCCGTGTTGCCGCGAGTCGCCCGGGTGTCAGCGTGAATGACCTCACCGACGAACGAGCGATCGATATGAGCGGAAACGCGGCGTTCAGCGGAGTGCCGGTCACCGTCCAAGCTGCAGCGCAAATCGCGGCGGCGGAATAACTAGCGGCGGCGCTTCATGGGCAAGCGAGGCTGCCTCACGCGAACCGGAATCAGCGCTGGCGGCGGGTTGAGCAGGCTCTCGACGGCTTCGACCAAGCTGTCCAAGACCTCTTTGACCCGATCGGAGAAGTTTTTCGTCTTTTCAGCCACCTTGGTTTAATAATGGGCGCACCCGTGACGCTGTCAACACCTACAACGATATTGCTGTGCAATTCCGGCGTTCAGGATCGCGCATGCACATCCACTTGATAGGGATCGCTGGCACCGGAATGAGCGCGCTTGCGGCGCTATTGGCCGAGCGGGGACACCAGGTGAGCGGCAGCGACACCGCGTTCGACCCACCGATCGGGCCGTACCTACGGGACCTGGGCATCGCTTGCCTCGACGGCTGGAACCCCGAGAACCTGCACACGAACCCCGACCTGGTCGTCGTCGGAAACGTGTGCCGTCGCGACAACCCGGAGGTGACGGAAGCGATGGTGCGTAGCTTACCGACCGTCTCAATGCCGGGCGCGCTGGGCGCGGAGGTGCTCGCGAACCGAAAGTCGTTCGTGGTGGCAGGGACACACGGCAAGACCACGACCTCGACGCTCACCGCCTACCTACTGCGCTCGGTCGGCGTCGATGCCGGTTTCTTCATCGGCGGCATCCCTGCGAACTTCGATCGAAGCTCGCGGCTCGGGAGTGAAGGCGCGCCTTTCGTCATCGAGGGAGACGAATACGACAGCGCATTCTTCGAAAAGACGCCGAAGTTCTGGCACTACCAAGCGGCCAGCGCGATTATCACGTCGATCGAATACGATCACGTGGACATATATCCGAACCAAGACGCGTATCTCGACGCGTTCCAGAAGTTCGTCGCGCAGATTCCAGCGGAAGGCTGGCTGTTCGCATGGGCGGGAGATCCCAATGTGCGCGACGTCGCCAAGGCCGCGAAGTGCCAGGTGAGGTTTTATGCGCTCGACGGCGACGATTGCGGCGACATCCAACCAATGTGGCTTGGCATGCCGGCTCCGGGCGGGTCGATGGACTTGTTTGGGGGTGGTTCTCTGTGCGGCCGCGCGACGCTGCCCCTGATGGGGAAGCACAACGCGCGCAATACCGTGGCCGCACTCGCCATGGCAAGCGAAGCCGCTGGCGCCCCGCTGGATCGGTTGATCGCCGCCCTCCCCGGGTTTCGCGGCAGCAAGCGACGACAAGAGCTCGTTGGGATCACCAATGACGTTCACGTCTACGACGACTTCGCCCACCACCCGACGGCGGTGAAAGAAACGCTCGCCGGTTTTCGAGAGCGCATGAGGGGTCGCCTGATCGCCGTGTTCGAGCCGCGAAGTGCAACCGCCTCACGACGCTTGCATCAGGAAATGTACCCCGATGCCTTCGCACCGGCGGACGTGTCGATAATCGCTCCGGTCGGTCGGAACGAAATTGCAGCGGGCGAAAAGCTCGATACGGAGGCGATCGCACGCGCGATTCGCGCGCGAGGCCGTGAGGCCCACGCCTGCACGAGCGTGGACGAAGTCGTCGAGCGCGCAGCCGCCAACGCAAACCCCGGAGACACCATCGTCGTGATGTCGAACGGAAGATTCGACGATGCGCCCGATCGCATTCTGCTCGCGCTGATGCCCGAACGTTGAACGATCTCGAGCGGTACCTGGCTGCCTAACTCAGCTTCTGGGGTACGGCGCGGTGCTCTTCCCGGCGGCTTTCCAGCCCTTGATGCCTTCGCGCATCACGTGCACGCGCTCGTACCCATGTGTCGAGGCGCGTTCGGCGGCGGTGTCGGACGCCGTACAGTTGGTGTTTGAGCAGTAGAAGATCAGGTCTTTGCTCTTGTCATCGGGAAGCTGCGTGACGTCGTACTTGTAAGAGGACGTGAGGATGACGGCGCCAGGAACGGTGCCGTTCTTCTCTCGGGTGCTTTCCGAGTTCGCATCGAGGGCTACCGCACCTGACTGAATCGCCTTTTCGGCATCTTCGACCGAGATTTCGGGAATCTCCACCGCGGCGGGGGCTTCCTTGGTTTCGGTCGCGGCCGCGGGGCTCGCGTCCTTGCAGCCGAGGACGAGGATGGACAGGGCCAGGGAGAGGAAGATGAATCGCATCGGTGAATCCTAAAGCTCCAGGCGACGTGGGCAAGGGCGCGGCGGCTAGTTGCAACGAATGGGCGCGGCTTTGAGCTCGGGCGGCATCTTTTCCCAACGATAGCCAGCCGACGCCCGCTGGTAGGCCATGTCGTAGAGCTCCCGCATGTACTCCACGTCAAACTCATCATCCGGCGTCTCGGTGAAGTCCGAGGGGATATAGGCGAGATTGAATTCGAGCCCGTCGCGGCATGTTTCTATGTAGATTCGATAAAGGTCGCCTATGCCCTGCGTGCGCACGAGAGACTCCAAGGAACGCCCGGCGATCGGGAAGAGCTTGTTCTCGACCTTCTCGTACATGGGATCGAGCCGTGAGTTCCGGATGATGTAGACCTTCGAGCGCCCGGGAATCTTGAGACGTCGGTGGACCTCCTCGAGGTCGAGCCCGAGTGGGTAGAGGAAAACCTGCGAGGCCGCGCCACCATCCACATGGAGCTCGTCGTAGGTCTCCCCCTCGTACTCGACCGGGATGATCACGGGCGGAAAGGCGGCAGGAATCGATGCGGACGCGAGCAGTATCTGCCGGATGAGCTTCAGTGCCTCGGGGTGTCCGCTGTTGGCGATTGCGCCGATTCGCCAAATGACCGGTCTCATGGAATCGAGGTTGGCTGTCCCGATGTTGAGGGTCCGCCCCTCGCGATACGCGGCTGCGATCTTCTCCATGACCTCTGCGTCGACGTACTTCGCGATCAACGCCTGCAGCGGCCCGGTCGTGGCCATCGCGTCTGTCCGAATCGCTCTTAGCAATCCACGCTTCTTGTATACATCGTTCGCCTTGAGGTCCGCGGACACGATGCGTAAAACGTGATCGTAGTCTGGGCCCAAGAACGCGAATGGCGCGACTAGAGCTCCTGCGCTCACGCCGGTCACGACGCTGAACTCGGGCCGATCACCGGCAGCGGTCCAGCCGAGGAGCAGCCCCGCAGCAAACGCGCCGTTCTCACCCCCCCCGGAGACCGCGAGGTAGGTATGAGGCTTCCCATAGATCCCCGAGTAGCGAACCTTGAGGTCTTGGTCGGTTCGCTCGAGCCATTCGTATAGCCAAGGGGGTGGCGCGTCGCCCCACATGCGCACGCGAGGAATCCCGAGGACCGTCGCCGCGTCAGCGCCTTCCGGAGGCAAGGGGGAACGCTCGGGAACGTGCGCGCAGCCGCTGACCAAAACGAGGAACAAAAGCAGCTTCGGAGTCGCCGCCGGCACGCTTGATCGAGGCCCCATGCGCACGTTTCTTATCACAGAGCGCGGCCCGCTGAGAACCCGTCTTGCTTCGAAGGTGAAGGCGCCGCTCGACGCCTGGCCGCTCGCCACCTCCGGCTCTATGGTCCCTTCATGACTATGGCGAGCCCCGCAAGCACGACGACAGATTCCACCCCAACTCGTTCCGCGCAGCAGGTCGTCGAGGCCTTTGTGTGTGCGCTCGAGCGACTCGACTACGACGCGGCGGTCGCCCTGGCTGGCGACGACATCCGTTGGGTCAACTACCCCTGGACGACGTCCCGGAACAAGCGCCAATTCGACAAAGCGCTTCGGCTCATGTTCGCTGAGGCCACCCGTTTCGAGGTGCAGTACGCCGACATCCACGAGCGCGGCGACGGGGTGGTCTACACCGACCGCGTCGACATTTTCGAAGGCGGCGGCGTGTCGATGAACCTCCCGGTGCAGGGAGAGTTCCGCGTGCGAGACGGCCTCGTGGTCGAGTGGGTGGACCGATTTAGCTGGGCGAAGCTAATCGCCGAGCTCGGCAAGAGCCTCCCCGCCATCCTCAAGCACCGCCTCGGTCGCTAGCCACGACAGGACGACCCGCGACGCAGTGCGTTAGAACGAGTGCTCCTCTGGACTGGCCCTCGTTGCGAGGATTGCTATGTTCGCGCGTCATAAATTCGAAACGCAGCGCGCCCACGCGCGAGGGGAGTCGAGATGAAACGTACGTTAGCTTTGATGGTGCTCGGTGTCGTGCTCGCCACCGCAGGATGTGGCTCTGACAGCGCGGCCACCGGCGGTTCGTCCGGTGGCGGTGGCAACGGCGGCAACGGCGGCAACGGCGGAACCGACCCGGCTCGGGCGTACTCCGCGAAGATCGTGCGTACGACGTACGGCATCCCGCACATCACCGGGAGCGACTTCGGCAACTTGGGCTACGGCCTCGGCTACGCCTACGCGCAGGACAACTTCTGCGTGTTGATGCGAGAGATCGTCATCGCCAACGGTGAGGCGGCTCGATACTGGGGCGAGGACTTCGCCAACAGCGACTTCGTCTACAGCTGGGCGAACTCGGACGACTTCATCGAGAACGAGTTCATACCGGCCGCAAGCCAGGAAATACAAGACCTGAGCGCGGGCTATGCGGCAGGTATGACGCGCTACCTCGCGGACACCGGCGTCGACAATCTCGCCGAAGGGCCGGAGGGCTGCCGTGGCGAAGAGTGGGTTCGCCCGATCACCCAGAGCGACGTCGCGAAGCGCATGCACAAGCTGATCTTGCTGGGCGGCCTCGACTCGGGTCAGGTTGGCGCCATCGATCGAATCATGGATGGCTCTGCTGCTGCGCCAACCATGTCCGCCGCGAAGGCAGTGCCCGCGGGACCGCAGAGCGTACAGCTCGCGTCGCGCTACGTGGATGACCTTCCTGTCGATCGCATGGGGAGCAACGCGTACGGCATTGGCGCCGAGGGCTCGCAGACCGACTACGGCATCCTCCTCGGCAACCCGCATTTCCCCTGGCAGGGACCACAACGCTTCTACGTATCTCACCTCACGGTCCCCGGCGAGTACGACATGATGGGCGGATCCCTCCATGGTGTTCCTCTGATTCTCGTGGGCTTCAATCAGGACTTGGCTTGGTCGCATACCGTGTCGACCGCACAGCGATTCACGTTCTTCGAGCTCGAGCTCCTGCCGAACGACCCGTACAAGTATCGCTACGACGACGAAGTCCGCGACATCGAGGCGGTTCCCTACACGATCGAGGTCAAGCTCGAAGATGGAACGATCGAAGAGCGGACCGAGAACATCTACTTCAGCCACTACGGGCCGATCATGGACCTCGGAGCGCTCGTGGGCCTCGTCGGTGGCTGGCCGACGGCCGCAGGAACGGTGTTCGCGTTCGCAGACGCAAACCTGACCAACACTCGAATCCTCGATCAGTTCCTCGAGATGGGTCAGTCGACTTCGATCGACGAGCTCGAGGATGCACTCAAGGCAGTCGGCATTCCGTGGGTCAATACGATCGCGGCGGACCGCAACGGCACAGGCTACTACGCCGACGTTTCGACGGTGCCCAACGTCACGCAGGAGAAGCTGATCGACTGCGCGGAGGGCTTCAGCTCGCTCATCACAGACTTCGGTATTGCGTCGCTGAACGGTTCCCGCAGCGAGTGCGAATGGGGCACCGATCCCGATGGTCCGGAAGGACTCTTCGGATTCAGCAATCTCCCGACGCTGCGCACGAGCGAAAACGTCCCCTACGTCGCGAACGCGAACGACAGCTACTGGCTGAGCCACCCGAACAGCCTGCTCGAAGGCTTCTCCCCCCTCATGGGCCGCAACGGCAAAGAGCCGCAAGAGCGGATCGAGCAGGGAGACCGAACTCGGCACGCGTTCATCATGGGCGACGAGCGCCTGGCGGGCACCGACGGTCTCAGCGAAACCGGCGGCTTCACCGTGGAGCTCTTGCAGCAAGTACATCAAGGCAGCCGCAATCTTCCCGGGGAGCTGACCCGCGCGGCCGTGGTCACTTTGTGCAAGGCCGTTGACGATTGGAGCGCCGGCGACTGCGACGGTGACCCCTATACCGCGAACCCGACGGAATCTGACCAGGCGTGCGACATCCTCGAAACCTGGGACGGTCGCTTCAACGTCGAGAGCGTGGGAGCCGGCATCTGGAGGGAGCTCTGGAACCGCCTGCGCCGCGCCGACGCGCTCTGGGCGGTGCCGTTCGACGCGGGCGACCCCGTCAACACGCCCAACACGCTCAACGTAGACAATCCCGACGTCGCCGAAGCGGCGCTCTGTGCGCTCGGCGGCGCGGTCGATCGCCTGCTGGACGGTGGAGTCCCCATCGACCGCTCGTGGGGCGGGATGCAGTACCGTTGGAACGGCGACCGCACCGAGCAGATCCCGATCCATGGTGGCTCTGGGATGTTCAACAACATCAGCGCCGGCTTCGTGCAAGACGAGGGTTACTCGAACATCACGGCCGGCAACAGCTACGTGCAGACCGTTACATGGACCGAGAGCGAGTGCCCGGACGCGTACGCCGTCTTGACCTACTCCCAGTCGACCGACCCGGCGTCGCCACACTATGACGACCAGACCCGGATCTGGTCGAACAAGGTGTGGAACGACATGCCTTACTGCCCGGCGGATATCGAAGCCGAGAAGATCTCGGAAATCGAGATCGAGACGCCACAAAACTAGTCGGTCACCCCGGCGGCTGGCATGCTTCAGCCAATGCGCTTCCCTGCACTTCCGGCACTTCCGGCACTTCCGGCACTTCTGGCTCTCGTGCTCGGGAGCGCATCCGGCGTCTTCGCGCAAGGCGGGGACGCCGGTACGCCGGACCAAGACGCTGGCACACCCGAAGCGGAGCCCGAGAAGGAGCGTGAGCCCTTCATCAAACGAGACGGGCAGCGCCCAGACAACGAGCAACTGGGAGGTGAACCCTCACTCACGGAGACGAAGCCGCAGACTGAGGCCGTTGCACCGGAGGAGTGCGACCTCGACTGCATCGAAGCTCAGCTCGCGGAAGAGGACGCAAAAGAAAAATCCAAGAAAGGCACGCTCGAGGTAGCGCGCGAAACAGGCTCAGTCGGCTCGGAGGCAGCGACGGAGTCCGGTGACGCCCTCGCGGCCGAACCGAGCACGACGAGCCTTGCGGAGGCGGTCGTCGACGTTCCGGAGGATTGGACGCTGCCGACGCGGCTCGGCCCCGTGCACATCAAGGTAGGCAAGGCCGATGACTGGATCGGGATTGGCTTGGCCACGCAACTGCTGTTCGAGTACGACCAGCAGTTCCCGACTGGGGGGTTTCCGAAGGAGAACACGGAGACCCTGCAGTTCCGCCGCATTCGACTCACCCTCTCGAGCTCCTTCATCGACGGACGCATCCAAAGCCGTTTCCAGATCAACCTCACACCGAGCGCCTTCGAGCTGGTCGACATGTGGTTCTCGTTCACTCGATTCAAGTTTGCGACCTTTCGTATCGGCCAGTTCAAGATCCCGTATGACCGATATCGCGCACAGTCTTTCGCAGCGCTCGCATTCGTCGATTGGGCGCCAACTACGAGGATGTTCGGGTCTGAGCGGCAAGTCGGAGGCGAGGTGCTAGCGAGCGGCGGCTTCCTCAACTTGGAGTATGCGTTCGGTGTGTTCAGCGGCGTCAACGCAAGGGCTTCGCAAGGCGTTGGCATCACCGAGGTATACGGCGAAGTGCCGCAAAACCCGTCGAACCTGGGCTCCGGAGAAGTGGTGAGCGAGTTTCACCCAGAGCTGGTGGGGCGGGTCGCCAAGAACTTCGGTGAGATCAACACCGACACCAATAGCGACACGCTGCGAACGAAGGTGCTGCGGCATAGCGTCGGCACCGGCATTGCCTGGGATGCAAGACCAACCGCCGTCGACGATCTCGCGCTCCGCCTCTCGGCGGAGTGGCTGGGCAAGATCCGAGGGATCCACATGAACGTGATCGCCTACCTCGGATGGTACGAGCCGTGGCAAGGCGGCAAGATCCGCGTGGGGCCATTCGGCCTCATGGCGGAAACCGGATACCAGTTCAATCTGCTTTGGGGACTCGCGCTTCGCTATAGCATCACCTACATCACGCCAGCGCTGCGGAGCGACTCCCAAAGCTACGGACAAGTCCAGATCATGAACGCCACCGACCCGGCCCAGGCGATGGCCCAGTACGGGCGCAACGGGGACCAGACCACGAACCAGCAGCTAGCGCTTGCTGGAACCGCCTACGTCATCGGCAACAGTCTCAAGGTCGTCGCCGAAACCGTCTGGGACACCCAACTCTGGAACACCGGACGCCGCAACGGCTTCGGGTTCGCCATGCAGCTTCAACTACTGTTCTAAGCGCGGCCGCTCAGTGGTGGTGATGCCCACCGGGGCCATGCGGATGACCGTGCTCGATCTCTTCGTCGGTGGCGTCTCTGAGCGACTCGACGGTGACCTCGAAGTGCAAGGTCTCGCCGGCCAGCGGATGGTTCGGGTCGACCGTGATCGTCTCTTCGGTAATCCCCGTGATGAAGAAGGGAATCTGTCGCCCCTGGTCGTCGTGAGCGACGACCTGCATGCCAGCTGCGAGCTCGGCATCGGCGGGGAAGAGGTGCCTTGGGACCTCTTGCGCTTCACCCACCCGGGGTCCGTAGCCCTTCTCCGGCGACACGATCGCTTTGATTGTCTCGCCCTGTCCGGCCCCTTCGAGCTGCTCCTCGAGACCGGGCACGATGTTCATGGCCCCGTGCAGATAGAGAAGCGGGCTTCCGTCGCGCGAACGGTCGATGATCTCACCGGAGTCGTCTCGCAACGTGTACGCAAGCGTGACGACCTTGTTTGCTGTGATTTTGTCGGTCATGGCGTTCCCGCGAACATGTCACACTTCACGCGCGGCGCTACCGATTCCCGAAATCGAGGCAAAGCTTGGGAGACGCGTCGTCCGTTGGCCTGGCGCGGAAGGCTCGGTGTATGCTCGGCGCGCGGAGCATATCAATGACGGCTGACTCGAACACCGACGAAGACATGGCATTCCAGGAGCGATTCACCAAGACGATGATTCGCTTGTCCCTACTGGCTCTCTTGGTGTTCCTGTGCCTGCAGGTGCTGCACCCGTTCATCAACCCGCTGATCGGCGGCGTCGTCATTGCGATTGCCTTGAACTCACCATACGAGAGGATCGCCTCTGCCCTGGGAGGAAGACAAGCGCTGGCCTCGGTGGTTCTCGTCGCCCTGATTCTGCTCGCGTTGATTCTTCCAGCAATCGCCCTCGGGACGAGCATGGTGCAGACCGCGGCGGATCTTTCGGATGATTTCAGCCCCGACACGATCGCGGTTCCACCGCCACCCGACTCGGTCGCAGACTGGCCCATAGTCGGCGAACGCGTTCACGAGGCATGGGTCGCCGCCTCACGAAACCTCGAGTCGGTGTTGGTGAAGCTTGGGCCGTACCTCAAGGACGCAGGCCTTTGGGTGGT
>Ga0316198_10002184_pt1 | contig 11798 bp, 9 predicted proteins | sample OudBieAanoxic_MG_FD_204935 | JGI IMG/M metagenome (GOLD analysis project Ga0316198, IMG submission 204935) | Coastal sediment microbial communities from Oude Bieten Haven, Netherlands - site A anoxic | ecosystem: Environmental > Aquatic > Marine > Coastal > Sediment | place: Netherlands... | reverse complement strand
CCTGGCGCGGCGGTCGCTGCGCTCTGCCTTGCCGGCGCCTTTGGCGCCGGGCTTCGCCCTGCGGGCTCGCGCTGCCGCCTGCTGTCTGCCGCCGGCCTTAGCGCAGCTGCGACAAAATGAACGCGTAGTCCAAGGCCGTTTCCTTCAAATAGTCGTAGCGCCCAGACGACCCCCCGTGCCCGGCCTCCATGTTGATCTTGAACAGCAACGGATTCTCGTCGGTCTTGTGCGCCCGGAGCTTCGCCACGTACTTGGCCGGCTCCCAGTACATCACCTGGCTGTCGTTCAACGAGGTGCGCACCAGCATCGTCGGGTAGGGCTGCGCGCTGATGTTCGTATACGGGCAGTACGACTTGATCCGAAAGTACGCGTCCCGCTCATTGGGGTTCCCCCACTCTTCGTACTCCCCAACCGTCAGAGGGAGGCTGTCATCGAGCATGGTGTTCAAGACGTCGACGAAGGGAACGACCGACACGACGACGTTGAAAAGGTCCGGCCGGAGGTTACTGACTGCCCCCATGAGTAGGCCGCCCGCGCTGCCGCCCTGAATCGCGAGCTGGTCGCTGCTCGTGTAGCCCTTTGCAATCAAGTGCTCGGCGACCGCGATGAAGTCCGTAAACGAATTCATCTTGTGCTCCATGCGGCCCTGGTCGTGCCAAGGTTTGCCGAGCTCGCCGCCCCCTCGGATGTGGGCGATGGCGAAGGTCACGCCCCTGTCGAGCAGGCTCACGCGCGAATGCGAAAACCCGGTCGGATACGGATAGCCGTACGAGCCATAGCCAGCGAGCAACATCGGAGACGAGCCGTCCCTCGGCGTGCCCAACTTGTAGACGATGGAGATCGGGACCCGCGTTCCATCGGGCCCCCGGGCCCAGAGACGCTCCGATTGATACGCGGCGGGGTCATAGCCACCGAGCACCTCGAGCTGCTTGACCAGGCTCCGCGTTTTCGATGAAACGTCGTAGTCCAACACCGAGTCCGGCGTCGTCAGCGATTCATAGCGAAATCGATAGCCGCTTGCCGAGAACTCCTCGTTGTGGCCCGGGTACAGGGCGTACACCGGCTCATCCATCTCGATGCGGTGAGATTTCCCATCGGCGAAGCTCGAAACCCGAATGAACGGGAGCCCCGTCTCACGCTCGAGAAGCACGTAGAAGCTTTCGAAGACGTCGAGCCCCTCGAGCATCACGTCATCGCGATGCGGGACCATTTCTTTCCAAGACGAGCGACCCGGATTTGCGACCGGCGCTCGAACGACGCGGAAGTTCCGGCCTCGGTCATTGGTCCGAATCAGGAAGTCGCCGCCGCGATGCGCCAGGTCGTACTCGTGGTCTTGCTCGCGCTCGGCGACCGTTCGCCAGTCGCCCCGCGGCTCCGATGCCGGCAAAAACTGAATCTCACTGGTGGTGTGGCTGAACGCGCCCAGAAATACGTACTCGCCACTGCGGGAACGCCAGACAGCGACCCGGAATCGCTCATCGTCTTCTTCATAGACGAGCGCATCTTCATCGGTGGCGCCGAGCCGATGACGCAAGACCCGGAAGGACCGCTTGGTCTCGTCGTCGACCGTGTAGAAAAACGTCCGGCTGTCGCTTGCCCAGGCGACCGACTTCACCTTCTCCATGCGCTCGGCAAGCATCTGCCCCGACTGCAGGTCTTTGATCTGAAGCGTGTAGTCGCGAAAGCCGGTCTCATCGAGGGACATGGCGAGGTAGCGTCCGTCGGGCGACACCTCGTAGACACCGAGTCCCAAAAACGGCCGTCCCTCGGCAAGCGCGTTCATGTCCAGCAGAACCTGCTCGCTCTCAGCCTCGGCGGGCTTGCGCCTGCAATGAGTCCGGTACTGCTTCCCCTCCTCGGTGCGGTGGTAGTACTCGAACTCGCCCTTGCGATAGGGCGCGCTCTGATCGGTCTCCTGAATGCGTCCGACGATCTCGTCGTAGAGCGTCTTTTGAAGCTCGACAGTCGGCGCCAACTGCGCATCGGCATACGCGTTCTCGGCCTGCAGATACGAGGAGACTTCCGCCTCGCCCTTCTCCCGAAGCCAGAAGTATTCGTCCGCACGCGTATCGCCGTGCAGCGTGACGGAGTGAGCCTTGGTGGCGGCGACGGGTGGAGACATCGGGGGAGGCTGGGTGGAGGGGTTTGGGGTGGTTGCGCAGGCTGAGAGGAGAAGCAGGAGCAGGAGGCGGTGCATGTGCTGAGGGTGTAGCAGAGGGGGGGGAGGTGTCAGGGTCTGGTTACACCGCCCGCCCACCCCCACCCGTAATCCTAGTATCACTCTCACGCGAGTGAGCAGCGTGCCTGGCGCCTGCTGTCTCGAGGGGGCGTGTCAGTGTCAGCGCCAGTGTCAGTGCGGGTGTCAGTGCCGGTGCCGGTGCTAGTGGATCGGCTCCGGCTGTACTGCGTAGTTTGCCAGCGCTCTCACGATGTCATCTGCCAGTTGCCTCGCCTCGCCCTGCCTGCCGGCGATCCCGTTCGCCAAGAAGCTAAACGCGACCGAATGGCCCGGCTCTCCGAGGACATAGCCCGACAAGGCGATCACGTCTCTCAGCGTTCCCGTCTTTGCGCGCACCATTCTGGGGCGCGGCAGATCTTCGAGGCGGCTCTTGAGTGTTCCATCGGAGCCGGCGACGGCGAGGTGGGCGACGTACTCGGCTCGAATCGCCGGGTCGCGATACGCCGCGACCAGAGTTTGGGTCAGATGCTGCGGCGCAACTTGGTTTCCGTCGAAAAGACCCGAGCCGTTGACCATCACGAGCCCCTGCAGATCCACGCCCAGCTTCGCGAGCTCTTCGCGCACCACCGCGACACCGCCTGCCGAGGTTCCTGGCTTCTGTGCCTCGGCGCCCATGACCTTCAGCAACATCTCGGCTGTGAAGTTGTCGCTCCACTTGCCCACCGAATAGAGCATCTTGCTGAGCGGAGGCGACGCTACTTGCCCCAGGAGCTCCTGCGGCTCGGGTGCGGGCGCATGCTCGATGCGCATCGGTCCGCCCACTCCGGCTTTCTTCAGCGCTCGAGCAAAAAGGCTCGCTGCGTACGTTCGCGGATCGGGAACACGGCGTCGGTAGTACATGGTGCGGGCGCGTAGCGGAATCGCACCGTCGACCCGGACGGCCAGGTGCCCGTCCTCGGTGAGCTTGTGGTCGATCCGCGGGGTCGGAGGACCGCCCGCGCTGGTCACCGTGCGATTGTCGATCTGCACGTACTCATCGGCGAGCACACGCACGGTCGCCGGAGCATCGACTTCGGGTCCTGGGGCGATGTGCACCAGGTAGCTGTTGCGGTTCACGGAAAAAGCCGAGATGGCCGCGCGGAACGAGGCCGCTTCTTTCGGCTGCTGCTCGAACGCCGGGGGCAGGATCTGATCGTCGAAATAGCTGTCGTCGATGACGAGCCGATCGACCGTGTTCACCCCGCGCAAGCGAACGTTCTCGGCCAAGACCGCCAGCATCGCGTAAGCAAGACTCGGGTCGCCGGACGGCCGAACGACCAGCTGCGCGACATGCCCATCGACGATGCTGCCCTCCACCCGGGTCGCCGTCTGGTAGTTGGGACCCAGAAGCCGCAGGGCCGCCGCGGAGGTCAGGAGCTTCTGATTGGACGCCGGATTCCGAGGGCGTTCGGGCCGATTGCGGTAGAGTTCCTCCCCATCGTGCAGTCGAACGACATGAATCCCAAGCCCATCGCCGAGCCCCGCCTGCCGGACGAGGCCGCCAATCGTCTGCGCCAGCGGCTCGGGCCCCTTGGCATGGGCGCCGGGGCTCTGCAGCAGCAGGCCAATGATCGCAAGACTGAGAAGCGACCGTTGCAACATCGTCGGCAGCCTAGCAGCGCCCTCGCGCTACTCCTAGTGATCGGCCTCGGCTGCAGCCGGCCGGCCGAGCACGATCCGGACGCCCTGGTCGTGATGCTCCCCCGGGACGCCGAGCAACTCGACCCGCGCTTCGTCGGCGACCCTTACGGTCTCCGGGTTTCGCGACTGATTTTTGCCTCCCTGGTCACGATCGATCCGCGGACCCTCGAAGTGATCCCCGACCTCGCAGAGTCGGTCGAGGCGCTGAGCCCGACGCAATTCAAAGTGCGGCTCCGCGAAGGCCTGCGCTTCAGCGACGGCAGCCCACTGGGCGCCCAAGATGTCGTCGCGACCTTCGAAGGCGTCGTCGACCCTGCGCTCCGAAGCCGCTACGCCCACACCTACCGAAGGATCGCCGAGATGCGGGTCCCGGACCCCCGCACGATCGTATTCATCCTCGACGAACCCCACGCCACCTTCCTCACCGACCTCGAGCTCCCGATCGTGCGAAGCCAAGATGCCTTTCGGCGCATCGCCACACCCGAAGAGCCCATCCCGATCGGCGCCGGCCCATACCGACTGGTCAAACGTGAGCCCGGCGTGCTCGAGCTGCGCGCCAACCCTCACTGGCATCGGGGGACGCCGAAGCAGCCGAGCTTGCGAATGGTCGTGATCCGCGACGACAACACCAGGGCTTTGCGAATGCTGGCCGGGCAGGGCGACTTGGCCATCGCATCGATTCCGCCTCTGCTGCTTCCCCTTTTCGAGCAGGACGCGCGTTTCGAGACACGCAGCGCCCCCGGCATATCCACCCTCTATCTCGGATTCCACACCCGCTCGCCCAAGCTCGATGACGTCGGTGTCCGACGCGCAATTGGCCACGCGATCAACCGACAGCTTCTGGTGCAGGCCAAGTACAGCGGCTTTGCGCGCGTGACCGACAGCTGGATTCCAAACGGACACTGGGCGGCGCTGCCGGCCGCACCGCCTCTCGCATTCGACCCGGAGCAGGCACGGACGCTGCTCGACGAAGCCGGCTTTGTAGACCCCGAAGGCCCCGAACCGCGCATGCGACTGGTGCTCCGAACGACCTCGGAACGTTTTCGCCAATCGGTCGCCCGCGCCATCGCCGCGATGCTGCAGGACGTCGGCCTCGAGGTCGACGTGAGGCCCTCGGAGGCGGCGACCCTGATCTCAGACCTGAACCGCGGCAACTTCGAGATGACGCTGCTTCAGGTGCCCGAGGTGATCGAGCCCCACGTGCTGAGCTGGTTCTTCGACTCCTCCAGAATCCCCGGCCCGCAGAGTGAAGGCGCAAACCGTTGGCGCTACGAGAACCCGGAGCTCGACGGCCTGTTCACGCTTGGCAGAACGACAATCGATCGGGCGGAACGAAGCGCCGCATACGAGCGGGTTCAGCGCATCCTGGCCCGCGATCTTCCCGTCTTGCCGCTCTGGCAACCCGACACCATCGCCGTGGTCCGCCGTGGTTCGAGCTTCGATGTGCCGCGAGACGGTCGCTTCGGTACGCTGGCGTTCTGAACGCGCGGTGATACCGTGAAGCGTGATTCTCCGAGACCCGGTGCACGGCTTAATCGCATTTGAAGGCATGGCGGAGCAGGTCGTTCGATCTTTGCTAGACACCCAAGAGGTGCAGCGGCTTCGTCGAGTGCGGCAGCTCGGGCTAGCCTCGCTCGTCTTTCCGGGCGCGGAACACACTCGCTTTTCGCACGCGGTCGGCACCGCTCACGTCATGCAGGCGCTTTTGCACCGAATCGACGCCTGCAGTGAGGAGCTTCCCGCGGACCAGCGCCTCGACGACGAGGCGAGGGCCGAGGCTCTTGCCGCGGCGCTTCTGCACGACCTGGGCCACGGGCCGTTCTCGCACCTCTTCGAGGAAGTGCTGCCCCATGCCAAGCACCACGAAGTCTGGACGCAGGAGATCCTGCTCGATCCCTCGACCGAAGTGCACCAGGCCTTGGAGTCGATTTCGGCGGGGATGGCCCAAAGGGTCAGCGGCCTGCTCAGCGGCAACTATCGGCTCGCGTACCTCAGCCAGAGTGTGAGCGGAACGTTGGACGTGGACCGCGCGGACTATCTGCTGCGCGACAGTCACATGACCGGCGTGCGCTACGGGCTCTACGACCTCGACTGGTTGCTTCAAGCCCTGAGCTTCGCCTGCGTCGACGGCCGATGGGTCCTCGCCATTCAGGGCCGCAAGGGCTTGCCGCCGGCAGAGAGCTTCTTTCTCGGGCGGCACTTCATGTACCAGCAGGTCTATCATCACAAAGCCACGCGCGCGGCCGAGGCCCTGGTACGCGCCATCTTCATGCGGGTGAGCGAGCTCATCTTCGACGGCAACGCTCCCGATCCATTGCTCCCCGCATTTCGAGCAGCCGCGCTCGACGAATCACTGTCCCTCGACGAGTACCTTCGAATGGACGACGCCGAGCTGCTCAGCTGCCTGAGCGCCTGGGAGCGCGGCAGCGATTCGACTCTGGCCGAGCTCAGCAAACGACTTCGCTCCCGCGAGCTTCCGAAGACCGTCCCGCTTCCCGAAGGCCACCCCGAGCGCTGCAAGGAGGCGGAGGCCAGGGCCGGGCAAATCGTTGCAGCCAGGGGCCTTCGCGCCGACCTGACGGTCCGCCTCGACATCGCCGACGACATTCCATACGAAGAGCCAAGCGATGGAAGCGCCGGCGGCATGTGGGTGACGCTCCGCCATCAGCCGCTGCAGCGCCTCGGAGACGCCTCGTTCCTCCTCGGCCAGCTCCGGAACAAGCGCATCGAGCATCCGCGTCTCATCTTCCCCGGCGAGTTCCGCGACGAGGTGCTATCGGCAATCCAGCACCTGCTCGATTGACACTCCGAGCGCCAAAGCAGGATTTGCGGTAAGGTCTGGGTTGACGGAACCGGTTGGGGGATGGCCAGGATTCTCATCGTCGATGATCAGGACAGCGCGCGCAGCATGCTCACCGAGATGCTGCAAGCGGACGACTACGACGTCGACCAGGCCCAGAGCGGCGAGGCGGCCTGCACCATGGTCGCGGAGACCAACTACGACCTCGTCATCACCGACCTGAGAATGGGCGAAGTGGGAGGCCTCGAAGTCCTGCAGCGCACGCGGGAAGCCTCTCCGCTGACGCACGTGATCGTCATGACCGCGTTCGGTACGGTCGAAGACGCAGTCGAAGCCATGCGATTCGGAGCGCACGACTTCGTACAGAAGCCCTTCGTCGTAGACGAGTTACTCACCAAGGTCGCCCGAGCAGCGCGGACGCGGAAGCTCGCCGCCGAGGACAGAGCCGTCGCTTCGGATTTCCGCGACCGATACAACTTCGGCAACATCATCGGCCAGTCCGCGGAGATTCGCGACATCCTGGGTCGCATCGTTCGCATCGCGCCCACCGACGCCACCGTTCTCATCACCGGCGAAAGCGGCACAGGCAAGGAGCTGGTCGCGCGCGCCATTCACGCAAACTCCTTGCGCGCCGAGCGGCCGTTCGTCTCGATCAACTGCGCCGCGCTGACCGAAACGCTTCTCGAGAGCGAGCTCTTTGGACACGTGCGCGGCGCGTTCACGGGCGCGGTACAAACACGAAAGGGGCTATTCGAAGAAGCCAACGGCGGCACGTTCTTCTTTGACGAAATCGCCGAAACCCCTCCTTCACTTCAGGCCAAGCTGCTCCGAGCGATTCAAGAGGGAGAAATCCGGCGCCTTGGCGACAACAGCTCGATCAACGTCGATGCGCGCATCATCGCGGCGACCAACCAGAACCTCAGAAACCGGATTGAGGAGAAGCTCTTTCGGGAAGATCTGTACTACCGCCTCAACGTTGCGCGCTTCGAGCTGCCGCCGCTGCGCGAGCGCAAAGAGGACATCCCACCGATCGTCGATACCTTCCTCGCGAAGTACGGCAAGAAGATGGGGCGCGAAGCCAAGCTCGGGCCCGGCGTCATGGATCATCTGCTCGGCTACGATTTCCCCGGAAACATTCGCGAGCTCGAAAACCTCATCGAGCAGGGCGTGGCGCTCGCGCAGGACGGGCAGGTTCATCTGTCCGACATTCTGCCCAATGCGAACAGCAACGGGAAAGGCCGAACGTCGAACCCGGGGCGTCAGTCGCTCGCCGATATCGTCAAAGACGTCGAGCGCGACGCGATCGTTCGCACGCTTCGTCACGTCGAGGGCAACAAGGAGCGTGCAGCCGAGCTTCTCGGGCTCAGCCCAACGACGCTCTGGCGCAAAATGAAGCGTCTGCGGCTCGAATGGCCCTGAGCTGAGCTACTGCGTTTCGGCCTCGCGAGCGGCTTCGATGTGCTCTTCGCGCTCCTGCGCCTTGTCGGCGATGCCCCGGAGCTTGTCCTTGACCGACGCCGGCACCTTGCTCACGCCTGCGTCCTGTTCGGGCGGCTTGGTGGCTTCGTGCACCTGGTCGCCGATCTTTTTGGTGATGCGCTCAGTCGCAGCACCTACCTCGCGACCGAGCTCCTTGGCCTCGTCGGTGCCGGCAACCCGCATCAGATGCTGAAAGGGCGTGCGATCGCCGAGCTTCACGAAAAAAAGCACGTAGGCCACGAACGCCAGAACCGCGCCCGTCCACACCAGCCTCATCGCTCGACGAATCATGCCTCTTCACGACGGATACCATAGCTCCGCATCTTCTTGTGAAGGTTGGTGCGCTCCACCCCGAGAATCGTCGCGGCTCGAGAGATGTTCCAGGCTACCTCGTCGAGCGTTTGCAGGATGTACTCCTTCTCCGCCCGGCTTCGATACTCCCTCAGAGTCAGCCGGTCGCCAGAGCCATCCAGGGTGGAAGGCATGTCCGATGGCGGGGACGATTCGCGCCGGGCGTCGCTGAGGACCCCTTCCTCCGGCAGATCATCGAGCGTAATTCGGTCACCGCTCAGGATCGCCATCCGCTCTACGACATTGCGCAGCTCCCGGACGTTCCCGGGCCAGGGGCGCTCGGTCAGAGCCTCGAGCACCTCCTCGTCGATCGGCTTTTCTCGAAGCCCGTTCTCGATCGAGAACTCGCGAAGAAAGCCCTTGGCCAGAAGGGGAACATCGGTCTTCCGGTCGCGCAGGGGCGGGCTGACGATCGGAACGACGTTGAGGCGGAAGAAGAGGTCTTCGCGGAACCGGCCGTCGCGAACCTCGAGCTCGAGGTCTTTGTTGGTCGCGGCGAGCACCCGCACATCGACCGCGATTGCTTTTTCGCCACCGACGCGCGAAATCTCCCCGCTCTGAAGCGCGCGGAGGACTTTCGCCTGCGCGCTCGCGCTCATGTCTCCGATCTCGTCCAGGAACAGGGTGCCGCCATTGGCGAGCTCGAACATGCCCTTCTTGCGGCCTTGCGCGCCGGTGAATGCGCCACGCTCGTAGCCGAAGAGCTCGCTTTCGATGAGCTCCGCGGGAATGGCCGCACAGTTCACTTTGATGAAGGGCTTGTCGGCGCGAGGGCTCAGCCGATGGATGGCGCGCGCGATCAGCTCCTTGCCCGTGCCGCTTTCCCCCGAGATCAAAACGCGACCGTTCGTCGGGGCGACCTTCTCGAGCTGCGCGAAGAGCCCGCGCAGGGCATCGCTCTCGCCGATCATCTCGTAGCGGTGCTCGACGTCGGCCCGGAGCTGCTCGACTTCGCGCTGTAGCTGCCAGGTCTTCAAGGCGTTGCGCACCGTGACCAGCACGCGGTCCCGATCGAGCGGCTTCTCGAAGAAATCCGTCGCGCCGAGCTGGACCGCCTGCACGGCCTCGGCGAGCGAGGCATGGCCGGACACCATCAGAACGGGAAGCTTTCTCGTCTCCGGCTGGCTGCGAATTTTTTGCAGCGCTTCGATGCCGCTCATCTTGGGGAGGCGAACGTCGAGGATGATGAGGTCGACCTCGCCAGTTTCGACAATTTCCAGGCACTGCTCAGCCGAAGACGCCTCGAGCGTGCTGAACCCGGAGCCCTCGAGCACCATCCGTAGAGTGCGCCGAATGTTCTTTTCATCGTCGACGACGAGGATGGTGGCAGCCATTCAGCATCAGTTTATATCACGCTAGACGATGGCCGACCCAAAGAGTGATACGGACGGCGCCCTAGAGCGCTTTCGAGCCTCGCTCGAAGCGGCCAAACCGCCCACGGGGGGCGTGCCGCTCGAAGGCCTGGTCGCCGAGCTCATGCCGCTGCTGCCTCTTTTGACGGAGCTCCCCGTGGAGAAGCGCGCAGGTGGCGACTTCAAGTCCTTTGAATTCCGTGAGTGCTTCACGGTGCTGACGCTGGTCGGCCGTCGCCTCGCATTGCTTGACCTCACCCCCACCTCGGCGGTTCGAGTCACGCGCCTCGCGCTGCGCTCCGTCGACAGTCCGGACGAGGCCCGCGTGGAAGAATTTGCTCAACGCGCCCTCGAGGCCTCGGTCGAGGGATTCGTTCTCGGGCGCGAAGAGAGAGTCGCCCAGCTCGCCAGAGACCGGGCCGCGACGCCCCTGAGACCCCTGCGCATCGACGAATCGGCGTTCGCCCTCATCGTCTCGGGCGTACACGAGCCCTCGGTCCTGAGCGACAGCGTCGACGCGCTCGGACGAGCCATGCTCGACGCGGATGTGGAGCTGGCGATCGTCGACCTCAGCCAGCTTGGCGAGCCGAACCGAGAACGGGCCATCGCCCTGTTCGGGGCGGACGAGATCGCCAAAATGCTAGGCGGCCAATGCCTGTTCACCGGAGTCGATGCGCGCTGGAGGGCGGCCGCGGCCGATGCCCGCATTCCTCTCGGGGCCGTACAGATCGCGCCCAACTTGGCCGAAGCGCTCGCAAGCGCCCGGAATTTGGCCGAACAGGCCTCCGGAGCGCGCAAGTCGAAGTGGCGGGCGCGCCTGAGCCGCCTCTTGCGCTGAACGCGGCTCAGCCTGGCGATCGCCCGGGTGCAAGTGAATGACAATGCAGAGCTTCTCGGCGATCACCCACAGCCACAAATGCCGCCGACCTTCATTGACCCAGCCGCTCGCGCTGCGGTATAAGCTCCGGGACCGCCGGATGGGCAATTTCGCCTCAGATGGTGGTCACTTAGAGGGGAATTGCGATGCGCAGGACAGTTGCGCTCTCAGTGGTAGCAGCGTGCATTTGGGTGGGGGGCGCCGTTGCTGCGGCACAGGCCGAGGGCAGCGAGCCGCCGGCCGCAGCCGAAGAGGCCGTGCCCAGCGCGTCCAGCAAGCCAATCGACGCGGGCACGTACGCGGTCCGCCTTCGTGATCTGGAGCAGCGGATCAACGAGCTGAAAGAACAGATCTTTCGCTCGAAGGCCAGGCTCTCGTTACTCGCTGAGACGGTGCTCGAAGGAGTCGTCGGTGGAGGCCAGTCGGTCATCGTTCACGAGAACCGGATGTCGCAGTCCTACAAGCTGGTCCGGGTGGTCTATGCGCTCGACGGCGCGCCGATCTTCACCAAGGCCGACGAAGAAGGCACGCTCGGCGATCAGAAAGAGTTCGAGGTCTACAACGGGAGCATCGTTCCCGGCGAGCACACGCTCACGGTGAACCTCGAGTATCGCGGCCACGGCTTCGGCGTCTTCGCGTACCTCAAGGGGTACCGCTTCAAGGTCCGTTCGACCTACACATTTGCGGTGCCCGAAGGCCGCGTCTCAACGGTCCACGTCGTGGGCTTCGAAAAGGGTGGTCCGACCACACCGCTCGAAGAGCGGCCGGCGGTCCGATACATCGAGCGGGTCGAGCGTCAGGTTCGACCCGACGCAAGCGGTGAGGGCGAACGGTAAATGCGACCTGGCGGCGCGACCGTATCGCCGCCCTCACCGATACTAGGCAGGGGGCGAGCGCAAGGAGTTTGGCTGGGTTTGATCCTAGTCATCGGCCTCGTTGCGTCCGTGGCGCCCAGTGCCTCTGCGCAGGATCTGACCTCGGCAAATCGCGAGCTTTCCGACCTCGAATCGGACGCGCAACGCCTGATGGCCGATCGAGTTCGACCTCGCGACCTCAAGAGCGCGACCTTCGTCGAGGAAC
>Ga0316198_10002183_pt1 | contig 11799 bp, 9 predicted proteins | sample OudBieAanoxic_MG_FD_204935 | JGI IMG/M metagenome (GOLD analysis project Ga0316198, IMG submission 204935) | Coastal sediment microbial communities from Oude Bieten Haven, Netherlands - site A anoxic | ecosystem: Environmental > Aquatic > Marine > Coastal > Sediment | place: Netherlands... | reverse complement strand
GGTCGCAGCCTTGCGGTTATTTGAGTCAATTTCTATCTTGTAAGCAAGCAATAAGGTTTCCGGCACGTGATCGGTAGCGGCTTCATAACGCTGTATGAACGCCCTGGCGGTGAGATACTTCTTCTGTTCGTAACTCAACCTCGCCATGTTCAGGAGGGCATCCGGCAAATCCGGTTCAATTTTCAAGGCGCGACGCAGGAAACTGTCAGCCTGTGCAAAATTTCCTTGCCGAAGTGAACATGAACCGGCATTGGTCAGGGCGATAGCCGGAGTGGTGTAAAACGGATCATTCAAGGCCTTGAGAAAGTGCTGGGTAGCCTCGTCCGGTTTACCCGTCTTGCACAGGTAGACACCGTAATTATTATTCACGTCACCGTCTTTCGGATCCGCCTCGTACGCCAACTTGTAATGCTTGCCGGCGAGGTCCTGTTCACCAATTCGTTCATATAACACCGCCAGTACCGTTTGCGCCGGCGCATACTCCGGGTCTTCCCTGATGGCCTTTTTTAATTTACCCAGCGCAACTTCGTACTGGCCACGGTTCATATACTCGAGCCCCAGCGAAGTATTGGACTCAACCGCCTTGCGGGAATCAGTTTGGTCGTATGGGTCTTCTTCTTGTTGGGTTGCACAACCACTGATGAAAACGGCCATAACCAGCGTCAGAAAAAAGCTCATCGGGCGCAATGGCATCCTTTTGCCACGGCGAAGGTCACTACCTGTTGACTTGCTCATGGGGCGGTTTCCGTCATTTTTAATTTTAAGCGCTCACTTCTTTTTGTACGGTCCTTCACCTTACCGGTCAATTGCCCACAAGCAGCATCGATATCCTCTCCACGGGTTTTCCTTACCGTCGCAATCAACCCGCCCTGCATTACTATTTCCTGGAACCGAGTGATCCGGTCACGGCTGGAGCAACGGTACTGAGTGCCTGGAAACGGATTGAAGGGTATCAGATTCAGCTTGCTCGGTACCGTTCTCAATAATTTTACCAGTTTTCGAGCCTGTTCCGGGTGATCATTGACACCATCTATCAGTGTGTATTCAAAGGTCACCGTGCGTTTGTGCTTTTCTGATACGAAATCCCTGCAGGCCTGTAGCAACTCTGCAATTGGGTACTTGCGGTTGAGCGGAACCAGGCCGGTGCGAACCTCGTCAATGGATGAATGCAGCGATACGGCAAGCGCTACATCAATTGCATCGCGCAAACGATAAATACCCGGCACAAGTCCCGCGGTACTGACGGTGACACGCTTGGCGGCAAAACCGAAGCCCAAATCATTCCGCATCACCGACAAGGCCGGAACCACAGCATCGAAATTGAGCAAGGGTTCACCCATACCCATCATGACAATATTGGTGATTTTTCGTATACCGTTGCGTTCATGCCCCAGGGCCTGTGCCGCAAGCCAAACCTGGCCGATGATCTCACTCGTGGTCAGGTTTCGTGCAAACCCCTGGGCGCCGGTTGAGCAAAAAGAACAATTCAACGCACAACCGACCTGTGAAGAGACACACAGGGTGCCGCGCTTCGATTCCGGGATGAAAACGGTCTCAACAGCATTACCACCACGAAACCCGATCAACCACTTTACCGTACCGTCTACTGAACGTTGCTCATGAAGAATTTCCGGAAGCCTGATCTCAGAAATCTGTTTCAGTTTTTGACGCAGGGCGACCCCGAGATCGGTCATCGCGTCAAAATCTGTTTCCGCATGGTGATAAACCCATTTCAGAACCTGCTGGGCGCGAAATGGTTTCTCACCGATCGATTCAAAAAAGCCGCGCAGGCCCGCCTCATCAAAGTCGAGCAGGTTTATGCGGCTGGCAGTTGCATTCACGATGGCTGGTCTGGCTTCCGTTATGCGCCAAAAAAGTAGGCTATTTCGGTTTTAGCCGTTTCAGGTGCATCAGAACCGTGTACCGCGTTGGCATCAATGCTCTTGGCGAAATCAGCGCGTATGGTGCCGGCTTCGGCTTCTGCGGGGTTAGTCGCACCCATCAGTTTTCGGTTCAACGCAATGGCGTCCTCACCTTCCAGTGCCTGTATCATGACGGGCCCTGATGTCATGAACTCGACCAGGTCGTTAAAAAACGGACGCCCACGGTGAACCGCGTAAAACCCTTCAGCCTCTTCACGGGTCAAATGTTGCATCCTGGCTTCAACAATCTTCAGACCGGCCTTCTCAAAACGGCTATAAATTTCCCCAATCACATTTTTTGCAACTGCATCGGGTTTGATAATCGATAATGTACGCTCAACAGACACTTAGGAACTCCCTATAAGTAAATGATATTCGAAATAAAACTGGAAATGTTTTGTTTGTTATAAGTCGACTGGAATCAACCGCTCATTTTAAGCGGACACAGACTATGTTGCAATCAGCTTTCGGCTTATATGCAGTTATCACCCCGCCCCCCTTTCAATCTGTGAAATTCACCCATAAAATGTTTTGATCAGGTAACAGGGTCAGCCAGCTGATCCATCACGTCAACAGCGAGGACAAATATGACCGCTCTATTTCTGGTTCTTCTCGTATTATTCTTGCTTTTATTGGCGTACTACCGCATCCCCTTGTTAATTTCCATTGCCATCCTCGCGGGATTGACCTTCGCATTTACAGAGCTGCGTCATTTCTACGAAATCCCGGCATGGTTCCGTTGGTCGCTGGGTATCGCCACCGTCAGTCTCGCGGGATTTGCCATCAAACCCTTGCGACGGTTGTTTATCAGCAACCGCCTGTTCAGCCTGTTCCGGAAAGTGATGCCAAAGCTCTCATCCACCGAGCGCGAGGCGCTCGAGGCCGGTACTGTCTGGTGGGACGCAGAGCTGTTCAGCGGCAAACCCCGCTGGCGTCGCCTGTTGCGTCAACCCGCACCCGAATTGAGCGAACGTGAACAGGCATTCATAGACGGCCCCGTCGAAGAACTGTGCCTGATGCTCGATGACTGGGAAATCAGCGAACATCACCAGGACCTGCCTGAACCGGTCTGGAAGTTTATTCGTGAAAATGGCTTTTTCAGCATGATCATTCCGGAAACCTACGGTGGTCTGGAATTCTCCGCCCAGGCTAACTCGGCCGTAGTCATGAAAATTGCCAGCCGTAACATAACGGCCGCCGTCACGGTAATGGTGCCAAACTCGCTCGGCCCCGGTGAGCTATTGCTGCACTATGGCACAGAAGAACAGATGAAATTCTACCTGCCACGTCTGGCCAGTGGACAGGAAATTCCCTGTTTTGCATTGACTTCCCCGTTGGCCGGTTCTGACGCGGGCGCCATGCCGGATACAGGTATTGTTTGCAAGGAAACGATTAACGGCGAAGAAGTCCTGGGTTTACGGCTCAACTGGAACAAGCGTTATATCACCCTCGCCCCGGTCGCATCTTTGCTCGGGCTGGCGTTCCGGGCATACGACCCGGATGGCCTGCTGGGTGATGAAAAAGACCTCGGTATCAGTTGCGCACTGATTCCAACCGATACTGCGGGTATTGAAATAGGCAACCGTCACAGACCGGTGGGCGCAGTATTCATGAATGGCCCCACCAGGGGTAAAGATGTGTTCATACCCATGGACCGTGTGATCGGTGGCCAGGAACGACTCGGACAGGGCTGGCGAATGCTGATGCAAAGCCTGGCTGCCGGACGCGCCATTTCATTGCCATCACTCGGCGTAGCAGGTGGCAAAATGGCCACTATGCTCACCGGGGCCTATGCCCGGATCCGCACCCAGTTCGGTGTTCCTATCGGGTACTTCGGGGGTGTTGAAGAACCTCTTTCGAGGATAGGCGGACGGACTTACCGTATGGATTCGGCCCGTCTGCTGACACTGATTGCCCTGGATCTGGGTGAAAAGCCCGGTGTGCTTTCCGCGATAAATAAATATCAACTTACCGAGGGCAACCGGCAGTGCATCATCGATGCGATGGATGTGCATGGCGGCAAGGGCATAATCCAGGGCCCCAACAATTACCTCGCCCGCGCCTACCAGACCCTGCCAATATCCATCACGGTTGAAGGAGCCAATATCCTGACGCGTTCCATGATTATCTTCGGTCAGGGCGCCATCCGCGCACACCCTTGCCTGTTGGAAGAGATGGGCGCCGTCTCGGGTATCGCCAACAGCCAGGCAAGACGGGTTTTTGACAATGCCCTGTTTACACATGTCGGGTTCAGTCTCAGTAACATGGTGCGTAGCCTGCTGCTGGGCCTGACCGCTAGCCGCATGACCCCGGCTCCGGTCTCCGGCCCTCATGCGAAGTACTTCCGGCAACTCAGCAGGATGAGTTCTGCATTTGCGTTCCTGGCGGACTCGGTGCTGGTGCTGCTGGGTGGCAAGTTCAAATTCAAGGAAAAGCTGTCTGGCAGACTGGCCGACATCTTGATCCACCTTTACCTGGGCAGTGCCATGTTGAAACGTTTCGAGGATAACGGGCGGCCTGCCAGTGACTTACCCCTGCTGACCTGGGGTATGGAAGACAGCCTGTTTACGATTCAACAAAGCATGCTTGGTGTGATCCGGAATTTCCCCGTGCCGTTTCTGAGCCGGCTTGTGCAACTTATCGTATTTCCGCTTGGACTCCCCCACAGCGGGCCTTCGGATAAAACCGTCAAGGCAGTGGCGAAAATATTGCTCAATGAGAGCGAGTGCCGGGACCGCCTGACCGAGGGTGTCTTCATATCGGACCGAGATGACGCAACCGGCCTGGTAAACAAGGCTTTCCACCTCGTATTGGAAGCGCAACCTGCCGAACGTGCAATCAAGAACGCACTCAAGGAGTCCGTCAACTTTGAAAATTACGAGGGCCTGGTCAAACGCGCTACCGAAAGCGGTGTAATCACCGAAGAACAGGCAACCATGGTTCGACTCGCACAGCGTGCCAGCGCCAGGGTCATAGCCGTCGATGATTTCCCGCCTGAAAAAGTCGCTGAACCCGTTGATGAAGTGCCGGACGAGGTGCCAAAAAATGAAACCGGGATTCGTGAACAGACGAGTGTTATGTAATTAGAGGACCACGCCTTCTTTTCACTTGATCTTCGTTCTCCTTTTTGGGTTCATGCATTGAGTAACGGTTAGCAGAGCCATTGAATGAAGCCGATTGGTACTTCGTCAGGGTAGCAGAGGCTATGTGGTTACCCATTTTGAAGTCACCACAGGAATATCCAGTTGGAATCTATCCACGTTTGAAAACTTGTTGGTGCTTCGTCAAGGTATCAGAGGCCATGGGCCAATGGTTTCTGATAGATGAACTACCTTGAGATTGAAGCTGGGGTGGGGGGATTGCTTTCCAGGACCGTACGAGACAGGAGTCGAGTATCGAGCGCCACAGGACGTGCTTGAGCGAGTCCTGGAAAGCAATACCGCCACCGCAGCGCCCCTCCATTGTCAACATGAACCAAGAGGCTCAAAAACTAAAGAGACGTACTCGCGCCATGTCCTAGTAGGCAATATCACCGCCACAGCGTCCCTCCGGAGCAGTGAGTCTGCTGACAGAAACGTTTAAGAGCTATCCCTTCAAAAACCTCAATATGTCACTGTCAGCATTCATCCCATCCACATAGCCCAGGTCAATCAACTCACCACAATACGCAGACTCGAACAACAGGTAACTGGCCATGCGCCAGTCCCTGCCCCAACCACCCAGGGTGCGTAACAAGACCTGCACACTGAGCGGGATGTCACCCACATGTTCCTTGGTAACATAGCGAAGATCCTTGCTGGGTTTAATGACAAGACTGTCGATATTGATCAACCCGGTTTCCGTGCGCTTCTCTTCGGGCACCAGTTTTAGTGTTTTATTGATACGCTTCAAACGCGCGAGGTCGGCATTGAGCCTGTCCATGAAAATGGTATCCATCAGGTAACCGCCAATTTCACCGGCAGACGGGTAATCCGTTGGGCTTTGTGGCGATTGGTCAGGTTTTTCGTCGCGTGTGCCGATCACCATGATTTTGTTTGCACCGAGATGTATGGCGGGGCTTAGCGGCGCGACCATCCGCATACCACCATCACCAAAATATTCGTTACCGATACGCTCGGCAGGAAACAGGATCGGCAAGGCAGCAGAGGCCAGCAGGTGACTGACGTTCAATTTTTTTGACAGCCCACGGCGACGCGCACGCTGCCATTCGGCAATACCCTCCTGCGCCTGAAAATAACTAATTGCGGCGGCGCTGCTATAACCGGATGCCGTCACGGCCACACCCCTCAATGCGCCAAGGTCGAGTGCAGTCTGTATACCTTCAAGGCGCAGTGTGCTTTGTAAAAAATGTCGTAATGGCGTGTTATCGAGAAAAGATCTGGGGTCTGTTTTGATCAGTCCGCCAGACAATACCGTGAGAGCGAAGCGCATACCGGATTTAAATACGCTCCAGGCATCAGTGCGGTAAACACGCGCGCAGTACATGCTGCGCCAGAATTGTTCAAGGCGCTGAACTCCATGTGTAAACTCGTGCGCGTGGCTGGCCAGGACTGCTGCATTGATAGCACCTGCTGATGTTCCGCAGATGACGGGGAACGGATTGGGCTGGTCCGTTGTCAATTCACTGATTGCTTTCAGCACACCCACCTGGTAGGCGCCACGCGCACCGCCGCCGGGCAACATGAGTGCTGTGCAATTTGATAACGTATTTGACATGCGAGTTTGGCTTTGGCTCAGTGATTGGATAGTGTAAGCAACCGCTCAGGCGGTTCCGAACTCAGATACTTCCATGAAATGAGTTTCAATGCCAGTAAATGTATACTGTGGCGGGAGTCTTGTACCGACAAGGAGGGCCGGAATTGATTTTGGCCCACTTCAGTCCAGGGAGCGGGGATGGAAAACCTAAAGAACAAGCAATGCAAGCCTTGCGAAGGTGGAGTTTGCCCACTGGACGAGAATGATTCAGTATTTCACCTGGGCCAGGTACCGGGTTGGGAATTGGCTGAAGACTACAAGAGCATCAAGAGGACAATCCGCTTCAAGGATTTCCTTGAAACAATTTCATTTATTAACGCCATGGCCTACATGTCGGAACAACAGTATCATCACCCGGATTTTTCTGCTGGGTACAACTATTGTGAAGTCAGCTACACCACCCATGCGATAGGAGGGTTGTCTGAAAATGATTTCATATGCGCCGCAAAAATTAACGATCTGCTGGAACCACGAAAATGACTGAACTTCCCTTACAGACACAGCCCCCGACACACGACCGCCACGATAGATTGAAAGATGCGGTCAACACCGTCAACAGTATCGTTATGGGTAAGGAACAACAGGTAAAACTGGCGTTCAGTTGCCTGTTGGCGGGTGGTCATCTGTTAATTGAAGATTTACCCGGCGTGGGCAAGACAACACTGGCACACGCGCTGGCTGCAGTAATTGGCGTACGGTATCAGCGCATTCAATTTACCAGCGACCTGCTGCCGGCAGACATCCTGGGTGTTTCCATTTACAGTCGTGACCAGGAAAAATTTGAATTCCACCCGGGCCCGATTTTTTCGCAACTGGTGCTCGCCGATGAAATTAACCGCGCAACACCAAAGTCACAAAGCGCACTGCTCGAAGCTATGGCCGAGGGCCAGGTTACCATCGAGGGTGAAACCCATACTTTGCCCAAGCCCTTTTTCGTGATCGCCACCCAGAACCCGCTCGACCTGGGTGGCACATTCCCCCTGCCCGACTCCCAACTGGACCGCTTCTTGTTGAGCATCTCGCTCGGTTTCCCGGAACCGGAGGTTGAACGCGAGTTGCTGACCGCAAGGGACAGGGTACTGGTGCTGCAGGATACGCGCGCAATTATCAGCCCTGACGATGTCTTACTCCTCAACCAGGATTGCAGTAAAGTACATGTCAGTCAGGCGCTGCTGGATTATGTGCAGGCGCTGCTGGCAGGAACACGTAACAGCCGCTGGTTCGAAACAGGTCTGTCACCGAGGGCCGGTATCGCGATGCTGCAATGCAGCAAGGCTTTTGCATTCCTGGAAGGCAGGGACTTCGCCATACCGGAAGACGTGAAGGCCATATTTCCAGGTCTTGCGCGCCACCGCATGAGTGTTCCCCACGGTATGGAAACCACCGTCAATGACCAGATTGCCGATTTACTGAACCAGGTCGCCATACCCTGAGCGAATTGATGGCAACTGTCGCCGTTCCACCCGCATTAAGCTCCGCCAGAGACTCCATATCGGCCTGGATCAAGAACCGTGTCCGCAGCAAACGCGGGCCGATGACACCGCCGTTCGAGCTGGAGTACCGGCATATTTTTGTGCTGCCGACAAAATTTGGATGGGGTTTCGGCGTGATGCTGGTTTTCATGGCGCTTGGTGGGCTTAATTTTAATAACAACATGGCGCTGATCCTGGTTTTCCTGTTGGGCACCATCGCACAACTCACGACACTGATCGCGTATCGAAACCTGTCCGAGCTGACGATCGATACCATCCACTCCGAACCGGTATTTTGCGGCGAAGACGCACATTTCCGCGTGTTTGTATCCAATCTGGACCAGCGTCAGCGTTTTGCAATCCAGGCCGGGTTCAAGCAAACGCAGGACTGCAAGGATTTTAAACTTAATTCCTGTGAATCGTTTCTGCTGAATCGGTCAACACACAAACGCGGCTGGCTTGATATGCCATCATTTCGACTGGAGACACGTTTTCCGCTTGGGCTCTTCAAAGCGTGGTCGTGGATTTTTCCACAGACACGCTGCCTGGTATATCCCGCACCTGCAAGACAGGCGCCACCCCTGCCAAATACCGGCCACGGACAGACAGGTCGCGCTGTAAAAGGGGATGGTGATGAAGTGCACGGATTACGCAAATACCAGGCGGGTGATTCCCTTCAACGTGTTGCCTGGCGGGCCAGTGCACGCCATGACGAACTCTACAGTATGGAGATGGAAACCCCGAGGGAGGATGCCTGTGAACTGGATTGGTATCTGTTGAAAGGCAGTGACACCGAGACCCGGCTGTCCATTCTGACCGCCTGGGTTATCGCGGCAGACCACAAGCAACTTTCCTATAGCCTGAAACTCCCCGGCACCCACATTCCTACGGGTATAGGTACTGCACACCGTTCAAGGTGTCTGGAAGCACTGGCGTTGTACCTGCTATGAAAAAAGTGAAAACAGCTATGCTCGACCAGCGTGGAATTCTGTGGGTAGTAACGGCACTTTTCATCAGCATGCTCCCGCAGCTGGCCAGCATGCCGGCTCACCTGGTACCAATCACGCTCTTGCCTATCGTATGGCGTCTGTTGGCAGAGTTTCGTAAATGGAAACCAATGCCGATGATTCTACGTATATCCGCCACTGTGCTAGCGGTGACGGCACTGGTGGGTACTTATGGCGGGTTAATGGGAAGACGTGCTGCTGTCAGTATGCTGGTGCTGATGTTGTCACTGAAATTACTGGAAACATTTCGTATCCGTGACGCACGCGTAGTTACCAGCCTGAGCCTGTTTTTGTGTGGCACCCAGTTTCTGTTCTCCCAGGGCGTGCCGATGATAATTTATATCATTGCCTGTCTGCTCAGTTCCTTGATCGCATTCATGTACCTGCAACGCACCGAGGCTTACGCCCCGCTCGGAAAGGCACCGGATACCGATCGGAACCTGTTTACGGAACTGGGCTTCGGTGCTGGACTGGTGGCCCTTGCACTACCGATCGGCCTGGCGTTTTTCCTGCTCTTTCCACGTTGGGGCAGCCCCCTCTGGGGTCTGCCTGAAGATGCACTGGACGCCCGTTCCGGTTTATCAGACTCCATGTCACCGGGCAGCATTCAAGGCCTGTTTATGGACGACTCACCGGCATTCCGGGCCCAGTTCGAAGGCGGCATGCCAGGAAACAGTGAACTCTACTGGCGCGGCCCCGTATTCTGGAGCTTCGACGGCACAAGCTGGGAAACCAGTTACCTGAGCCGCAACCTGGTGGCCGAGACCAAACCCGATCATGAAAAAGCTCTTTTTCGCTACGAGGTGCAGATGGAACCCACCGAACAAAGGTGGCTGTTTGCGCTGGATTACCCTGCGCTTGTACCTCCAAGAACAAAATTGACTGTCGATTACCAGTTGCTCGCCCGTCGCCCCATCACCAGTTTGCATGAATATGTTATGGCTTCTGACCCCGGCTTCATAGACAGTCCCAGGCTTGGGCAGACATTGCGGCGAGCGGCGCTTGAGCTGCCGGAGGGTTTTAATCCACGAACCGCTGAGATGATGTCGGATTGGCGCGCAGAAGCCAGCAGTGACAGCGCAATAGTTCAGAGAGCCCTTCAGTTTTTTAACGGCCAACAGTTTCGCTACACGCTGAATCCGCCATTGCTTACACAACATACGGTAGATGAATTTGTATTCGATACCCAGGCGGGGTTTTGTGAGCATTACGCATCCGCATTCACCGTGATGATGCGCATGGCCGGTATCCCGGCGCGTGTGGTCACCGGCTACCAGGGCGGCTTTTACAACAACCTGGGTGCCTACGTCTTGGTAAGGCAGTCGGATGCCCATGCATGGTCTGAGGTCTGGATCAGGGGTTCGGGCTGGACCCGTATTGACCCTACTGCCGCGGTCGCACCGGAACGCGTCGAGCAGGGCGCAGTGGAATCCCTGGACCAACGCCGTTTCATGCTTGATTTCCAGTGGTTGAGAAGTGCCCGAAATACCTTTGACCTGTTCCAGCGCGGCTGGAACAATTGGGTGGTGAATTTTGGTTCCGACCGCCAGTCACGTCTGTTTTCAATTTTTGGATGGGATGTACTGGGTCCCGCCAAACTCGTCATTATGATGATCGTCATTATCCTTGTAATAAGCTCGATTATTTTCTTGCTGGCGCCCGTGCTGTTGAAGTTCCGGTCCTCAAAAAAGCCTGATCCATTGGGAAAATTGTGGAAGAAATTTATCCACAAGCTGGAAAAAGCCGGGTTTGTTTCAAAGCCGTCGATGGCAGCAATGGAACTCGCTGCAAACGCCAGCGGTCAACTTAAATACAAGGAAGATGTTATATTTAGGATAGCCCAACTTTATACCTTGTGCCGCTATTCTCGAGACTCGGGCGACCTTGCCGAACTGACAGACATGATCAACGGTTTCCAGCCTCAACCAAGGTCCTGACCCAACCAGAATCGCGTACTGGTGTTGATAAACCGGAGTATAGGAATGAATCGCCTGATCCATACCGCCAGCCTCGCCGTTATGACCGTGTTATTGCTCGGCTCCTGTACGACCATCCCCGAACAACTCCAGGGTGAGTTCACCACGTTAACTCCGAAAAATACCAGCGAAAAGAACCTGGGTACTGCAGTACGTTGGGGTGGCGCGATACTGGAAACCCGGCCCGAAAATCAATACACCTGTTTTGAGATTCTTTCAAAAGAGTTACAAAAATCGATGCGACCAAAGGATTCCGATCAAAGCGGTGGTCGTTTCATTGCCTGCAAACCGGGCTTTTATGACCCCGAGGTATTCAAGAAAGGCCGTGAGGTCACATTGACAGGCAAACTCATTCACATGGATACACGCAAAGTGGGTGATTACGATTATCACTTTCCGGTGGCGGACATAGACTTCATGATCCTGTGGCCGAAACGAAGGACCAGGGTTTCTTACGGTATGTACCGGCCGTATTACTGGCATTACCCTTATTATGGGCCGTATTACTGGCGATACCCCTATTTCAGGTAAAATACGAAAACACCGACAATAAAGACGGACGACACGCAAAATGACAAAGTTCCAGGGTTTTCCCAAAGACTTCTTCAACTTCTTCGAGGAACTCAAGAAAAACAATAATCGCGACTGGTTCAATGCCAACAAGGGC
>Ga0316198_10002182_pt1 | contig 11799 bp, 12 predicted proteins | sample OudBieAanoxic_MG_FD_204935 | JGI IMG/M metagenome (GOLD analysis project Ga0316198, IMG submission 204935) | Coastal sediment microbial communities from Oude Bieten Haven, Netherlands - site A anoxic | ecosystem: Environmental > Aquatic > Marine > Coastal > Sediment | place: Netherlands... | reverse complement strand
AGCGCCACTCGAACGTGCTGTATCATGCGCTCGGTTATCTGAAAACGGTCCTCGACCCCTTCGAAAAGCAGGAGGCAGTGGCGCTGATCGAGGACTATCGGCTGGAGTTGGTGCCGCTGATTGTGCCGATCACCCTCCTGCGTCACCATGTGGTGAAGCACGGTATTGGATATTTGCAGGGCCAGCTCTACCTCGAACCGCACCCGAGGGAGCTGATGCTGCGGAATCGGGTGTAGCCCGATTCCGAATTCAGAATCCAAAATCCGGAATTCGGAATTCGGAATTGCCACCGACCCAACCACAAATCGCACAGAATAAAGAGATCCTCTGTGTGGATCTGCGTTCATCTGTGGAATCTGTAGCCAGTCTTGGGCCGGCGGTGGATCCAGCATTCAGTATCGAGCATCGCGCGGGTGGGCTCAGAACCGCCCCTCCAGCGTCCCGGCATAGCCGGTCATCTCGACGTAGCCCTCACCGCTGTGCGAGCCATCGGCCATGACCGGGCCCTCCCAATAGACGACGCCGGTTGTCGCGGTGCTGTCGAGCTCTGCCGCCGTCAGGAGAGCCCGGACTTCGAGGTCGATGCCCTCGGCCGGGACACGAAGACGCCATCTGGTGGGATAGTGGCCGCCGGTCGCCGCGCTCTGCCACCGCTGGAGGACGTCGATCCCGACGTCGTCACCCCCGAGCCGTTCGAGAGTTCCGTCTGCTTCGACCAGGGTCCCCGACGAACGCGGGTCCGCCTCTCCATCCGAACGACGCAGGCGATAGACCATCAGGTCGCGTCCGTCGTCGAGCCGGAGGCTGAACCAGTCCCAGCCCACCACCTCGGCGCCGAGCTGCGAGGTTCCCCACTCGTGGTCGAACCAGGCCGCGCCCTTCACCGTAACTGGAGCTCCCCCGACCTCCAGCTCGCCGACGACCTGGAGCCTCGTCCAGCTCAGGTAGACCGAGGCGTTTCCTTCTTGCTCGCCCTTCTGCGAGTAGCCGCGGTCGCCGTGCCTGACCATCTCGCGCTGCGGACGCAGCTCGAGCTCGAGGCCGATGCGCCGCTCTGGGTCCCGCGCCCGCACCGCGATCGCGCCGTCGGCGCCGCGCTCCATCCGCCAGTCGTCAAGCCACACCTCGAGATCGATCTGCGACGCGCCGGCGAGGCCGCCGGCGACCCGGCGCAGCCGTTCGGAGTGGTGAAACTGTTGGTCCGAAATGTCGGCGATTGCGAGGTGGGCTGCGATGACCTGGCGCGCACGCAACCGCGAATCTCCGGGCTCAGAGTCGCCAGGAGCCAGGCCCTGGCGAAAGAAAGTGATCTGAAAACCGTAGCGGCGGCCGCCTTCGTCGGCCACCAGTCCGGTCACGTACCACCATTCGGTGCGGTACCCGAAATGGGCTCCGTGGTCGCGTGGAAAAGCGAGCTCCGGCGGGCCGGTCACCTGCAGCCAGCGCGTCGCCTCGTCGGCCGTGGCGGCGGCTGCCGCCAGCAGAATGATCATCAATCCTCGGATCCAGATTGCGCGCCCCATTCAACCCTCCTCACGCAGCACCGCCGCCGGCTGCAGCCTCGCGGCGACCACCGCCGGCGGCAGGCCTGCGAGCAGGCAGGCCGAGACCACCCAGGCAGCCATCTCGGCAAGCGAGGCCCACGGCAGGACCAGCTCGAGAGACCATCCGAAGGACTGAAGATTGACCACCTTGACCAGGATCACTCCGACCACCAGCCCCGCAGCCGTGCCGGCGGCAGCAGCGGCGACGCCGAGCAGCCCCGCTTCGGCCACGACCATGGCCATCAGCTGCGACCTCGATCCTCCCAGCGCGCGCACCGTCGCCAGCTCCCGGCGCCGTTCCCCGACCAGCGTGAACAGGACCGCCGCGACCGCAACCACCGCGACAACGGCTGCGACCAGATACATGGCGGTGGTGATGGCGAAAGTGCGTTCGAAGGCATCGAGCACGGCTCCCTTGAGCTCGCGGTTGAGCAGCGCCTCGATCAGGAAGCGTCCTCGCACGGCGTCCAGCATCCGTTCACGCGCGGCGGCGGCATCGACCTCGGGCGGCAGGAAGAGCGCCATGTCGTCCGGTCCGCGATCGGGGAAGAAGGGCAGGAAATCCCGGCGGTCCACGACCACCAGCCCGTGCGACCGCGAGTAGTCGCGAAACACCCCCACGACCTCCCGCTCGAGCACCCCGCCGGGAAGCTCGAGGCGGATCCGGTCGCCCTCGCGAATCCTAAAGCGGTTGGCAAACGGCTCGTTGACAACCGCACCGTTCCGCCGCAATGCCTCGGCGAAGACTGAGGCCGAGTCGCGTCCAGGAAACGGCACGCTCCCGAAGTGCTGGACGACATCAAAGGCGGCGCCGGCGAAGCTCACCGGGCGGCCCTCGTAGGAAATCATCTCTGCGTAAAAAGGATCAACGGCGTCGGCGCCGAACAGCTCTTCGGCGATCGTCACGATTTCCGGATCGAGCCGTCCCAACCAGACGCCTGTTTCGGCGGCCAAAGGCCGAACCCAGACGTCGGCGCGGAGACCTGACGCGGTCCAGCCCTCAACGGTACTCCGAAACGAGCTCACCATGGTGGCGATGGCGACCGCCAGGGCCACCGCCACCGCCACCGATCCCGCCGCCCAGGCCGCCCGCCGCCGACCGGCCGACAGCGCCGCCGACGCCAGCTGGAGCGGCACCGCCCGCAGTTTCGCGAAGGGCAGGTGACCGAGGCGCGCGAGCGAGTCGAGCAGGATGCCCGAACCGACGAGCAGAGACGACATCACGAGCAGCGCCGCAAGCAGCGCAGCCACCGGGAGGTCCCACAGTGTCGGCGCCCGGGTGAGACCGGCAGCCACGAGGGTCATCGACACGAGCACGCCGGCCACGACCAACCGCGCGCGTCCCGAAAGCGGCCGCGGAGCAACTGGGCGCAGCCCTTGCAGAGGCGGCGTCATCGTCACCTCAAGAAGGGGCAGCACCGCCGCCGCCAACGAGGTGGCCACCGCTACCAGGACCCCGAGCACGGCCAGCTGTGGATCGAATCGGATATCGGAAGCGGGTATCCCGCGCACTACTGAAGCGACGGTGAAGCGGACGCTGGCCAACGCCAGGCGCGCACCACCAAAGCCGGCGGCAACGCCAAGGATGCCACCCAACCCCCCGATCGCCAGCGCCTCGAGCAGCACCGCCGCCGCCACTTGCCGCCGCGACGCGCCCAGGGAACGCAGCAGCGAGACCACGTAGCGTCGCTGGACCACGGACGTGGCGAGGGTGGTCGCCACCAGTACGCCGCCGACCAGCAGCGAGATGGCCGACAGCGCCAGAAGGTTGAAACGAAGTGACGCCAGCATCTGCTCGGCAAAGCGACGGCGCTGGGACGGTTCCGCCACGGCGACATCCGCCGGTAGCAGAGCGACGGCGCCGGCCCGTAACTGGTCGAGATCGCTTCCCGCACGGGGCACCAGCTCGATGCGGTCGAGCCGGCCGACGCGACCGAGCAGCTCCTGCACCGCGGCGACGTCCATCACCACCACCCGCTCCCAAACCGCCGAAAGACCGGCGATATCGAATAACCCCGCAACCTCGATCGAACGCGGTCTGCCGTCAGCGGAGATCGTCAGCTGATCGCCGAGCGACGCCCCCAGCCGCGCCGCCAGCGACTTCGAAATGAGGGCGCCGAAGCCAAGAAGAGTTGTCTCGAGATCGGGAAATCCGCCGCCATCGTCCAGTACCGGACGCACCTGCGCATCCAGTAGGAGGTCGACGCCAAGCAGCCGTACGCCGTCCTCGAGTTCGAGGAGGAGGACATTCTCTTCGACGACCGGCACGATCAGAGCGTCGCCGGCCAGCGGCCGCAGCGCGTCCAGCAGCTCCTCCGGCAACCCGCCGGGGCGCGTCACCTCGAGCCGAGCGGCGCCCGCCACCTCTTCGACACCCTCGGCGAAGGAGGCGATGGCGGCCCGGCTGGCGGCAACCGTCGACACCACCGCCGCCACCCCGACGGCGACACCGATGACCGTCACCAGAAAGCGCCACGGTCGGCGGACCAACGGTCGCAGGAAGAGGGCGCGGTAGATCATCACCGGCGCGTCCCCAGCCTCACTGAACGACGCGACCGTCGGCCAGCTCGCACACGCGGTCGGCGACCGCGGCCATCTTCGAATCGTGGGTCGCCAGCAGCAGCGCCGCCTCCTCGTCCCGACGGAGCTCGTCGAGTAGCGCAACGACCGCCGCACCGGTTCGACTGTCGAGGTTGCCTGTGGGCTCGTCGGCAACCAACACCCGTGGGCGGTGGACAAGGGCGCGGGCGACTGCGGTCCGCTGCTGCTCGCCGCCCGAAAGCTCCGAAGGGTAGTGGCGGCGGCGATGATCGAGGCCGACACGGTGAATGAGGTCGGCAACCCGCGCCGGGTCGCGGCGGTGGTCGAGCGCGAGGGGGAGGGCGATGTTCTCCTCCACGGTGAGGTGCGGTACGAGGTGAAATGCCTGGAAGACCATGCCGATGCTGCGTCGCCGCAGGGTCACCAACTCTTCCTCGGCGGCGTCGGCGATATCGACTCCGCAGACGCGAACCGAGCCGCTGTTCGGCCGGTCAACCGCCGCGACGAGATTGAGGGCCGTCGACTTGCCACAGCCCGACGGACCCACCAGCGCCACCATTTCGCCGGCCGCGAGATCAAGCGACAGCTCGACAAGCGCCTTCACCTCTTCATCGCCGCGGCGAAAGCTGCGGCTCACCCGCTCGAGCGTGACCACCGTATCCATCATCTGGTGCGAACCTTTCTCGAAAGAAAAGACTTCCATCATTCCTCAGCAAACTCGTCGACGGGCCGATATTGGAATTCTGCCGTGCCTCCCGTTGATTACCCTCAACGCTAGGCGTTATCGGCGAAACTCGACGCAGGAGGCCACGATGGAACGACAGCCAGTGTATGTGATTCTCGGCGGAACCGGCGGCATCGGTTCGGCCGTCGCGCGAAAGCTCGTTGCCGACGGCGCACGGGTTGCTCTGGCCGCGCGCAATTCCGAACGGCTCGAGCAGATGGCGAATGACCTCGGTGGAGCGACCACCGGTGTTCTTGAAGCCACCAAAACCGACGAGGTGGAGGACTTCGTGCGTTCGGTCGCCGACGCCAACGACGGAATCGACGGCATCGTCAACTGCGTCGGGTCGATTCTCCTCAAGGCCGCCCATCAGACCAGCGATGAAGAATGGCGGCAGACCATCTCGGCCAACCTCGACACGGCATTCGCGACGGTCCGCGCCGGCGCCAAGGTGATGGGTCGCACCGGTGGTGGATCCATCGTTCTGATGGCATCGGCAGCGGCGCAGGTTGGTCTGCCGAGCCACGAGGCCATCGCTGCCGCCAAGGCCGGAGTCATCGGTCTCGCGCGGTCAGCCGCCGCTACCTATGCCGGCAAGGGGATCCGGGTCAACGCAGTTGCACCAGGTTTGGTGGACACGCCGATGTCGGCCGGCATCACCGGCAACGAGATGATGCTCAAGGCCTCCACCGCCATGCACCCCCTCGGCCGGATCGGAAAACCCGAAGAGGTGGCGTCGGTCATCACGTGGCTGCTCTCAGACACAGCGAGCTGGGTCACCGGCCAGGTGATCGGCGTCGACGGCGGTCTTTCAACCGTCCGTGGCAAGGCCTCCGCTTGAGGCGCTGCGCCGCACCACCGCCGGCTCGCGGAGTGGAACCATCAATGCACCGGGCACCGCCCGTCTGAAGTTCGACGGCGAAGGCCGATCGTCGAGCACCTCGATGACTGGGAACCCTTGGACGCCCTCGTTCAGTTCGTGCCAATGGCCGACCATCCAAAAAAACGAGCGGGGCCTGAGGCCCCGCCCATGCTCTCCGGAGGGGGAGAGTCTCAACGTCGCGGAATCAGCTCGAAGAGCTTGAAGGCCGGAATGAACTTCTGGACGTCGTCGGCGCGGGCCACGAAGCGAAGCTTCCGGACCTGGTCCTCGTCGAGCAACAGGACGAAGTCCTCGTGGTAGACGAGATGCACTTCGAGGAGCTGCTCCCCGAGATCTCTACGGGTAATGAACAGGGCGCCGACAGTAGCGGGGTCGGGCTCACCTGCCTCGAAGAGCGCATCGATCTCCGCCTGGACTTCGGCGATCGCCTGCTGGAGCGGCTGTTCTTTCTCACGGTGAATCTGGTAGATCACATGCCACGCCTCGACTTGCTCCGGCGTCAGCTTGAGGACAGTGACAACTGCATTGTGGGAAGCTTCAACAATTGGCGGCGGCTCCTCCTGGGCGAAAACCGGAGTCACCAAAGCCACCGCAATCAGGGCAATCAAGATCTTTCTCATTTCTTTCTCCTTTCCTTCAGGTCGAGCTTGGTTGATCGATCAATTCGCATCACGGCGTTCTGACGGAGAAATCGACTGCGGGTTGACAGGCTCATTTCGAGGATTTATTGTTGTTCTAGATAGAACGTTCTAGTTATTACACGAGTTTTCTGCGGGAGATGTATTGGTACCGCGCAAAACCACAACTCGCGCACGCTTGATCACCACCGCCGCCGAGCTCTTTCGGCGCCAGGGCTACGCTCAAACCGGGGTCAACCAGATCATTCAAAAAGCAAACGCAACCAGCGGCAGCTTCTACCACTTCTTCCCGGCCAAGGAGGACCTCCTGCTCGCAGTCGTCGATTACATCGCGGAGACCTTTGACATTGAGATTTTCGGTCCGGCGGCGGATCGATCCCGCGACCCCATCGAGGAGATCTTCACAATTCTCGACCTCTACCGCCGGCAGCTCAACAACGGAGGCTTGACGTTCGGATCACCGATGGTCAGCCTGTCTACCGAAGTTTCGGAGAACCATCCCCAGGTTCGGGCCCGGCTTGCCGAGGTCTTTGCGTCGTGGAGCGGCCGCATCGAGGGACTGCTTCGACGCGCCGGTAATCGGCTTCCCCCGAACCTCGATCACATGGGGCTCGCCCAGCTCGTCGTCTGCACCATCGAGGGTGCCGTGCTCGGGGCCCGTCTCAACCGCAGCCTGGTGCCATTCGACGCCGCCACCGCCCAGCTCAGAACCTATTTCGATCTCCTCGAAGACCGGATGGGAGCAACGGCTGTGTCAACGGCCGGGAGACCGACTCTTGCCACGTCTCCACGGACCGCGGATTGGAGAAGCTGGTGAGCGGTAACGAACACCACAACGGAGATCCGCCGATCACCGAGGACGAGATCCGGCGACTCGTCAGCGTTGTGGTCGACGAAGCCATGGCCGTCAAGGGGACAGACACGCCTCGTGACGCTGAGACGATCGCGGTCGGCGCCGACCACGGCGGCTACGAGCTCAAGCAATTCATAATCGAGCACCTGCAGCAGCAGGGTCTCTCGGTTCACGACTGCGGGTGTGTGAGCTCGAAGGCGGTCGACTACCCGGACTTCGCGCACGCGGTCGCTAACCTTGTTGGCACCGGAGTGTGTCGTTGGGGCATCATCATCGACGGCGCAGGCATCGGCTCGTGCATGGCAGCGAACAAGGTGCCCGGGGTACGGGCGGCCCTCTGCTACGACCTCTCGTCAGCCCGCAATAGCCGCGAGCACAACCACGCCAATGTCCTCACCCTCGGGGCCGGGCTGATCGGCGCAGGCCTCGCCCGGGAGATTGTCGATGAGTGGTTGGCAACTCCGTGGGGCCCGGATCGTCACGCGCGCCGGGTCGCCAAGATCACCGACATTGAGCAGCGCTATCTGCGGCCGGGAGCCGGAACATGATCGATCGCAATGAACTCATCGAGGTCGTCACCCGCCAGGTGCTGGCAACCCTCGCCGGCCAACACACCGATCAGGGTCTGGAGAACGCCCCCCAGGTGGTCGCCAACGGCGCCGCCCGCCTCGGCTACTGCGGCGCCGGCGCCGACGTACCGAAGGACCTCGCGGAGTTCATCGACCACACCCTGCTGCGGCCTGATGCCTCTCCCCCCGAGATCGACAAACTTTGCGACGAGGCGGCGGAGTACGGATTTGCCGCGGTCTGCATCAACCCAACCTGGGTCGCGCGAGCCAAGAAGCGCTTGCGCGGCACCCGCATCACGGTCGCCTCGGTGGTCGGTTTTCCGCTCGGCGCCAACACTCCCGAGATCAAGGCCATGGAGGCACGCCGGGCGCTGCGAGACGGCGCCCGCGAGATCGATATGGTGATCAACATCGGTGCCCTCAAAGGCGGCGAGCACGAGCTTGTCAAACGCGACATTGCCGGCGTGTCGGACGCCTGCCGCGAGGTCGGGGCACTCAACAAGGTCATCATCGAAGCCGCCTATCTGACCGATGAAGAAAAGGTGATCGCGTGCCGTCTCGCGGTAGCCGGCCGCGCCCACTACGTCAAGACCTCGACCGGTTTTGGCCCCGGCGGGGCCACAGTTTTCGATGTCGCCCTGATGCGCGAGGTGGTGGGCACCAAGGTCGGCGTCAAGGCCGCCGGCGGCATCCACACCGCGGACGAGGTTCGCGAGATGATCACCGCCGGAGCGACCCGCATCGGGGCATCAGCCGGCATCAGAATCGTTTCCGGAGAGGAAGGAGAGTCCGGTGGATCATATTGACCTTCGCTCTTACGTTTTCCTGGATTCGCTGCAGCCTCAGTATGCGGCGTTTCTCGGGACCATTGCGCAGGGCTTCCTGCCGCTCGCGGGTGACGCGTCGTTGTGGGTGGAGATCTCACCCGGGATCGAGATCAACCGCCTCACCGATATCGCCCTCAAGGCAACCCATGTTCGGCCGGGGATGCAGATCGTCGAAAGGTATTACGGCCTGCTTGAGATTCACTCCGAGTCCCAGGCGGACACCCGTGCTGCCGGCGCGGCCATTCTCGAGGAGATCGGAATCGAAGAAAAGGACCGGCACAAGCCGAAGATCCTTTCGAGCCAGGTCATCCGTCACGTCGACGACCACCAGGTCCAGCTCATCAACCGTATGCGGCACGGTCACATGATCATTCCGAAGCAGACGCTGTACGTGCTCGAGGTCGAGCCGGCGGCCTATGCGGCGTTGGCGGCCAACGAGGCCGAAAAGGCTGCGGAGATCAATATCCTCGAGGTGCGGGCCTTCGGCTCGATGGGCCGCGTTTACCTCGGTGGTGAGGAGAAGGACATCGATGTTGGATGGCGGGCGGCTGTTGCTGCGATCGAGGGCGTTGAAGGCAGGAAAGGCGAATAAGGAATTGGATCCGAATAAGAGAACCAGATGCTGGATGCTAGATGCTAGATGCTGGATGTCCGATCCCCTGTCTCAGAGAGTTGGGCCGGGTGGGTGGATCCAGTATCCAGTATCCAGTATCCAGTATCCAGATTTGAAAGGAGTTTTCGATGGCTGAAGCGTTGGGAATGATCGAGTGCCGGGGGTTCACGGCGGTCGTGGAGGCCGCCGACGCCATGGTCAAGGCGGCCAAGGTGGAGCTGGTGTCGTATGAGAAAACGGGCGGCGGCTACGTCACCGCCATCGTGCGCGGCGACGTGGCGGCGGTCAAGGCCGCGGTCGAGGCCGGCATTCGCGGCGCCGAGACCATTGGCGAAGTGGTGTCAACCCACGTCATCGCCCGCCCTCACAATAATATTGACGCCGTCCTTCCCCTCGGCCGTGCCGATCAGGCGGCCGGCGAAGGCAAGGCCAAAGGCAAGCGCTGATGTTGCTCGGGCGAGTGGCCGGCACGCTGGTCGCAAGCCGCAAGGACAAAGGGCTCCAGGGTCAGAAGTTCCTGGTCGTGCGGGAAATCGGGACGGACGGCAAGGAGACCGGCGGTCATGTGGTGGCGGCGGATTCGGTCGGTGCGGGTGTCGGCGAGGTGGTGTTGTGGGCATCGGGCTCGTCGGCACGCCAGACCGAGTACACCAGCGACCGTCCTTGCGACGCCGTGATCATGGCAATTGTCGACAGCTGGGAGGTTGGCGGTAAGGAGATCTACCGCAAGACCCCGGCCGACGGCGAGTGGGCGAGCTGACGATCAACATCGGGCAGGGCGCGATCGAGGGCGAAGAGCGATCGCGCCGCGACCGGTGAGTGGAGGCACGGCAGGTGGAAGCAGCATTTGACCAACAGGAGATCGCGGCCGTCGTCGAACGGGTGCGGTTGAAGCTTCGCGGCCATGCCGAGGCATCGCCCCCGCCGCCGGTCGAAAATGGCTTGGCTACCGGCGAAGGCATCTATACGAATGTCGACGCCGCGGTGGCGGCAGCTCGTTCCGCCTTCGAGGCCTATCGGTCGATGGGATTGAAGGGGCGGCACCGCATTATCGACGCGGTCCGCGCGGCGATGCATGACCGGGCCGAGGAGCTGGCGAGGATGGCGCACGAGGAAACCGGTCTCGGTCGCACCGAGGACAAAATCCTCAAAAATCGCCTGGTCATCGAAAAAACTCCCGGACCCGAGGATCTCGAACCCAGGGTGTGGTCGGGCGATCAGGGTCTGACCGTCACCGAGTACGCGCCCTTCGGAGTCATCGGCGCCATCACCCCGACCACCAACCCGACTGCGACCATCATCAACAACACCATCGCCATCGTGTCGGCTGGCAACGCCGTGGTATTCAATGCCCACCCCAGCGCCAAAAGGGTTTCGGCCCAAAACGTCCGATGGCTCAACCAGGCCGTCGTCGCGGCCGGTGGTCCCTCCGACCTCGTCACCGCGACCCCGGAGCCGACGATCGAGAGCGCACAACAGCTCATGAACCATCCCCGCGTCCGCATCCTGATGATCACCGGTGGCCCCGGGGTTGTGAAGGAAGCGCAGAAGACCCGCAAGCGTTCGATCTGCGCCGGCCCCGGTAACCCGCCGGTAGTAGTCGACGCCAACGCCGATCTCGAGCTCGCCGGACGGGAGATCGTGCGCGGAGCCTCGTTCGACAATAACGTGATCTGCACCGACGAGAAGGTCGTTATTGCCGTGGACTCGGCGGCCGATGAATTGCTCCGGCAGATGCAAGCCAACCGTAGCTACCTGCTCAAGGAGTACGAACTCAAAAAGCTCGAGCGTGTAATTTTCTCGGAGATGGGCGAGCCAGGTAAACCGGGACGCATCAACCCACGATGGATCGGCAAGAACGCAGGGGTCATTTTGTCCGAAATCGGAATCCAAACCGGTGATGATCTGAGGCTCGTCGTCGCCGACGTGCCGCCCGAGCACAGCCTGGTGTGGACCGAGCAGATGATGCCGGTGATGCCAGTCGTGCGCGTCCGCACCGTCGACGTCGCTATCGATCTGGCGATCCGAGCCGAACACGGCTGCGGCCACACCGCCTCCATCTATTCCCGCGATGTCAATGCCATCACCCGGATGGCGCGCGATATCGATGTCTCGATCTTCGTCGCCAACGCCGCCAATCTCGCCGGACTCGGCGACGGCGGCGAGGGTTACACCTCGTTCTCCATCGCCAGCCCGACCGGCGAAGGGTTGACCCGGCCGCGGAGCTTTTCCCGCGATCGAAGGATGACCGTCGCCGGCGGTCTGAGGATCGTCTGATGCAGCCAGCCATCGCCCTCCTCGAGTTCGACTCCATCGCCATCGGGATGCGCGCCGGCGACGCCATGGTCAAACGTGCCCCGGTCGAGGTCACCTACGCCGGCACCGTCCACCCGGGGAAGTACCTGGTGCTGGTCGGCGGCGACGTGGCTTGCGTCGAGGAGTCCTATGCCGCCGGGCTCGCCCTTGCCGGCGACGCGCTGCTCGACAAAATCTACCTTCCTTCCGCCCACCCCGAGGTCGTGCGTTACCTGCGTGGGATGCGTGGCCGGGTGACCGGCGAAGCGCTCGGAATCGTCGAGACTCGCACCGTCGCTTCAACTCTGGGGG
>Ga0316198_10002181_pt1 | contig 11799 bp, 8 predicted proteins | sample OudBieAanoxic_MG_FD_204935 | JGI IMG/M metagenome (GOLD analysis project Ga0316198, IMG submission 204935) | Coastal sediment microbial communities from Oude Bieten Haven, Netherlands - site A anoxic | ecosystem: Environmental > Aquatic > Marine > Coastal > Sediment | place: Netherlands... | reverse complement strand
GCAAAATGAAAGACCTGATAATCATATAGTAACTTCCTACGAATCACGTTCAAGCCTAGAGTGTATGTTATACACATAGCTAAAACGAGGGCTTCAAAATGAAACTATATGGCGGCATTGACTTACATTCAAACAATAGCGTTTTTTCAATTAAAGATGAAGCAGGTGTTGTTATCGCTCGACGCAAATTATATAACGATTTAACTCAAATATTTCTTTTTCTTGAACCGTTCAAAAAGCAATTAACCGGGCTAGTCGTTGAATCTACGTTTAACTGGTATTGGCTAGTGGATGCTTTACTCGAAGCTGACTTCCAGGTACATCTCGCGAATACAACAGCTATTCAGCAATACTCAGGCTTGAAATATGCGGATGATAAAACCGATGCTGACTGGCTTGCTGAAATGCTGCGATTAGGCGTATTGCCTGAGGGTTATATTTACCCCAAAGAACAGCGAACCGCCCGTGATTTAATGCGTAAACGCATGCAGCTTGTTCAGCAAGCCACTCTCAATCTTTTGTCGATTCAAGGGTTATACATGCGCCATCTGAGTTATAAAATGAGCAATAACAAGATAAAACAGTTAACGCCAGACGTTATAATGACGCATTTTTCATCTGCAAACACGGCACAGGCAACGATTTGTAACCTGACCGTGATGAAGTGTCTAAAAGAGCAAATCAAACTATTAGAAAAAATCGTATTAGCACAAGTTCAATTAAAACCCGATTTTCAAGAGTTGATCACGATTGACGGTATTGGCAATATTCTCGCGCTTACTATCATGTTAGAAACGGGCGATATCAAACGCTTCAATAAAGTGGGGAATTACGCTTCCTATTGCCGTTGCGTCAGTGGTGCTCGTTATAGCAACGGTAAAAAGAAAGGTAAAACTAATTCCAAGAATGGCAACAAATATTTATCCTGGGCTTTTGTAGAAGCCGCCAATTTTGCCATTCGTTATAACAAAACCGTTAAAAGCTATTATCAACGAAAATTAGCAAAAACCAATCAGACGGTTGCCATTAAAACAGTGGCACATAAATTAGCAAGGGCTTGTTTTTATGTATTACGTGACAAAGTGCCGTTTGATGCAGAAAAAGCATTTTGTTAAGAATTTGGCATCGTTCATGAGTTACAAATGGGGTTGGTAAAACCATTAGACCTGATTGAGCCTTGAACGATACCATCTTATTTGTTGCAAAAAGATATGACCAAGGTTAAAGCCATAACGGGTTGGACGGTTTGAATAAAACCGAGCCATAGATCTGTTAAGTTGCAGAAGAATCTGCAAAGAACTGGATTAACCTTGGCACTAAATAATTACTGAGGCTTATAAAGCCAAGAGCCGTAGCCATACACAATTGCATGACTACACCGCTTTAATTCAGATGGGTGACTGGTGCATATTGACACCAACATTGTGATTTTTAGGTGTGTATTAATAAGCAACAAATTAGCGGTTCATGTACGCTTTAATACTTGGTAAAAAAACCCCCAAGGAAACTTGCATACCAGCTTGACCAGAACTTACTAATGGGTGACCCCAGTGGCTATTCTTCGCCAAGCATCGATTTACCGACTCCAGATGCCGCTATAATCGAAGTACCAATGGGTCTAATACCAGCTAACTGCTCGCATTGTTTGATCGCCTGAAAGAACTTAACAAACCGTGGATGCTTGATTGGTTTCATTAGGTTAACTTTTATAGATTTTTTCGGCATGATTAGTCCTCGTCTTCCCATGACTCCATATCTTCTTCGTTATAGGGATCGTGTGATTTGTCGATATCTTCATCTTGTTCTTCGTAAAGCGTTAGGTCAGCGATATTTGGTATAGCTGTCGCTTGTTCAATACTCTTCTCTAAATACTCTTTAAAATCCGTAGAAGCCTTTTCTTGCGCTTCTTCAACAGTAATGGCATTTTCGGCTCTCTGGTGTTTAAGTTTCTGCTTATATTTGGTGATTTTTTCCTTTCTTTGGACTGCATGGGCAATGATTTCTTCGTCTGTCATTTCACTAAGGTTAATTGACACATCTATCTCTGAGAGTGATTTGTAGAATTCATCTTTGCCGTGATAAAGAGGGGAATGACAATCTGTTTCTACTAACGGCACTTTAATTAGCTGACTATTAATGGGGTTTTGCGCAACAACAAGAGATGGGGTTGTGCTTGTGTAGTTAATTAATAGCTTCCCATCAAATTTTTTACCGAAAGCATTTTGAGCTTGCACTCTACAACGTTGCAGTTCAGAGGAGTTATAGCGGGTCACTTTAAAGCTATTTGTAAAGGTGAAACCTTCATTTGCTATAACCGTTTTCTCAATAGCAATTTTTCCTTCCGCACAGAATATTGCAAGATTATTTACTATTGGTGGTGGTTGAAAGCTATATTGCGCATTCCAATCATCATGTCTATTGCACTTAATACCACGCTCTTTATTGAAATAGCTTCCATAGACATATTTAATAAAAAATCGCCATTTCAACACTTCATATTCACAAGGTAATAAGGTCGCGTTAAGTAAAAGGCTTTTAGTATCTCGTAAGTCCTGATCTAACCCATCATTGAAATAACCAGGCAATTTTGAAAGGAATTGTTTTTTAACCGTATTGTTGAAAGATTCTATATGTGGCTTTTGTTTAGCTTGCTGAGTCCTAGTCAATAACTTGAGTATGAAATATCGTTTTAAAAAGTCCATGGTCTCCGTACTTCTGTTTTGTGCGGCACCATCCATTATAAGCGATACCATAAAACCGAAGGGGTAAAAGGGTTTATCTGGCATGCCTACTTCAAGGTGAATCACAGGTTTGGGCAGAATAATATGTTTTAAATGCTCTATTAAGTACTGTGTGCTCTCTGAGCCTGAATAATAATTTGTCGTGTTACCCAGAAGTACTTTTGTAACTGGCTCGATAGATAAGTATTCTATTGGTAACGTTTTAATTGCTTTATAATCAGAGGGAGACATCAATATGATAGGTGCATGTAAGCAATCATGTTGCACACCAACCATAAACCCTTGTTGCTCGATTATTTTTGTCTTTGTGCTGGCGTGTTTCATTGCTGCAACACGACCTTGTTGAGCTCTGGTCAACAGCCATGGGTCAATTTTAGTTTTTACCCACTCACACAAGGTCGAATAGCCCATCGGTGAACCTGGTAGGTTCAATTCTTTGTGCATTTTAACCAAAATTTTGTGTATTTCTCGATTATTTGGTTTTCCAATGGTTAAAAAATATTTTTTAACCACGAGAGTAAGTAGCTTTTTGCCTTGTTGATTCTCAATTTGTTTTTCTAGTGGACTCATACATTATCCGCATAGAATGGTGTTTTACGACGAAGGTCGAGTAATGATAAAGGGTTTAACCCTGAATTTTTGTATCGAGTTACCCAGTTTCTAACCGTGGACTCTCCATATAAATGATGAAGACCTAATGTTTTACAAACTCCCGCTATAAGGTTTTGTGCATCGGTTCCCTTAGATATACCTTGCCCATAAAACGAATTCACAAGTGTTAATTTGATATGTAACTCTTTCTTTTGGTATTCGGTTAAAAATGTGAATAGGGTGCTTATCTCAGATTCTGATAGCTCAGAGCTTTGCATTTCAGGAATCAAGCGGTGTTCGAGGTATAGTTTTTGTGCATCTTGAATGGAATAGTGATAATGCAAGCCTGTTTTTTTATCCTCAAAGACCACCATATCAAATGCTACATAGGTGACTACGCATTTAGCATTGTCGAGGGACCAGTCTTCTTTAATATTAAACATCAGACGCCACTGAAACTAATGTATCAGCCCCAATAAACTGTGTTATGTCTTCAACTGTCAGTTTGTAGTGTGAAAGCAGGTGCCAAACAATTTGTCCTCCATTATTAATTTTCTCATGCATAGTTAGTCTTATAAGACTTCTTAATTTTATTGGCTGGTGGTTATTAGCGAGAAGCAGGACTTGCTCAATTTCATTTATAGTAAATATAAGGTGATAGTAACGATAAAATCGTAAAATATTTTTAGATTGTTGGCCTGGGCAGATATCATTTTCATCCCAGATTTCAAAGCAAGATTGCTCAGATGTTAACTCTTTTGAAATTAGATTTAGTTTCGTTTGTACTTTCAGGTCAGCTAATGCCTCAGAATTTTTAATCTCAGCATGGTGGTGCATTCGATGTATATCAACATATTCAACATCTTCAGTGTAGCGTCTTCCAATTGAGTCGATTACTTTAGATGGTATATCTGTATTTACATAAATCACATCATCGTTCATCAGTAACTTGAGCACAGCAAGTAACTCTAAACTGCTTTCAACACGAAGCATTGGCTGTTGGTTTGATTTAGTATTAGGGATATAGGCTAAATTCGCCCACCATGAAGTATTGAGTTTCTTTTTTGCTTTAAGTACTTTGTTATCTTCTTCACTCATACATCCCCCAATAATTAACGTTTTAATTATTATGAGAACAGTGAACTAATAACGCAAATTACCCTTTACTATCAATCAGTTAACTATACAGTAATTCAACAAATGTCAATAGCCATAGTTTTGGGTAATTAATTGACTTAACAGGGATAAATTAATAAAAGAGGGGATTTACTAGTGTGCTAACAAAATGGAACAGAATACTCTGAACCATTCAAAAGAACGCTAATTCAATCTGTTACAAAGAAAAGGCAAAAAGTAGTCACATTTTGGTAAAATTTAGTGCATTTCGCTAATCTAACAATCAAGAATGGCGCTTATTTCTCACTTGTAATGTATTAACTACTGCGTTAAATGCATTCGATAAATACAGGTTAATTCCATTAATTGATTTATGACACTAACTCTTTGCAAGAGAAATTAGTTTAAATATTTATGAGTTTTGAGCAAAACAAAGTAATCCAATTAAAGGATATTATGGCATGTTATCTGCCAGATATTCTTTGACCCAGCGGCAAACTATTAGCGGTGAGGGGAAGTAGTTAGTATTGTTCTTTAAACGTAAGTGTTTTAAATTCGATTCGATATACACTTTCATGATGACATTTGCGTAGAGCCGATCCGTAAAATACTCTCGATACATATGTAACCAGTTTTTTATCTTCTCCATAAAGAGTGATAGCCCAATCTCCCAATTAATTAATTGATGTTTATCATGCTAATGACGAAACCCCATGTATTTCAGAAAGTTAAGATGTAAAATGTAATTTAAGTTAGAAAGAACCGTAGCATTTTAAATCATAGACAAATCTGATTGTGACAATGTATCTAAAAAATAATTAAGGTAAATGTAGTTAATGATTAATTACGAAAGACATATATTAGCTTTAGACGATATTGAATTAGAGAAGTTTGTCCGTGAGTGGGCCGATCATCAAAAAGTTAAATATAATTCAGTAAAACGATTTGCAGGCGCAGGAGATATGGGCCGTGACGTTGTAGGTTTTACTTCAAATATGAAACATGATGGTGATTGGGTAAATTACCAGTGTAAGCAGTACGGGAAGTCGGTACCCACTGACAAAGGAATGCTTGAAATAGGAAAAATATTATTTTACGCGTACAAGAACAAATTTACCGTACCTAAAGAATATTTTTTTGTTGCACCTAAAGGGGTTAACCGAAATCTCGAAAGCTATATTTTTAAACCAGAAACGTTTAAAAATGAACTTATAAGTAACTGGGACAAATACTGTAAGAGTAAAATAATACAGAAGACTGATATCGAACTTACAGATCAGTTAAAAGATTTTATCTTATCATATGACTTTTCCACTATAGATGTAATTGATATAGATACTATTGTAGCTGATCGAAACTTTAGGAATATTCTCGTTGATTGGTTTGGTGGGGATATATTGCCTCCTCCAGATGGAGAAGTACCAACTATTATTCAAGATAAAGAAACAAAATACATTGAAAAAATTCTAAGTGCCTATAGTGAGCATGATGGGACTAAATTTATTAATGTAGATGATCTAAATGAACATAGTCGATTCAAAATAGACTTAGAAATTCAAAGGGAAAGATATTTTTCAGCTGATGCATTCAATCGATTTTATCGAGATAATACTGCGATAAATGTCTTAGATAGTCTAAAAAAACAAATTTTTAATGGTGTGTATGACACCTCTCAAATCGAGCATCAAAATGCCTACATTTGTATGTGCTCTGTTATGTCACAAGCTTCTAATATAACTCCTACAGGTAAATTAGCTATCCATGCGAAAGTGGATGTCAGACAAGGGTATTGTCATCACTTTGCAAATAAGGGGAAGTTAAATTGGAACAAGTAATAGAAAATTCACTTTTAGATGTTTTCAATACTCCATTAGAGGCTGGTCTACGAAGTCTTATTTTGCTTAATTCTTATCACCCAAATTTCATAGATTTCGAAACAATCGTAAAGCTAGATTACGTAATTGTTTACTCTAAAGACTTTGGCGGAGCTAGTAACTTGCATCCTTCAGTCCCAAACCGTAAAGGTGAGCTAATAATTAGAAGAGAACTTGTTAGAGAAGGGCTGAATATGATGAAAAAACTTGGACTTATAGATGGGTTATACGATGAAAAAGGTATTCATTATTCTGTAACTGGTGATGCAGAGCCATTATTGAGATTGATGAAAAGTGAATATACTCAGAAACTAAAGACAAATGCAGTTTGGTGTGTAGATCAATTAGAACATAATGGTTGTGAGTATTTTAATAGGTTAATAATGGAGCTCGAATTTTAATGAACACAAATAATAGTTTAGAACTAGAGATCCACAGTATTAAATTTACAGGAGATGGGGTAACTGATTCTACTGTTAATTTTGATCAAAGAATCAAAATCATTACCGGCGCTTCTAATACAGGAAAATCATTTTTAGTCGAATGCATTGACTACATGTTGGGTAAAGAAAAAATTGATAAAATCACGCAAAGTAAACCGTATAGTGAAATATCTCTACAAATATCGTTGTTTTCAAAACCATTTACCTTGTTTCGTGGCTTCCCATCAAATACTGTTGAAATATATTCAGGACATTTAACTGAAAAAATAACTGGTTTCTTTATGGATAATTATAAAGTGAAGAATCCGAAGAAAAATGAGAAAATACTGAATGATTTTTTTATTAATCAGTGGCCTATAAATAGTATTGAGTTAGCAAAAAACATGTCAGCTGAAAAATGCAACATGTCTCTACGCCTTTTATCTAGGGTATTTATCTCTTACGAAGAAAAAATTATAGATAAAAGATCTCCAATAGACGCAGGGGGGTTTGAAACAACGCCAAATAAAAATTTATTTAAATATTTGTTAACAGGTACTGATGATAGTTCGTTTAAAACGTTAATAAAAAAAGAAACATTTGATGGACAAAAAGCTGGTAAATCTGAGTTGTTAGAAGAATTGATTTCAAATCTCAATGAAAGTCTGGACAATAATAATCATTCAATTTTGGAGTTAAAAGAACAACAATCAAAACTAGAATCAAAACTAGCAGAAGGAAAAGAAAAACTCAACAATGCACAGTCAAGTGTTTCAAAGTTGCTAATAGAAAAGAATAAAACTTCAAAAGTTTTGTCTTTTGAAAAAGATAAAATGAACAATTTGACATCAAATGCATCCAATTTTGAATACCTCTCGGGAATATATAACTCTGATATTCAAAGGTTAGAATCCCAAGAGGAAGCTGCATTTTTACTTTCTGTGAATCATAAAGGGGTTTGTAGTACTTGTGGTAACAAAGCCAGCAGTATATGTAATGATTTGGAATATATTGATAGATTAAAGAACGCATCACTTGCTGAAATAAAAAAAATAAACACCAAAAAATCCGAACTAAAAGTAGCAATCAATTCTACTTTGAAACAAAAAGAAACTCTCATGGGGTCTATTACAATCAGAGAGAAAGAGCTGCGATCCATAGAGTCTAATATATTGACTAAAACGCCCATTCTTAAAAAGGAAGATAAAGACTTTTCATCACTTATGGAAGAGCAAACAAAAATATCAAATGACATAAAAACTCTTGAGATGATAGAAAGCATGCAACAAAGGCTTCAACTAAACAAAGCTCAGGCAGCCCCTAAAAAATTTAATACACAAGAATTTTATCCGGAAGAAGACGCTATAAGCAAATTTTGTAAAATCTACTCTAATATATTGACTGATATTAGGTATCCAGGAAATAAAATTGTTACGTTTGACTTTAAAAAATATGATGTTGTAATTGATGGAAACCCACGTCATTTGAATGGTAAAGGGGTAAGGGCAATTCTCCATTCAGTATTTAAGATTGCGACTTTAGTTTATTGTATTTCGAATAAATCATTTCACCCTAAGGTTATAGTATTAGACTCACCATTAGTTACTTTCAGAGACCCAACGGTAAGTAAATATGGTGAGCTATCTGATGATGAAAAAGAGTTAGCTAAAACAAAGTTAAGTTATTATTTTTTCTCATATTTGGAAAAAATCAGTTCATTGGCCCAATTTATTATCATTGAAAATATCGATATTCCAGATGTCCAAAGTGATTCAGTTTCTGTTGAAACTTTTCATGGTTCAAGTTCAAATGGCAGAAAAGGACTCTTTTGACAAATGTATTGGATTTGTACTGGGTACAAGCTAACGGTCTATGTGTCTGAATACATTAATCAAAATTACTTTTTGTGCAGCCCGATTTTTAAAAAACATATTATATAACAGTATGTTATACATTTTATGTTAAATACAATTATGTTCAATAACTCAGAATGTCGCATCTAACTCAGAACAAGTAGGTTGTTCTGAGTTCTACGTAGAATCTCCAACACTGACACAAGTTAACATTGAGAATCGCTATATTAAAACCCTATTTAACATAATATACATTACACGAAGTGTTGTTAAGGTTTACAGCTAGGCAGGTATTTTACTTTATTGTGTCTTATTCAATAATTGATGTTATTTAATCTAAGGTATTTTAGGTAATTTAGATCTGTAAATAATCCAGTCGCATTTTCTTTTACAACTGACTCGTTTACTCATTTACTCATTTATTAAACTTACTCATCACTGCTAGTTAATACTACCGGCTAATAATGAGTCCGTTACTTATTCATTAACTAGTTTTTTCGTTTGGCTATTGTCAGCCTAATTGTGATTTCACTTTATTATATTGTTAACTCGTAACTTGAAAAAATAAACTGTTAACTTAGCTTATTACATTTATCACATGAGTTTTAGGTAGTTAAAACTACTTATTTTGTTATTTCTTAATGTAAATACTCGATAATTACCTTAGAAATGCTGAAAATATTTTTTTCACTATCAATATTCCTTTATTTGGTTATAAATCAGGCGCTCTGTGTTGAAATCTGAGATGTAATCAAGGTGTTTATCTATAAGTAGGAAATCTCAGAGCCATTAATAAATAAATTTTTATCTTTAATTAGTTAAATATCATGCTTAACTGCTTTTTATTTTCAGCTATTAGCTAAGAATACTTTTTATTATTTTAGATAAATACATTTTTTATTTTTTTAAAATGAATGCCAATACTTAATGCTTGTGCTTGTTAAAATCATTTAACGTTTAATAAAATTTAATTGTTATTAATACTTCAATACTAATAACTCATCTTATTTCATCACGACTTAAATATTAATTGCTACCTAATTATTATTACGATTCAAATACTAATTACTTATATTGATGTCATTATTTTAATTTTGTCGATAACAAAAAAATTGTGGGTAATTTTTTTATTATAATTTTAAAATTAACTATTTGTTACTTTCCAGTTATCCATAAGAAAAATGTTTTCCAATGATCGTTAAGATTTTAGCATTGTCCATTTAATGGTTTTATTTAATAGATAGCTTAATTATTTATTTTAATGACACGCATGAATAAAGTTTAATTATTGTTAAGTAGATTTTAGCAAAGTAACTTTAACAATATTATTTTAACAACATATCCTGGTTATTTTTTATCTATTTTAAATGTCACACATAGATGGCTGATTATCTATTATTGATAATGCATGAAATTATTTAGTTATTATTTTTATAGCTTGCTTTTAAATGCCAAAAATAAACAAGCTATTTAAAAAAAGACTAATGCATCATTATTTTATAATAGCTATCGCCTTGCTTTCATTGATTATAAAAATAAACTTATTTGTCGTGCAGCCTTTAGTGAATTGAAATCTGTTTAGTTGTGTCGTTACTACCAATATTTATATTTGTTATCTTGTATTTATTAAAAAATTGACAGCCACCCTATCAATTACAATATTACACACACGTCGAAATCAGATATTTAAAAACTTTAATTTTTTAATTATCTGATTTTAAAATACATTTTTCTATAACTTAACAATTACTTATTCACAACACAGGCCTATAAATATATTTTTACAGGTCACTATTACTGGTTATGCACTTAAATTTTAATAAACAATAAACTTAGATTGGCGGTTAAGTTCTCTATTACTATCTATTTAATACCAGTTCTCTTTTATAGCCGCTTATAATTTTTCCTGCAAAAACTGCAAGCAAATAATCGCAAGTGGTATAGGAATTAATATTTTTGAATAGGCTAAACTTATTTAAAAACTTTTGGGGATGTATATAGAGAAAATTTTTGACTGAATTCGTGTCACTACTTCAGACTGAATTTCTTCAGAATCAACTAGCTATTTTATTGTTACCTAGTATAGGACTCTAATGTAGTAATTGGCTGATAAAAACACTTATACTTACTACTATCATCCTCATCTGTTTTTGCCTTTTGATGAATATTTATAATGCGTCAGAAAACCCATATTTTAGATTATAGAGCTTACGCTTTAGATCAATATTAAATCAAAAAAGTTAAAGGCCCCCTTCTCTATATACTGGTTATTTATGTAATAAACCCGTTCTTTTATATAAAAATATTACTTATATATCGCTGGAAATAAAGGAAAAAATGAGTATTAAAATAGTTTCTATTAAAATTTTTTAAATTTACATTTTATAAAATAGTGTTAGATACAATCTCTAATTATTAAATTAATACTTTTAAAATCATATTGTTAGAAAACAGGACTTAACAAGTAAAATTCATTTTAATACTATTGTCTAACAACCAATTTTAGGGATATCTTTCCAGTGCGTCGTGTATTGTGGTGTTAATAACTCTCTGCGCATTGACCATTTTTCTTCAGTACCTTGTGCTGCAAAAAACAAACTGTTTGCACCGTAGCGGTGATTAATTCCATCTAATATTTTCATCAACGAAGCGTTGTGATCATAAGGATTAAAAAGATCAAATTGTTGATGTTTCTGACTACTTAAATTCAGTAACCCAACGCCAATTTTGTAATATCTCACACCGGGTTTAAATAGCAGGTGTATATTCTCACTGATTGCATGTAGCAGTTGTGAAGTGTCATTAGTGGCCTGAGATAAGTGGATAATTACTTTATAACTTGCCGGTGATTTATCAAAGGGACTACTGGCCGCAAATGCTAATAATGTGCTACATAGTGAATATTGTTCTCTTGCTTTTACGCAGGCAATGGCAATATGTTTGGCTAATGCTTGATTTAAACTTTGAATATCCGTAATGCGTTGCCCAACACTGCGCGTTGAAAATATTTGTAGTTTATCCGCCCTTACACCATCCCATATCTTACAAGGTTGGCCATTTAGCTCATTGATTGTGCGTTGTAATTCGACATTAAATAAACTTTTGGGCAATAATTTAAGGTTCACTTTACTCAGTTGTAATACTGTTTTTATATCATTTTGCGCTAACTTTTGATTGGTTTTTTTACCGATCCCCCATACAT
>Ga0316198_10002180_pt1 | contig 11800 bp, 12 predicted proteins | sample OudBieAanoxic_MG_FD_204935 | JGI IMG/M metagenome (GOLD analysis project Ga0316198, IMG submission 204935) | Coastal sediment microbial communities from Oude Bieten Haven, Netherlands - site A anoxic | ecosystem: Environmental > Aquatic > Marine > Coastal > Sediment | place: Netherlands... | reverse complement strand
CATTATCAATTTTGTGGAGTTTGTCGAAATATGCCCCCGGGGCGGTCAGGAATGGATCAGGGGGTTTCGGCGGCATTGCGAGAAGGGAGATACCTCTATCCGTTGTGCCGACTCTATCGCATTGTGCCTTGAAGATTTAAACAAAAGAAAAGACCTTATTGGGAATTCACCCAAAGAGAAGTTGCTGTTAAACGAAATGGATCCCGGACAAAGGGGCAAGATACTTTCAATTCAGGAACAAAGTGAAATTGATAATCGCTTATCCGGTTTGGGAATAGCTTCAGGAAGCATCATCGAAGTGGAGGGGCAGAAATCCCAGGATGACCGCATCGAAGTCAAGGTCAGGGGATATCACCTGTCCCTCAGGAAAAATGAGGCGGCTAAAATATCAGTAGAACTCTACAGAAGCTAACCCAACTTCTGACACCATTTCAAGTTTACCATCTTGAGAGGGCGAATAAGTTTGATTCAAAGCGGCGGACGGCCAACCGGCTCAGCGGGAAAACTCTTTCCACACGAGTATTTCCGGATCAATTGTTCCGGTGGCAGCTTTGGTGACGCTTCCGGTCATGGATGCTGTGGCATATCAATCGAATGATAGCGGCCATCAAGTCTTCACCAAATTCATCGGGAGTTAAAACAATGTAGTCATTGCCGAGGGCGTGGTATTTATAGAACGGTATTGGAGCTGCCATGCTGTATCTCAAAAATAAAGATTTAGCAGCTAGGGTGAGGTTGGTTTTGGCAAATTTTGAATAATTTCTTTTAATTTTTTTGAGAATTCCCGGGGGATCGGCTGGTCTTCTACTTTTCTACAGAGGGCCACAGTTCTTTTCAGCGTTTCCATGCACGAGAAACAGGCGACACAATTCTTCGCGTGTTTTTCAATTTCATCACAGGTCGCATGATCCAGTTCACCGTCAATATATTCAGATAGTTTCTCAAACATCTCCAGACAATGTTGATGCTCATGGCAGTCACTGGTCATTTTCAAAATATCCTTTCAATTTATCCCTTAAATAAAGCCGTGCCCGGTGGAGTCTCACTTTCACGTTGGATGGCGACAGATTCAAAATCTGAGCCGTTTCGGCTGTGCTGAAGCCCTCAATATCCCGCAAGACGATGACCACGCGATACTTTTTGGGAAGCTCCAGAATAGTCTTGTTGATAACGCCGGAAAGCTCTTCATTCAACAGCTTATCCAGGGGCAGCATCGCCCATTCCGGAACATTATCCGGTTTCTCGGCTTCATCGTTGGGCAAAAACTCATCTAAAGACAATTCTTTGTCCGGGGCAAATTTGGACTTGCGTCTTTTTTTGATACAGGTGCTGGCAGCGACCTTGTAAAGCCAGTTTTTAAATTTGGTTTCGTATCTAAAATTTTTTAAATATTTGAAAACATTTAGAAATGTGTCCTGAACCATATCCTCTGCATCACTGGGATTCCGACACATCCGCAGGCTGAAGTTGTAAAGCTTCTGTTCATACCTTTTGACAAGGTCGTGAAACTTATCAGCCTGCCCCGAGTTGATCGCCTGTATCAGATCAAAATCACTGTCTTTGGCTATTTTTCGGTTCTGATTCTTTTCTGCTGTCATCGCTGCTTGTCACCTGACAAGAGTCCGCCAGTCAGGTGGGTACTCCGAGCTTCGGCAATATGTATTTCTGCAGTACAAACCATGCGACTACGATTGCCATAACGATTAATATGTCTTTCATGGGTTATCTCCTCGTGTCTAAATACGCACTTATCGCTCGGTTGTCCAATGTTTTTTGCGAATCAGGCAATAGAGGCTGGCAAACAGAAACAGCATCACAAGCCCCAGGTGGGTGACATCCAGAAAAATAATAAATTCGGGAGAAAAATTGGTCCCGGTCAGGTTCCTGACTACCAGCAGGCCGCCGCTGATCAGAATGCCGGTCAACAGGGCGACACGTATATATCCGCTGGCGGTCATGCGTCTCGCCTTGCGCTTTAAAATAAAATAGTCTGCCATTATATAGGTGACCAGGGCCAGCAGCACAATGGCGCCCAGATAATGTATATAATGGGTCACAAAGAATTCAGCCAGCCAGCCGAGTCCGGGAATGTCGGCAATATAATAGCGTTTGAAAATCGGCATCTGGCCAAATCCGGTCAGCATCAGAAAAAAAGTCGTCGTCAGGTAAAGCCAGCGAAGGGGTCTGCTGATCACCCGGTTGTATGCTAAATTTTGATTCATCGGTGAGGCTCCCTAATTCACTGTTTTGGACCGCTTATACCATCCTTCAGTATTTCGAAACTAATTTTTAAAAAGCGGTATAAAATATTTTCCGACAGCGGCTGCGATTCCGGCCACCGGGGCGATGATCATGGCGGCTGCCAGGTTATTGGCCCGGGCCATGCTATCTTCCACCGGATTCAGATGGGGTTTGCCCTTGCCTTTTGCGATGGACCGGTTAAGTTCTTCAAACGGGACCGGCGAGACATAAATGGTGTTGGTACCGCCGTTTTCGTTTTCACCGTAAACATACCCATTGATTTCCCTGGCCAGGGCATGGGCTTTTTTAATGATTTCTTCCCGGGGTCCGATGGTCTGGACATCTTCCGGGCAGGCCTCGATGCAGGCCGGCAGCTCGCCTTCTGCGACTTTTTGATAGCACCGATCACATTTGTACATCACACCGTTGCCGGCCATGGACGGCATAATGTCCAGATAAAGTCCGGTGCCGGTCTGCCGCTGGGGGATGTCCCAGGGGCAGACCTTTTTGCATTTGGAGCCTCCCAGGCAGAGGTCCGAATCGATTCGTGAAATCCCGTTTTCCAGCCGTTTAGCAGCCCCCCAGGGACAAAGTTTGACACAGGGCGGGTTGACGCAATGCATGCAGCGCCGCGGGATCGTCAGCTCCCTTTCTTCACCGTTGATTTTGACATCGGCATGTTGAATAAAGAGCCAGTTATAGGGGGTCAAACGGTCGTTTACATCCCGTTTTTCAGACCAGTCCTCCACCGGCACCCGGTCGGGGATCATTTTCGGAAATGGTTTTTGGGGATCGGGATACTTTGCGGCATTGGCCTCCGAGCAGGCATCCACGCAAGCTTCACAGCCGACGCATTTGCTGATGTCAATCAGCGTTGCCAGCTGTTTGCTCTCATCAGGCCCCGCCAGGGCCTCAGTCCCCGGGATGCTGGAGGCTGCCACGCCTGCGGCAGCCGCCATACCACCTTTTAGAAACGATCTTCTAGAAATTTGTTGTGCCATTTAATCTCCTGATATAGCGGTTGTCAAAAAACCGTTCCGTTATTCGAACGTTTTTTTCTACAACCACTTATACCAGCCTTCCGTATTTCGGAACTTATTTTTGGAAAGCGGTATAAAATAGTAAAGTCCAATCAAATTGCTGCGGTCCGGGCCATGATTTGCCTGTAATGAGACGGGGGGTGCCAAATGGTTACAAAAAAATGGATGCGCAATCTAAGTAGCGAAAAATGTCGTCAGAGTCATCCAGATAGACATTGCTAAAAACAAGTTGCAGGTATTTGAATGATTTTATCGGTCAGAAGCTCGATTTTTTCTGAATTGTTTACGAGAATGCCAAAAGAGGTTTGTGTATCCTTTAAAAAATTATTTAAGGCAAACAGATCCCTTTTGGATATTTTATGGCCCAGTTTGATTTCTATAGGTATAAGACCAAAGGGTGCTTCAACGATTAAATCAATCTCTGATTTATCTCTGGTGCGATAATAATGAAAATCAATCCCTGGCTCCAGCATACACTGGATACCCCTGATAATTTCCTCTATCACAAACGCCTCAAATGACGTCCCTGCCGTGGGATGAATCAACAAACTGTCAAGATCATTGATTTTTAGAAGGTGGTGCAAAATTCCCTGGTCGCGGAAAAAACCTTTTGAAGCTTTTTGCATCTTTTTTAATTTATTTCTATCATAGCTGCGAAGATTTCTCCAAATAAACGTATCGTGCAGGATTTCCAGGTATGACTTTGCGGTTACCGAACTGACTTCAAGAGCGCGAGCAATATCAGATTGATTAATAATGTTTCCTGAATGGAACGAAAGTGTCTGAATGAACAGTCGGAAGACTTGAGGATTGATACGAGTAAAAAGACGTTGGATATCTCTTCGAATGTAATCTGAGAAATACTCATCCATCCACAATCCATGGAATTTTGGAAATTGAATACCTTTGATTCTTGGTTCCGGATATCCTCCCTCAAACCACTGTTCATATAGCTGATTCAAAGTTAGAACCGGTTTCAACTCGGCAAATTCACGGATATCAACTTCTTTTTTAGTGATTATTCGATATATTGCCGGTAGAGGCTTATCGAAAAATTCAACGGTCTTAAACGGCCAGAGTTCAACGGTCGCAATTCTACCCGCCAAACTCTCTGATAACCCTTTTACAATCTCCGGAGAACTGGAACCAGTTAGCAAGTATCTTCCGGATGCTTCACGGTCTTGGTCTATAACACCCCTTAAGACCTGAAACAATTCTGGAAACTGCTGGGCTTCATCAATGATGGTGTTTTCTTTTCGGCGATCAAAGAATCCAATGGGGTCACTTGAAATCAGTTGGAAATCATCCGGTCGTTCCAAGTCATAATATTTCCAGTCAGGACGTAAGGCCTGAACCAAAGTTGATTTACCGCACTGCCGTGAACCAACAATAGCCACTACCGGAAACATTTCCAGCAATTGATTTATTTTTTGGCTGAGTATTCTATTTTTAACCATCATTTTTAAAGTTTGCCTTTAAAATTTATGGTTGTCAAGGATGTTTTTTTATAAACTTAGGATTTTAGTTTGATACGGTATATCAAAAAGGTTTAAATTTTGTATAGCGTGGCTCTATTGAATCCGCATCGCTGCAAAAGCCCCTATCATCAAAAAATTCTACAGATATTGAAACAGGCCATGCTTGATGGAAACCAAACCGCCAGATCAACGGAAGAATTCTAACCCTGAACCTTGAACCTTTGAACGGTTCAATTCTATTTGATTTTGGCTTTGTAAAGCCTCAGAGAGTTCGTCACCACCGAAATACTGCTGAAGGCCATGGCCAGGGCGGCCAGGATGGGGTGCAGCTGGCGCAGCATGGTCGGCAGGGATTCAAAGGGGTAGAGAATACCGGCTGCAATCGGGATCAGGATGACATTGTAGCCAAAGGCCCAGAAAAGATTTTGTTTAATGGTACTCATGGTGGCCCGGCTGAGTCGGATTGCCCGGGGCACACCGATCAGGCTTCCGCTGGCAAGAATGACGCCGGCCGTTTCGATGGCCACATCGGTGCCGGTGCCGATTGCCAGCCCCACATCAGCCTGGGCCAGGGCCGGGGCATCATTGATACCGTCGCCCACCATACCGACGCGCTCGCCGTTTTGCTGCAGGTCTTTGACCCGGGCTGATTTTTCATCCGGCTTCACTTCCGCTAAAACATCATCAATATTGACCTGGTCGGCAATGGTCTGGGCCGTCTGCTGATTATCGCCGGTAAGCATGACGACCTTGAGGTGCTGATCGTGAAGCTGCTGGATGGCCTCTTTGGAATCCGGCTTCAGGGTGTCGGATACGGCAATCAGGCCGCACAGAGCGCCGTCTTTTACAACTACCATGACGGTTTTCCCCTGGGATTGAAGGGCCTGGATTTTGTCACCGGCAGGTTCGATATTACTTCCCGATTCCTCAAACCAATCGGGTTTGCCCACCAGGACGGATTCACCCTCCAGGCTGGCTTCGACCCCGAATCCGCCCGAAGCTTTAAAATCTTTCGGCTCAAGAAGCACAATCTGTCGGGTTTGGGCTTCGTTAACGATGGCTTTTCCCAGGGGGTGCTCCGAACCTTTTTCAACCGAAGCGGCCAGTTGCAATAGATCTTCTTTTGTTTCGCAACCGGGTTTGAAAGGTAAGATATCTACCACAGCGGGTTTGCCCATGGTAATGGTTCCGGTCTTATCGAGCACAATCGTGTTTAGCCGGGTCGCCGTTTCCAGGGCCTGGCTGCTTTTAAACAGGATGCCTTTTTCCGCTCCCTTGCCGGTGCCGGCCATAATCGCAGTCGGCGTTGCCAAACCCAGGGCACACGGGCAGGCAATTACCAGAACCGCCACCAGCCGTATCATGGCAGGGACGAACTCGCCGGTTAGCGACCACCACAAACCGAAGACCACCAGGGCAATACCAATGATGGCCGGTACGAAAATGGCCGCCACCTTGTCGGCCAGGGCCTGGATAGGCGCTTTACTGCCCTGGGCTTCTTGAACCAGGCGGATAATCTGGGCCAGAGCGGTTTCCTTGCCCACGCGGGTGGCGCTGAACCTTAAAAGGCCCTGTCCGTTGATCGTGCCGCCAACGACGGTATCACCCGGCTGCTTGTCAACCGGCAGCGGTTCGCCGCTAAGCATGGATTCATCCACGGCCGACTGCCCATCCAATACCAGCCCGTCCACCGGTATCCGTTCCCCCGGGCGCACGATCACCGTATCACCAACTTTTACCCGGGTTAAGGGGACTTCTTTTTCGGCGTCGTTTTCCAGGATCGTCGCGGTTTTGGGGCGCAGGCCGATCAGTTTGCGAATGGCTCCCCCGGTGCGGCCCTTGGTGCGGGATTCGAGCATCTTGCCCAGTTTGATCAGCGTGATAATCACCGCGGAGGTTTCGAAATATACATGCCCTCCCAGCGCCGGGAAAAGGATTACCATCAGCGAATAAAAATAAGCCACCGAGGACCCCATGGCCACCAGAACGTCCATGTTGGCACTTTTGTTTCTAAGACTTTTGAACCCGCCCTGATAGTAATCCCAGCCGGTGTAAAATTGAACCGGTGTGGCCAGGGCCCAAAACAGCCAGTTGACCCAGGGGGCATGGCTCCATTGTCCGATGAGGCCGAAATCACGCCCCATGCTAAACATAAAAAGCGGCAGGGCGAATAAAACTCCCACGGCAAATTTGCGGGTTTGGTCTTTGATTTCGTCATCCCGTGCTTTTTTTTCGGCATCTTCTTCGTCAAAGCCCTCTTCCGGGGGAATAGCGCCGTATCCCGCTTTTTCGATGGCCGCCACAATATCATCGACATTTAAAGCATCGGGAACATATTCCACCGCTACCCGTTCCGTGGCAAAGTTTACCGCAGCCGTTACCACCCCGGCCGTTTTTTTGTTGAGGGTTCGTTCGATATTGGCAGCGCAGTTGGCACAGGTCATACCGGTGACCGGCATCTCTAATTGGGTAGTGGTAACCCCAAAGCCGGAATTATTTATTTTTTCAACCACATCCTGCAACTGCAGCTGTTGCGGATCAAAGGATACCGCTGCACTTTCGGCGGCAAAATTTACGTTGGCCTCGGTCACGCCTTTGAGTTTTTTGACGCCGCGTTCAATGTTGGCAGCACAATTGGCACAGGTCATGCCGGTGATGGGTAATGTGAATTTTTGCTCGGTCATAACGATATAGTTAAGCCTCAGACATACGCAGACAATAAATTCTTTTTGCCCGGGCGCGGAGGAAAATTATCTGCGTCCGTCCGCGTCTGTCTATCGAGTGAAACGAGTGGGCGGCTAATTAGACATGCTGGTTTAATTAACGCTCCACATTATGCGGCCGGATAGTTGATTTCTCTCAGGGTCTCTTTGAGTTTATCCTCGGTGATCGGGGCGTCCCATTCGACATCTATGCTTTGGGTATCTGGATTGCCCTCGACTGACTTTACGCCGTCCAATTCGCTCAATTCATTTTTAATCGACATCACACAGTGGCCGCAGGAAATATTCGGGATTGAAAAGGTTGTTTTCTCCATTTTAATTGTTCTCCTTAGAATGTCAGTTGCAAGGGATTGATGATTCAAGCCTTTATTGTCTAGTAATATAGTATGAAATAAAGGCATGTCAATTATGCTGAATTCTTAAAAAAAGAATCTATCAGGTGTGTCGTGTTTGGTATTTCGCATTTTGTTTGGAGTGAATAAGGCTCAAAAATAAGATGGCTGAGGCAGGTGGGGTAGGGATAGATGCCGGTCGACGGGGTTTGATTCTAATCTCAGTTTCGAAATTGTTCGGCTAGTTGATCGAAATCATCAGGCCTTAATATTTGAGCGAATCTTTCGCCGTTTATGCTGGAATTTTTGTAGAACTTCAGACACTCTTTGACAATCAGGAGAACCTGGTCTTCACCGTAAATTCCCGGCAGTTCTCTGGCCAGTTGGGGATGGCGGCCGAGTTTGCCTCCCAGTTGCACCCTGAACCCTTTGCGACCCTCTGCAATGGTGCCGGTAGGGCAGGCCTGCATGCATTTTCCGCAATACAGGCAGCAGCCCATGTCAATTTGCGGGGATTCCTTTTGGGTGTTTAAAAAAATCGCATCTTCTTTGCAGGCCTCAACACATGCTTCACACAGGGTGCAGGGTTCTGCGGTCAACCGGGGGGCACAGGCACCGATGATACCGATGTCCTTTATCTGGGGCTGGGAGCAGGCATTGGGGCAGTCCGCCAGGGTGATCCTGAATTCATGGTGGAATTTAAGATCTCCCTTGACGCTGGCTTTGAGAAACTCAAGCAAGTCTTGCGCTTTAAGCAGGGCTTCAATTTTCTGCAGCAGCCCATCACTGATTGCCGCCCGGTTCGGGCACCCATTGGGCCCGAAACAGGTATCCAGTTGATAGCCTTTAATTTCAGACGACATATTTTGCAGATAACGTGCCTGGGTGGCCTTAACATCTGCCAGGGTGATGACTTGCCTGCCGGCTTTCCGGGCTTCTTTTTCAACCCGCGCCCGGACTTTTTTGCGAACGAAAAAGGGGACTTTTCTTATGGTTTCATCAGCTTCCGGGGTCCATTTCATATTCAAACCACCTGGCTTAAAGTATTTTGTAACGATTCATATACTAGATTTATTTTAAACGAGAATGGATTGGAAATTGAACTTTCAACATCGAACGTCCAACGCTGAACATCGAATAAGGATGTCGCTTCACTCCGTCATTAATTTATAATAGCCTTCAAGAATCCGATGTCTGAGTCTTCAGTTTGTCCCATTCAACGTTCGATGTTGGGCGTTCGATGTCCGACGTTCATTTTTTATCTTCAAACAGAATGCCTATATCTGATTGATATAGATAGTGCTTCACGGGCCAGTTGGCCGACGGTATAATGCTCAAATTTTCCATCACGGTATAGCATCAGCCGGGCAGGGTCATCTTCAAGGTTTTTTAACCGGGGGATGGTGTCGGCGTCTTCTGCAGGGCCGGCCGCCCAGGCTGCGAGTCCACGAAGAATGGGATCTTTGGATTCCATATAAGGAAGGAGATCCGCGCCAATTGTTCGGGTATACTGTGGACGGGAATGGGACAGCCGCCCAACTCCCCAAAGTACGCCGCGTTGTAAAATTTCATGCTCCAGGTAATTGCACGCCGGCTGGATATAAGAAATAAGGATGCACCCGTATTCCTCTGCCATTCTTGCATTTTGGGCCATGACTTCGGCCATGGATTCCGGGCAACCCCAGCCGATGCCGCCGGACTCATCATTCAAATTCCAGATGAAGCGTCGCATAACGACCCTGGCAGATTCCAGGTCCGATGCCGCCAGACCTGAAACCACTTTTCCGAGGGCCGTCACCGCTCGCCACTTGATTTGTTCGTCGATGCTGCACAGAAAAGAGAAAAGCGGGCTGACGGTCTGTTTGAGAGGCAGGCGGCAAATCTCATCGAGCTCTTTGTCAAAGGGTTCATGCTGAAGATGCTGCAGGATCTTTTTTTTTATTTGACGGCCGCGTAACTTTTGATCTTTCATTTCAAAAAGTAATTATCTCAAACCCCGCATCACGATATCGGGCCATCCCGGGATGCCCCAGCACTTCTTCCAGCAGGGGCAAACCCAGGGTTTTTACTTCGCCAATGGTATCCATTTTGTTGGAACAGGCTTTACAGACGCCTTCGACCAGGCCCTTGGCCCGGGCTTTTTTCCAGAGCTGATGCAAGGGGTTCGCCTTTTTCTCCAATTCCGGGATCAATTTTGTGGCGGCACCTTCAATAATAATTTTGGCTTCGTGTCCTTTTTCGGACATATCAATGGCATTTAAAAGGACATGGATGAAGCACATCGGATCTCCATTAAACACAAAAAGGGCAAATTTTTTCATAATAGCCTCTACTCCTCTATCCAGCTGATGCAGTCTGTAGGGCAATATTTAATGGCCTCGTTAACCTCATCTTCGGGATAGGTGTCTAATTCGACAACTTCGATGTATCCGGCATCGCTTAACCTGAATATTTCGGGGCTGACTTCCGCGCAAACACCGCACATAATACAGTCACTGAGCTCAACCAAAGGGCTTTTCATATTTAACCAGCTACGGCTTTGCCAATCTTGCGGCCGAACTCGTAGCAGCTCTCAAGTGATTCTTTGTTCGGCACATATTGGACCCTCAGTCCCGGATCGACCATTTCAAATTTCATGGCCTCAAGCTCTTGGTTGATCATTTTGACAGCCTCACCGCTCCAACCGTATGATCCAAATGCCGCCCCGATTTTATTCAATGGTTTAAGGCCTTTCATATACGTCAGAAAATCAGCCAGGGAAGGATACAGTTGATTATTCAAGGTCGGGGAGCCCACCACGACTGCTTTGGCATCAAAGACATCCGTCATGATCTCACTGCGATGGGTTTTCCTCAGGTGCAGGGGCCTGGCCGGGACACCTTCCCGGGATATGCCTGAAACAATGGTATGGGCCATCTGTTCGGTGCTGTGCCACATGGTGTCGTAAACGACCACGGCTTTTTTTTCGGGTTCCTGCCGGCACCATCGAACATAGGCATCCACGATTTTACCCGGGTCTTTGCGCCAGATGATACCGTGATCCGGACATATCATTTTGAATTCCAGACCGAGATCCAACACTTTATCCAGGAGTTTTTGTATATGCGTTGAATACAGCAGCAGAATATTGGCAAAATATTTTTTGGCATGATTCATGATCGTGGGCTCATCGATCTGGTCGTCAAATTTTTCAGGACCGGCATAGTGCTGACCAAATCCGTCGCTTGAAAATAAGATCTGGTTTTTATTCAGATAGGTAAACATGCTGTCCGGCCAGTGAATCATTCGCGTTTCCAGAAATGTCAGCGTCCGGTTCCCCAGACTCAGTTCATCTCCGGTTGCCACGGGTTGATAGTTCCATTTGGCTGAGAAATGCTTCGGAAGATTTTTACTTCCCATTTTGGAGCAGTATATCGGTTTGTCTTCGCCTATGCGATGCATCACCCTGGCCATTCCCCCGGAGTGATCCATCTCGGTATGGTTGCTGATAACGTAATCAATTGATTTCGGATCGACAATGTGGCTGATGTTTTCCAGCAGCTGCCCCGCAAACCCCTCTCTTACCGTGTCAACTAAGGCGATTTTTTCATCAACGATTAAAAACGCATTATAGGTTGTTCCTATATCCGTGGAATAGCCATGAAAATCTCTGATATTCCAGTCGATAACACCAACATTGTAAACACCCTTGGATATTTCTATCGGTTCCATTTTATCCCCCACTCCCTATCAGTATTTCTGATTTGACGTCTAAATATATACATGATTAATCTGCAGGCAAGATTCAATGCCGGCCTACGGGCAATAGATTGACAACCCCTTAATGGTAATGCCCTTTTTGGCTTAAGTAACGAATCCTCGCCAGAAAAGGGCATCAAAAAACCTGCAATGTTCAAGGCTTCAGTCGGATACTATTCTTTTTCGAAGTCATCCTTGGATGCGCCGCACACCGGGCATTCCCAATCATCAGGCACGTCATCCCATTT
>Ga0316198_10002176_pt1 | contig 11805 bp, 9 predicted proteins | sample OudBieAanoxic_MG_FD_204935 | JGI IMG/M metagenome (GOLD analysis project Ga0316198, IMG submission 204935) | Coastal sediment microbial communities from Oude Bieten Haven, Netherlands - site A anoxic | ecosystem: Environmental > Aquatic > Marine > Coastal > Sediment | place: Netherlands... | reverse complement strand
GACTCCGAAGGCGCCAATCTCGATCGCATTCAACTGGTCAAGGGCTGGGTGGATGACAATGGGAAGACACAGGAGAAAATCTATGACGTCGCGTGGTCCGGCGGCCGTGAGCGCTGGCCCGACGGGAAGCTTCCGCCAGTGAAGAACAAGGTCGACCTTGCGACAGCGACGTACGTGGATGTGGACGGTGCGCCTTCGCTCTACGGCTTTTGGTCCGACCCGGAGTTCGATCCCGAGCAACCGGCTTTCTACTACCTGCGCGTCCTGCAGGTTCCTACCCCAAGGCATACCCTCTACGATGCGGTGGCCCGCGGAACCGACCCCGACGAGACCGGACAACCGCCAACGATTCAGGAGCGCGCGTACACCTCGCCCATCTGGTACGCGCCCTGAGCGACGCGGCTCTGCGCGCGTGAAATGCTGTAAGCAGTTCGATTGAGCTAGGCGATCCGAGGTGAAGTTTTCCAGATTTTCCAATGCGCCGAAAAGTTGCGCAGAGCGTCAGCGTGCGCATATCTGCGATTATGGAAAGCAACAACATCAAGGCCGCATCCCGGTCCCAGTCGAAGCGGTCAAAGAACCGCAAAGCAGCAAGCAGCACGGCGACAGCCGGCTCGACGTCGAAGCGAGCGGACGCAAAGACAGTCCGGCGTACCAAGAGCACGAAGACTGCCGCCAAGCGAGCGCCGGCCAGGCAAGGCGCGGCGCTCAGCGCACAGCAGCGGGCCCAGCGCATCGCCGAAGCCGCCTACTTCCTCGCTGAGCAGCGCGCCTTCGCCCCAAATCACGAGCTCGACGATTGGCTTAGCGCTGAACGAAGCCTTTAGGTCTCGCTAGGAGCAGACCGGGCTGCAATTGCGGTTCACGCAGAGCCAGCTCTGGCAGCCGCCGGGCAGGCTCAATCCGTCGCAGTCCGTACTCAGTTCGCAGTCGTAGTCCCCGCAGTCCGACGGGCACCCTGTCGCCGCCTCACCGGCTAGGACATCGCAGCTCCCGTCTCCGCAAGTGACGTCCTCGCAGACGGCCTCGCAGGCACCGGCAGGAAGCCTGCACTCCCAATGCCCACCGCTCGGGCAATCGTTCTCGTACCAGCGCGCGCCGAGGCAGTCGGTGGCCAAGGCACAGGGCCCGCCAAGGCAGTCTCGGAAGCAAGAATCTGCCGTCTCGCCCAATGCGGCGTCGCAGGTCCCGTTGCTGCAACCGTTGCTTTCGCAGGTCTGCTGACAGTCGCCCAAGAAGCAGGTGTACCGGCCCTGGCAGATCTGCGTCCAGTCAGCGTGCACGCAGTCGGTGGGCCACTGGCAGGTGCTCAGGCAGTCGGGGATGCAACTGCTGGCGTCTTCTCCGTTGGTCGCGATGCATTCACCGTCACCGCAGGTGGAGTAGTCGCACAGCGGCGTGCACGCGCTGAGCTCGCAGGTCCAGCGTCCGAAGCAGGGTTGTTCCCACTCACCGCTGTCTACACAATCGGCGGCGACGCTGCAGGGCTCCACGCAGTCGGCCGGGCAGGACGCTTCGGTCTCGCCCCCGGCAGCATCACACGTGGCGTCGCCGCAGCCGACCGGGTCGCAGGCTTCCTCGCACAGGCCCTGGATGCAATCCCAGTTGCCCCCGCAGCTCGCTTCCCAGTTGAAGGACTCGCAGTCGGCGTCTAGGTTACACTCTAGGTTGCATAGCGGAACGCATTCGCCAGCGACGCATTCCCAGTGGCCCTCCGCCTCGTAGCAGTCGATCTCTCCCCCGATCTCCGGCCAAGTGAAGCCCTCGCAGTCGGCGTAGACCACGCAGTCGGCGCCAGCGTCGGCGCCAGCGTCGGTGCCAGCGTCGGTGCCAGCGTCGGTGCCAGCGTCGGTGCCAGCGTCGGTGCCAGCGTCGGTGCCAGCGTCCGTGCCAGGTGGTGCGGGCGGCCCACAACCGGCGCTCCAGACGGCGAACCCAGGCAACAGCAGCGACACAAGCACTATCGGAAAGATTTGCACTCTGGCTGATTCTGCAAGATCCGCACCACGGGCATGTGCCTCGTATCAGCTCCGATGTTCACCGTAGCAGTCGCATTGTTTGCGTCGCGCACCGTGAATGCGCATTTCATGCGTTTAGTGGCGCCGCGATTGTATGACCCTAAGCGAAGTGGAAGACGAGAGAGAGGAGGTTGAGATGCTTGGCTCAAAGGCAATCGTTCACAACCGGGTGTTAGGCCTGGGCTTGATGGCTGCATTGATGGGCGCCTGTGGGTCGGGCAGCGACCTAGGCACCTGCGTCATCATGACGACAGGCGACGACGCCGTGATTGAAAACATCTCGCTCGAGGAGCGCCAAGAGCGCGGCCTCGACGTCCCGGGAGCCAGGGGCCTCGAGTGGACGCCTAACCGATAGCCGCCACAAACGGGCTCAGCTCAGCATCGCCCGGCACGCTGCAGCGCAGCGCAAGCACGAAGCAGCGCAGGCTGCGCACTCGGGGTGATGGCCCACGTGGGGACGACAGGCGGCTTCGCAGTCCTCGCAGACGGCAGCGCAGACTTCTAAGAGTGCGCGCAGACGCGGCGCGTCGGCAGCGGCGAGCGCAGGTACGGCGCCACAGACGGCGAGCATTTGCTGCACCCCTTTGCTGCAGTCCGCCATGGAGGTGTCGCCCTTGCCCAGGAGCCGCAGGCATTGCGCCAGGCACACTTCGCCGTCTCGAAGGCATTCGCTAGTCGCGACCATCACTTCTGCGCGTTGGTCCGCGTGTTTGCCCACGAGCGCGGCGGGTGTGGTGGCCTTCGCCGCTTGCCCCTGCGCCCCGCAGCCCATCACCGTGGTTACACCATGGGCAAGCGCAGTGCTCGCCCCAACCATCATCAACTCTCGTCGCTTCATGGCGGGTATCCTACACCAAGGGGCTGTCGCAGCCGAAACGATGTGCGGCGGAACTGCCGCCAAGCTGCAGCACGCTCGGTGCTCGCCCTCTCGGGTCAGCTCGAGTGCATCTTGACGGCCATCGAGGGGTCGCTACATCGAGACCCTTGTTTCCCTTCGACAATAGCTACGCGCGACTCCCCGAACGTTTCTTCGCACGCATTGCGCCAACCGCGGTGGCCGCACCTGGGCTGATTCGTGTGAACGAGAGCCTCGCTCGTCAGCTGGGACTCGACCCCGAGCGCTTGGTCACACCCGAGGGAATCGAAGTGCTCGCCGGGAATCGACTCCCCGAAGGCGCCGAGCCGCTGGCCATGGCGTACGCGGGGTTTCAGTTTGGGAGCTGGGTGCCGCAGTTGGGTGATGGCCGGGCGATTCTGCTTGGGGAGCTCATCGACCGAGATGGTCTGCGCCGCGATGTTCAGCTCAAGGGTGCAGGCCCTACGCCCTTCTCTCGCAACGGCGATGGGCGCGCGGGGCTCGGTCCGGTCATGCGCGAGTACATCGTCGCCGAGGCGATGGCGGCATTGGGCATCCCGACCACGCGTTCGCTCGCCGCGGTGACTACGGGTGAGCAGATTGCGCGCGAGACCTATCAGCCGGGCGCGGTCCTGACACGGGTCGCGCAGAGTCACATCAGGGTAGGGACGTTCCAGTTTTTCGCCGGCCGGCGTGACGAAGCGGCACTCCGGGTGCTCGCCGATCATGTCATCGCGCGTCACTACCCGCTGGCGGCTGAGGCAGAGCACCCCGTACTCGCCTTGCTCGCTTCGGTCATCAAGCGGCAGGCCGAGCTGATCGCCCGCTGGCAGCTCGTCGGGTTCATTCATGGCGTCATGAACACCGACAACATGTCGATTGCCGGAGAGACGATCGACTACGGCCCCTGTGCGTTCATGGACAGCTACCATCCTGATACGGTCTACAGCTCCATCGATCAGTGGGGCCGATACGCGTTCGCGCAGCAACCATCGATTGCGCACTGGAATCTCGTGGGGCTTGCGAACGCCCTCTTGCCGCTGATTGCGGACGAGCAAGAAGCTGCAGTCGCTCTCGCCACGGAGGTCATTCGAACCTTTCCGGATCGATTCGAGCGTTTTTATCGAGCCGGCTTGCAGCGAAAGCTCGGGCTGGGCGAGACTCGGGAGGGCGACGCGGCACTCGCCGACGATCTGCTGAGCAGGATGGCGGAGAACGCCGCCGACTTCACGCTGACCTTCCGCAGGCTCAGCGACCTCGTCGACCCGAGCTCGCAAGACGACGGCTCGGTAAGCGGCCTCTTCGATGATCCTGCGGCCTTCGAACAATGGGCGCTGCGTTGGCGACGTCGCCTCGCTAGTGAAACACGATCCGCCGAGGAGCGTCGGAACGACATGCGCTCCGTCAGTCCGGCCTTCATTCCCCGAAATCACCGGGTCGAAGAGGCTATCCAAGCTGCGGTTCTAGCTGCCGATCTCGGGCCATTCGAGCAACTCGTCGAAGTGCTGTCGTCACCCTACGAGGATCAGCCGTCGCAGGAACAGTACGCCGCGCCACCGCGGCCCGATCAGGTCGTTCGACAGACATTCTGCGGAACCTGAGCTTCGGGCGCCCGCGAAAGCACAGCGACCCCGACCTTCGATGGACCATGCCAGCTCTGCTGGCGCTCACCGACGAGTTGACGTCGGTGGAGTTGTTGGCATCACTGGGCCACCTGCCGTTGCAAACGCTCGCGTCTCCCCGTTTCGCAATACGTATCGATCCAATCGGTACGCCGTCCGTCTTTGGACCAGAGGATGGGGAAGTAGCTCTCGTCGAGCGTTGGATCGCCGGTGCGTTGGTAGCGCCGATAGATGTAGCCGCCGGGCCGATCCGAGAACTGCGCATCCACTGGCACCATGTGGACGCCGATCGAACGACGCGTCGTATCGCCCGTCACGTTTGGGCCGGAGCCGTGCCAAATCTCGCCGGAATGAAACACGCACGATCCGGCGGGCACCTCGATGGGCAGGGGCTCTGGGTCTTCACTGCCCGCGCCCAGGGCTGCGTGTTTCATCAAACCCCGATGGTCTTGCGGCGCATGAAACCCCTCTGGGATTCGTGTCAGCGGCCAGCGATGAGAACCCGGCACATACTCGAGCGTTCCTGCATCGCGATGGGTTTGGTCGAGCACCACCCAGCAGGTGATGGTCTTGGGTGGATCGAGGAAATCCATGTACGAAGAATCCTGATGGAACGAAACGGCCTTGCTCTTCGGCGGTTTCCACCAAATCGTATCCTGCCCCATTCGCGCACCGCTCCAGCCAGTGAGCTCCGTTGCAGCCCGTCCGATGTCCCGTGACAGAGCGAGCTTGGCCACCGTGAGGTCCGCCTTCCAGGCGTTGGCCATGTGCCGTGTCACGTCGGGTAGGCTCATGCCCTCGCGCCAGTACCACTCGTCGGGGTAGACGCCCGTATCGAAGTCGCCGGCGAAGAGCCGTGGAAAGCTGGCTCGCAGGGCTTCGATTTGCTCCTCGCTGATTGCATTCTCGACGACGAGAAAACCGTCCTCAGCGAAGCGTTCGACCGCGCTTGCTCCGAGCGCCCTCAGCGGCGGAATCACGTAGGGCATGGGCTCTGCATATCATCGACCGGCGGATGCTCATACTCTAATTCAAACGGGCCAAATCATTCCTGCGATGAAGCGCTTCCCCGGATGGCGCACTCTCGTTTTCGGCGCGATGACCGAATTTCGAATCGAGCTCGCCGCCGGCGCCCGCCGACCCCAAGGCAGGCGCGGGTCATCTCGAAAAAGCCCGGGCGCTGCCGCTTCGCTGAGGTCGTGATATGCTTACGACCTTCAACACGCTTCGCGACCCGACCGGATTCGGTCGCCGAGAAAGGAATCGCCTGGTGAAAATGTTCAAGCTCGTGGCAGCGCTCCTGCCGGCCCTCGCGCTATTCGGTTGTAGTGACGATTCTTCAGGTGGTCTGACTGGCGAAAGAAGCGGATGCATCACCAATTGGCAAGATCCAACGGGCCAGTCCATGTGTCCGGAAGGCACCACGGTATCCTGCAATCAGGCGACTCAATGCTGGGCTACGGTCGACGAATGCGAAGCTTCTGGCCAATGCACCTCAACCAACCCGAACCCCGGCACCTGCGACCCCAATTGGCAAGATCCCACCGGCCAGGCCGAGTGTCCGCAAGGCGCGCCTGTGTCCTGCAATGCTGCCAACCAATGCTGGCCCACAGTCGACGAATGCCAAGCCTCCGGGCAGTGTAACTAGGCGCGCCACCATCCGTTTCGGATTCGCGTCCTGAGCTGCGTTACTTGTCGCCCTTCATCGGTGCGCAGTCCCTTGCGCGTTCAATCGATGGCGAAGCAGTAGAAGCGGCCTGCGCCCCGCCTTTCGGCGAGACCCGGCTCGGTGCAGCTCACGGTGTCGTGCGCTGAGTTCCACGACTGGATGTCTACTCCCTCGATCTCGAAGCCCGCTGGCGCGATGTCGCTGTGGCCGACCTGAGCGACATCATTTTCGCTGGCCGACGTCCAATCGCGGCACGTGCGCCCCTCGGAAACAGTGCCCGCCGCGGTGCTCCCCGTCACGATGTCGTGCTCAGCCAGAGGAACCAGCTCGCCGTTCTCGTCGATGAGCAAGCCCTCTGCGGTGGGATCTTCCTCCACCCCCCAAAGCAAGCGCGGGATCTCGTCTCTATGAAGCGCCTCGACGTCGGCTGCGATTTCTTGGAATCGCACGTTGTACCAGGGGCCGGTTCCGATCCTGTCCCGCGCGTCTTCGCTCGAGGTGCTCAAGTACGCGTGCCAGGTCCGGCTGCCCGCCCCGACGGCGGCGGCGAGGTCCTGGCACATCTCATCGGCCCGAGCGAGCCCTCCGAGGTTTCCCCCGATCGACCCGGTCCCCACGCTAGTGACGAAGAAGGACAGGCTCGGCTCAGTCGAGCCCCCCTGCGCAGGCTTGTCATCCCCGCACCCAGTGACGCCGGTGATGGCCAGAAGCGAAAGAATGGTCCCACGCAAGAGCGCAAGCCGAACCAGGTTGCCGTTCGTCATCGAGGCCGAGCGTACCCGCCAAGCGAGAGCGTGCAAAGCCCTCCTTTGCCGGCCCATTCGAAGACGTGTCTGCCGTCACTCCACGCAGATGATCGTGACGTCGTCGGAGTTGTTCTCGTCGTTGCACTCGGTGGTGGTGCGGCCGCCTTGGCCGTCGTCGTTGACCACCATGGTGATCTTGCCCTGGATATCGACGTCGATGATGCAGGAGACTTCGAGGCAGCCCCCAACCGGCACTGGGCCTTCGGTGAACGAAACACACAAGAGGTTCTCGTCGGCCGGGTCGCCCACGTAGAACGTCGCCGGCATCGAGGCGCCGACGGTGCGTGTGCCCCGGTTGCACACAGTGGCGGTCAGCAGACGTTCTTCGCCTGAGGTTTGACAGACGCCTTCGTCGACATCCCCTGTGATGTCTGGCTGACTCCCAGGCGCAGCCCCGCCCTGCACGTTCTGGCGGAAGTTGTTGAGGTCAGGGTCAGAGAAGTTGGCCAGCCACTCGGAGGTCATGGGGACCGTGCCGTCGTCATTGATGTTGGTCACCGAGTAGGTGTGCTGGTTCCACATCGGGCGCGACGAAACCCAGCGGTCGAGCGCGTCACGGAGCACTCGGAGCCCGACCTGACCGACCCCTGGTGGATGCTCGGCTCGGCATGTATCGCCTGTGCCTGGGGTTCCCGAGATCGGCGTCTCGCACGAGTATCCTTCGCGGCATTCCGAATCGTCCGCGCAACGACAGAAGCCGGCGTCGCAAAGTCCGGAAAGGCAATCGGTCCCAGCTTCGCAGCGGTTGCCAGGATGAATCGGGTCAATCGCTGCACAGGTCGGACTGCAATTTGCGTTCGAGCCGATGAGGATCTCGGTGTTGGAGTCCCCGTCGGGGTCGGCGATGACGGGGTTTTCGAACCAGGTGCAGGAGGTGCGGAACGCGGAGTACAGAACCTCTCCGCTCGAGCCCTCATAGATGCGCGTGAAGCACTCGTCCGCGTACACGGCCTCCGCAGCGCCGTCGCCCTCGAAATCGAAAACCGAAGATCCGGTCCGATTGGAGGAGAGATCCTGAGATGATGTCGACCAGCGGATCTCCGTCGTCAGGCATGCTGTATCGATCGCGCAATCGAGGTCGAACAGCCGGTAGGAGTTTCCGCCGGCCGAGGCGAACTCGGGGCGTCCGTCATCGTCGAAATCGCCAATCGTCGGGGGACCCCCGCCGAGAATGCCCGAGCTCACGTCGAGGAGCACCTGGCCCGAGAGAGTCATCAGGCGTGCCTTGCCATTGCCCGTCGATACGATCTCGGCGATCCCGTCAAAGCTGTTGGCATCAAACTCCGCCGCCGTGGCGCCGGGCGTGCCGAAGTCCGCGACCGCCCAGAACTGTGCGCTATGGCCGAGCGAGTAGGCGAGGTCCCATTGGTCGGTGTCGGCGTTCCATCGATGGATGTCGCGCGCGGTGATTTCGACCTCACCATCCGCGTCGACGTCCGCGACCGCCGGAACGCTCATCCCGCCAGCGCTCGTCAACACCTGGCCCGCGTTGAGTCGGTTACCCGTCGGCCCGTCGTAGACTTCACTGGCCGAGAGCACCTCGGGAACGCCATCGTCGTTCAAATCGTGCAGGGCGATCCCATCCCAGCGCTGGCCGGTGATGTCGTTGCCCAGGGCCACCCAAAGGCCGGTGTAGGTCTCGGCCGGCGCGTTCCAGCCGTACGCGATGAGACCGCCCAAGGCCCGATGCGTGACGATGTCCGGAAAGCCGTCGCCATTGATGTCTCCGATGGCAGGAGGCGAAGCCGCAATCACCCGGTTCGCAGGGTCGTCGAGGTTCACGATCTGCTCACAGGTCTGACCATTCAAGATTCGAATCACCCCAAAGCGAGTGGGGTCCGTGCCCTCCGCCGCTGCCGAGCCACCGTCCAGGCCGTTGTACGTCACGATCACGATCTCTTTGGCGACACCCGAGTCGAAGGGAAGGTCGGCGACCAGTGGGGTCGTGAGAACCTGAACATGATCGGGGAAGGGATCGCCTGGCGGAGGCCCCGTCCACTCGCATTGAACGTCAGCCTGAAAGAGGCCGATCGTGATGTCGCCCAAACAGAGCTCGTTCACGTCTCCGCGCGGGCCCGTGCCATATGCGATGCACCTGGGCTGGTCGTTGGGGTCCGATAGGCAATCGGTTCCGCAGCAATAGGTGTCGCCGCCGCAGTCGTCGTCGCTGCTGCACTCGCCCTTGTCGGCGAGGCACAGGTCTTGAACACAGACTTCGCCAGACGGGCAGGGGCAAGCGAGGAGATCGTTCCCCCCCGTACCGCCGACGCCTGCGTCGCCTCCGCCAAAACCGCCGCTGCCCGAGCGGGGATTGGACCCCGAAGAGCAGGCCGCTATCAGCATCAAACCAAAGCACAGGCACAGCGTGGAGCTGCGCCTAAGAAATCTGCTCTCCCCCATGGCATACAGAGTAGCGAGCGCCGCCGCGCCTCGCAGTACTAATGCGAGGCAACACACAAAGAAGCCGCCGGTATTCTAGCCGCAGCTACGGCGCAGAGGGCGCGGCGAGCGCCCAGTCGGGTAGGACCCCCGGCTCGATTCCGAAAAGCAAAGTCCCGAGGAAGTAGAACACGAGCGTGATCACGACGGCGCCAATCACGTTCAGCGCCAGGCCCACCCGCGCCATCTCCGGGATGGTCACGCGTTGACTTCCAAACACGACGGCGTTTGGAGGAGTCGCCACCGGCATCATGAATGCGCACGACGCCGATAGGGTGGCGGGTACCATGAGGAGTAGAGGGTGAATCCCCGTGGCCACTGCGATCGAGGCCAGCACCGGAAGGACCATCTCGGTGGTCGCGGTGTTGGACGTGAGCTCCGTCAGGAAGGTCAGGCCGAGACAGGTCGCGAATATGATGAGCAGCGGGGGGACTCCCGCGAGCCCGGTGAACTGCTCACCGATGAACGCGGCAAGGCCGGTGACCTGAAACCCCTGCGCCAGGGCGAAGCCGCCCCCAAAGAGCAAGACGATGTTCCATGGGAGTCGCCGCACGACGTCGGGCCCCATGATCGTCGCGGACTCCGCCCCCGGGGATCGTGTGGGGACCAAGAACAGGATCGAGGCCATGCAGATGGCGATCGTCGCGTCGTCCAAGAGCTCTCCGTACGGCAGGAGCTGCGACCACCCAGGCACGGTGACGGAGCCGAGCACAAGGGGCGCCCGGAACAGCCAGAGCAAGGCCGTCGACACGAAGATCGCGAGAACGACGCGCTCCTCGTAGCCCATCGACCCGAGCTTCTCGGCTTCCTCCTCGACGACCGATCGATCCACCGTCACCTCGCTCGGGATTCGGAAGAACACGCGCGTGAGCATGAGCCAGGCGACTAAGAGCAAAATGATGCTGATCGGAAGGGCCATCATGAACCAGAGCCCGAAGCCGATCGGAGGCGCATCGGGAAACGTAATCTGAAAGATCCGCTGCAGGGATAGGTTCGGCGGTGTCCCGACCAAGGTCGCGATGCCGCCCACCGAGCAGGAGTAGGCGATCGCCAACATCACGGCGACGGAAAAAGTATGGGTCCTCTCCCGGCCGAAGTCCTGTTCCATGCGGAGCACGATCGCGAGCCCGATCGGGATCATCATGATCGCCGTCGCCGTGTTCGAGATCCACATGGAAAGGAACGCGCCGGCCAACATGAAGCCGAGGATGATGCGATCGGCCCCGCCTCCTACATTGCGAATGATCCAGAGCGCGATCCGGCGGTGCAGATTCCACTTCTCCATGGTCAGGGCGATCATGAAGCCCCCGAGAAACAAAACGATGGTGCTGTTGAAGTAGACCGGAGCCGTGTCGCCCGTACGCTCGATTCCGAGCAGCGGATACAAAATGAGTGGCAGGAGCGCCGTGGCGAAAAGAGGAATCGCGTCGGTGATCCACCAGGTCGCCATGAGCAGTGCAACCGCCGCCATTCGCGTGACCTCTGGACGGCCCGGGTCGAGCTCGAAGAGCAGCAATAGCGCGAAGAACGAAGGGCCTAGAAAGAGGCCAATGCGCTGAGCCCTGGTACGCGTGCCTCGTGTGGGAAGCCCGCTGTGGTCACGCTCCGGCGGTAGCATATCTGGCGACGGCGGTTTCATGGGTCGATTCCGGTCACGCCGCTTCGACCACAACGCCCCTGTAGTTCGCCCGACGCCTAGTCCGCATACTCGAACGTCGCTTGAAAAGCCACCGCCACCAAGAGGTAGCCGGCGTGCCGCCCCCAATCGAGACCGGAAGTCCCCTCTTGCCAAGCGCCCCCAAGCCGGGCGACTGTTGGGTCGATGCGACCCCTGTTCATGGGCTTACTGCTCTTCGGGCTCAGTGCTTGCGACCAGAGCAGCGTATACGACGAGATCAACCCAACTCTGAGTCACGCGTTCGAGCCGATTATGGTGGACGCTGCTCAAGAAGTCAGCGGCACCTGTCAGAGCTGGACGCTGAACAACGACGAACCGCTCTACGTATCCAAAGTACGACAGCGCAACGACGGCGCCTGGCATCATTCCAACTGGTTCTTCGTGCCCGAGGACACCTACCCGGGCCCCGACGGAACGTGGCGCTGTGACGACCGCGGGTTCCACGACGTCACCGCTGCGCTCGAGGGCGGCGCCTTCTTCGCTCAGTCGACGCAAGCCCTCTCGGAGTTGCAGGCCTTCCAAGAAGGAGCAGTCCTCGAGATTCCGCCGCGGCACAAGATCGTTGGCGGTGTCCATCTCGTGAACATCAGCGCGGGCCCGCTAGAAACTGCGCTGAGCTTCGACATCGAAACCGTCCCCGAGGAGCAAGTTCAGGTCCGGCTCCGGCCCATCGCCTTCACCAACACCGCGCTCGACATCGAACCGCAGGCGGAGTCG
>Ga0316198_10002175_pt1 | contig 11806 bp, 10 predicted proteins | sample OudBieAanoxic_MG_FD_204935 | JGI IMG/M metagenome (GOLD analysis project Ga0316198, IMG submission 204935) | Coastal sediment microbial communities from Oude Bieten Haven, Netherlands - site A anoxic | ecosystem: Environmental > Aquatic > Marine > Coastal > Sediment | place: Netherlands... | reverse complement strand
CCGGATCCTCGGCCGGCGGTAGCTCCAGGAAGACCCTTCCACGCTGACGATCGATGTGAAGCGTCAAGAGTCCGTCGAGCCGCTCGAGACCCGCAACCTTCTCACCCAGCTCAGGTAGGGCCCCTGGTTCGTCCGTGGCGCCAGCCAAGAGGCCAGATGCGCAGATTCCAACGATGAGACAGGTCAACAGGAAAGGACGGTTCATAGAGTCCCCCAATACACGCATGGTCGCGAAAGCCTATCACCGCCGGGGTGGTCTGAAACGGAGCGCTACTGTCATGGTCTCGGGGTGACACCTGCGAAGGTTGGCGGCCCGAATGACGTTCTCGGTACCCGGCGCAAGCTCGCCTTCGATCCGAAGCTGAACCACGGCCTCGATCGGAAGCTGGCCAAGCTCGTCACGAATGCGCTGTTCGAGGATGTTGGGTTCGAGGTTGGTTGCATCAACAGCAGTTACGAACATCGGCCGCGTGGGCAGCTCACGGAATTTCCACCTCTCGAGCCGGCCGCCGCTTTTTGCATCTGCCTCAAACTCGAGGATCAGGTACCCCTTGTGTTCGTCCCGCTCGGCGAGACTGGTGCGCTCGACCGAACCCGGGTAGAGGACCGGTGCGGGAAGTCGGGTTCCCGCGAGGTCCCGGTCCAGGACTTGAGAGCGATGGATATGGCCACAGAGCACGGCGGCAAGGCCGCCCGGGATATCGCGGCCACGGATGATATCTGCGCCCGACCTGAAGATGTATCCCTTGACTCGTGAACCCTCGACCGTCTGGTGGATGCACAACAGTCGAAGATCTGTGCCAACGGCGAGCACGCCACTTTCCGCCACCAGGGCCGAAAATCGATCCCGGATGTTTTCGCGCTCACATGGGAACCCACCGGCCGCCACCCTTGTCCCGTTGATCGTCAGCTCAACCGTTTTCGGTTGGTCGAGAATGTGCAGATTTGCGTGGCTCGCCAGCAACGGGTACGGCAGCGCCGAGCGCTCGTGATTGCCCGGAACCAGCACCACCGGCATGCCCCGATCCGCCACCTCGAGTAGGGGTTCGAGAGCCTGGATCACCAACCCGGGCGGCACCTTGCTGCGGTAAAGCAGATCGCCACCGTGAACCACGAGGTCTACCTGGCCATGAATGGCGGGCTCGAGGGCGAGCCGGGTGTTGGCAAAGAAATCGGGCCCGCGACGCCTTTTCTCAACCCTCGGCCTCGACGGCAGATCGAACCCGAGATGGGTATCGGCGAGCAGCAATACCTTGATCACTGCTGTAGCGTACTATCCCGCGCCCGTGTCCGTGCCCATGCCCGTTCCCGAATTCCTTGTTCAATCACATCGGCGGACTAGGACGACGACGTAGCCGCCACCGTGCACGCCGCCATGCACGCAATCATCGCCGCCTGCTGGGCCTCGATGATGGCCTGCACCGCCCGCAGGTTGGCGGCTGTTCTGGCGCCCTCGAGTCTCCCTATCCTTTGAGTCTCTTCCGCGAGAACAACTCCAGCAGCGATCGAAAACGCGATATCCGACGTCGGCCTCGGTTTGACCTCGCGCAGCCGATCGCGGTACTCGATCACTTTCGGCACCACCTCATCGACGTTGCCACCGCTGAGCACGAGAAGGGCGACTTCGTCGAAGTGGTTTTGCCACACACGCTGCTTCGCCTTTTTGAGCGCCTTCGCGGTGCGATCGAAACTCTGTGCAGCCTCGCGTGGACCTTGATCTGAAAACACCATGAGATGGGACACGAGTTGGAGCTGTTCGCCGCTCGGATATTTCGCCTTTCGGAGAAGCTGGTAAATCTGCTCGACCTCCATCCCGAGCTGTTCGACGCTGACGTCACGGGTGGCGTGCATGGCCGCCATCGGGTAGTCGTCGACCCCGGTCAGAAAGCTGTGGTCCTCTTCCCAGCGATCGACAATTGCCTTGAGTCGAGCGACGTTGTTACGGGAGGGGGTGCCGCCGTCCGCATCGAGGACCAGAATCAGCGCCGCGAGGAGCGGGTGAGTGCCACCCTTTTTGAGCTTGAACTCCTTGAAAACACTCAGGGTTTCCTTGGTCCGGTGGACTGTGGTCACCGGATCGAGCCCGCGCCGGATCAGAATCGCCGCCACGGCGTGCCGCATCGATGAACTGAGCGGCGAAAAACCACCCGCCTCGTCGGCTAGGACCTTTGCCGTGGCTTCCAGATCGACACCGGGACCCACCACGTCGGTCGCCGCCAGGGTGAGCGACGCAAAGCGCAGGATATTGGTGTCGGTGCTCCAGCGCTTGCGGCGCCTCAGCCCCTCAAAGACATTCAGGTACCGTTCAATCGAACCCATGGTGCCTCCTCGTCCGGTTTCACATTCTACGCGCCTCCCGCGCGGTAGATTCCGAAGGTTGGGCATTCTGTTAGGATATCGTCGGTGCCGACAGTGCACTGTCTCGTGTGAAATGGGGGTTCATAGATGCGTACTCTATTTCTTGTTCTCTTGTTGACAGTCTCGACAACAGTCGGGTACGCCGACGAAGGCATGTGGCTGCCGGATCAGCTGCCCAGAATTGACGACAGCCTGAAGGCCGCAGGCCTCGAAACCCCGCCGGAGAAATTCGCCGATCTCACCGGCGAGCCGATGGGAGCGATCGTTTCGCTTGGCGGGTGCTCGGCATCCTTCGTTTCGCCCGAGGGATTGGTGGCCACCAACCACCACTGCGCATACGGGACCATTCAGTTCAACTCCACGGAGGAGCGAAATTTGTTGAAGGACGGCTTCCTCGCCGTCACCCGCGAGGACGAGCTGGCCGCAGCCCCCGGATCACGGGTCTACGTCACGGTGGCTGTCGAAAACGTCACTGATCTGATCCTGTCGGCGGTTCCAGCAGGCGCCGATGGGGCGTCCCGATTCGCGGCCATCGAAGAGGCCGAGAAAAAGCTCATCGCCGAGTGCGAGGAAACGCTCGGCTACCGGTGCCGGGTCGCCTCATTTTTCGGGGGAGTGGTCTTCCGTCTCTACTCCCAGCTCGAGATTCGGGATGTGCGCCTGGTCTACGCGCCGTCCTCCTCGATCGGAAAATTCGGCGGCGACGTGGACAATTGGATGTGGCCGCGGCACACCGGTGATTTCTCCTTTTTTCGTGCGTACGTGGGTGCGGATGGCGAGCCCGCCGATCCTTCGCCCGACAACGTCCCATTCCGGCCGAAGCACTGGCTGCGCGTTGGCACCAACGGCGTCGACGTCGGAGACTTCGTAATGGTGGTGGGGTACCCGGGAAGGACCAACCGCTACCGTTTGGCCTCCGAGGTCGAAGAGGCCATCGAGTGGACCTACCCGCAACGCGTCGTGCGGCGTTCAGAGAGCCTCGAGGTAGTCGAAAAGGAAACCGCCGACCGGCCGGAGGCCGCCATTGCCTACGCGGCATGGACATCGTATATCAACAACTCGCTCAAGAACGCCCAGGGAATGATCGCCGGCTTTTCGTATTCGGAGTCGGTGGAGAGGAAAAGGGCCCTCGAAGCCGAGCTCACTGATTGGATCGCCGAGAACCCCGAGCGCCAGGCTCGGTGGGGCGACGTCGTAGTCAGGGTCGAGGAGATCCTCAAAGAGAAACGAGCCCACCGTGCTCGCGACCAGGAACTCAGCTCCCTCAAATTCAACCAGATACTATCAGCGGCCAACAACGCATACCGTATCGCCCGAGAGCGCGAAAAGCCCGATGCGGAACGCAAGCTCGGGTACCAGGACCGCGATATGCGACGCATCCGCGGGCGAATCGCTCGAATGGCGCGAAGCTTTGACGCCCTCGTGGACATGGCGCTCTTGCAGCACAATCTCGAGAGCTATGCGACGCTGCCCGAGGCTGAACGGCTGCCGGTGCTCGACAATTGGTTCGAACTCGACGGCGACGCGAATCCGGCCAAGGCCATTGCAGCGACGCTCCACGGCATGTACGCAGCCACCAACCTGACGGACGGCGAGCAGCGATTGGCCCTGCTCAACGCCGACCGTTCGACCCTCGAGGCCAGCTCCGATCCGTTCGTGATGCTCGCCATAGCGATCTACGACACCAACCTCGCCATCGAAGCGGAGGACGAGGCGCTGGACGGGCAGCTGCTTGAAGCGCGTCCGCGATTCATGAAAGCACTGCTCGCTTTCCAGAAAGCCCGCGGTGTCGAGATCTACGCCGATGCCAACGGCACCATGCGAGTGACCTTCGGCAATGTCAGGGGCTATGAGCCCCGCGACGCCGTGGTCTACCTCCCGTTCACATCGGCCGAAGGATTGGCGGCGAAGGATACGGGTGAGGAGCCGTTCGACGCTCCGGCGCCGCTGCTCGAGGCCATCGCCGAAGCCGACTATGGGCCGTATCTTCTACCCGGATTCGACTCGGTGCCCGTCAACTTCTTGTCGTCCGTCGACACCACAGGTGGGAATTCCGGATCGGCAACGATCGACGATCAGGGTCGTTTGGTGGGCCTGCTCTTCGACGGCAATTGGGAAAGCATGATTTCGGACTGGGACTTCCTACCAGAGGTCACCCGTTCGATCCACGTCGACGTGCGGTACATGCTGTGGGTGATGGATCGGATCGACCACGCCCATCATCTGCTCGAGGAAATGGGTGTCGAACCGGCGTTTGCGCAGGAAATGCCCGGCAGCGAAGATTGAGATCATCGAAGGGTCGTGACCTACAACTTTGATCCCGACCGTTGGCTCGAGGCTCACCGCGCGGTCCTCGAGGCATGCCGGGATCGCGGTGAGATCGATGACGCCGAACTCGAGGCCGAGCTCTTCGAGCTCGATCAACGCTACGAGGATATTGTTGCCCGCCTCGATGGCACCTATGAAATTTCTGCGAGCCGATCAGAGCCGAACGAATAGACTCCGACCGAACGCTGTTCTCATTCCGAAGGGTGGAAGAGGGTGAGTCGAGACACCAGATTGGGCCTGCTGTACGCCACCTGTGCGTTCCTCCTGTGGGGCATCGTGCCGGTGTACTGGAAGATGCTGCGGCATGTTCCGGCCCTGGAGATTCTGGCACACCGTATCGTCTGGGGCCTCGCCTTTGTCGCCGTGTGGATGACAATCCGCGGACGTTGGCCGGAGCTGCGAGCGGTTTTCCGGCGGCCTCGGACGGTGGCAGCGCTACTCGCTTCAACCGTCTTCATCGCCATCAACTGGGGTCTCTTCATCTATGCGGTCAACACCGACCGGGTGTTGGCGACGTCGCTTGGCTATTACATCAATCCTCTCGTCAACGTCCTCCTCGGCCTCATCGTGCTGCACGAACGGCTCAACCGGAATCAGTGGATAGCCGTCGGCATCGCCGCGCTTGCCGTGCTCCTGCTCACCCTCCAGGCAGGAGAGCTGCCGTGGATTTCGCTCGTGTTGCCGGTTTCCTTCGGACTCTATTCGCTGCTCCGCAAGACAGTCCACGCAGATGCGGTAGTCGGGCTGACCTTCGAGACCGCCGTCCTCTTCCCTTTCGCCGCCGCCCTGCTTCTGCGACAAGAATTCAGAGGTGTCGGGGCACTGGGAAACCAGGGGTTCCGCATCGATCTGTTGCTGGTGGCCGCAGGTGCCGTCACAGCGGTGCCTCTGATTCTCTTCACCCTCGGCCTTCGCCGGATCCCGCTCTCAACTGCCGGTCTCTTGCAGTACATCGCCCCGACCTGCACATTTCTTCTGGCGGTCCTGCTCTACGGCGAGCCATTTTCCATCGGACAGGGCTTCAGTTTTGGCCTGATTTGGACCGCGCTCATTATTTACAGCGTCGATCTGCGAGCCAGGCTCCGTCGGGCGCCCAACCTCGATGCTATCGAATCTCCGGCGGTGCCCCTCCTCGAGGACTGACGATTCCCGATCCAGGACCTATATTGAGAATAGGAATCCGGTGTTCCGAAAAACCGAAGGGAGGCGGCATGAACTCGACTGAAGAGCTGATCGAGACGTTCTGCCCGAGGTGCGGCGAGGTATACGCCCACTGGGAACGCCCAACACTGGAATCGGTTTCGCCTTCAGCCTGCCCTCATTGCGGCCACGACCCGGCGGCCGACCGACTGATCCACGAGGATGGGCTCTGGTCGTTGACGGCTGAAGAGGAAGAAACCGCCAAACGCTGACGTCGCCCTCAAGCTGGCAGAGGTCGCGCGTTCAGCATAGGAGTGTCGGCGGGCAGCTCGAAACGAAACGTCGTCCCTTCACCAACGGTGCTCTCACAGTGGATGTTACCACCGTGAAGCTCGACGGCCCGTTTGGCGATCGCCAGGCCCAGGCCCGCCCCCCTGGCCTCGCTTCCATCACCGGATTTCTGGACGCGGTGAAAGCGGTCAAAGACGAGAGGAACCTCGTTGGCAGCGATCCCTGGTCCCGTGTCGCAGACCTCGATTCGAAGCCACTCTCCAAGCGGCTCCAATCTGATAACGATCCTGCCGCCCTCCGGTGTGTAACGAAGGGCGTTGTCAAGGACGTTCTCAAGCGCGCGTTCGATCAGACCGACGTCCGCCGAAATCCAGAGCAGCTCCCCGGCAAGCTCTGCGCTGAGCGACACCCCACGATCCTCCGCCGGCAGCCGATACTTCTGAGCGATATCCTGGACCAGCTCTCCGACAGGCATCCGTTCTCGTTCCAGGGGCTCGTTCATCGCGTCGAGCTTGGCAAGTTCAAACAAATCCGAGATCAGCCGGCCGAGGCGTTTGGCGTGTTGGAGGGCGATTTCGAGGTAATCGAGCCGTTGCTTGGGCGCGAGCGAATCTTCCTTGAGTATCAAGGTTTCGATGTATCCGTGGAGATGGGTCAGTGGCGTCCTCAGATCGTGTGAAACGTTGGCGACCATCTCGCGGCGCAACCTGTCCTGATCCTCGAGCTTGATGATCTGTTCTTCGATCCTGGTCGCCATGTGATCAAAAGTGACTCGCAACTCATCGACTTCGTCATGCTTTGGAAGGAGTCTTCGAATATCGGTCGTGGTTTCATCAGGAACAGCGCCTAGCGCTTCCTGGCGGAACACCGCCATGTCTCTGGTGAGTCGAGTCAGCCGAGAGGTCAATCGCCGGGAAAGCAGGAGCGCCCCAATCAGGGCCACGAGAGTGATACCGACGACAGCCACCGCACCGGTACGCAAGATATAGCTCCCTCGGAGCATTTCAGCAACCGACACGAAATGCTCACTCGCCAGGACGATGTAAAGATATCCCTCGTGTTGGCCGTCACGCAGAATCGGCGCGGCCGAGAATATGTTTCGATTTCCAGGATGGCGAGGGTCATCACCCACAATCGGCAGCCGCGGTTCGCCTTCAACGTACTCACGAACCGGGTCGAGGGTCACCTTGGCAAGCTTGACCTTTCCGGGCGGCGCCGAGTAGGCCAGGACCCGACCGGACGGGTCGAGCAAATAAAGTTCGATAGTGGGGTTGATCACCATCATCATGTGGAAGACGTGTTCCAGCGCCTCCTGGGCAATCTCCCCGTCCACGATGAGCAGCTCCTCCTTCACGATGTGGGCAGCGAGGTCACGGTGGATGCGTTGCTGCACCTCGCGCTGATAGAGGTGACTGGTCACCAGGGTCACTGCAAGAGTAAGGCCCCCGACCACCAAAAATAGACCGAACAGCGCTGCCGAAAGTTTCCTGAACAGACTTCTCATTCTGTTTCTCCGCTGCGAGCGTTCACCTATCGGTAACCACCCACAAATTCGTTTTGGTGACGCTAGCCATCAGCCTCGGAGGGGTCAAAGAACCGGTATCCGATCCCCCAAACGGTTCGAACGTATCTGGGCTGCGACGGATCGTCCTCGATCTTCGCGCGCAGCCGATTGATATGGGAATTGACGGTATGTTCGTAGGTATCTTCGCCATAACCCCACACCAGATCGAGGAGCTGACTCCTCGTATAGACCCGCCCGGGATTACGGGCGAAATGAACCAGGAGGTCGTACTCTCTGGCGGTCAGACGGACGCCATCGCCTTTGATCGACACCCGCCGCTTTTCGCAATCGATTGTAAGATCTTCGAACGTCAGCGATTCCGACTCCGGCCTTTCCTCGGCCATACGGTCCACGCGCCGCAGTATCGCCTTGACCCGCGCCACAAGCTCCCGGACGCTGAATGGTTTCGTCAAATAGTCGTCGGCGCCCAACTCGAGACCCAAAACTCGGTCAACCTCTCCTGAACGCGCCGTGAGGATGAGAATTGGCGTGTAGTCCCTATTCGTTCGGAGCTCGCGGCAGACGTCGAGGCCGTCCATATCGGGGAGCATCAAGTCGAGGATCATGAGATCGAATCGACCCTTGTTCGCTTTAGCAAGCCCGTTGGCGCCTGTCAACGCGACATCGACACGACAACCCGCATCACACAGGTGCATCTCGACCAGCTGCGGTTCGTCTTCGATCACCAATATTTCCTTGTCCATTTCCCCCCTCCACTCCCGTCGGCCATCGAGACTCGACAGTGCCGACGGCACGGGGTGATCAGCACCCCGTACCATCGACTGTTGTCTCGAGACGCCGAAGTGGTTACTTCTTCATGATTCGAACATCGACGACAGGGTTCTGCCAGTTCCAATCGGCAGGCGACAGATCACCACCGCCGTGGAGGCCAGGGTGGGTGTGGATGAATCCCTCGGCACCATTGGTATCGCGGATCAATGGGCTCCCGCAGGGTGGACCCGGGATGAAGCCGCATAGTTCATTGTTGTACTCAGTTCCAGCATCCCATGCTGTCACGGACACGCGTTGGTTCCGACGATCCCTGTTGACCAAATAGTGCTCGAGTCCAAAGAAACCATCGTTGCTCGTCACCAGCATCCCAACCGCGCTCACCCGATTGAACCGGCCCCGACTTTGGAGCTCAAAGACCATCGTGGCTCCGGGCAACAACGGACCGTCCGCGACCTTCATGTCCAATACCTCGTCGCTGCCGCCGAGGAGGGTTGCCAGCGCCGACGGATCACCGTCTTCAGCCAACATCGAGAGCTCGGTTGAAGCCGCCGTTCCGGGAACGAAAACCCGCACCTTCGCCGAATGAGAAACAACCACCGGCGGGCTGATGATCTGTTTGCTCACGTTGGTGATTCTCACTGTCACCATCTCCTGCGCCGTCGCCGGTGCCGACCACGCAACCGCCATGACGGCGATAACTCCTAGTAAAATATACCGTTTCATCTTCTTTCTCCTTTCGATTGAGTTATTCGGTCAAAACCGATGCCACTCATAAGATGGAGACCAGATCTCACAGCTACATCACGGAATTCTCACATTTCTATCCCGAACGAAATTTCAGATTTTTTAATGCGTTGCGACCGCGATGCAACATTCGGGACTCTAGAGTCATTAAGGTCAAAACGCCCTAGCCATTGTCGACGACCCTCGAGATCGCCATCCCGCAAGCGTATGGAATCCTCTGAGGCTGAGACCGTAGTAGGATCAACCTACGTAAGCTGGGAGGCAGACATGAACCTCGAGCAAGCAATCACCACAGCCCTCGAATACGAGGGAAGGGTCCATCGAACATATTCGGAGGCGGTCGAAAGCGCCAAACATGACGTCGCGCGGAAGGTCTTCAAAACCCTGCGTGACGAAGAGATGGAGCACATCAAATATTTGAATGAGCGGCTCGAGGAGTGGCGCTCGACGGGCACCGTCACGGTCGCCAAGCTCGATACCGTGCTTGTGCCGAAGGCTGCAATCGAGGCGTGCGCCACGAAGCTGCGCCAACGCCTGGAGAATAGCGGCCGCGAGGTAAGAGGAACCGAGTTCGAGAGCCTCAAGAAGGCCCTCGACGTGGAATGCGAAACCAGCGCGTTCTACAAAAAGATGGTTGCCACACTCGACGACGACGGCCGGCGCCTCTTCGAACGCTTCGTCGAGATCGAGGAAGGCCACGTGGCCATTGTCCAGGCCGAGATGGACATGGTCTCCGGTACCGGATTCTGGTTCGACACCGCCGAGTTCAGCCTCGAGAACGCCTGAATTCACTCTTCACCTGAGGTGCATCTCAATCAACGCGTTGCGTCGGCCCTATAATACGCAGGGTGGATTCGACTGAAAATAACGGAAGGCAGAAACTACAAGAACCTGCCACCGGCGAAACAACGTTTGCGCGCGATCTGGGTCTTTTCGATGCCACCATGATCGGCGTCGGCGCCATGATCGGCGCCGGCATCTTTGTCCTCACCGGAATTGCGGCCGGCGTATCGGGTCCGGCTTCGATCCTCGCCTTCGCGCTCAACGGGGCGGTAACCCTTCTCACCGCTTTCGCCTACGCGGAGCTGGCGTCGGCCGTCCCGCGCGCCGGCGGCGGCTACTCCTACGTGCGACTCGCCTTTCCCGGAGCGGTGGGCTTTATTTCCGGGTGGATGTTGTGGTTCGCCTACACGGTCGCCTGCAGCCTCTACGCCCTCGGTTTCGCCGGCTACTTCTGGGAAGTCTTCCACAAGTACATGCCGGCGATCACCGGCAGCTTGTTTGGTGTTGCCGGAACCTACTTACCGATCGCCCTCGTCACCGTGATCGTCGGGTTCATATTTCTCCGCCTCAACATTCGAGGCGCGGCGGTGACCGGACAGGCCGAAAACGCCCTTACCATCGCAAAACTTATCGTGCTCGGAATCTTCATCGCCTACGGTCTGAAGAGGATCTTCGGCGCGCCGGCCGAAGCCGCCTCCAACTTCACGCCCTTCTTCCCTCTTGGAACCGGCGGTGTCATCGTCGCAATGGGTCTGACCTTCATTGCCTTCGAGGGCTACGACCTCATTGCCACCATCGCCGAGGAGATCAAAGAACCGGAAAAGAACATTCCGCGCGCAACCTTCATATCGCTGGCCGTCACCATCACCATCTACCTGTTCATACTCTTTGTGTCTCTGGGCGCCATCCGGGTCGACAACATCACCTCTTGGGAATTTCTTGGTAAGTACGGAGAGACAGCGATCGTCCGCGCTGCCGAACAGTTCATGCCGGCGTTTGGGGTGGCGATCATCGTCATCGGCGGTCTGTTGTCGACAATGTCCGCCCTCAACGCAACCATCCTTGCGGCGTCGCGTGTCGCCTTTTCGATGGCTCGCGATCGGTGGCTGCCAAAGAAGGTCGCCCATATTGATCCCGTTCGGCGGACGCCGAGCGTGGCAATCGTCGTTACGGGCGTGATCATCATCGTGATGGCGCTGACCCTTCCGATCGAAGCCGTAGGATCGGCGGCGAGTCTGATCTTTCTTCTCACCTTTGCCCTGGTCAACCTCTCGGTCATCGTCCTGCGTCGCAAAGCGCCCGAGATTGAACGCAAATACAAGGTGCCCTTCTATCCTCTGACGCCGATCCTCGGAATCGTCCTCAACGTTTTCCTCGCGCTCTATCAGTTCACCTTCCAACCCATCGCCTGGTATGTCACCGGTGGATGGGTGGTTCTCGGGCTGCTGCTCTACTTCGGCTACTTTGACAAGCTTGCCGACGAAATCGAACCTCAGGTCCTAGTGCCGTCACGCCGCACCGACGAGCCTCCCACCGAGGACTCGGTAACGGTTGTCCTCCACAACCCGGCCTTCATGAAGACCCTGATCGATTTCGCGATCCCGGTGGCCAAGATGCGTGGGCGGCGCCTGGTGGCGGTGACCGTCGTCGAGGTCCCGCAGCAGCTTCCGATCCACGAGGGCTTGCGATTTGCTCACCACAAAGAAACCCTGCTCCGCGCCGCGCAAAAATATGCGGCCGAAAAGGGAGTCGTGATCGACACCGATCTGGTCGTAGCCCACAAGGTCGAAGAAGGAATTCTCACCGCAGCTCGACAGCACCACGCCGACGTCATGCTTTTGGCATGGAAGGGATGGACGGACACGC
>Ga0316198_10002174_pt1 | contig 11809 bp, 10 predicted proteins | sample OudBieAanoxic_MG_FD_204935 | JGI IMG/M metagenome (GOLD analysis project Ga0316198, IMG submission 204935) | Coastal sediment microbial communities from Oude Bieten Haven, Netherlands - site A anoxic | ecosystem: Environmental > Aquatic > Marine > Coastal > Sediment | place: Netherlands... | reverse complement strand
GAGTCTCGACAACCGCCTGAATCAGGTCACCGACAACTTGGCCCGGATTTATGCCGAGAAGGACAAAGCCGATCGCTTTCTGCGCGACATGAGACCGGTGATCGAGCAAGGTCAGAACGAACAGCGGGTCTTCACGATCACCAGAGGCAAGGCGGCGATCGGGCGCAAAACCGAAGAGGGCCTAGTGCCGTTGTTGGAGCTCTCGAAGGGCGATTTTTTCGGCCACATACCCTTTCTCAAAATGGGCCACGAACCTCATGCCGCATCGGTTTTCGCGTCTGCCGACCTCAAATTATCGCCGCTGGACGTACCTGGCTTGGTGGCGGAGTACGAAGGCCTGCCCAACTCGTTTCGTCACATTATCGAGAACCTGGCAACATGCATTTCGGTCACCACCATGATTGCCTGTGAAAACCATAAAAACCTGCATCTCGCTAAGACGTCAAAGGCGCAGTAAACGGCCGATCGGAAAAGTGCAAAAATGACAACCAAAGACAAAAGAAAATTTATCCGAATCAATTCTCTGAACCTGTCCTACGTGCTGGTCGACGGCGAGGGCGAGGCCGACCGTCAGACCATGGGCCGGACCCTGGACGTTTCCGAAGCCGGCATTCGCCTCGAAACCCACCTGCCGGTCGAGATCGGCCGCCATCTGAAGCTGTCCGTCGGGCTTGAAGAAGATGTCGTCGATATCAAAGGCCACGTGGTGCACGCCGGGAAAAACAAGCACGGAAAGTATGAACTCGGCATCGAGCTACTCGAACCGGATGAGGCCGCCCGCGAGATTTTAAAAAAATTCATCAAGGCCTTCCGACAACAGCGGGGGCCAGCCAAGTAATTGGCGGTTACCCGGCTCGCGCTTCCCCACTACCCTCATGTGAAGACTGAATCAATCGAATAAACGAAAGCAGGTACCCATATGGGAGCATCGGTTGTTGAAACTAATTTTCCGGACCTTGACCTATTGAAAAGGGGAAAGGTGCGCGATGTTTACGACCTCGGGGATCATCTCCTGATGATCGCCACAGATCGCATCTCGGCTTTTGACGTGGTGATGCCCAATCCGATTCCCGACAAGGGCAAGATTCTCAACCGCCTGTCACTCTTCTGGTTCAAGGAAATGGAACCCCTGGTCGGCAATCATGTCGTGAGCGGCGCGGTAGCGGATTATCCGGAGGCGTGCCGACCGTATGCAGCCGAGCTGCGGGACAGAAGCATGCTGGTGAAAAAGGCCCGGCCGCTGCCGATCGAATGTGTCGTGCGCGGCTATATTTCCGGCTCGGGCTGGGCGTCGTACCGGAAAAACGGCACCATCTGCGGCATCCGCCTGCCCGACGGCCTCAAGGAATCGGACAAACTGCCGCAACCGATTTTCACGCCTTCCACCAAAGAGGAGATCGGGCTACACGACATCAACATCGACTACGGCGAAGTGGTTCGCAGAATCGGTGCCGAAGCGGCCGCAAAGGTGAAGGAATTGAGCCTCGACATTTACCGTCGGGGAGCGGCCCTGGCCGAACAGAAAGGCATCATCATCGCGGATACCAAATTCGAGTTCGGTTACTGCGGGGATGACCTCGTCCTCATCGACGAGGTCCTGACACCGGATTCCTCGCGCTTCTGGCCGCGCGCCACCTATGCTCCCGGCGGCGCGCAGAAAAGCTACGATAAGCAGTACCTGCGTGACTACCTGGTGTCGATCAGCTGGGACAAGCAACCGCCGGCGCCCGCTTTACCGGAATCGGTCGTCCGGGATACCCGCCGTAAATATATGGAAGCCCTCGATCAGTTGACCGGCGTTCGGCATGCGTTTTAACGAGCAGTCTCTGCCACTTATAAGCCTCCAACTCGAGGACACGGTCTACCGCATCACCACATCTGATGTGATCGACAAACTGAAGGACTCGATTGCCGCCCTCGGTGTGCTGGATCCGCCGATTCTGCGTAAGAAGGCCGGCGCGTATCAAATCGTGGCCGGATTCCGCCGCATCGACGCCTGCCGTCTTCTTGGACGATCCGACCTCCGGGCGCGGGTGCTGCCCGCAGATACCGACGATTCCACCTGCGTCCGGCTGGCCATTGCCGACAATTCATTGCAGCGGCCGCTCAATCTGATCGAAACCGCGCGGGCACTGAACCTGCTCGCTGGAGTTGCCGCGGATGAGACGGACCTGAGCCGTCAGGCGGCCGGGCTGGCGCTGCCCGGCAATCCATCTCTGATGCGCAAGATCATGTCGTTGACGACGCTGCCGGCCGGGCTCCAAACCCGCCTGGCGGCAGGCGAGTTGGCAATGGCCATGGCGCTCGAGCTGAAGCGGCTCGACAGCGCGACGGCCGAATCTCTGGGGCGCCTCTTCGCCGATCTCAAGCTGGGATTGAACCGGCAGCGGGAACTGGTGTCCCTGCTGACCGAGATCGCCCGGCGCGAAAAGATAACGATCTCCGAACTCCTGAACGAACCCGCACTCCAGAACCTCCTGTCGGCACCGGAAATCGAACGGTCACAAAAGGCCGGGGAGCTTCGGTCCTTGCTGCGGCGACGCCGCTATCCGGTGATGAGTGCCGCGACGGCGGGTTTCCAGGATCTGGTTCGACATCTGAATCTAGGCCCCGGCGTGCAATTGATCCCACCCGGCAATTTCGAGGGCACCACTTACACCCTTGCGATTACCTTCGACCGGCTCGACCAACTCCGCGACAGAAGCCTGCAGATCGAAAACCTGCTCCGCAGCCAATCGCTGAGAGCCTTCTTTGAAAAATAACCGCAATTTTTCTTGCCGCGCCCCTTATCCAAAAAGCGGCTCGACGATCATTTCGACGAAGAGATAGGCAACGATCCCGATGGCCAGGGCCAGCATGGCGACGGCGTAGAGCTGGTTGGTATGGTGCCTTTTTTTTTCCGTCTCGTCGTAAAATACAAACTTCCCGCACTTGATACATCTCAATTTTTTCGATTGCAGCGTCATGACGTGGCCGCATTGGCAATGGATCTCTTTTGAAGGCAGGGGCATGGTCGTGTCAGCTCTCTGGTTTCTGTTAAGGGTGGACGTTTTGTCGATCGACGCTGTTTGAAGGAATCGATTTATATCTTTTTTTCACTGTCTTGCGTCTTAGCGGCATTGACACTCCTGAAAAACTCGGCTGTGTCTTTACGCAGTAAATAATAGGTGGCCAGGGCAAAAAGAACAATCACCGTGATCGTCAGCATCTGAAGCTCAAAATCGGCCTTTTGGAATACCAGCAGCGCCAGGTAGATGACAAGAATGCCGATATTGAAAAAAAAGCTCAGCGCCCGGGCCCAGGTATTGATGCTGGCCACAAAATAGCAAATCGCGATTCCGACCACCGCCATTAAGTAGTCGCTACGGACCAACACATCGCCGGTAAAAAATTTGAAATAAAATGCGAGGTGCACGATCCATCCCAACGTCAGGCAGACGATGCCTCTCTTCACATTCCTCGGATATGTCCCGAACTTTATGGCTGTTTTAAACATATAATCTTCCTGCAATTGTGAAGATGATTTTGTCCGCGGCCGGATCCCCGGCGGCCGGGCTTGCCGGCGACGCTTTCAGAAAATGGCCGCAAACCCGTCTTGACCCAATGTCCGACGTTTTGCGGCCGTCCTTTCATAATGCATCCGACTCCTGTCTGGCAAGACCAATTTTGCGTCATCATATTATAAAATGATCCATGTATGGGCAAGCCATGTTGCCGCAAAGCGGGTCGCAACCACGATAGCCTTTCCTAAAATTCTGTATTTATACGATAATTTAATATATGAATTCAATTAAAAAAACACCACAAAAATTAAGATTCTGATCAATTTTTTCTTGACAAATAAAACCTATCGCTTATAAACATCTGTAACGACTAAATTGGATTCATAAAAATAATGGGCATCCAAGAGCGGAAAGAACGAGAACGCGAAAGACGGCGCCAGCAGATCATCGTGGCCGCCAAAAGGGTTTTTTCCGCCAAAGGCTTCAACAAGGCCACCATGGAGGACATCGCCAAAGAGGCGGAGCTCAGTCCCGGGACCATCTACATCTATTTCAAGAACAAGGACGAACTTTACGCATCGCTTTCTTTGCGCATTCTCAAGCACCTCAACATCCGGCTCGAACACGTCAAGAACGAATCCTACAGCGACCACGACGACCGTATCGCGTCGTTGAAACAGGCGCTTTATGACGTGTACGCATTCGATCCGCTCATTTTGATCAACATGTTCCACCTCCAGTCCAGCGAAACCCTCAAGAGCCTGTCCCCGGAGCTGATGGAGGAAATCAAGCAGCTTTCCAAGAGTTCACTGGGCTCGATGGCCGATATTTTCGAAGAAGGTATTCGCAAGGGAGCCTTTATCGACCAACACCCGGTGGCTCTGGCCGACATTCTGTGGGCGATGTTTTCCGGGATCGTCCTTTGGGAGGAAAGCAAACGGATCATCAATCAGGACAAGGATTACCTGAAGCCGACGCTCGAGGCGGCATTTGAAATCTTCCGCCAGGGTATCACCAAAACGGTTGCGACCGACAATTCCAGCAAAAGGAGAAACTGATGCTGTCGGCCCGCCGATCTAAAAAAATGAAGGGAGGCTGCGCTGAGGGCCAAACACCCGGCCGGAATCAACAGGATCTGAGACGATCGGGCAGCCTTTGCAGAGCAATTATGGCAAGTCCATTTGTGGGGAAATTTATCACCAATAAACAGAGGAAAGGAGGTAGGTGAACAAAAAGTTTGGTGTGTGAAGTAAACCGTCGGATGATCGTCCGTCAACATTGCAACCACAAGCTCTAAGGAGTGTGATCTATGGCAGAGAAAGAAATCGTCGAAACTTCAGAAGCTCAGATTGCCGTTCACTGGCAGGAAGAAGGACTCTATTATCCCACACCGAAATTCATCGCCCAGGCCAATATGACCGATGAAAAAGTCTATGATCGTTTCAGCCTGGACAATTTCCCGAACTGCTTCAAGGAATACGCCGACCTGCTGACCTGGTACGAGTACTGGGACGAGATCCTGGATACCAGCGATGCGCCGTGCTACAAGTGGTTCAAAGGCGGAAAGATCAATGCCAGTTATAACTGCGTTGACCGTCACCTGGCCAAATACAAGAACAAGACCGCGATTCATTTCGTGCCGGAGCCGCTCGAAGAAGGTTACCAGCACATCACGTATCAGGAATTGTATGTCCGCGTAAACGAATTCGCGGCCCTTCTCAGAGACTTCGCCGGTCTCAAGCGGGGCGACCGGGTGACCCTCCACATGCCGATGATACCGGAACTGCCGATTACCATGCTGGCCTGTGCCCGCCTCGGGGTCATTCACAGCCAGGTGTTCGGTGGATTCAGCGGCCGCGCCTGTGCCGACCGCATCGTCGACTCCGGCAGCCGGGTGTTGATCACCGCGGACGCCTATTACCGCAGCGGGACCCTGCTCGACCACAAGCAAAATGCCGATATTGCCGTCGATCTGGCGGGCAAGGACGGACAGAAGGTCGACAAGGTCCTCGTATGGCAGCGCTATACCGGCAAGGCCTCCAGCCCGACAGCGATGGTCGACGGCCGGGATTATTTTGTCAACGATGTGCTCAAGGACTACTACGGCGCCCGGGTCGAACCCGAGAAGATGAATGCCGAGGACCCGCTGTTTTTGATGTACACCAGCGGCACCACCGGAAAACCCAAGGGCTGCCAGCACGGCACCGGTGGATTCCTGGCCTACACCGCCGGCACCTCCAAATACGTGCAGGACATCCATCCGACCGATGTTTACTGGTGCATGGCCGACATCGGCTGGATCACCGGCCACTCTTACATCGTCTACGGCCCGCTGGCCATCGCCGCATCGTCGGTGATTTACGAAGGCGTTCCCACCTATCCGGATGCCGGACGCGCCTGGCGGATCGCCCAGGATCTGGATGTGAACATCTTTCACACCGCGCCGACGGCCATCCGCGCTCTGCGAAAAATCGGACCCGATGAACCCGCCAAATACAATTACGAGTTCAAACACATGACCACCGTGGGCGAGCCGATCGAGCCCGAAGTGTGGAAGTGGTATTACAACGTCGTCGGCCAGGGCAAGGCCGCCATCGTGGACACCTGGTGGCAGACCGAAACCGGCGGATTCCTCTGCAGCACCCTGCCGGGTATCCTTCCGATGAAACCGGGCAGCGCCGGACCGGGTATGCCCGGCATCCACCCGATTGTCTACGACGACGAGGGCGCCGAGGTACCGGCAGGTTCGGGCAAGGCCGGCAACATCTGCATCCAGAACCCCTGGCCGGGCATGTTCCAGACCATCTGGGGCGACCGCGACCGGTTCGTCGAGACCTATTTCGCCCGCTACTGCAAGAACCCCAAGAGCAAGAAGTGGCAGGACTGGCCGTACATGACCGGCGATGCGGCCGTGGTGGCCGAAGACGGTTACGTGCGCATCCTGGGCCGCATCGACGACGTCATCAACGTGTCGGGCCACCGCCTGGGCACCAAGGAGATTGAATCCGCCGCCCTGGTTTGTGAAGAGGTGGCCGAAGCCGCCGTGGTGCCGGTGGCGCACGAAATCAAGGGCAAGGAGCCGGATCTCTACGTGGCCCTTAAGCCCGGGTATAAGGCCAGCCCGGAACTGGCAAAGAAGATCTCCGACACCATATCCACCGAGATCGGCAAAATCGCCAAACCACGGCACGTCTGGATCGTTACGGACATGCCCAAGACGCGCTCCGGCAAGATCATGCGCCGGGTGCTCGGCTCGATCTCCAACAAGCAGAACGAGGGTGATGTCAGCACCCTGGCGAACCCTGAAATCGTTACGGAAATCAAGAAGATGGTTCAGGGATGATAGCCATCGGAATGTCCAGGAGCGGGTGGCGCGGGAGTCTGTCGCCATCCGCTCCTGAAAAACCAACTGCTCCGGAGACGGAGTCGAACCGATATGAAAAAAGGTCTTTCTAATTCAGGCGCCCGCACAAGGCCAATCCGGTGTCACTGAAGAACGGGCTTCAGCCACCGGCGGACGTCGAACCGGATTTGATGGCGTATCGAAAGGAGGTGGTACCGAATAAGTGACGGTTGTAACGCTTCGACGCATCCACATTATAATTTGACAATCAATTGCAGCGACGATTGTACAGGAGGAAAAAATGAGCGGAACCACTTGGGTTTACATAATGCTCGGCATTTACATCATCTACTGCTTCTACTGGGGGTTGAAGGGGTACTTCTCCGAAAAAACCTCCGCCGGGTATGCGATCGCGGGCCGTTCCATCCCCTTCATCGCGTTCTTGATGGCGGCGACGGCAGCCTCGTTTTCCGGCTGGACCTTCATCGGTCACCCCGGCCTTATCTGGCGTGACGGTCTGGCCTACGCGTTTGCCTCATTCTACGTTCTCACCATTCCGATCACCGGCGCATTCTTCGCCAAGCGGAACTGGCTGCTGGGCAAACGCTACGGGTTCATCACCCCGGGCGACATGTTCGCCTATTACTTCAACTCGGAGGCCGCCCGCTGGTTGACGGTCTTCACGGCGTTTCTGTACTCCATGTTCTATTCCGCGGTTCAGTTGATGGCCTCGGCCGCGCTCTTCCACTGGGTGGCCGGCGTGCCGGTGACTTTCGGCGCCATCTTCATGGCCTTCATCGTCTGGTTCTACGTCTGCTCCGGCGGTCTGAAGGCCAGCACCTGGGTCGGCGTGCTCCAGTTCATCCTGCTGGTGGGCGGCATCATCCTGCTGGGCTACTACGTTATCACCTCCGATGCCATCGGCGGCTGGACGGCGTTTACCAAGAATCTCATGGAGATGCCACCCGACGTCAAACACCGACTGCTGGAGGTTCCGGCGGTCGTCTACCCGACCATGCAAACCGTGGCCTATGCCAAGGCCAACAAGGAGACCATCTGGACCGCGGTCATGATCTTGTCCTACATGTTCGCCCTGATGGGGATCCAGTCCTCGCCGGCCTTCACGCTCTGGAACTTCGGCATCAAGTCCCCGAAGCCCCTGGCCTGGCAGCAGACCTTCATGTCGACCTTCGTGGTCGGCTTCGCCCTGTTCTTCTTCACCGCCTTTCAGGGCATGGGTTCCAAGATTCTCCAACTGCAAGGGGTTCTGGAATTCACCAAGGACTCCGATGTGGTGCCAATTCTGATGGTCACCTACCTACCGCCCTTCGTGCTCGGCGTCGTCTTCCTGGGCGCCATCGCGGCCATCCATTCCACGGCCGCGCCGTATATCGGCACCGGCGGCACCATTCTGCTGCGTGACGTCTACTGGCGCTACATCCGCAAGCAGCAGGCCGGTCACGCGGAGCAGATCTGGGTCAACCGCCTACTGGCGACCGTCGTGACTATCGCCGCTTTGACGGTCGGTTTGACCTCCAAAGCCGCCCTGGTTATTCTGGGGGCCCTGGCCACTGCCTTCGGGTTCGTGATGTACGTCTATCTCTTGGGGGTCCATTGGGGCTTCCGCTTCCCGAGCGTCGGCGCTTCCCTGGGAGTTCTCGCCGGCATGGTCGCTGTTTTTCTGACCTATTACGTCTGGAAGTACCCACTCTCGTTCCACTGCGCGGGCTGGGGGACCGGCATCGGTCTGCTGGTGGCCTATCTCTGCCGCGGTCTCGGCATCAAGGACAACGAAGAGACGATCAAGCGCCAGAACGAGGTGCGCACCTTCCTTGACAGCATCGACGGGCCCAGTGAATCCGGCCGCAAATGGCGCAACGCCATGAAGATCGTCGTACCGATCTGGTATTTTTTCGCCATCGGCCCGGCCTGTATCCTGGGCAACAACGCCTTCTCGTTTGCCGGGTTCCCGCCCCTGTGGTCCTGGCAGATCTTCTTTTGGATCCTCGGCATCATCATGATGTGGGCTCTGTGCTTCAAGGCCGAGATGGCGACGACCTCCGAGGAGCAGATCCAGCGCGCCGAAGTCGATACCAACATCGTGATCAAGGAAGCCTAAACGATAACCGACAGCAGAGGAGATAAGACCATGAAACAAGAAGATCTGTGGATGATCGGCATCGTTGCCTTTTGCATCCTTTTCACCGCATCCTTCGGATGGGGCCTCTGGGGATAGACCCCTGAGTCCTGTCCCAAAATAAAAATATCCGGCCGGAAGAATGGACATTCTTCCGGCCGGATGCTCTACGGCAAAAAAGGGTCCTATTCTGTCGGACAACCGGCACCGGTTCGTAAACGAACCCAAGCAATTCGGCGCCATAGGCGAGATCCATTTTTATTCGCAACACGCCGTCATAACCTCTTGAGAGGCCCTTAATAATCTGTTACGAAATACTGATGTTACGACCCTGTTTTATAATCCGGTTTTATAATCCGGGGAGACAAAGTTCTGTGACTCAACGATGAAGAATTGAATTGATGTTCCTGTCGGCAGGCCGCCCGCTTTATAGGGGGTGATGTTTTGTGGTGTCTGATTCGATGTTGTTGACTGAGGGTCTAAAAGCCCCCCTTTGAAAAAGGGGGGTCAAGGGGGATTTCTTTTTCGACGGTTGAAAATGCCCCTCAATCCCCTTTTTAAAGGGGGACTTATAAGGCATCCTTCAAGTTGACGAAGGGGTGTCTGAGTGTGGATACGCCGCCCCGACCTACGGCGCGGATGCCTTCTTGCCGACAGGCTGATGCTGACAAGTCGATCCGCAAAGCGATCTATATCATAAAAACGATAATGGTTTGGGCTATCACAAAAAGGAGGATGACACATGACCAATTTGTATGATGAGGCTTTTGAAAAATCGATCAAGGACCCCAATGGTTTCTGGGGTGAGGCCGGGGAAAAGGTGCACTGGTACAAGAAATGGGACAAGGTATTGGACGATTCCAACAAGCCCTTTTACCGCTGGTTCAAAGGCGGAGAGATCAACACCGCTTATAACGCCCTCGATCTTCACATCGATCAGGGCCGCGGCTCTCAGGCGGCTTTGATCTATGACAGCCCGGTGACCGACACCATCAAAACGTTTACCTACTCACAGCTGCGCGACGAGGTGGCCAAGTTTGCCGGTGCTCTGGCGGCCCAGGGCGTCGCAAAGGGCGATCGCGTGTTGATCTATATGCCGATGGTCCCTGAGGCCGTGATCGCCATGCTCGCCACGGCCCGCATCGGCGCGGTTCACTCGGTCGTCTTCGGCGGATTCGCGGCCAAGGAACTCGCCGTCCGCATCAATGACGCCAAGCCGAAGGTCATCGTTTCAGCCTCCTGCGGCATCGAGGTCAAGCGGGTCATCCCTTACAAACCCCTGCTCGACAAGGCCATCGAGACAGCCACCAGCAAACCGGAAAAGTGCATCATTCTGCAGCGTCCGATGGAGAAAGCCGAAATGACCGCCGGCCGCGACCTGGACTGGAACGAGGTCACGGCGGCGGCCAAACCCCACGACTGCGTCAAGGTCGCCGCGACCGATCCGCTTTACATCCTCTACACTTCCGGCACCACCGGCGTGCCGAAAGGCGTCGTCCGCGACAACGGCGGACACGTGGTGGCCCTCAAGTGGACCATGAAGAACATTTACAACGTCGACGCCGGAGACGTTTACTGGGCGGCCTCCGACGTCGGTTGGGTCGTGGGACACTCTTACATCGTTTACGCGCCCCTGTTCAACGGGTCCACGACGGTTCTCTACGAAGGCAAGCCGGTCGGCACACCGGACGCCGGCGCCTTCTGGCGCGTGATTTCCCAGCACAAGATCAAAACCATGTTCACGGCCCCCACGGCTTTCCGGGCCATCAAGCAGCAGGACCCGAACGGCGAATTGATCAAGAATTACGACCTGTCGAATTTTGAATATCTATTTCTGGCCGGTGAACGGCTAGACCCCGACACCCTGCGCTGGGCCGAGCGACACCTCGGCGTGCCGGTGATCGACCACTGGTGGCAGACCGAGACCGGCTGGGCCATCTGCGCCAACTGCATGGGATTGCACCATTTTCCGGTCAAGGAGGGCTCACCCACCAAACCGGCCCCGGGTTGGAACCTTCAGGTGCTCGACCCGGAGGCCAAAACACCAGTAAAATCCGGAGAAATCGGCGCACTGGTCGTCAAACTGCCGCTGCCGCCCGGAACATTGCCCACGCTCTGGAACAACGATCAGGGATACATCACATCTTACCTGGAAGAATTCCCCGGGTACTATAAAACCGCGGACGCGGGCTATATTGACGAAAACGGGTACGCCTTTGTCATGACCCGCACGGATGACATCATCAATGTGGCCGGTCACCGCCTGTCCACCGGGGCCATGGAGGAGGTCCTGGCCGATCATCCGGATGTGGCCGAGTGCGCCGTTCTCGGTGTCGACGACAAACTGAAAGGCCAAGTCCCGGTCGGTTTCATGGTGCTCAACGCCGGCGTCGACCGTGACCAGCAGGAGATTATCAAAGAGGTGGTGCAGATGGTCCGTGACCGCATCGGACCGGTCGCCTCATTCAAAACCGCCACGGTCGTCAAGCGACTGCCCAAAACCCGTTCCGGCAAGATCCTGCGCGGGACCATCCAGAAGATCGCCGACAACAAGCAGTGGAACATGCCGGCCACCATCGACGACCCTGTCATTCTGGACGAAATGAAAGTCGCCTTGGAAAAGATTGGCTTAGGAACTGCACGGAAAGAATAAAACTGCAGGATAATGCATGACAGACCAAGTAGCCGGCACTTTACCACGTACTGTTGCCGGCTACTTTTTTCGGAGTCCGGTTATTAGGGTAACCTTATGCCGAAAAAAGTACTGATCGTGGATGACGAACCGAGCATCATCGTCCCGCTGCAATTTTTAATGGAACAGAACGG